>Ga0307408_100000105_pt1 | contig 91730 bp, 79 predicted proteins | sample 322Cmetagenome_FD_202116 | JGI IMG/M metagenome (GOLD analysis project Ga0307408, IMG submission 202116) | Maize rhizosphere microbial communities from greenhouse at UC Davis, California, United States - 322HYB-C-3 | ecosystem: Host-associated > Plants > Roots > Rhizosphere > Soil | place... | reverse complement strand
GAGGATGTACTGGGAGACAAATTCACGGCAACAATCAACGCAGTTGCAGGGCAAACGTATTATTTAATGATAGACGAGTGGACTCCAACCGGAGCTGGTTATACCTTGTCTTTCAGCGGTACTGCATCATTGGATTGTACAGTACTTCCTGTTGAATTGAAGGATTTTAAAGCGCAATATATTCCTGATCTTGAATCAGTGGATCTTTATTGGTCAACAGAAAGCGAAGTAAATAACGATTATTTTACTGTAGAAAAATCAAGAGATGGTGAGTCATTTGATTTTGTTGCTTTCGTTGATGGTGCAGGATCGACAAACAATGAGCACATGTATTTTACAAGTGACCGCGAAAGTGAAACCGGGGTGGTTTATTACCGCATTAAACAAACTGATTTCGACGGGAAAGTAAATTATTCAAAAACGGTTTCTGTAAATATCATTCCTGAAATGAAAGATGAAGTATACATTTTTCCTACTCCGACAAATGAAGATTGTTTTGTTACTTTCTTTAGTAAAACCGAAGAAACAGCAGAAATGCGCATTTTGGATGCAAAAGGAAATGTAATCGAGACACGTACTATCAACATCATAAAAGGTGGTGATAACAATTTCCAAATTGAATCTTCTGAGTACAAAAAAGGATTGTACTTCGTTCAGATCAACTCGGAAACAAGATCGCTTTCAGGTAAAATTGTAAAAGAGTAAAACCTAATAGAATCTGATTCAGGAAAGTGTCTGTATTAACAGGCACTTTTTTTGTTTCAGCGTTTTATGAAAACATAGGAATTCAACAACGTGCTATGGAATCTTAAAATCTAATGAGCAATTTGAGATTGATCCTTCTTGATGTCAGGTAATTCGGAATAGAATAATACTTTCCGGAAACATCCTGAATCCACTGCTTTGAAAGTACATTGTTGTACCCTAACAGATTCCAACACTCTATCGTTACCATGCAATCCGACAGTTTGTTCTGCCAATTGTGTTTATTCGGTTTGTTAACCTGTAAAAGATTGAAAGACAATCCCAGATCCACGCGGAAATACGCTTTCATCGTAAGTGTATCTTTATAACGTGTAAAATCCGGCGGACCATAAGGCAAACGGGAACCGTAATTTAAACCAAGAGTTGCAGACAAACGCTCAAATCCTGGCATTTTGTCCTGGAAAAAGACCCCAACATTCAAACGCTGATCGGAAGGACGACGAATATATCCCGGATAAACAATTGCAGAATCAACCGCAGTCTGATCTTCGCTGATTCCGGGAATGATTACTTCTCCGGCAGCATTGTAATAATTTGTATACTGATCATTCAATATATCTTCTTTCGTAGAAAGCACGCTCACTTTGAAAAACGAAAGCAATCCCGGTACAAATTCTCCGTTCAGCATCATGTCCAAACCTGTTGCATATCCTTTGGCAATGTTCTCTGCATAATAGCGGATGCGTACATTCTCAATTTCATACGGGTTGATGTCCCACAAATACTTGTAATAGCCTTCGACTGTAAACTTGAACGGAAGATCACGGTTCCACATAAAGAAACTGTAATCCATTCCTGCTACAAAATGCGCTGATTTCTGTGAACGTACTTCCGGGTTTAACGTTCCGTTATACTTTCTGAATTCCCTGTAAAACGGCGGTTGATTGTAAATTCCGGCAGCAAACGTGTATTTAACAGCTCTACGAATGAATTTCCCGTTATGAAACGCATATTTAATGGGAATCAAGCTGATACTTGCCCTTGGAGCAACGAAAAACTCATCATTAAAGCTGGTATAAACCGCTCGTGTACCGAAATCAAGTAGAACGGTTCCGTAGGAACTGCGAATGGTCGAATCGGCAATCAAGGTATCACGATCCGTTTTAACATCGTACCGGTATTTTGTCAGTTTGATAGAATCCCTGCGGAATCTCCATTCCATATGCTCTTGCGCATAAGCGTAATAACGTTGATTCTCTATTGAAAGATTACTCTTGATCGTTTCCATCAGCTGCACAGATTCGGTATTTCCCTGGGGAAGTGAATAACCTGCGCTGTCTATCATTCTCCATTCGGAGATCACATCTGAAAAATCATCCAACTGTACTCCGGCTCCGGCTTTAAGAATATTCTTATGATCCGAAAGTTCAGAATAGTCTTTTAGGAAAAAATTAGCATCATGATAAATGGTGAAGATAGATGCGTTGAGCTGATTCCGTGCATGGTTCAGGAAAGTACCAACACCCAAAACCGCAATGGAATCCCCGAATTCTTCTTTCGAAGGATCGGTTTCCAACTCGTTGATATAATACTGTCCCTGGATATCAAATTTCTCTGATTCGTTCGAGTTAAAAGCAGTGAAATAAGTTGACCCGCGATAAAGTTTCCCTTTATAAGTTAAGGATGTACCAACAGTTGAGGTAAGGAAACGGGTATTTTCCTGTCCATCGAAATAAATATTGAACGAATAAGCTTCATTCGATGTCCCGAAATCGGTTTTCTGTGTTTCAGGCGCAAAACGGAACCTGTTTGAAGATGTATGGGCCAGGATGGACCACTCCCACTTTTCGGTAATGTCATATGTAGTTAACAACTGGGCGTCCCAATAAACCGGATTGTAATTTCCTTTGGAAGGAAGCGAATTCAGCAAATAACCGTTCGCCCTGTATCGGGTTCCGAATAAAACACGAAAACGTTCACCGTACTTGTTCTCAAAATGACCTTCCATTCCCAGTAAACCTACCAATGCAGAAGCTCGTAAAGAATCAGGACGTTTGTATTTAATGTCAAGTACAGAACTCAATTTATCACCGTAAAGCGCCTGGAATCCACCACCTGAAAAAGCAAGATCCTGCACCAATAATGTATTGACAAAGCTCATTCCTTCCTGCTGCCCTGAACGCGTTAAAAACGGACGATTTACCAGAAAACCGTTTACGTAAACCAGGTTCTCATCGTAATTACCACCACGTACGTTGTAATTGGATGTTAATTCATTGTTGGAACTGGCAACGGTGGCATACGTAAGAAACTGTTCCACAGGCCGAAGCAATTTCCCGAAATCGGGTTTGCGGATTGGATCAAGTTCGAACCATTTTTCTTCGTTGAAATCAACTTCCCTCAAATAACCATCTTTCAATTTGATTTCAGGAACTATTGCTATCTCCTGGTTAGGCACCACAAATTCCTTTGCCAGCATTCCTGAACCTTCTTCAACCAAAACCCGGTAAGCCCCGGGAACAACATTCCTGAATTCGTACTCTCCCTTTCTATCGGTAAGCGTATAAACTGTATCTGTAAGATTTGCAAGGGTAACCTTAATTTCCGGCCAGGGTTTAGACGATTTATCGACCACTTTTCCCTGCACTTTTACTTGCGCATAGGAAATGTTCGTTAGGAAGAACAGGGCGATAAAAAATAGTCCGGACTTAAAGTTCATTGTTTCAAAAACGAAAGGAGGTCGAAAATAGTGTATTCCTTTGTTCTTTTAGCAACGAATTGCGATGAAATTTGAATTAAACGGCTCAATTCCTTCGTAAATGGCTTTGAACAATTCGTCAAAATTTCCTGAAGGGGCAAAATGAAGCCAGTGAAAATGTCGTTCCTGTAAACTTCCCGACGGAAACAATTTCTCAGCAATTGCATCAACCTGTTTCAGTTGTACTTCATTTTTTTGCTTTACCTGCTTGATAATGCGTTGCTCGAAATTCTCTATTTGTTTCTGCAGGCGCACCACTTCAGCTTCTGCAAAAGATTCCAGTGATTTATCTGTTCTGGCAGCTTTATCAACCATTGCGTTCTTCAGAATATTCAGTGCTGAAGAAACTTCATCAAAATTAACATCATCTCCACTCAAAAGCGCCAATTGGTTCTTTTTCAATTGTTCTTTATCGTCCCTGAAATCGAGCCAGGAAAGGTTCATTGCCTGTAATTTCTTTTCCGTTCCGGCATCTACAAGAATCACAGAATTACGTTGTGCGATCAATGGAAAAAGGATTTTCTTAGATTCAAATACCTTTTTCAATTGCACCCAATAAGCCATTTCACCACCACCTCCAACGTAACAAATATTCGGGAGGATGGTTTCCTGGTAAACCGGTCGAAGAATTACGTTCGGAGAAAAAGCTCCCGGATTTGTTCTGGCCATTTCCTGCATTTGTTCCAAAGAAAACACTTCGCCGTCCACAGCAAATCCTTTTTCTATCCGGTCAATTCGCGTTCTACCACCTTCTTTCAACAAAAAGAGGTTACAATTCCTCGCCATTGCCTGTGGTGAAAATCCTGCATTTTCAAGCTTAGCGTTCAATTCCTCTACGGCTTTTAGGGATTTATCATCTTCAAGTTCACTCAATATTGCCGGAATGAACAACTTTTTCAATTCGTTATTATCAGGTTGAAGAACCAGAACACCATAATCAGCAAAAAGCTGAATCAGGAATCGCTGGAAATATGTTCCGTAATTTTCATCAACCGGAATAGTAAGCAACTGCTGAATTGCGGTTTCTTTTCCTCTAAATAGCTCAGCCAGTTGAGAATGAACCTCCTTTAATTCATTTGTATGCATTCGTCCAACTGCTCCTTTTTGTTCCGTAACCCATTTCAGCTCACGATTAAACAACAGCGCCGTTGAAATTTCCTCAAAATCATGATCTTCACTCGCCATCCAGAAAACAGGAACGACTTTCTGAACAGTAGAATTTGTATTGAATTCTTCAACCAGCTTCACCACATGCATTACTTTGTAAACCAGGTAAAGCGGTCCTCCGAAAAGAGTGAGTTGATGCCCGGTTGTAATGGTAACCGTATCATCATTTCCAAGCAGATCAAGGTTCTTTCGTTGACTTTCAGAAGCAAATTCGAGCATTTGATCGCGTAAAACCTGCTGCAAAACTGCTCTGCTTTCTTTTGGATAAACAGCCTGTTTCCGCTCAGCCTGTGCTTTAAGATCATTCACTGAATTCAACGGGCTCGACAAGAAATCTGAAAACCGGTCCTGATTTGTAAATGCTTTCGAGAATCCCGAAAACTGTTTAAAATCGTTGCGTGAAGCTTCTGAAATTTTCATGCGGTAAAATTACACATTCGAAATTTAGATATTCTCCGCTTCATTAAAATATTTACCCTGTAAACTATTTTTAAGATTTCCATTGTGGATGCAAATCAAGATCGACGAAATTTACGGGATCTGCGAGGTATTTTTCACATAGAATTATTTTCATAATGTTTTGCACTCAGATTTACGCAGAGAATAACGATTGTCATTTTGTCGAAAACAAATCCCTAACTTTGTCGAAATTTTTTACAATGCAAGGAATTATCACTACAGCAAAAGGTGCAATGACCGTAGAATTTTACGAGAAAGATGCGCCGAATACAGTTGCAAACTTCGTGAAGTTGGCGAAGGAAGGTTATTATGACGGTTTGACGTTTCACCGCGTACTTCCTGATTTCGTGATCCAGGGAGGATGTCCGAATTCTCGTGAAGGAGCAACAGGAATGCCTGGAACAGGTGGACCGGGTTACAAAATTGATTGTGAATTAACCGGCGACAATCAGTACCATGACAAAGGTGTTTTATCTATGGCACATGCAGGAAGAAACACAGGAGGGTCTCAGTTCTTCATTTGTCATAGCAGAAACAATACGTCTCATCTGGACAGAAATCATACATGTTTCGGAAAAGTGATCGATGGACTGGATGTGATTGATGATATCCGTCAGGGTGACAAAATTGAATCTATTAAGATCCTTGACTAATCATTTATATGAAACTAGAGAAGGCTGTTCATGTTTGGTGAATGGCCTTTTTTAGGCCTCAAAATTTCGTGATTTCGTGATTTCGTGATTTTACGAATGTGTGAAATCACGAATCTTTATCAAATTTGAAATTATGGCATAAAAAAAAGCCGCATCCACCTAAGGCTGATACGGCTTACTATTGGTCGGAACCGGTTAATGACCGTGTCCCTCATGCCCTTCTTCTGTTCCTTCCGTCTTTTGCGGCAAAACTGTTCCTTTGATCGTCAACACGATAGGCTCAGTAGAAACGTTTGTTGTAACAGTAATTGTTTTCGTGAACGCACCAATACGTTTTGTATCGTACTTCGCTATAATCTTGTCTGATTTTCCTTTTTTCACCGGCTCAGTTGGCTTCGTTGGAGTTGTACAACCACAACTTGCTCTTACATCAGTGATAATTACAGGCTCTTTACCATTGTTCTTGAATTCGAACTCAAAAACAACATCTTCGCCATAAGGAATATCGTTTTTCTCAATAACCAACGTCTTGAATTCGATCGGCGCTTTCTTAACTTTCGCTATTTTTTCTTTCTTTTCCTTTTTCTCTTTAACAGGCTCTGTTGTTTGAGCCATAGCTCCAACAGTTAAAAGAGAACAAGCCAATATCAATAATACTTTCATTTTTATAGTTTTTACTTTACAAGGATACAATAGATTTTGCAACATACAGAGGCATTAACAAAATTTTATCCAAACTTTTTGTCCCACAACTTCAATACAGCATTGATCGAGGCGTAAGTATTGCGTTTAATCTCTTTTAAATCAGAATTCTTCACCCATTTTGCACCGGTAATATCCTCCTCCACCTGGAAAGTCAGTTCCTTTGGTCCGGAATACAGGAAATAGTACCAGTAATTCCGCTTTAGCACCTTTTTGTTTTTAAATGTATAAGTATGGTAGGTTTCACCTATCACATCATACAAAACGTGGCCGGAGATTCCGCATTCTTCTTCAATTTCCCTATAGGCAGCAACAGGTGGAAGTTCGTTTCTTTCAATCTTGCCCTTAGGCAGATCCCATTTTCCAAGGCGTTCTATTACAAGCAGGGATTTCTTACGTTCCACAACTCCACCGGCTGCACTTATTTTGGAATACGATTTGAAAACATTTTTAAAATCCTTGTCTACGTCTGAACATTTAACAATTATTTTCTTCTTCGGATTCGCCAGCTTCAGGTGTGCAAAAAACGCTTTATTCGAACTGAAATCAGCTAATTCAAGAATCAAAAATCCCTTTTTACTCTTTTTCTTGTTCTGTTGAACGAAGCGAATTTCCGTGTTATCAATAAAAACTTTGTACATTTGCGGCATGATTTCAAACAAAGACCAAGCGTTAAAAATAGCAGAATTTTTATTACAAATTAAAGCAGTAAAATTACAGCCAAGCAATCCGTTTACATGGGCCTCAGGATGGTTGTCACCTATTTACTGCGACAACAGAAAAACGCTTTCTTTCCCTGCAATCCGCACACACATTCGCCAGGCATACGCTACAGCAATTCTTGATCATTTCGGGAAACCGGATGCAATTGCAGGTGTTGCTACAGGAGGAATTGCACAAGGTGCTTTGGTTGCACAGGAATTAGGAATACCTTTCATCTATGTTAGAAGTACCGCTAAAGGACATGGCCTCGGAAATCAAATCGAAGGGCACTTTGAACCGGGACAAAAAATTGTAGTTCTTGAAGACCTTATCTCAACGGGAGGAAGTAGCTTAACAGCTGTTGAAGCCTTGAGAGAAGCGGGTTGCGACGTAAAAGGTTTGGTAGCCATTTTCACTTACGAATTTGACGTTGCTTTAAAGAACTTTGATAATGCCGATTGCGCATTCGTTACTTTGACGGACTATGAACACCTGATCGAACAGGCGGTGAAATTGGAATACATCAACGCTTCCGACGTTAACTCATTAAAAGAGTGGCGTAAATCTCCTGACACCTGGAAACCGTAAACAATGAAAATTAAAGGAACCGAAACTGTTATTTCTGCTTCAGCGGCTGAAGTTTTCAATTTTCTTTCTGTACCGAAGAATCTTGAACAGTTGCTTCCTTTGGATAAAATCACGGATTTTCAGGCCGATGACAAAGGCTGTAGTTTCAAAGTTCAGGGGGGAATTCTCATTCCGCTGATCGTCACTGAAACTGTTGATTCAGAACGTATCGACATGAACGACGGTGATAAAGGCCCGTTTCCCTATACTTTATCGATTCACATCAAAGCCGGGGGAAATAATTCCTGCTCCGGTTATATTGAATTTGAAGGAGAAGTGAACATGTTCATGAAGATGATGGTCCAGAAACCATTGACTTCACTGTTTGAGAACATGACGAAAAAGCTTCAGTTGAAGTTTGAAAATTAGGATTAAGTACAAACGCTTGTCTGCCTCGGGCGGAAGTCTCTTCATTCGATTTCCTTCTAATACGAAAATCTCACTTCCTGCAAACCATAACTCCTCTGCCCTTCCGGTGATTCAATAACCACAGAACCGCTTTCGTCAACATCCACAATTCTACCCATAAACGCTTTCCCTTCTGAGTCCGTAACCACCTGGTCTTCGTTCAGACGCCATAAAAAATCGAGATACTGCTGCTGGATTTCTCTGAAATTGTACTGCTGACAAAGCTCAAACTGTAATTGAAGTTTCGGAAGCAATGTTGTCAAAAATTCAAAAGGAGTGATGGAAACACCATATTTCTCTAAACTTATGCTTGTTGTAACCTCAGTTTCCTCTTTGAGGTTGATCCCCAAACCAAAGATCACGTATTCCAATGATTGGTTACTGATATTTCCTTCAATCAGAATTCCACCGAGCTTCTTATCGTTCACCATAATATCATTCGGCCATTTTAAGCGAACAGTTTCGCCTATAATTGATCTGACTGCCTGGGCGACACCAACCGCCAACGCCTTATTCAGAAAAGGAGCATGATGAACTGACAAAAATGCAGTTGAAAGGTAAAAGCTTGCTGTGAACTGGTTTTCCTGAGAAGTTTGCCATAAATTACCCCGCTGCCCTCTACCGGCGGTTTGTCGCTCTGCCAAAATAACAGTACCGTGACCGATATTCCCTTCACTTATGAGCTTGGCAACATAATTGTTCGTTGAGTCTACCTCGGGCAAAAAAATAATGTTTGAACCGATCATTGATGTTTAACAAGTATTAGCACGAAAAACAGAGCATTTCTCTTGAAGTTTTGCTTAGATTTGTGCACATTAAAAAGCGAATGTATAAAATAAAAACAGATACAGATTCCAGCGTTCTTTGCAATGCCATCGTTGAGGGGATGCAGGAAAATAAAGCAAAAGATATCGTTGTATTGGATCTACGTCATATTCCCAGCGCAGTAGCGGATTTTTTCGTAATTTGCTCAGGAGACTCAACTGTTCAGGTAGATGGTATCAGTTCAACCGTAGCACGCCACACCAGAAAAGAATTACAGGAAAGACCATGGCATCAGGAAGGAAAAACAACTTCCGAATGGGTATTGTTGGACTACGTTTCAGTAGTGGCACATATCTTTTACAAAGAGGCCAGAACATTTTATGAATTAGAGGACCTTTGGTCGGACGCGATTCGTACCGACATTCCTAATTTGAATTAAGCAATTATGTCAGAAAATAATAATAACAATAAGCCGCGTAAGAATCCAAATGCCATTTATTGGATTTATGGTGCAATTGCATTTGCGCTAATGGCTGCAATTTTGTTCACCAACTCTTCTAATGCAGAGTTGAAGGACGAGAATGTATTCTATTCCCTGGCCGATTCGTCAATGGTGAAAAATGTACACGTAGTGAATCGTGTACGCGTAGATTTTTACCTGAATGAAAAGGGAGAAAAATATTTCCTGAATTCTAAAGACGAAAAGGGAGAATTCAAGAAAATTGCCACGATCGTACAGGAAAGAAAAACGAAGAACCGACAAAAGTTAAGCCCGGAATTTTCTATTCCAATCAATGATGCAGGTCATTTCATAGAACGTCTTGATGCCATCAACGATACATTGGTGAAGTACGGAAAAGCAAAAATCCCTGCTCCACCGGAAGAAGAAAAAGACTATTTAACCGGAATTCTTGGTTGGTTATTGCCAACAATCTTGTTTGTTGCATTGTTTATGTTCCTTACCCGCAGAATGTCAGGCGGTGGCGGAGGAGGCGGAGGCCAGATCTTTAACATCGGGAAATCACGCGCCCAGGTTTACGAAAAAGGAAAATCTACGAACGTAACATTTAAGGATGTTGCCGGACTGGAAGGCGCGAAAGAAGAGATCCAGGAAATTGTTGAGTTCCTTAAAAATCCGAAACGATACACTGAACTTGGTGCAAAAATTCCAAAAGGAGCATTGTTGGTAGGACCTCCGGGAACTGGTAAAACATTGCTTGCAAAAGCGGTTGCAGGTGAAGCTAAAGTTCCTTTCTTCTCGCTTTCAGGATCCGACTTCGTTGAGATGTTTGTTGGTGTTGGAGCATCACGTGTACGTGATTTGTTCCGCCAGGCGAAAGAAAAAGCTCCTGCAATCATTTTTATTGATGAGATTGACGCAATCGGTCGTGCACGTGGTAAGAACAACGGATTCAACTCGAATGACGAGCGTGAGAATACATTGAACCAGTTATTGACTGAAATGGATGGTTTCGGAACAAACTCCGGGGTAATCATTCTTGCTGCAACAAACCGTGCCGATGTATTAGATGCCGCCCTTATGCGTGCTGGTCGCTTTGACCGTCAGATCTATGTTGACATGCCGGATTTGAATGAACGTAAAGAAATTTTTGAAGTGCATTTACGTCCATTGAAACTTGGAGGTGATGTTGAAATTGATTTCTTAAGCAGACAAACTCCTGGATTCTCGGGTGCGGATATCGCAAACTTGTGTAACGAAGCGGCTTTGATCGCTGCTCGTAAGGAGAAAAAAGCGGTTGAAAAACAGGATTTCCTTGATGCCGTTGACCGAATTATCGGTGGTCTGGAAAAGAAAAACAAGATTATTACAGTTGATGAAAAACGTGCAATTGCTTTCCACGAAGCAGGTCACGCAACAACTTCATGGTTATTGGAACACGCGCATCCATTGGTAAAAGTGACTATTGTTCCTCGCGGACGTTCACTTGGAGCTGCATGGTACCTTCCGGAAGAACGACAAATTACAACTACAGAACAAATCCTTGATGATATGTGTTCTGCTTTGGGTGGTCGTGCTGCGGAAGAGATCATTTTCGGAAAAATCTCTACAGGAGCGCTGAGCGATTTGGAGAAAGTCACCAAGCAAGCATATGCAATGGTTTCTATCTACGGTTTGAATGAGAAAATCGGAAATATTTCGTACTACGATTCTCAGGGAAGAGATGCTTTCACGAAACCATATTCTGACGTTACAGCTCGTGTAATCGATGAAGAAGTTCACAAACTGATCGAAGAGCAATATGTTCGCGCGAAGAAGATCTTGTCGGATAACAAAGATAAACTGACGCAGTTGGCTGATATTCTATTGTCACGAGAGGTGATTTTCAAGGAAGATTTGGAAGCTATTTTCGGAAAAAGAGAATGGGATAATAAAGAAGATGCCTCGACAAGCTCTGCAACGTCGAAAAGCTCGGAAAAAGCAAGCGTTGACCAGTCAGTAACTGGTCCGGAAAGTTCAGTAATTGCTAATGACGAAACTCCGCTTAGCTCATCTGAAGAAAAAAATATCGCTAGCGGATCAGTTTCACCTTTGAAAGAAGATACTTCGTCCATCCAAGACGGATCAGCATCCTCAAAAAATGATGAATCAGAGCCTTCTGACGAAAATCCGGAGGCAGAGAAATAAGATTAGTTTAGAAAAACTCTATGAGAGAACTTATACAAAGGGGTATATTCGGAATTGTATTTTTACTTTTCGTGTTTGCCCCTTTTGTTGTTGACCTGAAGAACAACACCAATATTTTCAATTTCACGCTTTACATTTTTGCAATGTTGAGCACCTATGAATTGTTCAAAATGGGAAAAGGAACCGCGTTTCCTTCCAACCTGATGTTACCGGCATTGCTATTTAATACAGCGTTATTCCTGCCAATGCTCATTGTAACGTTTAAAGGTTTGTTCCCGGAATTACCGTTGAATTCAATATTGATGTCTCCGGAAAACGGCGACCTCATTTACAAGCTTGTTATTTTGGGAAGCATTTTGGTTTTGCTCAGCCTTGTTGTTTTCACTTCCCTGATCTTTGTAAAGGGATCTATCGAAGCGATTTACAAGTTCGTTTTCCCATTAAATGTTTTATACATTGCCGTTCCGATGGCACTTTTGTCGGTAGCTTATACCTTAAGCCCAAAAGAATACAAACAATTGCTTTTAATTGCTTTGCTTCCGATCTACCTGAACGACACGTTTGCATATTTATCAGGAAGATTATTGGGCAAACGATTGATGTTCCCGCGCGTTTCACCTAAGAAAACATGGGAAGGTTTCATTGGCGGAATGCTGATTGCAGCACTGGCTATGGTTGCCCTACTCTATTTTAGTCCCGTGGCAACCGAGAAGAACTATTTACAGATCGCGTTGGTGAGCTGTACTGTTTCTATTCTGGCAACACTTGGAGATCTTTTCGAAAGCAAGTTGAAGCGTACCGCGAATGTGAAAGATTCAGGTGGAATTTTACCCGGTCATGGTGGAATTCTGGACCGGATTGATGCCATGTTGTTCGCAGCTCCGATTGTGTTCGTGGCGTTGATCCTGCTTTAATATCTCCCACAGAGGTACACCGAAGAACACAGAGGACTTAAGATGTCCTTTTATGTTCGATACAGAAGTGTTGTATCACATCTCTGCAAAAGCACAACGTCTTAACATCTAAAAAACTATCTTTGCCCCGATTAATTCGAAAAAATGACATTACATAGAGAAGGGACAGCTACAATTCTGATTGCATTATTGGTTTTGGGAGCAATTGAAGTTGGAAATTGGTATTTATTGCAAGTAACCGGTTGGGCTTGGTTGTTCTGGCTATTGAGCCTTGGCTGTTTGGTAATGTTGTATTTGGTTGTACAATTCTTCCGTATCCCGAAGCGTACGTTCACTTTCGAGCCGAATGATTTGCTTTGTCCGGCCGACGGAAAAGTGGTGGTAATTGAAGAAGTAGAAGAAACGGAATATTTCCACGACAGAAGAATCCAGGTTTCTATTTTCATGTCGCCATTGAACGTACACGCAAACTATTACCCGCTAAGCGGAATTGTGAAATACGTGAAGTACCACAAAGGATTGTTTTTGGTAGCGTGGCACCCGAAAAGTTCTACGGATAACGAAAGAACTACGGTAGTTGTGGAACACGCAAGCGGACAGGAAGTATTGTTCCGTCAGATTGCCGGAGCTGTAGCACGACGCATTTGTTATTACGCAAAAGAAGGAGAACAAGCAACAACAGGTGGTGAATTCGGTTTCATCAAATTCGGTTCGCGAGTAGATATCTTTTTACCACTTGGAACTCAGATTGATGTTAAAATAGGTGAAGATGTTAAAGCTAAGTTAACGAAGCTTGGCGTGCTGAAATAAAGAATGTATATTAGAGCCGTAATTACACATTAATTGAACACATTATGAAAAAGGTATTTGTAGCAGCTACTTTGGCACTTTTCGTAGGATCTATGTCTGCGAACGTTTACGCTGCAACTTCAGGAACTCACACTGTAGTTGTTAAGAAAGACGACGATAAGAAAAAGAAGAAAAAATCTACTAAGAAAGGTTGCGAAAGCAAAGGAGGATCTTGCTGCTCTAAGAAAGCTGCTTAATTCACTTTCGAAAAAGATATGAAAATCCCGGTTTCCGCCTCAGGCGGACTGGGATTTTTTTGTTTTGACCAGTTGATTATTATCTTTCAAACCAAAAAACAGCGCCAACTTGAAACCATCAATGCCCCAAGTTCAAATCGACATCGATAAAAAAGTCCTCAACATTCTTTTCCTGATCTTCTTCGGGATTTTTGCCATTGGAATTGGAACATTAGTTTATTGCGAACGAAAAGCAGGAGATTGCGACCGTTCTAAAAAGCAATTCTATTTGTTTGAGTATGAAGGAAAAATTGTTCGAACATTCAGGTCGGAAAATCATGGACATTGGAGTGTTGAGTTCGAGAATGGAATTCAGAAAAGCCTGATCTTTGATTACAGTGTTTGGGCTGGTCTAAAACCCGGAGATATTTTGATCAAGCACAAGAACGAACTGAATTTCATGATCATCCGCGGAAAGGATACCACAGATTACAAAGAAAACATTCCGGATTGCGAGCAGTTTAGGGATGAATAGACTTATATCTATTCGTATTTTTGACAAATGATCCTTCGAAAAGCAAACATATCTGAAATCCCTACCATCTGGGAAATTCTTCAGCAAGCTATTGAACAGCGACGCCAGGATGGAAGCCAGCAATGGCAGGACGGTTATCCGAATCCGCAAACAATTGAGAACGACATCAATAACGGCTACGGTTTTGTGCTTATTGAAAATGAAAAGATCATTGCTTACGCAGCAATTATTTTCGACATCGAACCTGCTTATACGGATATCCAGGGCAAATGGCTGACAAACGGAGACTATGTCGTTATTCACCGCGTAGCAACGTCAAACGAGGTAAAAGGAAAAGGAATTGCAACGGAACTTTTCAGAATGATAGAAGATGTGAGCACCGAAAATGAAGTTTATAGTATTAAGGTCGACACGAACTTCGATAACGTTCCCATGCTTAAGATCTTAGATAAACTCGGTTATACGTATTGCGGCGAAGTATTCTTCCGTGGTTCTGCGCGACGGGCTTATGAAAAAGTGCTAGTAAACACATAGTCATATAGTTATTACATAGGCACATAGTTCAAAATTGCATTAACTTAAAACTATGAAAAAGGAATATTGGGACGTACCGGACGATCAAGTCGTCGAGAAAACAGGGAAGAAAATTGCGGAGTGGATTGCAATCCTGGACGAATTCAAGGCCACTGAACAAAAATCAAATGATGTGGTTGCACATCTCCAAAACGCTTATAGCGTTCCGCGCTATTGGGCACGAACGTTAACTACTTTGTATCTTAAACAGAAATAATGCTACTTTTCCGCAAAGATTGGATCGGATAGGTAGACAGGTCTGGGGAAAACAAGCCGTATTTCGTTAGAACACCAGATTTAATCCAGCAGATCCATTTCCGTTTCAGGCTTTACTTCTTTCTTGTTGAAAGCCGCTATCAAGCATCCCAACCCCGATCCCGCAAAAAGAAACTCGATAATGAAGATGATATAGATATCAGATCGTCGCGGACCAACGTTGTTCACTTCTACAAATCCCCATGTGCCAAACAAAAGGAACCCAATAATAAAAATCAACCCCATTGTTCGGACAATTTTATTCCCTCTTACCGCCGCAACGATACTCAGAATCAAGCCCGGAAGCCCAACCAGAATAATGTTGACTACCTGGAATACTCCCAAAAAGAATACGGAAACAGAATCATTGAAATTATCACGTGATTCAGGTGTACATCCGATAAAAGCAAGTGCGCAGAGCAATAGCAGCAAGGTGTTTTTCATAAGTCAGCAGTGTGTTTTCAGTGACTAAAATATTCATAATTCGCTAAAACACTCACATAGAAAATACATAGAAACATAACTGATGAAGATTAATGTTGTTCAAAACGTTCGAAAAGTATAAAATGGTGGAGCCTCTTTGAATTTTCACATAAGGTTTCCAAAGGGATGGAATTCGGGAATTTCCAAAATACGGGATTTAGGGAAATCCCGAACATCGATACTATATCAAGGGCTACAGCAAATTTCAACTAAGGAAAACTCGCATTAGTATTAGCTTTTTTTAAAGTGGTTGTCAAGCTATGTAACTATCCTGAAGGGTCAAGACAAGTTGTGTGTTTAAACCGTCTTCAGGAAATTATCCAGAACAGCTAAACCGTTTTCAGACAAAATACTTTCAGGGTGATACTGTACCGCAAAAACAGGAAGTTGGCTGTGCTGTACAGACATCAAAACGTCGTCTTTCGAAATTGCTGTAGCCATCAGGGGAGAATTTTCGTGCAATTTCACTGCCCAGGAATGGTATAAGCCCACTTTGAATTCTTTTGGTAAACCGGAATACAATTTTGTATCGTTTAGCGTTCGGAGAACCGTTGTCGTTCCATGTTTAACGGTTTGCTGGTTATACAGTTTATCACCGAAATACTCAGCTATAGCCTGCATTCCCAAACAAACACCCAGCAGGGGAATTTCATTCTTCACTGCAAAATCAACTGCCTCCATTAGTTTTCCCGCTTCTTTCGGTAAACCCGGTCCTGGCGATAAAACGCACGCATCGAACTCCAACAGCGAATTGATGACAACTTCCTTGTTATTTACCACAGTAATTTCAGCATCCAATTGTTCCAGGTAATGAACCAGATTGTAAGAAAACGAATCGAAATTATCTATGAGTATTATTTTCACCGTTCAAATGCTTAAACTTGCATGCAGCTACGAAATTACATAATCCCGAAGAGTTTTACTTGGATTATGCTAAACGGCGGAACTTTACGTTAAACAAATTGTAGAAAACAAACCTTGAGTACTCAGGAACCAAAAATTGCAGTGATAATCGTGAATTACAACGTAGTGTTCTTCCTTGAACAGTGCCTGAATTCCGTTACCAAAGCTATGGTACAGGAACCCGCAGAGGTTTGGGTGGTCGACAATCAAAGTGTTGACGGCTCGGTACAAATGGTGAAAGAAAAATTCCCCTGGGTAAAACTCATCGCGAATAAAGACAATGTCGGTTTTTCTAAAGCCAACAACCAGGCCATGTTGCAATCGCACTGTAAATACCAGTTGCTGCTCAATCCTGATACGGTAATTGAAGAAGATACGCTCAAAAAAGTGGTCGATTACATGGATGAGCATCCCGAAGTTGGTGGATTGGGCGTTCGCATGGTTGACGGAAAAGGTGTTTTCCTTCCCGAATCAAAGCGTGGCTTGCCTACTCCGGCGGTTGCATTCTACAAAATTTTCGGATTATCAAAGATCTTCCCGAGATCAAAACGTTTTGCGCGTTACCACATGGGAAATCTCAGCGAATTCGAAACGAATGAAATTGAAATTCTTAGTGGCGCATTCATGCTCATGCGCAAAGAAGCTTTGGATAAAGTAGGATTATTGGATGAAACTTTCTTCATGTACGGAGAAGACATCGACCTCTCCTACCGGATTATCCAGGGCGGATACAAGAACGTCTATTTCCCGGAAACACGGATCATACATTACAAAGGGGAAAGCACGAAGAAAAGCAGTGTGAATTATGTTTTCGTGTTCTACCGTGCTATGGTCATTTTTGCACAAAAGCATTTTAGCCAGAACAATGCAAAATTGTTTTCCTTCTGTATCAATGCAGCCATTTACTTCAGGGCCGGATTGGCATTATTGAACCGTTTCTTCAAAAAAATCACACTTCCTGTAATTGATTTCGCTTACATCTATTTCGGAATGCTTGCCTTGACGAATTACTGGAAACAGGCAGCGATTTTCTTTCCTGAAAAAGTGACACACTATCTCCTGTTCGGTTATACAGGGATTTGGTTCTTATCGTGTTTGTTCCAGGGAGTTTACGATTTTCCTGCAAAACTCAAACGTTCATTCTTTGGTGTTGCCGTCGGAACCGCAATTATTTTGATGTTCTACGCATTGCTTCCCAAAGACTGGCAATTCTCCCGCTTATTCATTTTTACAGGAGCAGCATGGGCAATTGTTTACTTCATCTTATCCAGAATCCTTCTTCATTTTGCCATAGGAAAGCGCTTTGTTCTAAACGGAAGAAAGAACAGCAATTTTGCCGTAATCGGGTCACATGAAGAATTTGACCGCGTGTCGGAATTGGTAAAACTTACCCAACCCAAGATTGAGAAGATCATTCATGTTTCACCTTCCGAAAATGCTTCGAACGGAGAATTGACAATGGATAAACTCGGGCAAGTGGTGCAAATCCATGAAATAGACGAAGTGATTTTCTGCGCAAAAGACACGACTGCAAAAGACATTATTCATTGGATCATTGCCGTTGATAAACCGAATGTTGATTTTAAGATAGCACAACCCGACAGCTCATTCCTGATCGGTTCCAACTCCATTGAAACAGCCGGAGATCTTTATATTCTCGACATCAATGCTTTGAGCGAGCCCATCAAACAACGCCACAAACGCTTCCTGGATCTTCTAACCGGTTTCGTGTTGTTTGTTGGTTATCCTGTTTTGTGCTGGTTCTACAAAGACAAAAAGCAACTTTTCCTGAATGCAATTGGAATGCTTACGTCGAAAATAACCGGCGTTAGTTACGGAAAAGCAGTGATGAATGAGGCCGATCTACCGCGCTTGAAGAAAGGAATTTTAGTACCCTATAACGAGAATTTGGTGACAGAAGAAGCAATGATCATTAAAATGAATTTGCTTTATGCAAGGGAGTACCATTTACTGCTTGATGCTCAGCTAATTCTGCGTAACTGGAAAAAGTTAGACCGCAGACCACAATAACTAGCATTATTTCATTTTTTTTCCTTTATTTTTGTGCCGATTTTAATTGAGATTTAAAGAATTATGGCGCAAATAGAAATTCGTCTGCCTAAAATGGGAGAAAGTGTTACGGAAGCAACCATTACAAACTGGTTGAAAAATGTTGGTGACACTGTTGCATTAGACGAACCTTTAGTAGAAGTAGCTACTGATAAAGTGGATAACGAATTGCCTTCAGAAGCGGAAGGAGTTCTTGTTCAGCGACTTTTCGAAAAAGACCAGGTTGCACAGGTTGGAGATGTTATTGCAATTATCTCAACTGGTGGTGACGCTGCTCCGGTTGCATCTGCCCCGGCAAGCGAGACTTCAACTGCCGCTCAATCTCCTGTAGCAGCAGCTGAAAAAACGGTAGAAGTTGCAAAAGAAACAGCTGGTTCTGAGCCATTAGCAAAATCAAACGAAAACGGTAAATTCTATTCTCCGCTTGTACGAAGCATTGCACAAAAAGAAGGTGTTGGAAACAACGAACTGGAAAGCATTGCAGGAACAGGAGCTGGTGGAAGAGTAACCAAAAAAGATATTATCTCTTACCTTGAGAACAGAACATCGGGTTCAGTAACTACTGCTCCTGCTTCCGCCCCTCAGGTAAGCGCACCTTCAACAAACGGTGTAGTTACACCTGCTGCTCAACCAGCACCAGCGCCAACAGGTGGAGGATTCCTTGCAAACATTAAAGAACCGATTGTGGTTCCGAATCCGGGTGACGAGATCATTGAGATGGACCGTATGCGTAAGTTGATCGCAGACCACATGGTGATGTCAACACACGTTTCTCCTCACGTTACTTCTTACGTTGAAGCTGATGTAACAACTATTGTGAACTGGAGAAATAAAATGAAGAATGAGTTCCAAAAACGCGAAGGTGAGAACCTGACGTTCACTCCTATCTTCATGGAAGCAATTGTAAAGGCAATTAAAGATTTCCCTATGATTAACGTTTCTGTTTCAGGAACCTCGATCATCAAAAGAAAAGATATCAATCTTGGAATGGCGACTGCACTTCCTTCAGGAAACCTTATCGTTCCTGTAATCAAGAATGCAGACCGAATGAACCTTACCGGAATCGCAAAAGCGGTAAACGAATTGGCACGCAATGCTCGTGACAACAAGTTGAAACCGGAAGATATCCAGGGTGGAACATATACAGTAACAAACGTTGGAACTTTCGGTAACGTAATGGGAACTCCTATTATCAACCAGCCGCAGGTTGCCATCCTGGCTTTGGGAGCAATCCGTAAAATGCCTGCTGTTATTGAAACACCAAACGGAGATTTCATTGGAATTCGCCACAAAATGTTCTTGTCACATTCTTATGACCACCGTGTAGTTGACGGGTCATTAGGAGGACAATTCGTTCGCAGAGTTGCCGACTATCTTGAGCAATTCGACCCAAACAGAGAACTGTAACCTTTTTTTAAATCATTGCGTATGAGGCAATTCGTACGCAATGATTATTTTTGAAAACTATTTGGAAAAACTAAACAAACAACCATGAGGAATTTCAAACCCGTTCTTTTACTACTATTAATCTTCACCCCGTTTTTAAGCTTTAGCCAATATACCGATGATGATCTGAAAAAGATCATTGACAGTGGTAATGAAGGCAAGATGGTTCAAACCTGTTCTGAGTTAATGTCGGAAGGGTTCTACTTTCAGGCAGCAAAGCTTTGTGATAAACTATTGGAGATCAAACCAAATAGTGCCAACTACAATTACCGCCGCGGGTTCATTTACCTTGAAATGTCGCAGGATTTCGGTTCAGCTATTCCACATATGGAAAAAGCCGTTACCGATCTTGACAAAAACTGGGATGCCTTTTCACCGAATGAAGAGAGCGCTCCGCTTGATGCTCTTTATTTCATGGGGAAAGCTTACCACATGGGAATGGACATTAACAAAGCTGAAAACTTCTACACGCGTTTCATCAATGAGTCCAAAAGTACTTCCGAGTATATTTTCTTCTCAAAATTATTCCTTCAGCAGTGTGCTGTAGCAAGAAAAGAGATTGATATCCCGCGTAACGTTACCCTGAAGAATGTCGGTTACATGATCAACTCCGCTAACCCGGAATATTCTCCTGTGGTTTCTTTAGATGGAACTGCTTTATACTTTACCTCTCGTCGTTTATGGGATGATGATTTGAGTAAAGAATGGATCGATCCGCGAAACAATATGCCTACTGAAGATGTATTCGTTTCATTCAAAGATTTTGACGGTGAATGGATGGAGCCATACAAAATGGAATTCTGTAAAGTCGACCAAAATGAAGCTACTGTAGCCGTGAGTTCGGATGAAAGAAGAATTTACCTTTATGAAGACACGAAAGGAAACGGAGATTTATTCTACTCCGATTTCTCTACAAATAAATTCCAGGACGTTGCACATTACGAAGCTAAAAAAGTAAACACAGACGCCTGGGAAACACACTGTACTGTAACTCCTGACGGACAAAACATGTATTTCGTTTCGGACCGTAAAGGTGGTTTCGGAGGTCGTGATATTTACCGCGTTGTAAAATTACCTGACGGAAGCTGGAGCGATCCTCAAAACTGTGGTTCGAAGATCAATACAGCTATGGATGAGGATTCACCGTTTATCGCAATCGATAATAAAACACTTTACTTCTCTTCCAACGGACCAACTTCAATGGGTGGATTCGATGTATTCGTTGCAGTCCGTGATGATAACAACGAATGGTCTGATCCTATTAACCTTGGTTACCCTTTGAATTCAACTGTTGATGACTTGTTCTATACAACAACTGTTGATGGATTGACAGGATATCTGACATCGTCAAGAACAGGCGGAAAAGGTGAAAAAGATATTTACGAAGTACAAAACGATTACCTGCGCAACAAGAACCTTGCTGTATTGAAAGGAAAGATCACAACACTTCACGGAGCAACTTTACCTGAAGACATTTCGATTACCGTAAAATGTACGAACTGTGGCGACAAGCTGGAACGCAAAGTATTCCCTCGTATGCGCGACGGTGTTTTCTTCAGCGCACTTGAGCCTTGTAGAGAATATGAAATGGTATTCTCTTACGACAACGGTAAAAAAGAATTCTACAAAGAAGCTTTCTCTACGGATTGTAACAAGGAGTATGATGAGATTGAACGCGAAGTATTCCTGGATGTTGAAAACCAGGAAATCATCAAACCGTACTACATTGTTGGTACAGTAAAAGACAGCAAATCAAAAGCACTGTTGTCTGGTGTTAACGTGAAATTGATCAACAAGGAAACAGGAACACCTTATATCGAAACAGCTACTGCAAGTGCCGGAAACTATAAATCGGACACACTTGTTGACCTGAAACAAGGAAATACATTGAACGCTCAATTGGTTCTTGAAAAACCGGGATATGTTACAATGACGTATGATCTGGCTATTCCACTTGGATCAAAGAACGAAATCAATGTTGACGAGTTGATCGATCCTATTATTGCTGCGATCAGTGTTGGTGATGACCTGGGTGCATTGCTGAACCTGAATCCTATCTATTTTGATTACAACAAGTGGGATATCCGTCCGGATGCTGCTATAGAACTGGATAAGATTGTAAAAGCAATGAAGCTGAATCCTGAATTGAAAATTGAATTGGGTTCACATACCGATAGCCGCGGTAACGATGCTTACAACTTAAGCCTGTCTGACAAGCGTGCGAAAGCTTCTGCTGCATACATTGTTTCCAAAGGTATTTCTGCAAACAGAATTAAAGGAAAAGGATACGGTGAAACAAAATTGAATGTTAGTGATGCTGAGATCAAAGCAATTCCGAAATGGGATGATCAGGAGAAAGCTCACCAGTTGAATCGTAGAACAGAGTTCATTGTTGTGAAATAATTGAATATGATTTAATATCAAAAGCCATGCGCCTCAGGTGCATGGCTTTTTTCGTTGTTGGTAGCTCGTGATTTTCCCCCTACAAAATCAACCAACGAAACCCGTTTTGTTAATTTCCACACAAAAATCTTGACAATTAAGTGACTGTAAATGAAGTAACTTATAGATAATCCTTTATATTTAGGCTATCAATTGTATCTACATGCGTCAATTACTACTGGTATTTAGCTGTTTACTATCAACTACAATAAGCTTTGCACAATACTCCGAAGAAGAATGGGATGACATTCTCAACAATTACAATCCCGTAAGGAGGCATTTAGCAGCTTCAGGGCTTTTGGCCGAAGGTTATTATGCCGGTGCCGAGCGTATTGTCGACAAACAGCTGGAATCCGAGCCTTCCAATGCAAATCTCAACTACAGAAAGGGTTTTATTCTTTGCGAAAGCAGACACCTTTACACAGAAGCAATCGTTTATCTTGAAAAAGCAAAATCGGCTGTAGTAAAAAACTATGATGCCGTTGACATAAAAGAAAAAGGTGCACCTTTCGATTTGTATTATTTCCTGGCGAAATCTTATCATCGAACAGGAAATACAAGCGAAGCCCTCACCTATTACAATATGTTCCTGAACTCGGCACAGGAAAAAACAACCCTTCACCTCGAAGCGGAAACAGCTATTTCACAATTGGAGAATGCTGCCCGGCTGAGCGATGTAAAAAAACGGAATGTACAGATCGTAAACATCGGGAATGTGGTGAATACGAATGCCCCGGAATATTCTCCGGTAATTTCACTTGATGGAAATTCGCTTTACTTTACTTCACGCAGAAAATGGGATGGTTCAGTAAAAGCAGTTGATCTTGATCCCCAAACGGACTTTTACCCTGAAGATATTTTTGTTTCCTACAAAGATGAAAACGGGGCGTGGCTGGCTCCTGAACGAATGAGCTTTTGTATTGAAGACCAGAACGAAGCTTCGGTTTCAGTTAGCCCAAGCGAACGTAAGATTTATGTTTACCAGGACATTATCGGAAATGGTGACCTATTCTATTCCGAATTTAAAAACAACCGTTTCGGAAAGATCAACCACCTTGAAAATACGAAAGTAAACAACGAAGAAGCCTGGGAAACACATTGCTACGTTACACCGGATGGAAGAAATATGTATTTCTCTTCAAATCGTGACGGAGGATACGGTGGTCGGGATATTTACCGGGTAGTCCTTTTGCCTGACAGAACATGGAGTGAACCGGTGAATCTCGGTCCAACCATAAATACAGCAAACGATGAGGAATCGCCTTTTATGTCTATTGACAACAAAACACTCTATTTTGCCAGCAATGGTCCGGGAAGCGTTGGCGGATTTGACATTTTTGTTTCCATCATCTTTGGGAATAACGAATGGTCTGACCCTGTAAACCTGGGATTCCCCATAAATTCTTATGATGACGACTTATTCTACACAGAAACTATAGACGGAAGAAAAGGATACATCACTTCTATTCGTCCTGATACACGTGGTGAAAAAGACATTTATGAGGTCGACAACGACTACACGAATAAGAAATATGGTCATTACATCAAAGGAAACATCACCACAACTACCAAAGAACCGATCCCGGAAGATTTGGTGATCGCTTTGGATTGTATAGACTGTGAATCTGACCTTTTCGATGTAAGCAATTATCCCAATATCAGAACCGGATTTTATGCGAATTCACTTCAGCCTTGCCAGGAATATGAAGTGGTACTTTCTAAAAAAGACGGATCGGAAGAATTCCACCGCGTTAAGATCAAAACAGATTGCCAGTTGAATTACGAGGAAATTGTAAAAGATTTTGTGATCGATATTGAAAAATGGATTGTGATAGAAGACAAAGACACAACTCCTGTGATCGATACGGTTGATGTGGATACTGTGCCTGTTACCGTTTCTTTTGTCAACCTGAACTACAAATACAATTTCGGGTACAATAAGAACAAGCTCGATCTGAAAACCAAAGACCTTAAGGAATTTGTAACGGCCATTGAAAAACAGCTGGCCGGTGGAAGGAAAGAAATTACCATTCATATTACATCTTCCGCATCGTATGTTCCAACCGGAAGATTCAAGGACAATAACGAGTTAGCTCAATTGCGTGCCGACAATATGATGAAAATGCTAAAGGATCATTTCAAAAAATCACCGCAGGTTAAAATTGTGGTTGACAATGCAACTGTTTCTGGTCCAGCATATTCAGGTGACAATAAAGACGAGCAAAAATACATTCCTTACCAGTTTGTTGAATTGAGAACCGAATAATCGTTTTGATGTGCTAAATTTATGAGCAATAAAACGAAACATGAAGCTAGCACTCGAACGCCCTCTTGTAATGTTAGACCTGGAAACCACAGGATTAGACATTACTAAGGACCGCATTATTCAGATCGGGATGATCAAGACAAATCCGGATGGAACGGAAGTAGAATACAAAACTTTCGTAAATCCTGAAATGCCGATTCCGAAGGAAAGTTCTGAAATTCATGGAATTGTTGATGCTGATGTGAAAGATGCCAAAACGTTTACCGAATTGGCTGATGAACTGGCACTTTTCATTGGTGATGCGGATTTGGCCGGGTACAATTCCAATAAGTTCGATATTCCGGTTCTTGCCGAAGCTTTTTTGCGGGCCGGACATTCATTTTCGTTAAAAAATCGGGTTTGCATAGATGTTCAGAACATTTTCCACAAAATGGAACAACGAACACTTGCTGCGGCTTATCAATTCTACTGCAATAAGACTATTGAAAATGCTCACGATGCCTTGGTCGACACCAAAGTTACCCTGGATGTTTTCAAGGCACAGTTGGAGCGTTACTCCGATCTTCCCAACGACGCAAAGTCACTTGCTGATTTTACGCGCATGGGAACGAACGAATGGGCAGATTTTGCCGGCAGATTGGCTCGAAATGAAAAAGGAGAACTATGCTACAACTTCGGAAAGCAAAAAGGTAAAACCATAGAACAAGTCGACAAAGAAGAGCCGGGTTATTTTGGCTGGATGTTGAATGCGGATTTCCCGTTGTACACAAAAATGCTTTTAAAAGAAGAAATGGAAGCATTGAAAGCCAAACGTAAGCAGCATTCTCCGAGCGAGGACAGCGGAAATATGGAAGACAAGTTGAAAGCACTGCAAAACAAGTTTAAGTCAGGGAAATAGATCTCATACTTCGATCACTTCGGACTTACCCGGAAAAAGAGATAGAAAACACTGACTCTCATAGCTGACCTAATGGTGACTGAGCGGAGTCGAAGGCACAAATAATTAGATATGAAAATCATTTGTATAGGAAGAAACTACGCTGACCACGCTAAAGAATTGAACAATGCTGTTCCGAATGAACCGGTATTCTTTTTAAAACCGGATACGGCGCTGCTACCTGCGGGTTCCGATTTCTATATTCCTGAATTCTCGTCAAACATTCATTATGAATGCGAATTGGTGTTGAAGATCAGGAAAGTAGGAAAGCACATTCCTGTAGATTTTGCGCATGATTATTTTGACGAAATCGGGTTGGGAATAGACTTCACCGCACGTGATATCCAGGACGAACAAAAAGCAAAAGCCCTGCCGTGGGAAAAAGCAAAAGCATTTGACAACAGTGCGCCAATGGGACAACGTTTCCTTGCGCTAAACCTGTTCGATTCCAATAATATCAGCTTCGAGCTAAAGAAAAACGGAACAACCGTTCAGTTGGGAAATACAAAAGACTGCATTTTCAATTTCAGCCAGATCGTGGCTTACGTTTCACAATTCATCACGCTAAAAACCGGCGACCTCATCTTTACAGGAACTCCGGCTGGAGTTGGTCCCGTAGCTATTGGTGACCATTTGGAAGGATTTATTGAAGGTGAAAAGTTGTTGGATTTGAATATTAAATAATCACTTTGGTATAAAACAAAATGCCCGTTTTTTAACGGGCATTTTTTGTTCCTCTTTCTTGATGCGTATGGTATTGCAATAAGTTCATGCCCATCAATACAAAGCAGAACAGCTCTTCGAATTTAATTTAATTCGCTGTGACAGGATTACGGCATTTGTAATGAACCGGATTAGTACTTGCCTATGATTTTTCCACAAGGTACTTCCAATACCTTTTCGGAACGTGCTGTACATGTAGCTTTGTGTTTTTTCGAGCAGTAATATTCGTGCTTTGAAAGTAATCCTTCCACAGTGTTTGATATAAACACTCACCGTTTCCAAAAGCATCAGGTGAAACCAGGTTGGAGCTCAGAAGTTCATTCGCAACGAAATCTATGAATTCCGCTTTTTCCAGGTCATAATAAATTCCATAGTTTCTCCGCGTATCAAAAATAAACCAGCGCTGATCAGCGTACCTGTTTTCAAAATGTTTAAGGACCAAAGGAAGAACATTAAAATCCGGACTGATAACAGAAAAATAAATGTCGTCCTTTGTCAATTGAAAACGCACAAAAGCTTCCATCCTATGCTTTTCACGCTCCACCGATTTTACTGTTTTCTGAATGTTCAATACATGCAGGTTACCGAAATCAGCAAGCACATTCCGGTCCAATGCAATAGCATAATTGATTACTCCCAAAATTGATTCTTCAACGGTTTCCATCTCGCTCAACCATGCCTTCCATAACGTTCGAACACCATCGGGGCGCAGCAATTCAACCAATTTTCGCCACACACGTAAAGCCTTTTTTTCATCCGTAACTACCTCCCTCACCTCGGCAAACAATTGAGGAACAAGTGCTCCTTTCTTTCGGATCCGGACTTCTTTCCATTTGAATTCAAACGTTTCAAACACAAGGGTGAGCAATCCTTCGAAACTTCCGTCATAAATCAGCCAGATCATCCGAACAGCGAAGTTTGAACACCCCACAGCTTGCTGAACTTCGATTTTCCGCCAGAAAGAACCATATGACGGATGGTTTCCGGAGAATATTCCCTAGTTTCGAGTGCCGGATCTTTGCACACAATGAAATACCGCGCCCGGTTGAGCGAAACACCTAATTTTCGAAGGTTTTCCCAACCCAATCTTCCGAATTTTCGGGCAGCAATAATCTTATGCGCTGATTTTACCCCAATTCCGGGGATTCGAAGTACCATTTCCAATTCAGCCTTATTGATGTCTAACGGAAAAAGATGCAGGTTGCGCAATGCCCAACCGAATTTGGGATCAATATCCAGTTCCAGGTTAGGGTGATGATCTTCCAGTATCTCGTGAGCACCGAATCTATAGAACCGCATAAGCCAATCGGCCTGGTACAACCTGTTTTCACGCAACAATGGAACTTGTGCGTTCAAAGAAGGTAACCTGTTATCAGACAGCACAGGTACGTAACCGGAATAATAGACACGTTTCAGGTTAAAACCCCTGTAGAACTTGTCTGCCGTAAGAATGATCTCCAGGTCCGATTCATCGGTTGCCCCAACGATCACTTGTGTACTTTGACCGGCGGGTGCAAATTTAGGAGTGTGAAGCATTTTTTTCCGGGTATCATCCAATGCGGTAATCGTATGAGAAATGAAATTCATTGGTTTCTCCATTGAGGAGAATGTTTTGTCCGGAGCCAATAATTTTAATCCGCGCTCGGTTGGAAGTTCAATATTAACACTTAAACGATCCGCATACAACCCGGCTTCCTGCATCAACTCGTTGCTGGCTCCCGGAATGGTTTTCAGATGGATATAACCGTTAAAATTATGCTCAAGGCGGAGTTTTTTCGCCACCCGAACCAATCGTTCCATAGTTGTATCTGCATCTTTAAAAATACCGGAACTCAGGAACAATCCTTCTATATAATTCCGGCGGTAAAATCCAATGGTCAAATCTACGACCTCCTGAACCGTAAAAGCGGCACGTTTGATATCATTGCTTTTTCGTGAAACACAGTAAGCACAATCAAAAATGCAGTGATTAGTCAGCAAGATCTTTAACAGCGAAACACAGCGGCCATCTTCCGTGTAGGTGTGGCAAATACCTGAAGCCGAGGCATCTCCCAGCCCTTTATTCGTATTCTTTCTGTCGCTTCCACTGGAAGAACAGGAAACATCATACTTGGCAGAATCAGCCAGAATGTTCAACTTTTCTCGAATACGTTCATGCATGAAGCAAATTTACGAAACAATGACTATAAATTAATCAATAAACGATTAATTATTTATCTTAATGTCGTTTTTTTCCAATAAATCCAAGATGCGTGCTATTAAAACTATCTGCATATTTTAATCCGTAGCCCAAAATTCTGTCAAACGAAATGTGCGCGAAAAGGATAAGTGTAATCTTGAAGACAAGAGGATTTTTCAACCTACTTTTCCCTGATCAAAATGATCTTGATCACACAAGCCATTTCCATTTGATCATCCATCGTCAGCGGTTTTGAAAAATAAGTTTTGTAACCCTTTTTCTCAATTTGCAGGGTTAAACCTGAACCGTCCCTGTAAAAAACGGATCTTGGACCATCCTGGGAAACATCAAATACTACATCATCGCCCGCACGCAGGATCGTTCGGTATTCTTTTACCGGCACATTGTTTTCATCCACTACATCAACAACAATATTTCCATTGAAACCGTTTTCGACAATGTTGAGGTATCGGATTTCTTCTGCTACAGGGCTTTTCTTCAGGGTATCCTGTCCGAATGAAGTTACACTAACCAACAGCACACAAGTAATCATAAGGTACTTTTTCATCTCTTTTCATTTTATGGACAACAGTCCGGAAACACATACAATTTACGGCGAAACAATAGAGCGAAGCAAGGTTGTTAGGATAAATTAAGAGCAAAAAAACACTGACGTAAGAACAAATTGCAGTATATTTCTGACACAAACACAGTGAGATAACAAAAATGGTGAGAGGATGTGTTTTTCAGCAAGCGCGAGTTTTATAGCCGGTGCAGTACTAACCGGTGCGGGAGTAGTTGCGATCTACCAGGTTCGCAAGCCTACGCATTTATTTTTCGCAGCTATTCCGTTACTTTTTGCAGTGCAGCAGATCTGTGAAGGTTTTGTATGGCTTTCATTGACAAAGGTTGCCTATGCACATTGGCATGAGGGTTCGAAATACGCTTTTCTCATTTTTGCCCAGGTCATCTGGCCATTTTGGGTTCCGCTTTCGTTTTTCTGCATTGAACGTTTCCCCGAGAGAAGAAAGATCCTTCGCTATTTCCTGTTTGCGGGTATTGCAGTTTCGTTGCTCCTCGCCTATCGCCTGCTTTTTTCGCCGGTAGTTGCGCGGGTAGACAGTTGTCATATTTCGTACGAAATCACCTCAACCACGACCATGCAAATTGTAATGGGAATTTTGTGTTTGGCTACAATTGTGGTTCCGCCTTTCCTTTCTACCTGGAGAAATTCCATTTATTTGGCACTCCTTACTCTGACATCACTTATCGTCACCCAATTGTTTTACGAAACGTATTTTGTTTCTATCTGGTGCTTTTTCGCAGCAGCGCAAAGCGTTATGATCCTTGTGGTTTTACGCGAAATGAGAAAGAAACTGAAACGGAACTGGAAGACGTGGACCACCTACCTGTATGATTTGAAGCGCCGATCAGCGGAGAGGTAATCAAAAGAATATCGAATATTTTTTCCGCTACGAGTTGAATGCTCAAAAAAGTGCTAACTTCGTTCTGAATTTACTGCGCATGTGGTGAAATTGGTAGACACGCCATCTTGAGGGGGTGGTTTCCTACGGATGTGCTGGTTCGAGTCCAGTCATGCGCACTCTGATAAAAGCATCTTTTGCAACGCAAAAGGTGTTTTTTCGTTTTAGAGCGAGCCGAGCTTGCTCGAGTGAAGTTGTAAAATGAAAAAGCGCGACAATCTGCGAAGCAGGTTGATGCTTTTATCCACTGCACGTCCCACAGATGGATATTTAATCCAGTCGTGGGCACACAACGAAGGGAGATAACGGAAGTTGTCTCCCTTTTTTTATTTTATAAAACTGGACGAGAAGTTTATGCCGACAAGGCGAGCTGTAGCGACTTCGTCGGTAAGTCCAGTCATGCACCTAAAAAAGAAATCGAAAAACGTATCAGGTTAACATCAAATGTGTTCGTCTTCTTCTGGAATGATCGATTCAAGTTCTTCGTCATCCTCATCTTCATCAGTTTCAGCAGGAAACGTCTTCTTACAAATTGATTGAAATATTTTTTCCGAATCTTCATCCCAATAAATAATTCGATCTTGATCAAGCATTTTAAAAATGTCAAAGTACTTGTTTGACATACGCAGCGTGCAAGCTAATACAAGAATGTTTGTAGTCCTTGTCAAAGCAGTGTAGATAAACTCATTTACTTCATTTTGAGTATCGACAGATACATTGGTATCCCATACAACGAATGACATTTCCATCCCTTTTGCTTTCTGTACATAATTGGAACTAACACTCAACCCAAGTTCGCTAATAGTTTCTTTTAGGCTCTTGGAGTTCTCAAAGATCGAAATATGCTGAATTCGTTCAGCATCATAATGTTTGTATTCATGATAAATTTCAGAAATTTTACTCGCCAGTGCTTCTTCAGTGTTCGCTTGAACAAAAATTGGACGAGCTCCAGGAGGGGCTCCTTTATACGGTATTATTTCTGAAACATCAGCGTTGCCACTATTTGAGAATTTTTCTTTAATGTTTAGAGATAGCTCCTTAATACATTGACTTACCCTAAAAGGGAGTCGAAATGACCCAGCCAATTGAATCTTTTGGAAACTTGACATTTGTTGATTTTGAGGTCGTGGAATTCGAGCTGTTGTTCCAATATTAATAGCCTGTGCTAAATCGCCTGTTACAGTCAAATTATCATTCACCTTTAATAGGCTGTAAAAAATGTCATAATCTGCTTTACAACAGTCTTGAAGTTCATCAACTAAAAGATGTGTGTATGTCCCAGCACCCCCCTCATTTTTTTGAAGCTTCTTCAAAAAGCGTTCACGCCTAATTATAAAAGACTCACAACGGTCGGCTCGAAGAAAATCAATATAATTCTTAATACAATGCGCAACGTAGCGTCTCCGTTGACCATTCAAAATGAGACGGGGGGACGCACCTCTTCCTTCTCTTGAGACCGATAGGTATTCATTTATTGAACGACACTGCAGGCCATAAAAAACACGATGATGTTCTTCTTGTAAAAAATCTAAATCCAAAATAGATGAATATTTTTTTCGATCTAATTCAAATTCCTTGACGCATTTGTCAACAGCTTTTTTCATCATCTGACGATGATACTTGTCGTAGTATACGCCAGCGGTATTTATATCACGAGCAATAACTCCGCCAACTTTTGTCGGCAGAACATCGAAATGCATAACGGTTATATTCGGATGGGTCGAACCTTTAAATGTGAAATAGGAATACTTGCTCTTTTCATTTTTAAAATCAGTGTCAAACGACCGAGTGAAACGGCTGGCATCTAGTATCGATTCTATCCAATCCCCCAAATACTCAACTAAGTCTTTGTTGAATGTAGTTAGTAAAATATTGAGCTCAATATCGTAGTTGTTATTCTTGACAATATTTTCGATTTTACCAGTTAATACAACACTTTTTCCACATCCTGCTGGACCTAAAATTATTGTTGGTCTCTTCGTGTCTTCTGAAGCCTTTATTTGTTCTGGTGTAGGACGAATTTGATTTCTGGTTCTTTCGGCTGTTTGATAAATAGCTAAACGATTGGGAAAAGCGATTCCGAGCCTTGACTGTTGGAGTGTAAGTACTTTCCCATACCATGTATCAATGTCCCATTTGGCATTCCCCGTAAATCCGAAACCCTCTTCCTTTAAACTATTTCTAAATTGATTTACTGTTGGTAGATAACCAGTAAACAATTCTCTTGAAACTGATCCTCCTCTATTTTGGTAGCCAGAAGCTGAAATCAGAGTTCCTACCGAATCAACTAAAGCGCTTTTAGAATTCGCACTAAGGAGAAGTATTTTTTGAGGTTGGTATTGTTGAGCTAAGTCGTTAAAGACTTGGGCGATCAATTGTTGACTTTCTGAATGATCGAAGAGATAACTAGCGCATAACCAAACATTATTGAATTCACTTTCGTCTGGATTCGTCCATGAATTCACTTGATAATCGATATTAATATTTTTCGCGTTGGTGTAAGTATTTGTAAAGTGCTTCCACAAATAGTTAATATTATAATCAAGCATGAAGGGACTCGAATCAATGTTTACAATTCTAATTTCAGGTACATCTATTCCGTTTGCGACCATTCCTTCTAGCACAATTCCAACTGCCCATTGTAGAGCTCCTGTGCCTGCTCCCAGATCAAATATTTCAATTCGATCATCATTTTTGGATTCAACAATTAGTTGTATAAAGAAGTCAATAAGACCGTTTACACGTTTTCCATGATACCAAAGGGAATATGAGAAGCCAATCGAAGGTCGATCATAACAAAGGTCTTGGCCGCGATTGAGCAAATATAATTCGGATAGTGTTCGATCTGCATCAAACTTATAATATCGTTTCAGTGAATGCTTAGAATGATAGTCTGCCGCAGCTTTGGCTATAATTTCATCCAATGTGTTCTTCTGAGATAATATCCAATTTTTAACAACTTGTTGCTCTGTCATGGTGGCTGATTAATGGTATTAGTTAGATTGGAGCGAACCCGCTTTGCCCCACGCCAATATTTGGGATGTACTCTTTGATAATAGATAGCGCCTGCTCATATTTTGCGTGATTCCAACCAAATTGTTCAACGATTCTCAAAGCATCCTCTCTGGTACCAGCTACATATTTCCCTTTTTCTGGATGAAACGGTTGGATTATATATTTAGAGACGCCTGTTTCCAAAAGGGAATTAATAAAATTGTGCGGGTTGTCAATCGGCAGTAATGGTGTCATAGTTATACAAGAGTTGATGCCTGCCGAATTGATCAACTTAATGGCGTCCAGTCTTTTTTGATTGCTTGGGCAATATGGTTCGAATGCCTTCCTAACATCTTCATTATCTGTTGTAATGGTCATGTTAACTTGAACGGTCTCGAATTTCTTTAAAATATCAATATCTCTTACTACTAATGGGCTACGGGTTTGAATAACTATTCTTGGTGAGTGAAAAAGAGCTAGTTCATTCAGGATACTTCTGGTAAGCTCAAGTTCTTTTTCAATTGGCTGGTATGGATCGGTAACACTACTTATATATATTGTTTTCCCATCTAATGACTTATTACGCCACTTTGCCAATAAAGCCAACGCATTGTCCTTAACATTTACCCAGTATCCCCATTTTTCTTTCGCTTCATTGTCCCGAGCAAAAAAGGCAGCATAACAATATGTGCAACCAAAGGAACAACCAGAGTAGGGATTCAAAGTAAAATCATATTCTTTCATGAACCCACTTGCAGGGGTTAAAATACTTGAAGCATGTTTATAATTGATCGAGCTTTGACCGAGTTTTGTCTTTTTGATAACTTCGGGTTCAAATAAATTACCTTGCATACCTCAATTTACTTATTTTTTGAGAATCACAATTTTTTTTAACAAAACTAATTACTTGATTATACTTAAACTATTGAATTGAAAATTAAGAGCCTTCTAAAAACAATATAAGCTGAAACATGTGACTGAATTAATGGTTCGAACTCTAGACTGGAGAAGCCAAGAATATTGAAGGAGAAATTAGATAGGTAACTAAACCAACGCGCAAAACTCAAAAAGCTATTGTTGAGGTAATGGTGAATTTAGGTGTAGTTATCAAGACAGAAAAAATCCTTGATTTGAACAGTTTTTTAATAATAAGGAATGAATATAGAACGTGAACTAACTCATTTGAAATGTCAAATGAGTCATTATAAAGAGGTAATGAAAGCAATTTCCCCCGAGTCAATAGGGTATAGTGAACTAACTTCTGTCATTGGTCCAATTCTAGTCTTGAATCACACTAGTTTGGAATCGATAGTTCTGCTTGCGGAGAATGATAAGTATAGAGATTTAATTATACTGTCACGTCCATTTTTAGAATCAGTAATTAATATCGGTTTTATCTGTGCAAATAATGAAGCTGTAATTGCATCAAAAAAATACGCCTATCAAAAAGGCTATAGAGATTTATTTAGGGATTTGGATATAAACGGGTTTTCAATTAAAAGTGGATTTAGTCAACATATAAAAGAGTTTGAAAATTCGACTCCTGAAAATTTGAAAGAAGCCATTTCCGATTTCACATTGAAAAATGGTAGAGAGAAAATGAGTTGGGTAAACGAGAATACTAAAGAAAAGCTGGAATTAATTGGTAAAACTTATGGAGAATACGTAAATGGGTTGTTGACTTTTGCGTTCTATGCGATTTACCGTGATGTTTCGGAAATAATTCACAATAGCTATTATGGTGCTCGAATCTTCTTAGGAATGCAACAAAAGGATATAACAATGTTCAGAGATTCAGCGGAAGCAGCGGAATACTTCGGACAGCACCAAATCAAATTAGCAACTCTAATTATTCAACAAATAAATATCTCGATTAATTCCCTAATTAATATTTTAAAACAAAAATTTCTTCTTGATTCAGTCAAAGAGATTTTTGAAAACTCAAACACTGCCATGATTCAATATGCTTCATCTTTGGATGAAAAAAATTCATAAATGGTTCGAACTTTGAACTGACTTGCGCACACAACGAGGGAGATAACGGAAGTTATCTCCTTTTTTCATTCTATTAAGACTGGACGAGAGTTTATGCCGACAAGGTGAGCGACAGCTCGACTTCGTCGGTGAGTCCAGTCATGCACACAAAAAAGAATCGGGATTTTACGGTAGTAAGGTTCCGATTTTTTTTTCACTCTTCTCTCGCTCTCACTCTATCCCGATTCTTTTCAGAGTGGGAGCGAGAATTGAGAGCGAAATCCTCTTAGAAAATAGTTTTCCGCACTCATTTCAATCTCACAAATTTTAATGGATAGCTCACCTTTTTTGCCGTAATATGCCATTGACCAGCATTTTCCATTGCGGGACAGCCAGCCCCAACATTGCTGCCAGTGCAATGATTATATTTCTAATCCTGTTCCAAAAACCACCCACAGGATTAGGCTGTTCATTTCTGCCACGCTCCATGGCATATACCCTTGAACCTCTTCTAACCAGAAGAAAAGAACTTGTGGCATCACTCGTATAGAAATGTGCACTTTCCTCAGAATGATCTGCCGGATTGCTAACAGGTCTTACACGAAAACCAACTATCTCCTCATCATTGATGGGGTTGGTCGTGTTTTCGATTTTTTCAATACGTACCCAGTCATAACCGTCTCCTTTCTCATTTGATGGTGCCGGGAGCTTTATTTTAATTAAATTGCCCACTTCAGGTGGTGTTTGAGTTAGAGCATTTCCATGTTTATCCGTTAACTGAAAGGCTGCGCCTTTTCCCCCGCATAAGTTTTGCCAGTTATTAATATCGAATAATCGTTGTTTAGCCTCGTTAAACAGTGCTGCAGCAGCTTCGACGGATGACACCTTTACAGAAGAGGTTGCTCCTGTCTTTGCTCCAATAAACTGCTTTGGAATAATGTTTTCTTTTGCCATCTCTGATGCGTTTTGTTTAAAAGGAATCATTTGAAATGATCTTCTTTAATTTATTGTTCCAATACCAAATTGAGAAAACTCGTATCCGTTCCCATTATATAATCCTATAATTCATTTGTGTAATTCACATGTACCCCTGGCGAAGAAAATGGGTGATAGTGTAGAGCAAAACGACACCGAAAAATATTCTACGCGAAAACAGGTTACAATTATGGCTTCATAGAATTCTTCATACACGAAAAATTGGCTAGTTCACAATTAATAGAAGTCATTCCTGGAATTTCCGACCTATCCGAATTCTTATACCCCAGAGAAAATTTGTAACTCTGATACTAACGCAGTTAATATTGATATAATGGCTCAGATCAAAGCGCAATAATCTTTAAATGTTATCCGCTTTCGTTCAGCGTTTACAATTTCAATAAAATTCCATCTATCTTCGTTATTCTATTCTATATATAAGCTGCCGATGGAAACGCCCAAAACAATGAAATCCACTATTTCGAATAATGATGACACGTTAATTATTTCAACTCCAAAGACCAAAAGTTGGGCATTGATTTTTATTTTCAGTGTGCTGATGCTGCAAAGTGTATACGGGATAATTAAAGGCTTTTTTTTCCATAAACCACTTATTCCTGCCGAAAAGATCTTCCTTCTAACATTCTGTCCAATCATGATATTGCTTACTTTGAAGGGATTGCTCTGGCAATTCAAAGGCATGAAAATTTTAGAGATCAATTCCCAAAAACTCATTTTTAAGAAAGTTGCTCCGCTGAAATTCAGAAAAAGAGAATATGATGTTAAAGTCATAAAATCAATCGAAATCGGAAATGAAGCCGTTTCAATTGGTCCTATAGCAATGCTTCAATTGCTAGGGATAATAGATCGGATTAGCATTAACTTTTCCTACGGTTACGATACCGTAAAAACACTAAGCGGATCTAGTATGACCGAAGCAATCGAAATAGAAAAATTAATCAGAAGCAAGATCGGGAATGAATAAAACTATTGGTTCTACTTCTGTCCCGAATTACTCTCAAAAAAGAATCGGGATTTTACGCTAGTAATGATCCGATTTTTCCAATTCCTTTCCATCCAAAACATATTTCTATAACTATTCAATAGAAAAGTGTAAAAGCGCAATATCGGTAAGCACTTATTTTTAGTTGAAAGTGATGTGGATATGGAGAAGAGAGATGAATTTTCGGAGATAACATCCGGGAACAACATTCCCGTGTGGATGTTTAAAGAGAGCGGGCAAGCCTTTGAGCAATTGGCCAAACCAATGGATACGGATGTGCTGGTTGTTGGCGGCGGTGTTGCGGGATTAATGACGGCTTACCAGTTGCTCAAAAACGGTAAAAGCGTTATTGTTGTGGAAGACGGCGAAATCGGAAGCGGTGAAACCGGACGAACTTCGGCTCACCTCACCTACTCGCTTGATACACAGTATGCGGATCTCGAATCACGCTTCGGGAAAGAAAAAACGCGTTTGATCGGTGATGCCCATAAATCGGCAATCGACTGGATTGAAGATGTTGTGCGGGAGGAAAATATCGACTGCAATTTCAAACGGGTTGACGGTTATTTATTTCCCCACCCGACGGATGATGAGAAAATCATTAACAAGGAATTTGAAGCTACAAACGGAATTGGATTGAACACCACGCTGATAGATCACGTTCCCGGTTTTGCGCACGGTGAACATAAACGCTGTCTGCACCTGCCCGAACAGGCGCAATTTCATGTATTGCTATTCCTCAACCAACTCGCAGATTGTATTCTGCGGAACGGTGGAAACATTTTCTCACGCTCAAAAGCGAAAGAATTTACGGAAAACAGCGCAAAAGTGAACGGGTTTACGGTCAATGCCAAACACATTGTTCTTGCTACAAATACGCCTGTTGCCGGTCCGCTGATTACACATACTAGACAGTGGCCGTACAGAACTTACGCAATCGCAGCAAAAATTCCGAAAGGAAGTGTTATTCCCGCGCTTTGGTGGGACACCGGCGACAAAACAGTTCCGTGGGTACAGAAACCATATCATTATGTAAGAACGGAAGAAGGTTCGGATGGCTATGATTACCTCATAGTTGGTGGCGAAGATCACAAAACCGGCCAGGAAGACAGGGAAGAAATTTCTGCAGAAGTGCGCTATAAACGACTGGAAGATTGGGCGAAAAACCATTTTCCGTCTGTAACCGGAATTGAAACCCGGTGGTCGGGACAAGTCATCAATACGGTCGACGGTTGCGGAATCATTGGCAAAAATCCGGGAAGCGAAACTACGTTTGTCATTACAGGCGATTCGGGGAACGGAATTACCAATGCAGCCATCGGAGCGATGCTGGTAACCGATCTGATCCTGGGGAATGAAAATAAATGGGCGGAAGTATTTGATCCTGCCCGTCACGCGGGAGCCCATGCACCGGGCGATTACCTGAAAGAAGTGGGCAACATGGTTCGCCAGTATGCCGAGTGGTTAATGCCGGGAGATATAAAAACGGTGGAAGAACTCAGTCCCGGTGAAGGTGCCGTTCTGCGTGAAGGGTTGAAAAAAATGGCCATTTACCGGGACGAAGAAGGACAACTTCATGCCTGTAGTGCAGTTTGCCCTCACCTGGGAGCAATTGTGCAATGGAATCCTGACGAAAAAACCTTTGATTGTCCTGCACACGGTTCACGCTTTACAGTATTGGGAAAAGTGATCAACGGGCCTTCGAATGGGGATTTGGGCGAAAAGGATGAATGAGTTCCAATTTGAAATTCAAGGATTGTAATACTGTTGCCTGAAATAGGATTAAAATGGTTTTCCCTTGACATTTAAACAATAATAACCTACTTTGGTTTAACTTCTTCTTTTGAAGTCCAATTATAAACACTACAGAAACCATTAATTCGCTACTGGATGGAATCTACACTATTTTCAGAATCGTTAGTTGTCAATCCCAATTTCGGGGAAAGTGATACCGTATGTCTTAAGGAGTTTTTTGAATTCAGTAAAAAATACCAGGAAGAGGTTACCGCAGACTTGCTCGCAATACTCACCGATCATCCATTTTGGGGTGCATTCCTGAAAATGCAGACTCCTGAAGACCAAAAGAAAAACAGTGAACGATCTCAGAAATTACAGTATGACGCCATTTATAACGGTGAATGGAACGCACTAACACAAGACATTATCCAGCAAGGAAGGATGTATGCCCAAATGAATGTAAGGTACTCAGACTGGTACGAATTCATCAAGATTTATAAGGATCGTCTCAATTCCTATATCATTAATGAATCACCGAACGATACCGAACGGGCGGTCAACATCTGTAAAGGACTGAGAATTCTTACGGATTATATGATGTATATTATTGCTGAAGCTTATTTCCAGGAAAAAAATGCAATCATTACTCAGGTAAATGCCGATCTGGAAATACGCGTAAAAGAACGGACCGCAGAACTGACGGAAATAAATGAAGAACTGGAACGATTCAGCTATTCTGTTTCCCACGACTTACGTGCACCGTTACGCGCAGTTGACGGCTTCGCTAAGATCCTGGAAAAAACACAAGGTCCCAACCTCGATGAAACAGGAAGAAAACACCTGGGTATAATTACCGGAAGTGTTGCCAAAATGGGCAATCTTATAGATGACCTGCTATCGTTCTCACGTTTGGGCAGATTGAACAAGAATTTGAACCAGTTCAGTATGAGAGGATTATTTATGGAAGTTTTCCAGGCTCTGAAACTCAATGAACCGGACCGAAACATTGAACTGATCATGGATGAGCTACCTGATGTATATGCAGACAGGGAAATGATGAAACATGTAGTGACCAATTTATTGGGAAATTCCATCAAATTTTCATCGAAAAAAGAACACGCCAAGATCGAGATTAAAGCCCAGGAAGAGGGTAATGAGATCATTTTCTCGGTTAAAGATAATGGCGCAGGATTCGATATGCGCTACACAGCCAGTTTGTTCGGGGTTTTTCAACGGCTTCATTCTGACCTGGAGTTTCCCGGAACAGGTGTCGGACTGGCAATTGTACAGCGCGTAATCATGAAACATGGAGGAAGGGTTTGGGCAGAATCAGTTGTGGGTGAAGGCGCCACCTTCTATTTTACATTAAAGAAAAATCCTTCAGCCGAAACATCCGGTAAAATTGAAAGCTTATGAAAACCTCTGAATTCATTGACATTTTATTTGTAGAAGACAGCCCTATTGACGCTGAATTGACCATGATAGCCTTGCGGGAAGAAAACCTGGCAAACAATATTATCTGGCTGCAGGACGGAGCGCAGGCACTTGATTTTATTTTTGCAAAAGGTGAATACGCCCACCGAAATATAGATAGTCAGCCGAAACTCTTGTTACTTGACCTTAAGATGCCAAAAGTTGGCGGAATAGAGGTTGTTCAGCAGATTCGCGCCGATGAACGCACAAAGAGCATTCCCATTGTGATTATGACTTCCTCAAAGGAGGAAAAAGACATTGTGGACAGTTATAAACTCGGAATCAATTCCTATATCGTAAAACCCGTTGATTTTGATAAATTCACGAAAAGTGTCAAGGAAATAGGTTTTTACTGGTTACTAATGAATCACTCTCCGATAGTAGGTTAACATTATGATGAAATCGTTGAAAATTCTAATTCTGGAAGATGAGGAAAGTGATGCGGAATTGGTGGAATACCATGCATCCACACTGGATTATGAGTGTGAGTTCAGAAGAGCATTTTCACAAGAAACATTTATTCAAACACTGAATGAGTTTATCCCCGACATTGTCCTTTCCGATTATAAATTGAACGGATATGATGGCTTGCGCGCACTTTCACATTGTGCAAAAACGCATCCTTTTATTCCTTTTATTATCATCACAGGAACCCTGGGAGAAGAACTCGCTGTCAAGATCATTAAAGAAGGAGCCAGTGATTTTTTACTGAAAGAGCATCTTTCCAAACTTCCGATGACCGTGGTCCGCGTACTTCGTGAGGCAGACAAAAAACGTGAAGCTGCCAAGTTCGAAGCGGATCGCGACCTGCTCTTCACACAGTCTATTGACCTCATAGGAATCGCCGGGAAAGACGGATATTTCAAAACTATCAATCCTGCATTTGAACATACGCTGGGTTATACGAAAGAGGAAATATTGAACACACCCTTTATGGAATTCATTCATCCTGAGGACAGACAACGAACTTTTATGGAAGTGGAGAACATCGAAATCTCCAAACAGAAAGTAACTATTTTAAACCGGAACAGGTGTAAGAACGGGCAATACATCTGGCTGGAATGGCATATGGTGATGCATAGGGAGATGATCTTCGCCAATGCACGTGATATGACCGAACGTATGCGTGCGGAACAGGAAATCATACAGTTGAACCGGGATTTGGAACAAAAAGTAGAACAGCGGACACAGGAGCTTTCTATAGCTAATACTTCGTTGATTTCAGAGATCAATGAACGGATCCTCATCAGTGAAAAACTGGAAGAAAAAAACAGGGAATTGATGGATAGCCTCAATTATGCTAAACAGATTCAACACGCCAAAATCCCTCACCCCAATTATCTTCAGGATCGGGTAGCGGAATACGTTGTTTTCTTTCAGCCCAAAGATATTGTAAGTGGTGATTTTTATTATTTCCACCAAATCGGCGAAACGCTTTTTCTTGCGGCGGCTGATTGTACGGGACATGGGGTTTCCGGAGCATTGGTGAGTATGATGGCAATGGAAAAACTGGAAGATGCACTTATCAAGAGTACTCAACCTGCGGAGATTCTGAGTATTTTGAATAAAGGTGTCAAGACTGCTTTTCAACATACAGAAGAGGCTAACTCGTTACGCGACGGACTTGACATTGCCCTGTGTGCACTGAATACAACAACCGGAGTTATCCATTTTGCCGGTGCAAACAGACCATTATGGGTTATCAGGAAAGGAGTTGATGACGTTGAACAAATTAAAGGTACCCGAACAGCAATTGGTGGATTCACATGTGAAAATGAGGTTTTCGAATCTCATGAGATTCAACTGCAACGTGGAGATACCTGCTATATGTTCTCCGACGGATACGCTGATACCTTCGGCGGGGAAAATGACAAGAAAATGATGACAAAACGGTTCAGGGATATCCTGCTCAGCATCCAATCGCATCATTTGGACGATCAGGCGAAATTACTTGAACAGCATTTGGACGATTGGAAACGGGAAAATGGCCAAACCGACGACATCCTGGTGATCGGATTCAGGTATTGAGTTCGGGTTTCACTTAAATAAAGATAATTTTCCTTGTTGAAGCCACTCTTTTCGGTATTGGAAAGGATTAAACGATAACTTCGGGAAATCTAAAAAACAAAAAAGACGTTTTGCATGAAATCAATCACCCAACTATTTGTCTTCACCTTCTTTTTGAGCAGTTTCTCTGCGGCTCTTTTTCTATTCAGCTGCTCGTCTTCCAATGACGGCAGAGATACCCGTCCGGAAATGTGTAACGAACATTCGGAGTGGCGCGATCATGACGGAGCGGATTCCTGTTCCTATTATTCTTCGGGAAGTTCGTGCAGCAAGATCCTGGGGAAATTAAAGATCATGAGCAGAATGCATAAGGGATTTGCTGAAAAGGACGTTTTTGGCGGCGGAGTGTCATCACGCTGGTTGGAGATCGAAGAGAAAAAGATCACGTATTTCGATCCACAGGGAAACATTGCCGATGAAGGAAAATGCAGCTGTAAGAAAGGAGTTCTGAAAGTGGATTGGAAAAAAGGCGACAATCTTCCAACTGAGGCAACGATCTATTTCAGGAACCAGGACACAGTTGAGTTGCGTTATTACGATTATCCGTTCGACATCATGAGTTTCGCTTATGATACTACCAAACCAAAAACCAACCCGACGAAAATCTTTGGAACAATGGAGTAGTTCTTACTGGCAATCATCAAAGAATTCACAATTTTTCAAAATACGGAATTCACCAACTACCGAAATTGGTAGATTCGACAAAATATTGACCATGAAATACCTGCTAACTCTATTATTCGGGATGTTTTTTATTCCATCTTTTGCGCAAAAAGAGGAAGATGTGCTTAAACGCAGACGGGAATTCGACAGGATAGAAGATACAACCATAGATCTTTCCAAATTCAAGCTTTCCAATAAAGTGGTGATTGCAGAATACGGGAAGGTGCGTATGTTTTTCAATCAAAAGGATTATTTCAATTCCGTTTCGGTTGAAGATACTCTTATTGTGACGCCAAAATACTTTGACGAGGACAGGATTACCGAGTTGCTCACTTTCGGGGAAAGTATGGTCTATTCGAGAAGTGAAAAAGAATTCCAAAAATCCATCATCACATACAACGAGCAGGTCGGCTCTATGTTGATGAAGAATTTTAAACTGAACGACGGAACAGATTTTTTCAGTGATTGCATGGCCTATGGCCTTGAATATGAATGGCAGCCAATGTTAATTGACTTTACCGTTATCACAGATAACGATTATGAAACAACCGCTCCAAAACGTTGCGCTTTCACTACAAAAGACTTTGAATTCCCGGATGAGACCCCAAACCTGGCTGATAAAAATCCGGTTCGAATACAGGATTACTTCCCAATGAAACCGGCTCAGCATTTGGTTTTTGACAGCAACAACAGTTACGGCGAAAAAGACACCATCATTTGCAAAACTGTGATCGTTGATGACCAGGAGGTTTTCTACTTTGCTGAGAAGCGTTTCGGGGCAAAACTGGTTTCAGTTGGAACTTCCATGTTCGGCAATGGCGTTTATTTCTATAGCAACGATACGTTGTACAGGCGGGATGTTGAATACGAAGAAGATATTTTCTTAACCAAAGAAGACGATATGTTCGGACGCCGACCGGAAGAAAAAATGATGCTCCTACCACCAACTATGGTTCCGGGCGACAGCGTCGTTTTCGAAGATGATTTCTGTACCAAAAGCTACACTTACCTCAAAAAAGAAAACCTTAAGATCGGGAAAACCGAACATGAAGATTGCATCAAACTGAAGATCTATTCGCATTACGACAATACGATCTACGTTGAATACATCTGGTTGAAGAAAGGCGTTGGATTGGTAAAATGGATGCGTCCAAGCGGAAGGATTGATGAGTTGGTGACGGAGTTTTGACTTCGACTCCGCTCAGTCACCGTTAGTTCTTTACCAGAATCCTGGTGACTGAGCGGAGCCGAAGGCACCTAGATCTTCTCTAACACCAGCACGATCTTATTAAAATCTGCAGCGGCGTTAAGAACGTCTTCGTATTTCTTGTATTCTTCTACCGGGTAGTAAACCTTGTTGTAATATTCCTTAATGGTAATGATGATCTCGTTGCCATTTTGAACATAAGACGATTTGAATCCTGTGCTTCCGTCTTCCGTAACAACATCCAACACCAATTGGTCAAGGTTTTTCGCACGCATTCCTTCAGGAAGGATCACTTTCAGTGTACGGTTGTACTGACGTGTGAATGCTGTTAAAACAGGCAAAGTTCTCGCTTCTTTGTTGTACGATTCGGCTTGAGGCCCGATCAACATTCCCACTTTGAATAACGTATTCTCACCCGCAGATTCCAAACAAGGGAACCCGACAAATTCTGCTTTCACCGAAAGCGGTGCTTTTCCAGCCAATTTTGATTCATCGTTCTTGCAAACTACATTCTGCAATTTACTTTCCTTGTCGATGTAAGTCAATACTTCTTCTCTCGCCTCTTTCTTTTTGTCGTCTTCCATCAATTCGAAGTAAGACTGTGGATAAAGCGCCTTGTAACCTGAAACTTCACGCTCAATTTCCACCTTTGGGTTTGTCGGATCAACCGTAAAGTCAACCAAAGCGGTAATGTTATCCTGGGAAAGTTCAGCAGGCGAGAATTTGATATCCTTCACCTTCGAGATAGGAACAAGCATGTCGTTCAATTGCTTCTCGTAAATAAACAACCCTTTGTTGTATGTAGCTTCTGAAGGCGGGAAACCTAAACGGGAATAAACGCTAGGTGCAAAATACATATCCAGGTCGTTAATATAAACCAGGTATTGGTCAAGGAAATTGTAAGCCTCATATTCTGCAAGGAACGGATCTTCATTTCTGTCACTTGTCAACACCAATTCAAACTTAATGCCTGCTGCTTTCAAGGATTGAACGAACATTTTTGTCATCCCTGCATTCGTAGTGAATTTGTTTTCGAAAGCAAAATCGAGTGAATTGAATGCCGGAAGGTTAATGTTAATTTCCATTACGTTGAAATCGGATTTCAACTTGTACTCCAGGTAGCGCAACTTGTCTTCCAACGTCGTTCCACCCTTTGACTCCATGTCTTTTACAAGCGCTTTTACTTTTTTCAAGGCCCCTTTACTCTCTTCCACGAAAATATTGTCGTAAATAGCTTTTGCCGCGTTGTTGTAAGTATAGAAACCACCCTTTCCCGAATCAAAGTTCTTGTTCAGTTTGTAGTAACACTTTTGTAAAAGCGCATCGTAAGGACTTTGGTATTCATTTCTGATCGCCTTAATGTTGTCCATGTACAAGTATTTACGACGAACATCAGTAGAAGTACTGTCATAAACGAACTCAGGCATATTGTTTACCGCGTGTACTTCAATGTCCAAATGATCAGGAGAAATGATATCAATCTCAATTCTGCGTTTATCAGAAACACCCTGAAGGTACATTACCGCTCCGGTATAGTTCGGCTGGCGTTTGATGTAATGCAGGTATTCGATGATCGCACCTTTTTCCAAACCATCCAAAGCAAAATACCTGTATTCCACATCACCGTTCTCGTCCTTCGATTCCTTGATGTCTTCTTTTTTAAGTTCAACTACCGTTCCGTCGGGCTTAATAACACGAGCTTTTTGTGTCACCACCTCATCACCGGAATTGTTATTGATATACATTTTGTTGTTGTCTTCGATAGCCGCATCCGTTTTCACAACCGTAATGGTATGCTTCAGCATCAACTGCCATGCCTCCTCTTCTTTCATGAAATATTCAACACTTCTTTTCTCGAAAAGGATTTCTTCGTCCTCAGTTGTATCACTCAGGTTAATGGTGAATTTCTCAGGTGTCTTTTTCCAATCGTAAGTGGAATAATACGCTTCTTTTAAATTGATTTGTGAAAATGCAAATGACGAAAGTAAAAGGGCGAAAAAGGCCAGGAATAATTTCATTTTTCTATTTTTTGGTTAAAACAAGTGATTCTGATAAAGCTGCTTTTTTGACTGCAATGAACTTGTTCCATTCGTCAAATTTTTCAGGGTAAAGCAAAAGGAAATCCGACTTGAAATGCGTATTGCAGATCAGTTTGTCTCCCTTTAATTGGTAGGTAACACTAAAATTGATAATCTCGTTATTGAATTCCTGGTTCTTCGGCATGCTTTTCACCGTATAACCTTCAGGAATGGTCAGTTCCACGTAATAAACGTCGTCAAATTTCTGTTCGTACTCGAAAGGTGCAACACGTTCCTTCTTAAATGCCCCGGTCATTACCAGTTCTTTATAAAGAATCATGTTCAGGTACAACTCGTTGTCCACTTTCGTCACATAATTGTTTGCGCTCCAATCAAAAGTGGCAATAATAGGTTTATCGCGGTTTGAACCGTTCGTCACTTTAGGATTCGAAACAAGGAAGGAGTTATTCCCGCGTTCGTATATGGAACCGAACATGTCTTTGTATTCCTTCACTTTTACGTCTTTCAGATTTCCACCCAAAAGCGTGTTGTAGTAGCCCGTATTTGTAACGGACGTACGACCGACGATCTTATTGTCCTGGATCTTCACAAAAGACGAATCGCGGTAAGCGACATCATTTGCGGGAACTACGGGAACATTTGCGATCTCAAACTCATTCGGACCAAGATGAACAAGTGCCTCTTTCCCCTGGATAAAACTTGTAGGGTACTCTATACTTTGAAACGAATTCGTCGCGTCGAGAAAATAGTTCTTTCCTTCGTATTTGTAGGTAGCGATCATGTGATTGTCGCAAAAACTTGAAGGAAATTCGGAATATTTGTACGGAAGATCCCGGCTTCCGATCCACGTTAAGTAAGATTTAATTCCAACCGATTTCAACATGGAATATGTTAACGAAGCCATGTCCTTGCAATCACCGTAGCGTTTTTCCACCACTTTTGACGGCTGACGCGGAACAAAACCCTCTTCCCCCTCTTCAAATGCGATGTACTTGATATTGTCCTGAACCCAATAATAGATCGCTTTTACTTTGTCGAACTCATTGGTAAGGTTCTTTGTCAATGAATCGGCAATAGAAGCCAAACTTCCTTCCGGAGTTTCTTCTTCCACCTCCTTAACATTCTTTTCGTAGCTGGTATGAAGGTCTGTAACGTTCTCAATTACCTGAGTTCTTCCACCTTTTTTCTTATTGTAGTATGCAATTTGTCCTAGTACCTGTGGGGCGAAGTAACGTGGATTGGGAGCAAATTCTTCCGTTTCCACTTTCAAAGCTTTCGGACATGACCAGGTATAAATGCGTTTTCCCTTCTCTAGTTTCTCTGTATAATTCAAACCTATATTCTCCGCATTGTAAGTTTTGAAGTTCACATGAATGGCAGTATCCACTTCAACAATGAAAGTTGGATTTTCACATGAAATCCCGCTGTAGAAATAGAAGCCGAAAGGAAAACTTTCCATGCTCATAACCTCATCATATGCCAGGTGACGAAGTCCCCCTTCAGCAATTCCCGGATACATGAAAGTTGTTTCTCTCATGTCGTCATGGAAAACAGCCCCACTACCGTCAGCATCTCTTGTATAAAAATTCGAAGCCGGAACTTTCTTACTTGATTTCCCGTTCGGAACCATCGTATAAGCATCAATATTCTGTACCGTTTCAAACGAAGAGAACTCAATGGATTCCTCGGATAACAAATGCGTTCCTGTATTGTCGAGAACAAGGTAATCAAACACATAACTGCTGGTAACAACCGGTTTATCTTTTACCAGTTTGATACGAACGATACGGGTATCTGTCACCTGGACAACGTGTTCACCAGGATATTTTGCTTTATACTCTTCTAATTTTTCCGTTGTCTGCGAGAATGTATTCCCTGACAACAAGAGCATTCCAAATAAAGCAGAAACCGCCTTATTTAATTTCAAGTGTTTCATCGTTGAAATAGGTAATTGTACTGACTAATTTTCCATCTGCACTATAATAAGTCGCAACTCCGTGTCGGTTACCAAAAACAAACGGAACTTTTGATTTCACTTTCCCATTGCTGTAGTAAATGATCTCCCATCCATGCTTGGAACCTTTCTCGTAATCAGTTTCTATTGTTTTTACTCCTGTTTCAGAATATTCTGTTGCTTTTCCGTGGTATTCACCGAATTGGAAATTGCTTTCTTCCGATTTTTGTCCATTTTCATGGAAAGTAATATAAGTGCCTTCCAATAATCCGTTCACGCGGTGTTGCTCCATGGATTTCTTTCCGTTCTTATAATTCGCAACAATTTTCATTTCGTTTCCGTTCATTGGAATTGGTGTCACTTCCTTACCATCTGTTCCCAGGTAAGAATAAGATTCTATCACTCCCCTGTTGTAATTACGAATCATTGCTACTTCTCCTTTTTCACCGTAGTTAGTCACTTTTCCATGACGCTCACCATCAAGGTAAGTTCCTCTAACCGCTACTTTTCCATTCAGATAATATACAATGAATTCGCCCTGCATATCACCGTCAACGTAGTTATAAACGCTTTCAACCGCACCATTATCGAAATAGTTGGTTTCCTTTCCATGCTCCCAACCGTTAACGTAAGGAACTTCACGCATCAAATGCCCGAATACATCGTATGTCTTCCAGGTTCCTGTACGCTCATCGTTAATATAATCGCCTTCCGATTCAATTTTGTTGTTCGGATAGTAATATGTCATACGCCCGTCAGCATTTCCGTTCTTGAAATAACCTACTGAATTGTAATACTGGTTATTCGCAGCTTTAATCTTCACTTCGCCGTTAAACTCACCGAATTCCTGGATTACTTCTCCAAGCGTATCCATGTAAAGGTCGAAGATCAGGTTGCCGTTATCAAACTGCTGAACGGATGAAGTTGTTCCTGCAATTGTGTAATCAATTCTATAACCGTGTTTTGCACCTTTTGAGTAACCGTTGTGAGAATCAAGTTCACCGTTCGGAAGGTAAGTGTACCAATCCTTGTCCAGTTCACCATCCGTATAAATTCCTTCCTCAATCAAATCTCCGAAGATGTTGTATTCAAGGTAAAGCCCGTTGTAATCGCCATCAGCAATTTGGTAAGCGCGCTTCACTTTTCCGTTTGAATGGTAAACTACCAACGTATCTACCAATTTCCCGGATTTATAGTTTTCTACTTTCCATAGGTTATCATACTGATCGTAGTATTCCCATTTTCCTTCTTTCTCATCATTGGCGAACTGACCTTTCACATTCAATTTACCATTAGGATAATTACGGATATAATCGATCTTCTTGCTCTTAATGGAAGCTAGTTCCTTGCTGTTTCCTGATTTATCTGTAAATGTGATCTTGTTCAATACTCCTTTTGTAAAGTCGAAGGTCATGTATTTTTTACCGTCCAAATCGTAAATAACGCTTTCTCCGTTCTGTTTCCCACTTTCGTCCAATGTTGAAGTTGAACTCAAAGCACCATTGATGTAGTATTCCTTGGATTCACCCACCTGGTTTCCTTTTTTGTACGTGGAAGTTTCCATTACTTGTCCGTTGGAGTAGTATTCCGTGTAGGCTCCATCATACAAGTCATCCACAAAATTTACCTCTTTCTCCAGCTGTTTGTTCGGATAGTAGAACTTTTGCACGCCCTGCACTTTATCAGCAACAAGTTTGCATTCCATTTCCAATTCCCCGTTCGGATGGTAATTCTTGTATTCTCCTTCCAGTAATCCGTTCACATAATTACGCGAAGACTGAAGCGCTCCGTTAGGGTACCAGCTTTGGTAAGGTCCATTTTTCTTCCCGGCTTTTGTAACATACTTCTGCTCCAATTGACCGTTTCTGTAGTAAACGTACACGGTATCGTCCACTACATCATTTTTCATAACGTACTGATACTGTAATTGCCCGGATTGGTAATATTCGTAGTTCTTTTTCGTTGTAGCATTCACAAATTCAACCTCTCTTTCCTTCGCTCCATCATACATATTGTAGATTTCCCATTTCCCAACAGGTTCTCCCTTGTCGTTGTAATGGGCAAGCAATTCCCGGGTTCCGTTTTTGTAATACGAGTAATGGTTTCCAACAGGAATTTTATTCGCAGGATCGGCATACAGACCTATGGAGCTAAAAGTAGCGCGAGAGTAGTCAACGCTAACAAATTGTTTCTTCCCTTCAAACTCCATGTATTGTGTTCTTGAGAACAGGTCATACTGCACTTTCGACCACTCATAGAATGATTTGATCTTGGCAATCTTCGACCCTACTTTAGCCTGAACAGCTTCGTTTTCCACATTAGCAAGGCTTAATAATACAAGAAGATCATACTTCTTGGCTTTGTAGATGGCATCGTAGAACTTCATATAAGTCAGGTTCCAGAAATCCAGGTTTCCTTCTTCGTAATGATTGTTCTTCAGAAACAGGTCGAATTGTTTCGCGTAATCGGTCGGAACAGTAAGTTTGATCTTGTAATTTGGCTGCAAGGCAGTTTTTTGTTCAAAGAACTCGTTGTACTCGGCATAAGGCACATCCCCGGTATAAAGCACCTGGGGAATTTTCTCATCTTCCATTGTTCCTCTTGCCATGTTCTCCAGAGTGGAAACAATAACTCCGCATCTGCTGTCGGAAGGTTCCAACCACAGGAAAGTCATCAATGAAAGCATGGCCTGGTCATACAATCCCATTCGTGCAGTCAAATAACCCAAACGGAAATGGCTGTTTGCATGGTACATATTTCCCTGGATCGCAGCTTTATAATCCGCTACGGCTTCCGGATATTTCTTCATCAATTCATAACAAACTGCACGGTTGTACAACAAGTTATGCTGATACGGATACAACTTGATTCCTTCGGTATAAACTTCGATCGCCTTTTCAGGCTTCTTGTCCATATCGTAAGCATTTCCAAGCATTACATAAACCTGGTATTTGATAGCGTAATTGATCTTGTAATCAAGCAGGTCATTCAACACTTCTTCCGCATTCGGGTATTGCTCAAGCGCAACATAAGTTAAGCCCATTTCGTATTGAGCCGAAGCATAGTTCGTATCGTTGATCGGAATTTTCTTGTAAATATCTATTGCTTCATCGTACTTTTCCTTATCGTACAATTCGATACCTTTTTGAAGTAATTCAGCAGTATTTTGTAATGTAATGTTTTTTTGCGCAAATAAGCCGAAGGGCAAAAGGAATGTCAGGGCCAAAAATGTTCTCATCAATTTGGTAGTTTATTATTCAATACTAAAGGTCACTAAGATAATAAAAAACTTACCCGGGCACTTATGGGTGTTGATAATTGGGATCATTTTTATTCCTCTTAATGGATTATTGTTCTGACAATAATGTGGAAGTTTTGAAAAGGTAAACAGGTTTAGAACACATGAATTCTAAAAATGTCATTGCCCAACAATTACATCAGTATTAAAATCAATAAAAAGTGTATTTCAGTTTCCGGTCGACTAAAAACAAAGTAATTGTTAATTAAGCTAGATTATGAGCTTTAAAGGTTGTACCTTCGAAGTCTTGCAGGGCATATGCGATTGAAAAGCTCAATCAACTGATTCCAATGCAATTACGTCTCTAAAGGTTCTAACAAGATCCAAATCAGTAAACAAATGAAAAAAACACTTATAGGGAGAAAGACTTCCTGTGCATTTTTTGATGTGAACACTTCAAAACCTGCAATATTCAGTGATAATCGGGAACAAGAATACTTTGTGACTCATAGTTACATTATTCTTACCAATACTCATCTTTGAAATGAACTGGAAACAAATACGATCATACCTTGAAGGGAAGATATTTCTTGTTGGGGTGAGCTTTATTGATAAATATGGCGATTGCACTGATCAATTCCAGACACATGGTACAGTAGATGAATTGACCAACGAAGGATTTTTTAAAATCAAAAGAATGGATAACAGTATTTTTCAAATGCCCTATGACCAGGACAGTATTCAAAAAGCGGAAAACATTGTATATCGTGAAACGGATACCGGTGAAATTATCTCACAGCCGGATTTCATTATGACCTGGGAAATCATTACAGCTGAGGGGGATAATTTCGAGCAAATTAAAACGCTGGGCATATCACACCTCAATAGAATGAGAAGTGGACTTATCGGAAATTAACTTCGATTTTTGTTTTTGAGTTTTACAACAAGGATGGGAACAATAAAAACTGCAAGTGTAATACAAGATACGATCAGATCGAAATTTTCAGATTCTATCCATTTTGTGGAAGGAACGTAGTGCACAACAAGTGCTAAGCACAATTTGATTCCGAGCAAACCTATCACGATAAATGCACACGTTTCAACAAACGGGAATTTATCCATCAAGACAACGAAATACTTAGCCACGTATCGCATAGCCAGGATTCCGATGAAAACCCCGAGACAGATCAATACCAGGTTATCTGAAAAGGCAACTACAGCAAAAATATTATCTATGGAAAAGACGATATCCATGAATTCAACCGCAATTACTGTCGACCAAAAAGCACCGAAAAGCCCGAAAGTGTAACGGTAGATAAAACGATCTTTTGTTTCTTTCTGCTCACCTTCATCCTCAACTGCCTTCTTCATAAAAAAAGAAACGCACATGTAAAGCAAGTAGAGTCCACCGATTGGTTTCAGCCACCAGATATCCAGAATTGCCTGCGCAAAGGCCAAAGCCAGACCACGGAAGATATACGCCCCCAAAATACCGTAACGAAGTGCTTTTTCCTGTTGTTTTTTAGGAAGGTCCTTCACCATGGTTGCCAACACGGCTGCATTATCGAAAGACAGAACAACTTCCAATAAAATAATATTGAGAATAAGGAAAACAGCGGCCAGTGGATCCTGGTTGAGGATTTGTATAAAATCGTTGAATTCCTTCATGTTACGTTTTCGCCTTTCAGTTTAACAAGGCAAAGATACGGTTTTGAAGTAATGGAGAATTACATTTCGGAAACGGGCAGGCTGAAATTTCACAGGAATTATGGAAATTCAGGTATTTTGGGAATATCCCTCATATTCCCAAATTTCCCAATTTCCCCAAAAAAAAGTCCCGATCGAGACCGGGACAATTTGCTATGGGTTGGTTTTCTAAATATTGCTTTGTTAATGCTTGATTATACGGATCAACCCGACCTAACTTTGAGCTTGCACAAGACAAATATAGAAGTGAAATCCTTTGCGAAATATCAGTTTGTGCAATTTGCCGGTTTCATTGAGCCGTTTGCAAAAATTACCAAATTATTCATGTTCTTGTGCTAATTAACGTTAAACTGCACTAATCCCGCACATGCGGGATCTTTCATCAAAAGCTATCGCTTTTTCTTCCTATTTTTGTATAGAGGCCTTTCTTTATGAATTTTCAACTTGTTTCAGATTTTAAACCGACCGGTGACCAACCGGCTGCGATTAAACAATTGGTAGAAGGAATTAACCAGGGTGTTCCTGCTCAAACTCTTCTTGGTGTGACCGGAAGTGGTAAAACGTTTACCATGGCGAACGTCATCCAGCAAATTGAGCGGCCAACACTTATTCTTTCACACAACAAAACGCTTGCCGCGCAGCTTTACGGAGAGTTCAAGCAATTCTTCCCTAATAACGCCGTGGAATACTTCGTAAGTTATTACGATTATTATCAGCCCGAAGCCTATTTGCCTGTTACTGACACATACATTGAGAAAGACCTTCAAATCAACGATGAGATAGAGAAACTACGGTTATCGGCGACATCTTCCCTGCTTTCAGGGAGAAAAGACGTTATTGTAATAGCTTCTGTTTCCTGTATTTACGGTATCGGAAATCCAAATGAGTTCTCGAAATCCATTATTAACATTAAGGCTGGACAAAAAATCAGCAGGAACCAATTCTTGCTTCGTTTGGTGGAAAACCTGTATTCAAGAAGCGACCTGAACCTGGAACGTGGAAATTTCCGTGTAAAAGGCGATACCGTTGATATTTACCTGGCATACGCAGATTATGCTTTGAGAATAGAATTTTGGGGCGATGAAATTGAAGCGATAAAAACCATTGATCCGGAAACCACAACGGTTATTGAGACTTTCCAGGACATCAATATCTATCCGGCAAATATCTTCGTTTCCAGCCCGGAAAATACGAGACAAGCCATTGATCAAATTGCTGAAGACATGGTGATCCAGGTGGAAAATTTCAAAAAAGAAGGAAAACCGCTTGAAGCAAAACGCCTGGAAGAACGTACGTCATACGACATGGAAATGATGCGCGAATTGGGCTATTGTTCAGGAATTGAGAATTATTCCCGCTACTTCGACCAACGACAGCCGGGAAGCAGACCTTTCTGTTTATTGGATTATTTCCCGAATGACTTCTTGCTAATTGTAGATGAAAGCCACGTGACAATGCCACAGATACGCGCAATGTACGGCGGCGACAGATCACGAAAGATCAATCTGGTGGAGTTCGGGTTCCGTCTTCAGGCAGCAATGGACAATCGTCCGCTAAAGTTTGAAGAGTTCGAAGGAATGATTCACCAGGTGGTCTTTGTATCTGCAACTCCTGCTGAGTATGAACTGGAACATTCCGAAGGTGTTGTGGTAGAACAATTGATCCGTCCGACAGGATTGCTCGACCCCATTATTGAAGTTCGTCCGAGCAAGAACCAGGTGGATGACCTGCTGGAAGAAATCCAGATTCGTCGTGAAAGGGACGAACGAACTTTGGTGACAACGCTAACGAAGCGAATGGCCGAAGAACTTCAGAAATACATGGATAAACTAGGCGTTCCCTGTAGATACATTCACTCGGATGTGGACACCATTGAACGTGTGGAAATTCTGCGCCAGTTGCGTTTAGGCGAATTTGACGTTCTGATTGGAGTTAACCTTTTGCGTGAAGGGCTTGATTTGCCTGAAGTGAGTTTGGTTGCTATTATTGATGCCGACAAAGAAGGTTTCTTACGAAATGTGCGCTCATTGGTGCAAACCGTTGGTCGTGCTGCCCGGAATGTAAACGGGATGGTAATCATGTATGCCGATAAGATGACGGATTCCATGCGTAAAACCATAGAGGAAACGGAGCGAAGACGTCAACTTCAGATGGAGTACAACGAAAAGAACGGCATTACACCTACTCCACTGAAAAAGTCGACGGAAACTATTTTGAAATCAACGAAAGTTGCAGATGGCGATGGTGACTACCGTGACCTGATGAAGGAATATCAACCGGAAGAAAAGATGGTTGCCGAAAATGTAGTAACTTACCTGTCGAAAGAGGAATTGGAAAAGGCAATTTCAGTTACACGAAAAGCCATGGAAAAAGCAGCAAAAGAACTCGACTTTATCCAGGCTGCAAAATTGCGCGACCATTTAAAAGAACTTCAATCACAAAAATGATGAAAAGAACACTCATATTCGGATCACTTGGAATAACAGCATTACTATTAATGGTTTGCTGCGATAAGTTTGTAGTGCAGTACAATCCTGATTTCGAAGGAAAATGGCGCACTGCCACTTATTACAACGAAGATTTCCTGGATACCACAACCTCAGAATTAATTATCGAAGGAAAAGAAGGCTCTTATAAGTACGGATGCCGGACGGTTTGCGCACCCGACCTTTGTGATTGTGTTACAAGTCAAGGCGGAAAAGCAGTGATCAATAAGCAGCACACACAGATAAAAGTAGGTTCAACCAGCGCTTACCCTATTCCGATTGACGTGGAACCTTACCAGGATGCTAACGGCGTTTGGAAAATGGAATTGAATGGCGAGGAATTCGTTAAGCAATAAGGAATTACGAAATATCAACGTTTACTTTTGGCAGATCCCTACATTATTGGATATCAGTTGAAATAATTGCCAAAATGAACAACATACTACTTCTTTCTTTCAGCATTTTTCTAGGTAGTTTTGCTTTCAGCCAAACGGCAGATACTACTTTGCTTACCAGGGAACAACTAGACACCTGTAAAGTGTATACCGATCTAAACGAAGCTTTGAAGTATCCGGAAAGTGTCATCATTCTTAATTTATCTGGACAAAAACTAAAGAAATTGCCTGAATCAATAGGCCTTTTCACAAACCTGCAGGTATTGAACCTGGGATATGCCGTCAAGAGATCTACCCCGAAGAAAGTATTAAATCAGGCTAAACGAATTGGTGGCGGTATTTTACATTTGGACAGAGGAACGGGAAAATACCTGGAATACAATCAACTTACAGAATTACCGGATACGATCAGAAATTTGAAAAAATTACAGCACCTTAATTTGTATCACAACGCTTTCACAGAAGTACCGATGATCCTGAAAGAAGTAAAGTCGCTGCAATCCATCAACTTTTATGATTGTTACGGGTTAATCGACAATAAAACACAGATTGATGAATTGCAGGCCGCTCTGGGAGAAGATTGTAAGATTGGTGTGATTACTAAATCAGAATAAAAAATGAAACGCTTCTACTTTTCCACGGTAATGGCATTTTTCGCTTTAACAAGCTGTGATGCACGGGTACATATGCTTTATTCGGTGGAGAATAAAACGAAGAAAGATATTTATCTCTATATTCCTGGCTTTCCAGCCGACAGTTCATTTGGTGATTACGGGAAAACGATTGATACTGTGCTTAGGTTAAAACCAAATGAAAATGTGGTTGTAGGACACGGGAGTAAACTTGATTTTCCGTGGGGAGCGAAGAACATCTACAGAGAAAATCCCGGTAGATGCGGAATAGAACGCGTTGATTCCGACAGCACCATCCGTTTCGGATGCACAAAGGAGGAATGGAAGTACAAACGCAAAACTTCAACACTGATAATCAAATGATTACCTTAGACGTCTGCTAGCAGACATTTCCCCCACAGATGCGCAGATCCCCTTGAGACGTGTTATGAGTTGCCTACCGGTCAACTCAGTTGTGTCACAGGAAAAATTTCGTCATACTTAAGCCATCCGGTAGGTGGCTTTTTTTTATCTGTGCATCTGTGGGAAACTGGTTCATGTGAGATTCCATGCAAGACGTAAAATTAGGTGAGTTGTACCTCTCAGTTTCCATCCAGGTCTTAAATTCGCAAAAAATTAAACGTATGAACTTTAAATCAGCACTTGGTATTCTTCGCATTTTCGGATTATTGGAAGGTATTTCTTTCCTGTCTTTCATCGTTACAATGCCCTTGAAATATGCTTATGGTATCAAAGAACCAAATATGATCGTTGGAATGGCCCATGGTTTTCTTTTCATCGGATATGTAGGAATGGTGTTTTGGGTGAGTACGGAAACACGCTGGACGCTGAAAGAAAAAATTGGCGCTTACGTTGCGTCACTTTTGCCTTTCGGGACCTTTGTTGCTGATGCGAAGATCTTCAAGAATACGGTTATCGTTAAGGAAGACGAATTACTGGATAATTAACTCAACACTTCTTCCCACCGCTGTACAGATTTGAAAGCGCCTACCGGTCGCTTTTTATCAGGTTAATTAATTGAATTTCATTTTTTTTGAACAGACCATCTCGTTCTCCATATGCAGGAACCTGGGCAAACATCTTATCCAGTAGACGCATTTTTATATATTGTGCGAGACCGGTAGGCTCGCTTTTATCTGCGCATCAGTGGGAAGCCTAAAAATAAGTGGAGAAACCAAAGGATAAAACTCCTGTTAAAGCAGCCGGATTGTTGAATAAGTCCGTTTGTTCCTGGTAACGGTAATTGAATCGGAAAACCGTTTGGGCACTCGGTCGAAGACTGATTGACGGAACAACACTCCAAACATAATCACCTAAGGTACCATTGGTTTCAGAGAATCTTCCAACGTTCCAATCAACGTATTCCAGTCGACAACTCAGGTTGACAACTGCATTGTTCCAGCTCAGGATTTTGCGCTTCAAAACCGGTTGAATAATATCAACGAATCCGCCATGCTGTTTGTTCCCGAAAAACGGGCTGTAATTCTCCGGAACTTCAACAAAGATCCAGGCAAACTCACCCACTATTCTTGTATTGGCTTTCGGAATCGTGGAATTCCAATCTACCGCAAAAACATCCAGTCGACGCTGCTCATCCAGTATCAATCCGTCATCTTGCCACTTATTGTAAACGCCCCCCATATACGACAAACCTACTTCGCCCAATTTCCCGTATCGAAGTGCCAATTTCCCGTTAACCAGTGGCTTTCCGCTATTGATTTCTTCAAAACGTTCAGGATTTAACTTGGAGGCGGGTAAAAATGTTCTGTTCTCCGCATTCTCAATTACGGTGTTATCAAAAGAACCTGTAAGGTAAAATTCGTAACCAAACATCCATTTTCCGGAAAAGGTTTTACCGTAAGCACCAAAACCTGCGTTGCTCCAGGTTGCCGGAAGCATTTGTGTGGCAGAGATCGGCCTGTCAATAAATTCCCATTTCGGTCCGTCATGATTTTGGTTGAAAGCACCGATTGGGTTCATTACTATTCCTCCACGTAAATTCAACAGGTGATGCAATTCCACATCCAAAGAAGCAAACTCAATGGCAATTTCCTTTCCACCATCTTCAAATTCAATTTCAGTAAGGAACTTTAGATTCCTGGTAATCTTACTTGCGGCAAACAGCGTTAATCTTCTTGCCTGGAATTGATGGCCTTCAGTCACTCCGTCCGTTGATGCATATTGCCAATTTGCTTCCAGGTAACCACCCAGAGCAACCGGAGCCTTCCCTATTCCCAGGAACGGCCGGTTGTAAACCGCATCCATGTTCATGTTATTGGTAGAATCTGTAGGTAAGTGTGTAACGCGGGAGGTGTCCTTCTGAGCAGTTACAATGGAAGATATTAGCGATACAATAGAAAGAAGTAAAAATCTTTTCATCACAAAATGGTAATAAGTATTTGGCCGTTTTTGACCTCTGTTGAAAATGTTTGAAGAGCATCCAGCGCCGGACCTTCAACAACCTGCCCGTCAAGATTGAATTCGCTTCCATGAGCCGGGCACACCATTCGCTCCCCGAAAACCTGCAGTTCCGCTCCCTGGTGTGTACATTTCAAAAGCATGGCAGAATAATCGCTTTCGTTTTTCTTTAGGCAAATCGGAAAAGGAAGTGACGTTGTATGTATAAGCACATATTTTCGGAAACTTGTCACTCCCTTTTTCACGATCTCAAATTCTTTTTCATTGATACTGATCGTGGAATTCTGTGGCTCAACATCAAGGTTCGAAACTGTATTGCAGCTGGTAAACATAGTTGAAATGGCAACACCACTTAAACAGGCATACCCACAGGCCTTTAAAAAATCCTTTCTGTCCATTACAGTGATTCCAGGAATTTGATCAATGATTTTCTAGCAGATCCGGACAAAGCCTGGTAAGCATTCTTGCTCGCCGTAGCTTCACCACCGTGATAAAGTATTGCTTCTTCGATGGTATGTGCTCGTCCGTCATGAAGTAGGTAGTATTGTCCGCCCTGAGAGCTTTTTGAAAGTCCCAATCCCCATAACGGAGCTGTCCTCCATTCGGAAGTTTTTGCGCTTCCTTCGGTGTAATGATCATCCAACGCCGGTCCCATATCATGCAGCAGCAAATCCGTATAAGGAGCAAACGTTTTATAAGAAAGAACCGAAATTGGTGAATAACCCGTTTTCAATTGCGACTTATGACAAGCCACACAGTTCAGTTGTTCGAAAAGCTCTTTTCCCTGTAAAACTTCGTTGTCGCCTTGGTTTCTTGGAATCGGTGCTTTAAGCGTTCTTAAGTAAAATACCAGGTTTTGAACCTTGGCACTTGTCACTTCCGGTTCAACTTCCAACCCCGAATAAACATCAACCGGACTGAAAACCGAAGCAATTCCCATATCCTGGTTGTATGCATTTACGGTTTGATGAAGGAGGTCATAAGCCGAAGCTTTTTTTCCGAAACGGCAAATGTGTTTTCCGTTCTGTTCCACAGAATTTGGTCGAAGTGAAATATAGGAAGGAATTGCTATCCAGTTAGGTGTTCCGGAAATTCCATCTCCGTTCATATCATCTGGATCTGCCATTTCGAGAATATCCTGATCAGTTACGTAATCAAGGTATCCCAAACCTGTGTTTGCAGGCGGCGTGAATTTGGAAGAAGTTGCACCGTGAGGAATGGATTCCGGCTGAAAGCCAGGTATCGCACGGTTCTGTAGTTGCGGCCCGCCCTGGTCCAGGTATTGATTCCCGGTTTCATCTGACTGACCGAAACGAACCAGTGTGGTTGAAGGATGGCCTTTTCCGTCGCCGGCGTGACAAGAAATACAACTTGCAGCCACGAAAGTAGACCCAAGACCTGTTTCCTGGGTAAAAACTTCGGTAAATGCTAAATCACCTTTTAGAAATTGCTGCATTTCCGCATTCGACAAACCTTCGATCGGTCCGTCAAGCACTTCAGCATTATCAGGCGATTTCGGCAGTAATTTACTACAGGAAACAACCAGGACGACAGTCAAAAAACCGGATAATAGTAATTTTTCCATTCAACTAACAGATATTGAAACACAAATATAAACATATTTTTAGATTAGGCTAAATTTATTATTTGACACACCTATTCACAATTTTATAAAAACATAAAATTGTGTTCAAGATCGTTGGAAGCGAATTCCAACAACAAAAAAAACGCCCTGACAATCAGAGCGTTTCCTAATAATATTTCAAAGTGGATTATCCTACCCAAACTCCCATTGAATTGAATTTCTCAATTCTTTCGTCAATACGTGTTTCAGGCGCTTTCGGATCCAATTCCGCTAAGTATGATTTAATCTTTTGCTTAACACTTTCGAACATTTCTTCCTGTGAACGATGAGCTCCGGCCATAGGTTCCTGGATCACATCATCAACAAGTTTATTCGATTTCATATCCGTACTTGTCAATTTCAAAGCTTCAGCTGCTCTTTCCTTGTATTCCCATGATCTCCACAAAATAGAAGAACATGATTCAGGAGAAATAACCGAATACCATGTGTTTTCAAGCATTACAACCTTATCTCCAACACCAATTCCCAATGCACCACCTGAGGCACCTTCTCCAATAATGATACAAATTACAGGAACTTTCAACTGCATCATTTCATAAATGTTACGTGCAATTGCTTCACCTTGACCGCGTTCTTCAGCTTCCAATCCAGGAAATGCTCCCGGAGTATCAATAAAAGTCACGATAGGTTTATTGAATTTCTCGGCCAAACGCATCAAACGCAATGCTTTTCTGTATCCTTCAGGATTCGCCATCCCGAAATTACGGTACTGACGCATTTTTGTGTTGATTCCCTTTTGTTGACCGATGAACATTACCGAACGCCCATCCAGCAAACCGAATCCACCAACCATTGCCTTATCATCTTTTACAGAACGGTCTCCATGCAATTCCTGGAAAGTTCCATCTGTAATGTGATTGATATAAGCTAAAGTATATGGTCTGTCCGGGTGACGAGACAATTGAACACGTTGCCATGGTGTAAGTGAAGAGAAAACTTCTTTTGTTTTTTCCTCAAGCTTAATGTTTAACGCATCAATCGTTTCCGACATATCAACCCCTGATGTACTGGCAATTTCACGAGTTTGTGCTATCTGCTCTTCTATTGCCTTGATTGGCTCTTCGAAATCTAAATATACTGACATAGTCACAAGTTTGAGGGGCGAAAATTACGAAAATTGTGGGCATTTCTTAATTTTAAACCATGATTATTTTTCCCACATGCAAAATTAATCTTGGCCTCCATGTATTGGAAAAACGCATTGATGGCTTTCATAGCCTTGAAACCGTTATGGTTGAAATTCCCTGGACAGACGAAATTGAATTCAAAGAAAGCAACGAAGATTCTTTTGAAATTAAGGGTCTTGAAATTTCAGGGAATAACAATCTTATCCTTCAGGCACTGCGATTGGCTCGTACCCATACCACTATTCCGCCTTTAAAAATATGTCTCAAAAAGAACATCCCAATGGGTGCCGGTTTGGGTGGAGGTTCTTCAGATGCCGCGAAATTTTATGCTGAATTGGCAAAGTTTTATTTTCCTGGAAGAACAATTACCGACCTGGAAAATGATATTTCGTCAATCGGATCGGACTGCGCTTTTTTTATAAAAGGCGGAACACAGCTTTGCACCGGAAGAGGAGAAATTTTGAACCCGATACACCTGGATTTAAAAGGAAAACACCTGGTAATCGTAAACCCGGGAATACATATCAGTACAGCTGAAGCCTTCGGTAAGATCACTCCGAACTCCGATCGGGAATCCATTGAAAACATTGTAAAACTGGACATAAACGAATGGAACGGAAGGTTAAAAAATGACTTCGAAGAAAGCCTTTTTCCTCTTTACCCCGAATTACGGACAATCAAATCAAGGCTAATCGATTACGGAGCAGCTTATGCTGCAATGACAGGTTCAGGATCCACAATGTTCGGAATCTTTTCGGATTTACGGGATGCAGCGACATCCAAAATAGATGAAGCCAGGTTCATGAAACTGATTTCGTTTTAATATTTCGTAATCCGATGAATTTCTTCTTTACCGTTAAAGAGTACTTTCAGTAAATAACACCCTGATTTTTTATCGGAAATATCGAACACCTTACTTTCTCCGGAAAGAACAATTCGTCCTTCCATATCATAAAGCAAAAACTCCAGGGAAAGCGCATGACTTCCGGCAATAGTGAAGATTCCGTTTCCGGGATTCGGATAGATCAACAGTTCATTTTCGGTTTTTTCATCCAGGCCGGCCGAACTTGCGGGATTTACTTCAAAATGATGTAAGCCACCAAGGTCCTGTCCCACAAACATATTCAGTATCCCGTCATTGTCAATATCTTCCACCCAAAAACTGGAATATAATCCAACATCAATTCCCAAATAAGTATCGCTCACCAAATGGAAAGAAGAGTCGGCATCAAGATGCTCATCAACCTGGTTGAAATAATGTAAACGCCCGTCATTTCCACCAAGGAACAAATGCGTTGTATCATTTACGCGAAAGAAATGCGGGGCAGCATAACCGTCAGGATTTGCAGCAAGTTGCACTCCACCAAGCGTGTTATCGATCAATTGAAACGAAGGTGCTGATGAACTCCCCACATTTTTGTAATATGCTATTCTACCCACCTTGTTTCCAATCAAAAGGTCCAGTAATCCATCTTTGTCCAAATCAAAAAGCTGCGGAAATGCATAAGCGCTCACGTTAATTACGGCAGCAGCATTATCCTGGAGTTGGGTTGGAGCAGAAAAAGCCAACGGATTTCCACTTCCCGCAGTATTTTGGTAATAATTCAGCGTTCCAACATCCTTCCCTACGATCATATCCGCATCACCATCACCATCAAGATCCCCGAATGCCGGAATAGCCCTTAATCCAAGATTTTGTGATAGAAAATCGAGGTAATTGTTATTCAGAAAAGTATAGGTTGGAGCATTGGCAACGCCAGTATTTCTGTAGGCGAGAATGCAGCTTTCTTTTTCCAGCAAAGGCTTGTAGCGAAAGAAATTTCCCACAAGAAGATCTTTCAAACCATCGCCACTCTGATCAACAAGAATGGGAACACTTCCTAACCCGTGTTCAATCATTTCATTTTGAAGAAAGTTATTGGTCTGGTATTGAAAATTCGGCATTGAATTGGTTCCCTGGTTTTTATAGAACCACACACTGTTCTGGTTTTCGCTTACGGTCCTTGCATTCGGTGTTGCAATGAGGTCTTTTTTACCGTCAAAATCAACATCGAGATAAAAAGACGCGGGGAACATATTAATATCAGCAGGCGTAGTGTTCGATGGATAATTATTATCGAAACTGATCATTGCAGAATTGGAATTTGGGGTACTTCCGCCATTGACCAGCGCGGTAAGGTTCGGATAGGAAACATCACCCAGGATGATATCTTTTACGTTATTGCCGTCCAGATCAAGCGCCAGGATCGTAGAGCCTGAATGTTTAGGTGCAGAAGGTTCATTTTCCGGACGTTCAGGATTGGGAATATTTCCTGTTCCGCAAGGAAACTCCGTACTGTTCAGAAAAATAGAATTGTTGTTCGGATCCTCTTTGAACTGTCCCCAGCATTCATTCATTAAAACAAAAACGAGAGAGTCAGAATGCCCATAGGTTTCCTGGCTCAAGTTCTTGTGGTACTCTACCCTGTCGCCATTAGAATTGAAAGTCAGAACATCAATATCACCATCATTTTCAATATCAGTAAAAGCCGGAATATCAGCTGACGTAATGTACAAATTCGACAAATCACCGTAGTATTCACTTTCAACAATTTCCTTAGCTATTTCCCATGTTAAGTTTCCACTCGTCAGACTTGTATTTTTATATACTTTAAGTCCACCCAAACCGTAACAAAAAATATCGTTTTGTCCGTCACCATTGTAATCAACAAATGCAGCACGGTAGCGGATATCGGAAGGAAATTCACCTTCATTCACATTATGATAAACGTATCTGTTTACTTCTTTAAGATATACCAAAAAACGGTCGCAGCTTCGGTCAAAAACAACCAAATCCTTGTCCCCGTCCAGGTCAAAATCCAATTCTGAGAATTGTGAAAAATTGATTCCCCCTGCCCACGCGTTCTGAAGCGTATCTGTACCGATTTTAACGGTTATGGATGGAGAGTATTCAAAAGCTAAATTGGTCTGTGTTAATCCCTTAACACAAACAACGGCAAAAACACAAATAATTAGAAAGCGTTTCAATTATTTTGAAAATAAGATCAAAGTTTATAAAGACGGAAAAAAACAGCAGGAGGTTGCTTTAACTAAAACGATATAGTGTGACAAATATTACCTAAATGCCGACAAATATTAAATATTTAATGACAAGCGCTAGACTTGTATTGTTTTTATACGGACTTTTGTTCACTTAAAGTAAATCATACAATTATGAAACAAGCACTACAAAACATGCAACGTATAGTTGCGAGTTCGCTTTTCGTATTGATTTGCAGTTTCTCAGTAAATCAGACCTTTGCACAGGTTGATGTTACTGCGAGTGCAGGGACAACTAACAGTACCTATACTACGTTAAAAGCTGCTTTCGATGCAATTAATGCGGGAACTCATCAAGGAACTATCTCAATTGGTATTTCCGCAAACACAACTGAAACTGCTCCTGCAGTTTTAAACAGCAACGGTGCAGGATCAGCTGTTTACACTTCGGTTCTTATTCAACCAACGGTTGATGCCGTCTCCATTTCAGGAGCAACAGCAACAGGTAGAGGAGTAATCGAATTAAAAGGTGCTGACAACGTAACAATTAATGGAGATAATCCAAATACAGGCGCTACAAACCGTAATTTAACGATTCAAAATACTGCGGCGAACAACATTACATTAACGTCTGTTATTCGTATTGCAAACGCAGCCACTGTGGTAACAAGTTCTAACGGTTTCAACATATCAAACTGTATTCTTACAGGAAATGCTACTGGAAGAAATACTGCTGGAACAGCTAGTACCACAGGTTCTGAAAACAACACTTTCGGAATTTATGTTGGTGGAAATGGTGGTACAACTGCAATTGATGCCCCTACTGCTCTTACTGGTGTAGCGACAAGCACAATTCCTACAGCTACTACAGTTAATGATTTTATTGTTTCTAACAATGTAGTTAACGCTGTGGCACGTGCAATTGTTTTCAACGGTTCGGAAATTGCCAATAGCAATTCCGTTTCGATTACCAACAACGCTATCGGAGATCAGGCTACTACTATTACCTCTTATCCATTTACAACTCCGGTTACAACTGTTTATACAAAGGCCATTCTTGTCAATGGACTTAATTCCGCAATTATTACTGGTAATAGCATTAAGAACATCGTTTCTTATGTTGCGACTGGAATTTCCGGAATCGAACTCAATTCTTTGATCGGATCAGGGACAATTAATATCTCCAACAATACAATTGACGGAGTTTCCTTGAATGCTGTGGCGAGTAATACTGCGCGTGCAATTTCTGTTCTTGCTGCATCCGCGCCTTACACCATTTCAGGGAATACGATCCGAAATGTTCAAAATTCAGCCGGAAGTGCTGCTACACGGGCAAGTGCTATTTTCGTTAACACTAGTGCTTCTTCAGCAACGATCAGTAACAACAATGTTTCCAAAATATGCAACAATAACACAGGAACATTTGGAGCATCTGCAGTAATACTTGGCGGTGGTAACAATATCACAGTTCAAAACAATATGATCTACGATGTTAACCAGAACATAACTGGAGGAGCGGCGTTCTCAACAACGTTCGGAGTAAATGGACTTAACATTGCATCTGGAACCGGTCACAAGGTTTATCATAATTCTATTCATCTCTCCGGAGCACTGTTAGGTACGGCTACCTCTAGTCATCTGACAGCAGCGCTATTGATTGCGGGAACTGGACAAACCGGTATGGATATTCGTAGTAACATCTTCTCAAACACCATGACAGGAGGTACAACCTCTATCGCCCATGTTGCTATTTTCCTTCCTTCAGGAGCTGGTTCCGGGATGAACTTAATCTTGAACAATAATGCGTATTACTGTGGAACAACTGCTGCTTCCCAGGGAATAGCTCAAGTAGGTACAACTGCAGGAACAGGATTTTACTTACCAGGTAACTTTATCCAGGGAGCAACAGCACCTGCAAATAACTTACGCTCTTATACTAGCACGCTAAATGTCGCTGGAACAAATGACAATGCTTCTCTTGCAAATTCTGCAGCTGCTCCTTTCGTGTCAGCAACAGACCTTCACCTTTCAACGGGTGTAACTCCAACACAATTGGAATCTGGTGGTGCGAACATTGGAGTAACAACTGATATTGACGGGCAAACACGTCCAGGACCTGTTGGTTCAGTGAATGGAGGTGCAACTGCACCAGATATGGGAGCAGATGAATTCGACGGAGTTCCTTTAACTGCACCGATTGTTACATTAAATTCGGTAACACCGCCAACGACAGCGCAATGTACTGCAAGCACTCGTTTAGTTTCAGTAAACGTTGCTAACAATTCGGGAACCGTAGTTTCTGTAAATTTAGCATATGCTTTTAACGGTGTTGCACAGACTCCAATTGCCATGACCAACGTTTCAGGTACCACATGGGAAGCTACTATACCGGCAGGAGTTCCAGCTACGGCTGTTGTTACATGGGCTGTTGCAGCAACGAACTCATTTACATTAACGGGAACTTATTCCGGAACGGCTTATAGCGATGAACCGCAAACTGGCGTAATCGGAACAGCTACTAACTCAGCAAGCGTTGTTTGTTCAGGTTCACCATCAATTCTAACTGCTACGGCAAAAAAACCAGGAGCAGCAACAATCGGCAGCGGATCTACATCTTCAACTGGTAATGCAGCCCAAACTCCTTTTTATGGAGGATATGGTGGAGTTAAAACTCAATACATCATTCGCGCCAGTGAATTAACGGCTGCTGGACTTACCGCAGGAAACATTACTTCACTTGGATTGACTGTTACAGGCGCAGGTGCAACATTAAGTGGTTTTGCGATTAACGTTGAACAAACGGCATTGACCGCTCTTACCGGTACAATTGAAACAGTAAACAACCAAGTCTATTCTAATGCATCATATGCTCCAACTTTAGGAGTAAATACGTTCAATTTTATTTCACCGCTAAACTGGGACGGTACATCAAACTTGATCATTAGTTTTTGTTGGAGTAACAATAATACTTCGAACACTGCAACCAATGTTCTGATTAGCTCAACTTCATTCGTTTCAGGAAATGCCCGCTTTGTTGACAGCCGTACTTCAGCAGAAGTATGCGGATACACAGGTAGTGCAACTCCTGCTGGTTGGAATGGTGGTTCAATAACAGTTTCGTCTCGACCAATTTTCATCTTGACAGGATATCTTTCCACTCCAATTTCCTCGATTTCCTGGTCTGATGGTGCAACGACGGTTGGAACTACTAATCCTTTAACAGTTAACCCAACGACAACAACAACTTACACAGCAACGATTGGTGTTGGTGGTTGTCCTGCTGTTTCAACTCCTTCAACAACCGTTACGGTTAACCCACTTCCATCTGCACCAACTGCAACGAACAGTGCGCAATGTGGAACACAGGTTCCTACTGCTTCTGTAGCTTCTACTAGCGGATTACCTACTCCATCATTTGTATGGTACTCGGCTTCTACAGGTGGAACAGTAATGCAAAACAGTACTTCTGCAACATACACTTCAACCGTAGCTTCTACAACAACATTCTATGTTGCTGAGTTGAATACTGCAACAGGTTGTGAATCTGCGAGAACAGCTGTAACAGTAACTGTAGCTTCTGCCGATGGTATTTTAGCTTCAATTGACAATGCTACAATTTGTGTAGGATCTTCGGCTAACCTTTCCGTGGTAAACACAAATGGTACTCCGAATCAAACATATACATATACATGGACAAATGCTCAAACCGGAAGTGGTTTAACTTCTCAGGGAGGTGCAAACATTACTGTAACCCCTACTCAGGCAGGAACATATACATATGATGTTGCTGGAGTTGATGGTGGATGTAACGCCATCTCGTCAATTAACCTTACAGTAAATCCATTTACAGTCGTTGTAACTCCAATTAACATTACATGTAATGGCTATAACAATGGTTCATTATCTCTGGGAGCGACAACTTGTGGTACTTCGGATGTTGTTTCTGTTGATGGTGGCGCATTTGGTCCAATTCCAACGAATTTAACTCCTGGAACACACGCTGTTGTTGTAAGAAATACTGCAGGATTCAGTTCTGCTTCTCAGAACATTACAATTACAGAACCAAGCACAACAATTAGTACACCGTCAGGAACAAATGCTGCTGTATGTCAAAATGCAACAACTGCAAATGTGAGCGCGTCGTCAACAACAAATACGACCAGCTCTAATACAATTAATGTTAGCTTCGGTTTAGCAGGACAACCAGCTGTTATTGGTACAAGTACCGTACCTACAACAACGGCTGGTAACCCTAACGTTATTGCTACAGCTACATTACCGGCACTTCCCGCCGGGGCTGTAGTTACGAACGTAACGTTCACAATGAACGGACTGACTCCAATTCCAAATAGCTGGTCAAATGATGTTTACTTTGGATTCAGTGGTTCTTATGCAGCAGATTACAACAATGGTAATGGTGCTCCTGGTTCTGCAACTCCTTTCAACTTCACACGCGTTTATACTGGAACGTATAACCTGGCAGGTGGAACAGTTTCATTACACTACTATGACCGATACGATGATATCGTTGGTGGTGCCGAATGTACTTTTCCAACAGGGGCTTCAGTAGCTAATCTTGCAATTACTTATACTGTTCCTAATACTGCCACGATTTCATGGTGGGACGCTGCAACTGGTGGAACACAGGTTGGAACAGGATCTCCACTGAATGCCGTGGGTACTTCGGTATTACCAAATACTTCTACTCCTGGAACATACACATTGTATGCTCAGGGTGAATATTCAGGTTGTAGTTCTGTGAACAGAACAGCGGTAACTGTAACTGTTAATGCTCTTCCTACTGTTAATGCAGGAACGGATCAAACGGTATGTTCAGGAACTTCTGTAACTCTTGCCGGATCCGGAGCAACATCTTACTCTTGGAACAATGGAATTACCAATAATACTCCATTCACGGCCACAGCTACAACAACTTACACAGTAACTGGTACAGACGGAAACGGATGTACTAATACGGACCAGGTGTTGGTAACTGTTAATGCTCTTCCAACTGTTAATGCTGGCGCTGACCAGGCAATTTGTGCAGGAGGTACTGCTACATTGACCGGAACAGGAACAGCTACAGGATATGCTTGGAACAATGGCGTTTCTAACGGCGTTGCATTTACTCCAGCTTCTACTCTTACATATACAGTAACGGGAACTGACGGAAACGGATGTACTAATACTGACCAGGTTGTGGTAACGGTTAATGCTCTTCCTACTGTGGGTGCGGGAACTGACCAAACTGTATGTTCGGGAACTTCTGTTACATTGAACGGTTCCGGAGCGACTTCGTACGCATGGGATAACGGTGTAACAAACGGTACTCCGTTTACTGCAACAGCAACTACAACTTACACGGTAACTGGTACTGACGGAAACGGATGTACGAATACAGACCAGGTAGTTATAAACGTTAATGCACTTCCTACAGTTAATGCAGGTACAGATCAAACGGTTTGTGCCGGAACATCTGTTACTTTAACTGCATCAGGAACTGCAACTGGTTATGCTTGGGATAACAGTGTAACAAACGGTGTTGCATTCACTCCTCTTGCAACAGCAACTTACACCGTTACAGGAACGGACGGAAACGGATGTACGAATACGGATCAGGTAACTGTAACCGTAAATGCACTTCCAACGGTTAACGCTGGAGCCGATCAAAGTGCATGTTCAGGTTCATCTGTAACACTTACTGGAACAGGAACTGCGACAGGCTATGCATGGAACAATGGTGTAACGAATGGTGTTGCATTCACTCCTATGAGTACAATGACTTATACAGTGACAGGTACAGATGGAAACGGATGTACGAATACTGACCAGGTAACTGTAACCGTAGGTAACCCAACTTCCGGAACTGATGTTCAAACAGCTTGTGATTCATATACATGGATCGATGGTGTAACGTATACTGCATCAAACAATACAGCTACGTTTACATTAACGAATGCCGCTGGTTGTGACTCTGTTGTTACTTTGAACTTAACGATCAATAACAGTACAACTGGAACGGATGTTCAAACGGCTTGTGATTCATACACATGGATCGATGGTGTAACTTACACTGCATCAAACAACACAGCTACGTTTACATTAACGAATGCCGCTGGTTGTGACTCTGTTGTTACTTTGAACTTAACGATCAATAATAGTACAGCTGGAACTGATGTTCAAACAGCTTGTGATTCATACACATGGATTGATGGTGTAACTTACACTGCATCAAACAACACGGCTACGTTTACATTAACGAATGCTGCCGGATGTGACTCTGTTGTTACTTTGAACTTAACGATCAATAACAGTACAACTGGAACTGATGTTCAAACAGCATGTGGTACATATACATGGATCGATGGTGTAACTTATACGGCATCAAACAACACGGCTACGTTTACATTAACGAATGCTGCCGGATGTGACTCCATCGTAACGTTGAACTTAACGATCAACGCTCTTCCGAGTGCAACTGCAACGGATAACGGAGATGCTACAATTACAGCGTCCACAGGTACATCGTACCAATGGGTTAACTGTACAACAGGATTGGCTGTAGGCGGAGCAACTTCACAAACGTTTGCACCTGTTGCTAATGGTTCTTACGCTGTTGTTGTTACTAATGCTGCCGGATGTTCTGATACGTCATCATGTGTGAACATCACCAACGTTGGTGTGAAAGAGTTCTCAACTGAATTCATTTCAGTTTATCCGAACCCAACTCACAATAACGTGACAATCACAATGACAGCTGCTGAAGCTACAGTTGTAGTGGTTGACGGACAAGGAAAAACTTTGAAAACATTGAATGTTCAAAACGGTGAACAAGTTTCGCTTGAAGAATATGCAACTGGAGTTTACTTCCTGAATATCACTACTGAGTTTGGAACTCAATTGCTGAAAATTGCCAAGCATTAATTTCGAAAATTAAGCTATATGAAAGGGAGATCGAAAGGTCTCCCTTTTTTTGTATTGATCGGCTACGTTACTCACCTGTTCGATATCATAACGCACAGGTATAATTACAAGGTATCACATGCATTCACAAAAGACAAGTGGATTCCAAATTTCCAATTCGAAGAACATTCTATTTCAAAATGTATCAAAGCCCATATTATCCTGAATAGACGCATATCTATCCATAACGAAATTCGTCGTTTAGTCAGTTCACTACTGAACCACTAGCTACGATTATCATGGCGGTACAAAGCAAATGAGGTGTTGGATTTCGGAAAGATCAGGCACAAAAAAAACCAATGGGAACTCCACTGGTTTTTTTTAAGGGTTGAAAAATTTATCAATCGTCAATCCATTTGTCGTCTTTCATTTCGCCCAGAATAACCACATCTTTTGTTCTGCGGTAATCTTCGGCTGCTAACAACATTTGCTCGCGGGTATCCCTACGAATTCTGATTCCTTGTGAACCCGAATTTCTTACTTCGATGTAAAATCCATCTCTCAAGCGAGCCGGTTTTGTTGGAGGTCTTCCCATTTGTTTGATTTTTACGCTAGCTAATATACAAACTGTTAGGAATGCAGGCAACGATTTTAAATTATTTTAACCTGAAATGTAATTTCTTATTTACATGTCAAGGATATCTGTGCGCTGAACCGAAACAACTTTACCTTTGGAATAGCGAACGGACTGAACCAGTCCAACAATGCTGAAAGCAAGTACTATCAGTGCATAAAAGGCAAATCCGCCTCCTACTTCATCGAAGGAAAGGCTCGAAGGGCTTGAAAGGATCAGGAAATCCCACATCAGCATTAATCCTGATAAACACAGTCCGATAATTCCTAAAGCTTTCGTGGTGGTTGTTTTCACCTTCGCAATTCCTAAAATGTCTGTTGTAATAAAGAACAGGAAGAAGAAAATAGAAACCATTGCGGCCTCTGTTGTGTATTCATCTGCATAACCTTCGTATGGGTTATAGCTTGAATAACCGTAATTGTAAGCATCTGTGTAAGAATTAAGATACGAAAGTGTTTCTGCGTTCCTTGCACTTTCAACTTCCCCTATGTAGTAACCACAAACACACAGGAAGATAAAAGACAACGCAATTGATGAAATGTAAAATGCTTTGTTCATAGTATTATAGCAATAAGTGTTAAGTCGACAAAATAACGAATTCCATCAACAATTATCTAAGTTTTATCGATAAACTTTTGGATTTCTAGTCAGGAACGGAATACAACGTTTCTGTTTCACTTATCTTCATCTGAACTAATTCCCACGAAACCAAGCGGATCAGTAAGCTATCTATGTCTCGCTTACTTAGCTGCACAGTTCTGTATAGTTTACTTAACGTTATTCCGTGAACAGGAATATTTTTAAGTAATTCTATTTCGTTCTCCCCAAAATGCTGCGGACGATCTTCCTTAAAACTCTCTCTCTTCCAAACACCGAGCAGAATTTTATTGGCCATGAGCGTGGAATCCTCAACTCTTACATAAGCACGCAGTCGGCCTTCTTCATCAAAAGCCATTACTGGTTTTAGCTCAGATTTCGGAATCCAGATGTCCAGAACAAGTTTCATATTTTCCTGCCATACCCTGTGTTCAAATTCCAATTTCGGACTGCAATACATGTCAACTGCAGCCTGGATCATGTGAATTTCTTCATTCGGATTAACTCCGGCTACTTTCCCATTGTCCTTTACGCCAATAAGCAATCGGCCACCATCTGTATTTGCAAAGGCACATAAAGTCCTGGCGATCTTTTTGGAATCGTCAATTCGAAACTTAAAATCAAGCTGCTGATGCTCGCCCTGTGCGATTAGAGACTTCAATTCGGACATGGAACAAATTTAAAATTGATAATTGACAATCGAAAAGTCTTCTCGATTTTAAATTTTATTTGGTGTTAATCCAAAGGTCCCACGCTTTCAACGCCTGTTCTTTGAGCATAGACTCTCCATTCAGGATAGTAGCTCCGTTTTCTTTTGAAAGACGAAGGAATTTGGTTTCGGACGGATTGTATATCAAGTCAACACACAAATGATCTTCGGTAAGGAATTGAAACGGAAAATCAACGCAATCTTCCACATTGGGAAATGTACCAAGCGGAGTACAATTTACGATCAGTTTGAACGCGTTAACCATATGCTGATTGATCTCCGAATAGCTAAATTGTCCGTTCTCCGGTGTTCTCGACACAAAATGAACATCAATTCCGATATTCTTCAACACATAAGCAACAGCTAAGGAAGCACCACCTGTTCCAAGCAACAATGCCCGTTCATGTTTATTGGTCAGAAAGGGCTTTATACTTTGATGGAACCCGTGGGCGTCGGTATTGTAACCAATCGTCCTCCAATTATCAAACACAATTGTATTCACCGCACCGATTTTCGCTGCTTCAGGCGACAATTCGTCCAAGTACGGAATAATTGATTGTTTATAAGGAATGGTAACGTTCAATCCGGAAAAGTTTCCTTTTTTCAATACCTCATCAACAAGCGAAATGTCTGATAGTTCAATATTATCATAACAAGAATCCAGGCCTTCTTTCTCGAATTTGGCTGAAAAAAAATGTTGTGAGAACGAATGCGAAAGTGTCTTTCCTATTAATCCGAACCTTTTCAAAGTACTAAATTTGAATTATGAATTGTTGGTATCAACTTCTTTCTTTTTCCGCTTCGATTTGATGAAACTGATAATCATCGGAAGAACGGAAATGAAGATGATGCCTAAACAAACTTTCTCAATATTTTCCTTGATCCAGGTAACATTTCCGAGAAAATAACCGGCCAATGTCAAACCGCAGATCCAAAGAACACCACCAAGAATATCGAATGGTAAAAATTTCTTTGTATAGCTCATTTTACCGATTCCCGCTGCAAAAGGCGTAAACGTTCTCACGATCGGAACAAAACGTGCCATGATAATGGCTTTGGTTCCGTTCTTTTCAAAGAATGCATGGGTCTGATCGATGTATTTTTCCTTAACCAATTGTCGGCCGCGAATTTTCCAATGCAGTACCCGAAGTCCGATCTTTCTTCCCAGCCAGTAATTCACGTTATCGCCCAAAATAGCGGCTATTACAAGTAAAACCAAAAGATACATCAGGTTCAGCTCTCCGCTTGCTGCAAATAAACCAGCGGTAAACAATAAAGAATCTCCTGGAAGAAAGGGCATTATAACTAAGCCTGTTTCAACGAAAATAACGAGGAACAGGATGACATAAATTACGTTTTGGTATTCTCTTAAAAAATCATCGAAATTTTGAAGATCAAAAAGCTTATGGAAAAATTCTAGCATGCTGATTAGTACATTTCGTTAGTAGGGTCGTATTTCGCAGCCCAGGCGGTAACTCCACCTCCCATGATGGCAACATCTGTAAATCCGTATTCGGTTTCCAGCAAATTTGCAAGTGCCTCAGCTCTTCTACCTGTTTTGCAAACAAGGATAAGTTGTTTAGAAGTATCAAGATCAGAAATATTTTCCACCAAAACAGCCATTGGAACATGTTTAATCCCAATTCCATAAATGGAAAGTTCCCAATTTTCGCGGATGTCGATTAAATTACCCGACGACATACAGTCTTTACAATCTTCAACAGAAAGTACTTTCATTCTTCTAAATTTTGCGACAAAGATAATTCTTTGAAGGAATAAGCCATTTTATTCTCTATCTGCTGTTGGAATGCTATTTCAACAGATCATCTACAATCTGTTTTACCGGCCGAACAGCTTTTACGGATTCAATACTCGGTCCGGCACACCAAATACTTTGATACGTATTCTCAAACGCAGCTTTTCTTAGTGCTTTCATTCCTTTCAGAAAAGTGAACATCTTCACCCATTTCTTTAAGCGTTTGTTCTTCGAAAAGAAACGTTCCATTCCCGATTGTTCTGTACCAATTTCCTTTACATACGGAGTACTGATCACTGTACAAGGTGTTCCTGAAAGCCGGGTTGTAAGTACAATATCTTTTGCTCCGTACTTTACACAGGCTGCTTTATAATCTGAGGAAACCCCTGATTCTTCCGAAGCGATGAAAATGGACCCTATCGAAAATCCGTCTGCTCCAAAAGCAATTACTTCCTCCATTTCTTTTTTCGTACCAACCCCACCGGCAGAAATTACAGGAATATCAACTTGCGATTTGATCTGCTGAATAAGCTCTTTTGCTGAAATGGTTCCAGCATGTCCACCGGCACTGCTGTTCACAGCAATAACGGCATCAGCTCCCAATCCGGCAACTTTTAGGGCTTGTTCGGCATTTACCACATCACAAAAAACGTTGATCCCTGCCTTGTGAGCTTCTTCAATCACATGCTTCGGATTTCCCAATGAAGTAATGATGAAATCCGTTCCCACTTCAATACAAACTTTCAATTGTTCTTCCAGTCGGATGTTGGAAGCATTTACGATCAGGTTAATTCCAATCGGTCCCTGGGCTTCTTGTTTCAGTCGCATTAAGCCTTCACGAAATTGTTCTGTGGTCCGGTAGTTCAACGCAGGAATTGCACCTGCTATCCCCGACTTTCCGGCCGCAAGTAACATTTCCTCGTTAGAAACCAGGAACATTGGCGCCATAATGATGGGAATTTCAATATTTAGAAGTCGACAAAGTGCCAACTCGTTGAATGCGATACTCATGGTACAAATTTAGTAAATAGTGGTGATGGATTTTTACAACTGTTCCGGAAGCCAGTAAAACATTGAGTTCTTCGCTATTTGTCGAATTCGCTATTTCGCTAATTCCAGAACTTTAGAAATCCCGAATTACAGAATTCTAAAATTTTAGATTTTTCTAATTCATTCTGTTCTTTCATCACTAAATTTGTTTCATGAATATCAAACCCTGGATAAAAGCATTTCGACTTCGAACCTTACCCTTGTCAATTTCCGGAATTATAGTCGGGAGTTTCTGTGCTTTACAGAACGATTTCTGGTCAGGAACTGTTTTCACGCTTGCATTGGTTACAACAGTACTTTTCCAGGTACTTTCTAATTTAGCCAACGACTTAGGGGATACTCTCAAAGGAGCCGATAATAAAGATCGGGTTGGTCCTGAACGGGCAGTTCAAAGTGGCGCGATAACCATTCCACAAATGCGAAATGCGATAATTCTCGTTTCGATATTATCGCTTGCAAGCGCAGGAATCTTGATTTATTTCGGAACCAAAACACTTTCCATCAATATTGTTTACGGCTACATTATTCTCGCTTTTGCATGTGTTGCAGCGGCAATTCTCTACACCATGGGAAAAAAAGCATATGGTTATTTGGGCTTAGGTGATATCTTCGTTTTCATTTTCTTCGGATTGGTCAGTGTTATTGGAGTTTACCCGCTTTTCGCAAACGGTTTGGATAAGTTAATTGTTCTTCCGGCAATTACGATAGGTTGTTTGTCGACAATGGTTTTGAACCTGAACAATATGCGCGATCATAAAAACGACGAAGCGGTTGGAAAACGTACTATCGTTGTAAAAATGGGCTATCCGGCAGCAAAGAAATACCATTTTTCGTTGCTTTTGGTTGGTTTTGCAGCCTGGACAATTTTCGCCGTTATATCCGGGAACTATTACTTGGGAATTACAATTCTCCCGTTTATTCTGCTATTCAAACACATTGGCTTCGTTTTCAAAAATCAAAATGAACGCGAACTGGACGGTGAATTGAAAAAAGTAGCACTTGGTACCTTCCTGCTTTCCTTATTATTTGCTTTGAGTGTAGGATTGAAAATTTGGCTGGCATGAGTTCACGGTTCTCCCTGACATATCAAAAGCATTTATTGGAATTCAAAAAACCAAGCGGTACCAGCAGGGGAATCTTAACACATAAAAAATGCTGGATCTTAACCTTGAAAGACAACGTCACCAAACTGGAAGGCACAGGTGAATGCTCTATCATTGAAGGACTTTCTCCCGATTACGATTCAGACGAACAATACGAAAGCAAACTCGAGGAACTGCGTTTGAAAATTGGGTTTTATCTCGAAAATCCCAAACAGTTGAATTCTTTTCCTTCCATTTTAATGGGAATGGAAATGTGTATGTTTGACCTCGTAAATGGCGGAAAACGCATTTATTTTCCTTCAAGCTTCACGGATGGAAACCAAAGTATTCCCATTAACGGTTTGGTTTGGATGGGAGACAAATCCTTCATGAAAGAACAGATCGAAACAAAACTGGAGCAAGGATATTCCTGCATCAAAATGAAAGTTGGTGCCATCGATTTTGAAACAGAACTAGACCTTCTCCGGGAGATCAGGAAATCATATACAAAAGAGCAGATCGTTCTTCGTGTTGATGCGAACGGAAGCTTTTCTCCGGCTGAAGCATTGGATAAATTGAACGCGCTCGCCGAACTGGACATTCATTCCATAGAGCAACCCATCGAAGTTGGTCAATTGGAAGAGATGAAACACCTTTGCAGAACTTCTCCCGTTCCTGTTGCACTAGACGAAGAATTGATCGGGATAAACGAAACAAGAGACAGAGCTGAACTTTTAGACAAGATCAAACCACAGTTCATTATTCTGAAACCAAGTTTACATGGTGGTTTTTCAGGCTCACAGGAGTGGATTAAACTCGCAAAAGAAAGAGGAATTGACTGGTGGATGACCTCAGCACTTGAAAGCAATATAGGTTTAAACGCCATTGCTCAATTCGCAGGAAAACTCAACGTGCAGCAGCCGCAAGGTTTGGGGACAGGAGCTTTGTTCGTAGAAAATTTCGAATCGCCTCTTTACATAGAACAAGGAAGGCTTTTTTATAAAAACACATAGTCACATAGTATGACAGAGACAGATAGTTCAACCTATACATTCATAGAGTACATGGTCATTATTGTTCCAAAAACTATGTCACTATGTGAATCAGCTCTGTGACTATGTGTTTAAATTCCCCGATTCCCTAGCTTTTTGTACTTTTGTTCCACATATGGATACACGCAAACGCATTGAGGTGTGCTTCACACCAGGAGAATACACTTATTTTAAGGGAGAATATGAAATTGTTGTTGTTATTGACGTTCTGCGTGCAACTTCGGCAATTTGTGCTGCTTTCGATAATGGTATTGCATCCATTATTCCTGTTCCCACTGTTGAAGAAGCCTGGGAATACAAACAAAAAGGCTATTTAGCCGGTGCTGAGCGTAAAGGACAAATTGTTGAAGGTTTTGATTTCGGAAATTCACCTTTCAGTTATATGAAGGACGAATTCAAAGGAAAGAACGTGGTTCTTACTACGACGAACGGAACCAAATCTCTTGATGTGGCTAAAGATGCGGAGATTGTTGTTGTTGGTTCATTCCTGAATTTGGATTACCTCAACGAATGGTTGAGTAAACAAGACAAGAACATTCTTTGTCTTTGTTCGGGTTGGCAGGATAAATTCAATCTTGAAGACACGATCTGTGCAGGTGCAATTTGTGATTTCCTTATTAATACCGGAAATTTTACATCTACAGAAGATTCTTCGATTGCATCGAAATACCTGTTTTTATCGGCAAAAGACAATTATCTTGGATATTTAAAATCTTCTTCACACAGAAGACGACTAAAAAACTTAAATTTGAATGAGGACATCAAATACTGTTTGACACCAAACCAAACAGAAGTGATTCCGATTTTGAAGAATGGCAAATTGGTCGAACTATCTACGCTCTAGTTGTTTAGCAGTTTTTCTACTGCTCTTCACTTCTCTTGTTTCCTTTGGAAGTCCATTACCAATTAAACCGGTAAATCCGGCGGTTTGGGGATTTTATGGACATAAACGAATTAACCGTATGGCAGTGTTTACACTTCCGCCCGAAATGTTCGGTTTCTTTAAGGAAAATCTCGAATTTATTACCGAACACGCGGTTGATCCCGACAAGCGCAGATATGCTGTTGAAGGTGAAGCGCAACGCCATTACATCGATATTGACCATTATGGTGAACATGCTTTCGACAGCGTGCCGAGAAGATGGGATGAAGCCATTGCAAAGTATACGGAAGATACACTCCAGGCTTACGGAATAGTTCCATGGCATATTTACTTCATGAAATTCCGTCTTCAGAAAGCTTTCGAATCCAAAAACATTGACCTGATACTGAAATACGCTTCGGAGATCGGGCATTACATCGGCGATTCTCACGTTCCGCTGCATACAACAGAAAATTATAACGGTCAGCTTACAGGACAGCGTGGAATTCATGGGCTTTGGGAAAGCAGAATTGTAGAATTGAGCGCTGAAGACTACGATTATTTTGTTGGAAAGTCCGCTTACGTACAAAGTGTTCTTGATTTTGCATGGGATGCTGTTGAGGAATCAAATAATGCGGTAGATTCAGTATTGCGCTTTGAAAAATTACTGACTGATTCGCTACCGGCCGATATGAAATATACTTACGAGCAACGTGGACAAGCCCTGATCCAGACTTATTCCAAAGAATTTTGTGATGCTTATCAAAACATGATGAATGGAATGGTCGAACGCCGGATGCGACAAGCGATTATAGCCGTTGGTTCTATTTGGTACACAGCATGGGTAGATGCAGGGCAACCCGATTTAAGTTCACTAACAAATACGCCACCCTCCCCTGAATTGTTGAAGGAACTGCAGGAACTCGAAGAAATGTACCAGCATTCTGAACATAAGGGAACGATCTGCGATTAATCACAAAGAAGCAAAGAATGAAGAGCGCAAAGATTTCTTCCCCTTTGTGATCTATTTTTGTTTGCGGTTATAATCAGTATCTCCGACTCTTTCCAGTTAATTTTAAAACAAAAACATTGGTAAATGTGAAAAATAAATTTTGCGTTTTAAAACTTATTCCTACATTTGCCTCGAAATGATTTTGTCAAACAACTTCTTTAGCTATTATTTCTTCTGGACTCGGACTGAGGCCCTGGACTAATATTGCGTAAAAAGAAGTACGAAATAAAATGTATCCCGGGCCAATTGGTCCGGGATTTTTTTTTGATGTAAAATGAAGAATAAACAAAAAATCGCCATTCAGGGAATCCAGGGTTGTTTTCACCAACAGGCCGCTTTCGATTATTTCAAAACGGAACTGGATTTTATTGAATGCCTGAATTTTCGTGAACTGTGCGAAAAACTAAAAAATGGTACTGCTGATTTTGCAGTAATGGCCATTGAGAATACAATTGCAGGAAGCATTCTGCAGAACTACGCTTTGCTTCAGGAATATCGATTTTTTGTTTGCGGTGAAATTTATCTTCCCATCAAAATGAATTTGCTTGCGCTTCCGGGATCACAACTGGAAGGGATCAAAACAGTTTCCTCGCATCATATGGCGCTGAAACAATGCGAACAATTTCTCCAGGGACTAAATGATATTGTAACCATAGAAATGGAAGATACAGCTCTGGCGGCAAAACAAATTCGTGAAAATAACCTGGTTGGTCAAGCTGCAATTGCCAATGCGCTGTCCGCAGAACTGTATGACCTGGAAATTTTGGCAACGGAAATTGAAACCAACAAAGCTAATTTCACGCGTTTCCTGGTGTTAAGCCAAACAGAAATAAGTAATGAAAACGCAGACAAAGCCTCACTTTTCCTGGAATTGAAGCATGAAACCGGTTCTTTGGTAGATGTTCTGAATGTATTCAAAAAAGAGCAGCTGAATCTGACCAAGATCCAGTCGGTTCCAATTCTTGGAAAACCGTACGAGTACTCCTTTCATATTGACCTGGAATGGAAAAACAAAACACACTTTGAAAACGCATTGAAAGCGATTGGCACACTTGTTCAACACCTTTCAGTACTTGGTATTTACGAAAAATCTACATGGAATGGAATTGCTCAAAACTAAATCAATTATTGCTCCGGCAAAACGACTGACAAGTGTTGAGGAATACTATTTCTCAAAAAAACTGGCGGAAATTGCCGAATTAAATGCGCAAGGAAAGCAGATTATCAATCTTGGAATTGGCAGTCCCGACCTGGCTCCTTCTGAAAGGACAATTCAACGTTTACATGAAGTTGCAGCGAATCCAAAAAGTCACGGCTACCAAAGTTACAAAGGGACTTTAGCTTTTCGTTCTGCCATTTCAAACTGGATGAAAGACACCTTTGACGCAGATGTTTATCCTGAAACTGAAATCCTTCCATTGATGGGTTCCAAAGAGGGAATTATGCACATTTCCATGGCGTTTTTGAATCCGGGAGACGAAGTCTTAATTCCAAATCCCGGTTATCCGACGTACACTTCTGTTACAAATCTGGTTGGAGGAAATTGTCGATACTACCCATTGATTGAAGCGAATAATTTCAGCATCAACTTTGAGGAACTGGAAAAAACAGATCTGTCGAAAGTGAAGATCATGTGGGTGAATTTTCCACATATGCCAACAGGAACAAACGGTAGTATTGAACTCTTTGAACGTTTGATCGAATTTGCGAGAAAGCACGAAATTCTGATTGTGAATGATAATCCGTACAGTCTCATATTGAATGAAAATCCACTTTCGATTTTGAGTGTTACCGGAGCAAAAGAAGTGGCAATTGAGTTGAATTCCCTGAGTAAATCGCACAACATGGCAGGCTGGCGAATTGGCTGGATTGCGGGAAACGAAGAGATCATCTCAACCATTCTGAAAGTGAAAAGCAACATGGATTCCGGAATGTTCCTCGGTTTCCAGGAAGCTGCAATCGAAGCATTAAAAAATGATTCGAACTGGCACAAAAAACAGAATGAAATTTATGCGGAACGAAAGATCGTCGCACTTCAGATAGTAAAAGAGCTAAACTGCTTAGCTGATACCAACCAGGTTGGAATGTTTATTTGGGCTAAGATCCAGGATACTGCTAACACTGAAGAACTGGTCGACAGCTTGTTATATGAAGCCCGGGTTTTCATTACTCCCGGATACATTTTCGGAAGTGAAGGCCAAAATTACATTCGAATCTCTTTGTGCTGCGATACAGAAATATTAAACGAAGCTTTAAACCGAATCAAATTATGGAAACTCAAATAGGAATCATCGGACTGGGATTGATAGGTGGTTCACTGGCCATTTCCCTTCGGAACAAAGTTGATGAAAGTAAAATTGTGTCAGCATTTTATAGTGATGAAGAATCGCTAATTGCATTGGAAAGAGGATTGGTTGACGAAGTATTGTCGTTCGAAGACGTTTGCAAGACAAGTAACATCATTATCCTGGCAACGCCGGTGGAACTCATTCAGCAATTGCTGCCAAAAGTACTTGATCTGGTCTCTGAAAATACAGTTGTCACAGATGTAGGATCGACAAAAAAGAGCATTTGTGATTCAATCGCTTATCATCCGAAAAGAAAGCAATTTGTAGCTGCTCATCCAATTGCAGGAACCGAAAATAACGGGCCGCAAGCTGCAATTGACGGATTGTTTAACGGAAAGTTGAATATTCTATGTGATGTGGAAAAATCAGACAAAAACGCTGTGAATAAAGTGAAAGAACTCTTTGAATCGGTTGGAATGCATACTACCTTTAGAGATGCAGATGAACACGATAGGCAATTGGCATATGTTAGTCATTTATCACATGCATCTTCCTTTATGCTTGGATTAACTGTACTGGATATGGAAAGAAATGAGGAAAATATCTTCAATTTAGCCGGTTCAGGTTTTGAATCAACGGTTCGTTTAGCTAAAAGTTCACCCGAAATGTGGAGTTCAATTTTTGCTCAGAATAAAACAAATATTCTAACGGCTTTGAGAAGCTATATCGAAAATCTTCAGGCTTTTTATCAGCTCATAGAAAGTGACAACACAAGCAAAACAAAAGAATTAATGATTGCGGCCAATGAAGTTCGCAGAGTATTGAAAAATTAAACGTTATCTCAACCACGCCTGCCTGGCGGGCAGACAGGCTCGATAACCTTTGGAGAACATGAGGGGGGGTGACTGAATGCTTGAGCATAGGCGTAGCGGAGTTGAAGGCATAATAATGAAAGAAAATGGAAATAAATCTGAATATCACAAAATTCGAAGACTGGATCAAACCAACAGTCGATAATGTATTAATAAGCGGTCCTTGTAGTGCCGAAAGCGAAGAGCAAATGCTCTCTACTGCACACGAAATTGTAAAAGCTTTTCCAAACAATATTTTCCGCGCAGGAATTTGGAAACCACGTACGCGTCCGAATGCTTTTGAAGGTGTTGGAAGCATTGGTTTGGAATGGATGAAAACAGTAAAGGAGGAAACCGGAATGCGCACTGCAACCGAAGTAGCGAATGCAAAACATGTTGAAGAATGTCTTAAAGCCGGAATCGATGTTTTATGGATTGGGGCCCGAACAACCGTAAACCCGTTTTCCGTACAAGAAATTGCAGATGCGCTAAGAGGAGTTGACATCCCTGTTTTGGTAAAAAATCCTGTAAACCCTGATCTGCAGTTGTGGATCGGTGCGCTTGAACGTTTGAACCAGGCTGGAATAACAAAGATTGGTGCCATTCACCGCGGCTGTTCTTCAACAACAAAAAGCAAATACAGAAATGCGCCGAATTGGAATATGGCAATAGAATTAATGCGTTTGATCCCGAACTTGCCGGTAATTTGCGATCCGAGTCATATCGGTGGAAAAAGAGATTTAATAGAACCTTTGTCTCAAAAAGCAATGGATTTGGAAATGCGCGGATTAATGGTGGAAACACATATCAATCCAGCTGTGGCTTTGAGTGATGCGGCACAGCAACTCACTCCGGAAGCGCTAATCGCCATGATCCACCGCCTGGAATTGCGATCTCTTCATGCAAAGGCTGCCCCGGCCGAAAAACAGTTGGTGATGCTCCGCAAACAGATCGACAAAGCGGATGAGAAACTTTTGAAATTACTTGCCGAGCGTAAAGACATCATTGAAAAGATCGGTGAATTTAAGCGCGACAACAATCTTACTGTATTACAGCTGAACCGCTGGGATGAAGTGCTGAAAAATCGTTTAAAGCTTGCTGAAGAACTAAATCTGAACCCGGTGTTCGTTGAAAAATTCCTTGTTGCAATGCACGAAGAATCAATTGCTATCCAGGTGAAAATTCTAAACTCAGTTCCCGACTCGCAAATTGCATCGGTTAGCCGATGACCATCTTCCCGCAAAGACACAAATACGACTGCGTCGTTAGGCTCGCCTAACGGACTCGCACGTACAGGGAGTCTGTTAAGCGTCCCAAATTGGCGTCTTTGCGGGAAAACATTTCGGCTTCGGTAAAAAGTGTAAATGGTTTTTAAGCCCAGATATGTATCTTTGGAAAAACATTATAAATGAAAGTAGACGTAAACACGGTTGTTACCCTGAACTATTCCCTGAGCGATAACGACACAAAAGAACATATCGAAGCAACTTCAAACGATCGTCCAATGCAATTCTTGTACGGAGTTGAACGTTTGTTGCCAACTTTCGAAGAAGAAATTCACGGATTAAGTGCTGGTGAAAATGCTACTTTCTCTGTAAAAAGTGCTGATGCCTATGGTGAACACGCACCTGAAAAGATCGTTCCTATTCCCTTGAATGTTTTCCAGGACGAAACAGGTAAGATCAATGAAGAAGTGATCAAAGTTGGTGCATTGTTACCAATGTCAGATAACGAAGGAAATCATTTGACGGGTCGTATTTTGACTATCGATGACAAAGAAATTCAAATGGATTTCAATCACCCGCTTGCCGGTACAGACTTATTGTTCGATGTAACAATTCTAAACGTTCGTGAAGCAACTGCAGATGAAATCGCTCACGGTCATACCCACGGTGAACACGGACATCATCATTAAACAATAGGCAAAAGAAGATAGACAAAGGACAGTTTCGCATTAGCAAAATTGTCTTTTTTGTTTTTACCTTTTCTTAAAAATCATGGCCCTGAATAAGTCTTTTGTCTTAAGTCCGAAAGCGAAGCGGTCTTAAGTCTAAAAAAAGTATCTTCGCACCACACATTCATTGTATGATTAAAGTAGAAAATCTTGTAAAAACATTCGAACTGAACAAGCAGCAGCGTAAGGAACTGAATACTTCCGAAAGAACTGTTACTGCAGTTTCCAATGTTTCTTTCACCTGTGAACCCGGAAAAATTCATGCACTTCTGGGTGCAAACGGCGCCGGTAAAACTACCACTATGCGCATGATGTCTACTATTTTCAAGCCCACTTCGGGTTCTATTGAAATTGCAGGGATCGATGCTTTGAAAGATCCGGAAGAAGCGCGTAAACACATCGGTTTTCTAACAGGTTCAGCCGGATTATATGCCCGACTTACTCCAAACGAGATCGTAGATTATTACGGTTCGCTTTATGGAATTTCGAAAGCCGATATTCAGATCCGCAAAAAGAAATTGTTCGAAATGCTGAACATGCATGATTTTCAAAACAAACGCATCGGTAAGTTAAGTACAGGAATGAAACAGAAAGTTTCAATCTGCAGAACAATGATCCATGATCCGCAGGTTATCCTTTTCGACGAACCTACAAGCGGTTTGGACGTGATTACTGCAGCTGCGATCATCGAACTGATCAAGCAATGTAAAGATGAGGGCAAAACGGTCATCTTTTCAAGCCATATTATGGGAGAAGTCGATTTGCTTTCGGATAACATTACCATCATTCACAAAGGAAAAACGGTTGTCAATTCCACCATGGAAGAATTCAGAGCCGGTATGCAGGCTCCCAACCTCACAGCAGAATTTATACGAGTTGTTAACCAGCAAGAAACGGCAGCACTATGATCTTCAACGTTTATAAAAAAGAAATAAAAGATACGCTGCGTGACCGCAGAACCGTAATCATGATGATCGTTATTCCAACTTTGGTTTTCCCGATCATTATGAATGTATACATGAAAATTTCAGAAAAGTTTGCTGCTGAAACGGAAGCACAGAAGGTTAAGATCGGTTTGGTATCTAACCAGGTTGGTGAAATTGAGCAGGACCTGATGAACGTACCAAAGGAATTGGGCAAAAAACAGTTCATTCCGTATAAGGATACCAACGCACTGAAAAAAGATATCCAGGATAAAAAAATTGAATTGGGCTGCTACATTTCTGCAAACGAAAATGAACAGCTTAAAGCTATGAAACCCGTTGAAATTATTGTTTTTCATGATGGTACCGACCTGGGAATGAAAGAACGCTTCCAGGCATACATCGGTTTCATAGAGACTAAAATGAAACAACAGCGATACGCGCAATTAAAGATCAACGAGGAAAACATCACACCGGTTCAGGTCAATTATTCCAATGTTGCTTCCGACAAAGAAATGTTCGGGAAACTGGCTGGCGGTATTCTGCCTTATTTCTTCATTGCATTCGGTTTTATGGGCTGTATGTATCCTGCCATTGACCTGTTTACAGGCGAAAAAGAGCGCGGAACATTGGAAACACTTTTGACAACTCCTGTAAAACGATGGAAGATCCTGATCGGAAAAATGCTGGTTGTAGTTACATCAGGTTTGATGGCGTCTACCTTCAGTTTGATAGGATTATTCCTTTCGATTGAATCTCTTGATCCTGAAAAAGCACCGGAATTGATTGCCATAGTAAACGATATTTTAAGCCCTGCGTTCATTGCAATGCTTTACGTTTTACTGATCCCGATGATCTTCTTCTTCGCCGGAATAATGATCCCTATTGCCATTCGTGCAAAAAGTTTCAAGGAAGCTCAAAGCATTATTTCACCTTTGAATATGCTCGTTGTTCTTCCCGGAATGGTAGGCTTTTTCCCGGGAATTGAATTGAACTACGTTACCGCAGTAATTCCGGTTATCAATGTTGTACTGGCAACAAAAGAACTTATCGCCGGAACATTGGAACTTCAGTATGTTGCTTTGGCATTCGGAGTGATGGTTTCACTTGCCGTTTTTGTGGTGCTACTTTCTAATCGTAAATTTGAAAGCGAAAGAAGTTTATTGTAGTGTCAGTAGAAACAGAGCATTTCCATTCGTTTAAAACCGACGTTTCAGGTATTGAATTACCAGGGAAATTCACGTTTCCGTTTTATTACGAAACACATGAGTTAGCAGCAATAGCGAGCAGTGAAATCCAGGACATCTTAAGCCAAAATCCGTTTAACCACAATTTCGGGCTGGATCCGGATTTGGAAGGAATTCCCATCGGAAAAATGTTCGGTGTTCTGGTAGTTGAAACCGAAAACAAAGAACTGGGCTACCTCGCTGCTTTCTCCGGAAAAGTAGGAAATTCCAATCATCACGAAGGTTTTGTACCACCGGTTTTCGATATGCTCGTTGAAAACAGCTTTTTCCGGCGCGGTGAGGTTGAACTGAACAACATCACCCTGGAAATTCAGACATTAGAAACCAATGAAGATATTCCGCGCCTGAAAGCTAAACTGGAACAGCTAGAGAAAGAGGAAACGGAAAAAACGGAAGAACAAAAACTGCTCATCCAGGAAAACAGGAACCTTCGGACAGAAAAACGAAATTTGCTTGACCCTGAAAAGGACAAAGATCAGATTGAAGAATTAAATAAAGCCAGTATTGCAGATAAGTTGGTCCTGAAAAATATGCAGCGGTATTTCATGCATAAAAAGAACGAGATCAATACTGAACTTGAACCCCTTCTTTCAAAAATTGAAGCGCTGAAAACACAAAGAGCAGCAGGCTCTAACGCTTTACAACAACGACTTTTCGACAATTACACTTTCCTGAATTCACATCTGGAAAACAAAAGTTTAAGTGAAATCTTCATCGATTCTCCTCTTGGAATTCCAGCCGGAGCAGGTGAATGTGCTGCCCCGAAATTATTGCAATACGCTTATTTACATCAACTTCGACCGGTTGCTTTAGCCGAATTCTGGTGGGGAGAAAGCCCAAAATCCGAAATTCGGGTTCATGGAAATTACTATCCTTCCTGCCGCGGAAAATGTGAACCTATCCTGGGACATATGCTCGAAGGGATTTCTGTGGACGATAATCCGCTTCTGGAAACCATTTCCAAAGGGGTTGAACTTCCTATTCTTTATGAAGACGAAGATATTATGGTAGTTGACAAACCAGCCGAAATGCTTTCAGTTCCCGGGAAAAAGATCTACGAATCGGTTTACAGCCGAATTAAAGAAATGCGTCCGGAAGCCGAGGGAAATCTGTGTGTTCATCGTTTAGACATGTCCACTTCAGGCTGTCTTCTTATCGCCAAAAATGAATATTGTTATACCAAACTACAGCGACAATTCATCAAACGAACGGTGCAAAAACGTTATGTTGCCCTGTTGGATGGAATTGTAAATTCGCAGGAAGGAACCATCGATTTACCTTTAAGAGTTGACCTGGAGGACCGTCCACGGCAATTGGTTTGTTACGAACACGGATCGAAGGCCGTAACGCATTACAAAGTAATTGCTTACGAAAACGACAGAACTCGAATTCACTTCTACCCGATTACCGGAAGAACGCATCAATTACGCGTTCATTCAGCACATCAATTGGGATTGAATACGCCTATTCTGGGCGACGATCTGTACGGAAAAGCAGCAAATCGTTTGCATTTACACGCCGAATACCTGAGTTTTGTGCATCCGAAAACAAAGAAAGAAATGAAATTCAACGCACCAGTTCCTTTCTGAATGAAACTACAACCGAATCTTGACAAAGCTGTAAAAGCAGAGATTTCCTGGTTGAAACAGGAAAAAGAAAAGCAGCAAAAACTTTCTCCCACGGAGCTTCGTTCCCAGGGGCTATCTGTTTTTCCGCTTGATTGCAAAAAGGCAAACTATTCCGGGAATAACTGTGAACTGGTTTTGGCCGCTTCATTTCATATCAATGACAGCTATTTCTATAGAGGATGTAAAGTTATTCTGCATATAGACGATCAACGGATAGAAGGACGTTTGCGGGATCTTTCGGCTTACGAAATGGAGATTTCGGTTGCGGTTGACGATGATTTCAATCCATATGAAGGAAAATTGCGTGTTGATTTCGAATCTGACGACAGAACACTTCAGTGCATGGAGCTGGGGCTCCGTTTTTTGGAAGAAAAGAAACACCTGCAGGAATTTGAAACCGCACTTTCTAAAGAACTTCCGGACTTCACTTCTTTTGCGTCGACCAAATTGAACGAAGATCAACAAAAGGCCGCCGGGGCAATTCTTTCGGAGCATTCGGCACTTTGTATTCAGGGGCCGCCCGGAACGGGAAAAACCACCGTTCTTGCTGCAGCCATTTCAGAGCTGGTGAAACAGGGAAAGCAAGTGATTGTTTGTGCACCAAGCAATACCGCCGTAGATAACCTCTGCTTGCGATTAATTGAGAATTCAAACGAACTTCTCCGTTTAGGAAACGATGAAAAGATCCATTCTTCTGTTCTACCGTTTACAATTGAGGGCCATCTGGAACGGAAGCAGGGAAAATTGATTTCTCACCTGGAAAAGTCTATCCAAAATCAATTGCAAATCGTTAATCGTTTCTCCAGGAACTTCAACGCAGAAGCAAGAGAAGAAAAGAAAATTGCCCGGAATGAACTGAAAAGTCTGCGAACAGAATTTCGCCAGCTTCAAAAACAGTTTTTCGACCAATTGATCACCACTGTTCCTGTTATTGCCGGAACTCCGGTGAGTTTATTCAATCACCTTCCAAAGGAAAAACTGGCAGACGCTGTCATTATGGATGAAGCCGGACAAAGCTTAAGTCCACTGACCTGGCTTGCTGCAAGTTTCGGAAAAAGATTAATTCTGTGTGGAGATCCGCAACAATTACCACCTGTTGTTTTCAGCAATGAAGCCATTTCACTTGGGTTAAACGAGAGTTTGCTCGAAGCTTCCTACAAGGTTTCAAAACCAATTTTATTGACGGAGCAATACCGTTTCGGAGAAGAGATCGTGGGGGCAATTAATCCGTTTTTCTACGAAAAATCGCTGCGAACCAATCAAAGCAATGGTGAAAGTCATTTTCTGTTCATTGATACCGCGGGTTTTGGAGAAGGAGAACAAAAAGACGAAATTTCGGGAAGCACCTATAACCCTTCAGAAGTTGAAGCGATAGAAAAAGTGATAGAGCATTTCAACTTGTCGAAGAAAAATACGGTGATCCTTTCTCCATATAACGCTCAAATCGATGAGATAAGAAAGAAAACTGGCAGTGAGTGGAAAGTTTCTACGATTGACAGTATGCAGGGACAGGAAGGCGATAACTGTATCATTTCTCTAACGCGTTCTAACGAGAATGGCGAATTGGGATTCTTAAAGGATTACAGAAGAACGAATGTTGCCATATCACGTGCAAAAAAAGCTTGTTTTCTTATCGGGGATTCTTCAACACTTGGAACCGATAAATTCTACACCGAACTCATTCAATATGCTGAAGATAACGGTTGGTATCACAGCATTTACGAATACATATACTAATTCTAAATTTTAAAAGCTGTTGTTTTTAGTGCGCCTATGGATGGAATTTTCTTGAGTTTTCAACAATGCTTAACAAATCGTTAATATTAAAGCGAATAAATCTTCGTACCTACGCATATGAAAGTATTACTTTTACACCCTAAATTGGAATTATGACACTTTCACGGGTAGTTTTGTCGCTTTGTTTTTTTCTAACCATTTCATCTCAGCTTTCTGCACAACCTTATGATTGGTACGGAGAGGAGAAACCTTACAAATGGGCTTTTGGTTTAGGATGGAATTTCGTAGAAGATGATGGAAGAATGTTTTGTCAGCCCTTCGATGTAAATCAATCCTGGAACGGATTGCCTTACCCTACTCGTTTAACAGTTGACCGCTATTTCAAATACGGTTTAAGTGCGGAGTTTGCGGGTGCTTATACCCAATATAAAGCAGGTAAATTGATTCAGGACAGCGCAAATCGCTCAGGAATGTTCTTGTCATTCGACTTAAATTGCCGCTATAGTTTTTACAACCTCATCTCAAGTACTGTTCTAGATCCTTACGCTTCTTTAGGTTTTGGGTTCACCCAACGAGCAGCAATGGACAAAACGAATACCTTTACAGGAAATGTAGCTTTCGGAATCAATTTCTGGGTTTGGAAAGGATTGGGAATCAATCTTCAGACTTCAGGAAAATATGCGCTTGCAGGAGATGCCAACAATAGTTACATGCAACATTCCATTGGTTTGATCTACAAGATCCAGGGATCTGATAAAAACTCAAATGACTTCGGGAAACGCAAGTACAAATGGGTCGATAAGAAACAGAAGTACAAGGGCGGAGGTAAAAAAGGTGGCTGACA
>Ga0307408_100000104_pt1 | contig 92043 bp, 83 predicted proteins | sample 322Cmetagenome_FD_202116 | JGI IMG/M metagenome (GOLD analysis project Ga0307408, IMG submission 202116) | Maize rhizosphere microbial communities from greenhouse at UC Davis, California, United States - 322HYB-C-3 | ecosystem: Host-associated > Plants > Roots > Rhizosphere > Soil | place... | reverse complement strand
CCGGCTACACCGTCAAGCGCGCCACCGTCAGCGGCGGACCCTACACCGTGGTGGCCGCCGACCTCGCCAGCCCGTCGTTTACCGACACCGGGCTGACCAACGGCACGACCTATTACTACGTGGTCAACGCCGCCAACCCCGGCGGCGCCAGCGCGGATTCGAATGAAGTCGCCGCCGTGCCCAGCGGCCTGCCCAGCCCGTGGGTGACCGCCGACATCGGCACCACCGGTTTGGCGGGCAGCGCGGAATTCGCCAACAACGCCTACACGGTGAATGGCGCGGGCGCCTTCGGCGGCACCACCGATGGCTTCCGCTACCTTTACCAGCCGCTGAGCGCGGATGGCTCGATCATCGCGCGGATCAGCACGCTGGCGGACACCGGTTCGAGCGCGCGGGTCGGCATCATGATCCGCGACACGCTCAACAACAACTCGCGGATGGCGGCCCTCAGCGTGACCGGCTCGGGCGCCTACAAGTGGATGCGCCGCACGACCACCGGCGGCAACGTCAGCAACACCAACAGCAGCTCGGGTACCGCGCCCAACCTCTGGGTGCGCCTGGTGCGGGTGGGCAACACCGTCACGGCGGCCAAGAGCACCAACGGCACGAGCTGGACGACGATCGGCAGCGCGACGGTGACGATGGCGAGCAGTTGCTACATCGGCCTCGCGGTGTCCAGCGGCAGTACCACCACGCTCAACACCTCGGTCTTCGACAACGTCACGGCGACTCCCTGATCGCCCGCACGAGACCTGGAATACAAAGGCGCGGTGACTAACTCACCGCGCCTTTTTTATTGAAGAAACCCCGATGACCCACCAGCGGCTTACGCTTGTCTAAGAAGCGGCGACCGGTGTTGCCGCAGCCGCCACTGGAGCGGGCTCTTCCTTCTTCGGCGGTTTCACGGTCCACTTGGCGTTCAACGTGCGGAAGTCTGGCGAGAGGATCGCGACCGGTCGGCCGGAAGCATCTGTTTCGAAGCCGGCGGGTTTGCCGTCGACTTCGAGTTTCAGGGCTTCCCAGCCGTCGGGTAAACCCCGCAGCGTAACGCTGAGTCGCGTATAGCCCGGCAACCAGGTGCCTTCCCACGTGCGTTCGATCGTCAGGCTCGTTTCCGTGCCGGCGACTTGGAAGGTGGACTCGCGATATTCGCCGTCGCGCCACGCTTCGCCGTCGCCCGCGTCTTCATACCACTGGCTCGTTTCCTTGCCGTTCTTGTACCACGTGTGGAGTTCCGGCTCGGGATGTTCGATTTCGCCGACGTATTGCTGCAACGGCCAATGCGGCAGCACCGCGCCCGCGTGGACGAACACCGGAATGCGATTGAGCGGGCAATCGACCCAGATGTCTTTCCGCACGGACTTCGGCTGGGTGTCGTCGTGATACGAAAACCAATCGCCATCGGGAATGTAGAGGAACCGACCGTCTTCGCCTTCGCGCGTCATCGGAATGACGAGCAGGTGATCGCCGAAGTAAAACTCCGCGCTGCGCCAGTAAGCATCCGGGTCGTCGTGCGCGACCAAGGGCAGGGGACGGAGCATCGGGGTGCAATCCGTCACGTATTGACGGAAAGTGGTGTAGATCACTGGCAGCAGGCGGTAACGCAGCTCGATGGCTTCTTTTACGAGGCTCGTCGTATCTTCGCCGAACGACCAAGGTTCCTGGTCGCCATGGTCGCCGGAAGAGTGCGTGCGGAAGAACGGATGGAACACCGCCATTTGCACCCAGCGGAGATACAGTTCGGGCGAGGGGGTTTCGATGAATCCACCGACGTCCGAGCCAACGAACGACATGCCGGAAATCGCGAGCCGCTGGCATTGCAGGCTGGCCAGGTGGAGATGTTCCCACGAGGCGACGTTATCGCCGGTCCAGGCGCAGGCGAAGCGTTGCGTGCCGGCGTAGGCGGAACGCGTGATGGAGAACGGCCGCTTGCCATCGCCGAAACGTCGCAGGCCCTCCTGGGTGCCGCGCACCATTTGCATGCCGTAAACGTTGTGCGCCTTGCGATGGGAGCACGGATTGCCGTCGTAATCGTGGCGGACGTCGTGTGGGAAGGTGCCTTCTTCGAAAACCGCCGGCTCGTTCATGTCGTTCCACACGCCACGAACGCCAACATCTTCGATGAGCTCCTTGAATTGTTCGGCCCACCATTCGCGAACATCGGGACGCGTGAAGTCGGGGAAATGGCACAAGCCCGGCCAGACGGAGCCTTTGAAAAGGTTGCCGTCCTGGCGACGGCAGTAAACGTCGTTCGCGATGCCATCCTGCCACACCGAGTAACCCGGATCGATCTTCAAACCGGGGTCGATGATGACCACGAGTTTGAAACCGTCGTCTTCCAGGTCGTTGACCAGCTTCTTCGGATCGGGAAAACGCTCGGCGTCCCACGTGAAGCAGCGGTAGCCGTCCATGTAGTCGATATCGAGGTAGAGCGCGTCGCACGGAATCGATCGCTTGCGGAACTCGTGCCCGATCGCCCGGAACGCGGCGTCGGGGTAGTAGCTCCACTTGCATTGATGGTAGCCGAGCGTCCACAACGGAGGCATTCCCGGGCGACCCGTCAGGCGGGTGTAGCCGCGGACGACATCCAGCGGCGCATCGCCGTGGAAGAAGTAGTAGTTCATTTCCCCGCCTTCCGCACCGAAGACGATGCGGTTCGGCTGGTCGGCTCCGAAGTCGAAATTGGAGCGGAAGGTGTTGTCCAAAAACAGCCCGTAGCACCCGCCGCGGTGCATGCCGATGTAGAACGGGATGTTCTTGTACAGCGGGTCTGTGTTCGGGCCGTAGGCATAAGTGTCACTGCCCCAAAGGGTGAATCGCCGGCCGCGCAGGTTGAGATCGCAGGACTTATCGCCAAGGCCGTAGAAGTGTTCGCCCTGTTGATAGGATTTCGACATCTTCACCACCTCGCCGCCGAAAGTTTTGTTGTCGTGCCAGTGAAAACCCTTCTCGTCGGCGCACAAAATTTTTCCGGTCCGGGAGTCTGAGATGATCGTTTTCAGCCCGTTACGGGCGATGCGGACGGAAAGCAGCTCGGTCCGGATCGCCACGCCATCGCCGAATTCGATCACTTCGTGGGCCGGTGTTTCGGGCTGAAAAGCCGGATCGGTGGCGTACGAGAAGTCGTTTTCGAACCGTCCTTCCGGGCTGAAGCGAAAGCGAAGCATGCCGGCTTCGATCACCTGGACCCGCAGGAGGACTTGATTGTCAGTGAGTAATTCCACCACGCCCGGTTCGGGGCGCGAGACAGTCCGCACCATGCCGGGCACAAAATCAGCCGCGACTTCCGCGTCGCGGTGCTTGTCCATGTAGTTGCCTGAAAATTCGTCGGAAGCCATACCTCGGGGTTCGCGGATTCGATCCAGTAAACCTTCTAGCGTCCGGCGTGCCAAGCCCGCGATGGAAGTGAGGTGACGGCCCTGTCACGGTTAAATTAAAGATCGTTTCTCGACATTGGCCCGCTCTTTGCTTTGCCTTGCAACGCCAGCTCGAACGCAGGGTTGTTATGACTTTGGCGGATCGAAGGTGTCTCCACATATGAACCGTTTGCGTGTCTTGAAGCTCGGATGGGAGTTTCCGCCTCTAATCAATGGTGGACTCGGGATTGCCTGCCTCGGTTTATCACGGGCGCTGGCGAAACAAGTGGATCTCAGGGTGGTGGTGCCACGCGCGGCTTCCGACACGTCCTTCGACGATTTCGCTCTGACCGGATTGAACAACCTCCGGGTCGAGGACTTGCAGACGGTCGAAGGCAAGTATCGCTACGAGAGCTTTTCGAAGGTGCAGCGGGTGCCGATTCAACTTGATCCATACGACGATGGCGAAACGACGTGGGAAACCATGGAGCACTTGCCGGGAGCGGAAGTGCGGTTTTCCCAGACCACGCGCCATCAACTGGAGCAGTTCAAGATGGGCGAGCTTTATGGGCGGGACCTCGGCAGCAAGGTGATCGAGTTTTCGAAAATCGCCGCGAAGCTCGCGTTGCAGGATCGGTTCGATGTGATCCACGCGCACGACTGGATGACGTTCCTCGCCGGCGTGGAGGTGAAGAAGGCCACGGGCAAGCCGTTGGTGGTGCACGTGCATGCTTCGCAATACGACCGTGCCGGAGCGGACGCGCGCGGTTGGATTTACGACATCGAGAAGTACGGCATGGAAGAAGCCGACCGGGTGATCCCGGTGAGCGAATACACCGGGCGGGTCGTCACCGGTCACTATGGGATCGATCCAGGAAAGGTTCGCCCCGTGCACAACGGAGCGGATCCGGTGGACGTGTTCAGCACGCGCAAAAAATTCCCGGAGAAGCTGGTGCTATTCCTCGGTCGCCTCACCGCGCAAAAGGGCCCGGAATTCTTCCTCGAAATCGCCGCCAAGGTTCTGGCGGTAAACCCGGAAGCACGGTTCGTCGTCGCCGGCACCGGCGAAAAGCTTCGCCCGTTGATCGAGACGGGAGCGTTCCACGGTCTCGGTAGTCATTTCCATTTCACCGGCTTCCTGAACAAGGAGAAGGTCAACGAATTGCTCTCGATGACCGATGTCTATTGCATGCCATCGGTTTCCGAACCGTTCGGTCTCTCGGCGCTGGAAGCCGCCCAATTCGGCATTCCCGCGGTGATTTCGAAGCAATCCGGCGTGGCGGAAGTTCTCAAGGGCGCGCTTAAGGCGGACTTCTGGGACGTCGATCTGATGGCGCAGCATATCAACGACCTGCTGACCGACGAGGAGCTGCACGCGCGAGTGGTGGAGCAGGCGAAGCTTGATATCGCCGCTTCGACCTGGGACGCCGCGGCGCACAAAGTCGTTTCCGTTTACCACGAGCTCGTGGCCTCCTGATTCTCACTCGCGAATGGATTCCGATGCCTGACATCTGCCTTTATTTCCAGGCTCATCAGCCGAACCGATTGATCCCATACGATTTTTTCCGCATCGGGGAGCATGCCTTCTATGAGGACGACGGCCTCAACGCCGAAGTGCTGTCGAAGGTGGCGGAGAAATGTTACCTGCCCGCCAATGCGATGTTCCGTCGCTTGATCGAGGAAAGCGACGGCCGGTTCCGTATGGCGCTTTCGATCAGCGGAACCTTGATCGAGCAGATGCAGCACCATCGCCCGGATGTGCTGGAATCGTTTCAGGAACTGGTGGCGACGGGCGGCGTCGAGCTACTGGCGGAAACGTACTATCACTCGCTGGCGATCATTCACTCGAAGAAGGAGTTCGGGCGACAGGTGGAAATGCACTTGGATAAGATCGAGGAGGTTTTCTCGGTTCGCCCGCGCATTTTCCGCAACACCGAGCTGATCTACCACAACGCGATCGCCGCCCAGGCGGAAACCATGGGCTTCGATGGCATTCTCGCGGAAGGGGTCGATTGGGTGCTCAATGGCAAATCGCCGAATCACCTTTATCGCGCGCCGCATGTCAGCAAATTGAAGACACTGCTGCGGAACGCCACGTTGTCCGACGATCTCGGCTTTCGTTTCTCCGACAAAAATTGGCCCGAATATCCACTCGGACCCGAAACGTTCGCTCAATGGCTGCTAGAGGCTCCCGGCGATGTCGTGAATCTGTTCATGGATTACGAGACGATCGGCGAGCATCAGTGGACCGATACGGGCATCTTCGATTTCTGGGAGAAGCTGCCCGAGGCGGTGGAGGAAGCCGGCGGGCAATGGATTACGCCTTCCGAAGCGGTGGATCTGCATCGCGTGGTGAACGAATACGATTGCCACTGGCCGACTTCGTGGGCGGATGCGGAGCGCGATCTCACCGCTTGGATGGGCAACGTGATGCAGCAAGAGGCGATCGCGAAGATCCATCGCTTGGAGGAGGCGGTGCTTTCGGCCAAGGATGCGGATCTCGCGCACGTGTGGGCGAAGCTTCAGACGTCCGATCACTTTTATTGGATGTCCACGAAGGGCGGCACGGATGGTGGCGTGCATTCCTATTTCTCGCCCTATGGCAGTCCTTACGACGCCTACATCTACTTCATGAACGCGCTCGCCGATCTTCAGATCCGGTTGAAGCGCATTCAGGATGATCGCTCGGCGAGCTGAAACTGTTCCCAGCCGGTAAACGAGAAGCGCGGACCCCTTTCGGGATCCGCGCTTCTATGGTTTATCCCCCTCTGAAAGCGTTGGGCCGGACTCGCACCGATCTCCCCCCAGACATCGGTAACGAAGCCCTTCGCCATCTAAGGTTGGCCAGTAAATCGCCGGGCTTGATCCCAATGGCAACTTTATATTGGCACCTGTGCAAATTGCTGGATGCGGGTGCAAATTGCATCCCGTCTATCAGAGCGTCACGTTGAAGAAATCCCGCATCACTTGGCGGTAAACCTCGCGCTTGAAGGGTGGCAACCAATCGAGGTCGAACTCCACCGGTTCGATCCATCGATAGGCGCAAAATTCAGGCGGCTTTTGCCGGACGTTTACTTCCGGCGCTTCGGGATTCACACGGCACAGAAAGTATGTTTGCGCCTGTCCATGAAAGCCATGCTTCCTGACCTTCTTCTCCCGGACTTCTTCGGGATAGAGATACCGATAGCCATCGCGCCGGTCGACGATGGAGTAATGCCTGGGCAACAGCCCGATTTCCTCCCGGACTTCGCGATAGAGGGCGTCTTCGAGGCTTTCGCCCAAGTCGACTCCGCCCTGGGGAAATTGCCACGCGCCGGGCACCGTCGTGCGCTCGCAGATCAGGAGCTGCCCTTCGGGACGCATCATCAAAGCGGCGACATTGGGACGGAAACGAACCATGTGAAGAAATTGTCGCGAATGGTCGACCGGCTCAATAGCGAACTGGAAACAAGAAGGCGTGCTGGCCAAATCGGGCGGAGGATGACAGGGTGCGGCATCATGAAACCCCGCGCTTTTTTGTGTGCCGCCTTGCTGCTCGCCGTCGCGCCCTGCCATGCGCAGACGTCCCAGGATCAGAACCAGAACCAACAAAAGGACTCGGAAACTTCCTCCAATTCGAACAGCGAGGAAGACGGCCCACGTCGTTTCTGGCAGGCGGCATTGCCCGGTGGCCACTACATGGTGGCGATCGACCGCATCGCTTCGATCAGCCAACAAACGTATTTGCTTGATGGCGGAATCGTCGTTCACGAGGTGAACGTCGACACCAACGGCCAGGCTCTTGCGCGTTTTTATTACCTGGAGCCGCCGAAGACCTCATCCAGCACGGCGGCTCAGATCGTCGATCGTGGCCGCGAATTGGTCGATCAAGCGGGCCAGCGTAGCGGCACCAACATGCAGGACATGGTCATGAAAAAATACCCGGAGACGACCCATGCCAAGTGCGTCGAGTACCGCCTCAACAACGAGAAGGAACTCGATGCGCTTTACAGAAGCCTGCGGGAGACCTGGGAAAGCGGCAAAGGTCGCAAGTTTACCGTGAAAGCCGCGAGCGCGCAGTAAGCGAATCGGCGCCGCATTTCTTCATCCCAAAGGGACGAATACCCAATGTTCGTTCCTATGGGACGCACGGTGACAGACTCCTTCCGCCCGTTCGGGACGGACTCAACGCCCGCTTTCCTTGTTCGGGGACGGCGGCTCGGGTGGAGGGGGCGGAGTTTGCTCCGATGATTCCCCGCCCAACAGTCCATCGAGCGCGCGATTGACGCCGTTAAGCAATTCGTCCGCTTTGTCGATCGCCTTCACCCCGGTTTCGACTCCTTTCTCCAGACCCTTTTCCACCGCTTCGATTCCCTTTTCGAGGGGAACCTGATCGACCACCGTGCGACTGAACTTCAACACGCGCTCGCCCGTCTCCGGTAGCACGTCGAACATCCGCATGCCAGCCGCCGCGATCAGGCGGGAAGTTAGATCTTCCTTCGGATCGTCGAGAGTGCCGGTGATGCGCAGCGGAGCCCAATGCAGGCCTCGCTCGCCCGGTAGAAAAACATCGGTCTCCGCGCCGGGGATTTGAGCCAAGGTTCCAGGAGCGAGTCCGAGGCGGAATGTTCCGTCCAAGCGTCGGTCGTGGATAGCGAGCGTGCCCTCGATGCGAATCAATCCCTCGCTCGCGACCACCAGATCGCGGAATACCACCCCGCGGTTCTCATACTCCCAGGAGGTGTGTGCTTCGCTCAAGGGAAGCACTCGGAAGCGTTGGGTATCGGCGTAGGCCGCGAGGGAATCGAGAAAGGGCAGGGCGGTGAGCACTCCGTCGCGCACCTGCAATTTGCCGCGGGCAACCGGGCCGCTACTGAGCAGTTCGAGAGTGAAGGTGGATTCCGCTTTGCCGGTGAGACGTTTCGCCCAATCGGCGTTGAGCAAATCGGCGCAGTCCAGATCGGTCGCGGTGCCTTGAAGCGTGCCGAGTCCAGTGCGCTGGTTCCATTCGCCATCGGCCAGCAAACGCCCGTGTTTCCACAGAGTCGCGCTGGCTTCGGTGAGATACAGTTCGCCCTCCTGCCATCTCAAGCGCACTTGGTCGATTTTGACCGGAGGCGCCCAACTCCAAGGCAAGCGGACCTCGCCGCCGTCGATGCTCGCGCGATAGGCCTTTTTCGCACCCGCCGGATCGACCCGCACTTTCATGCCATTGGCCGTCAGGAGGCCATCGCGAAGAATTCCCCGCAAGGTAAGCTCGCGCACCGTGAGCCCGAGCAGCTCCACGTCGGAAGGCAGCCAGCCTTTTTTCGCAGGTTGCGCGGCGGGCTTTGGAGAAGTTTCCCGGCTCGGTGAAGCAACGGCGGGATCGCCGCCACGAGCGTCGAGGGAGACGTCGACCCGTCCGACCTCCGATTCGCGAAGTTCCCAGACGCCGCGCTTCAGTCCACCGAATCCAATTTCGGTGCGGAGATCGTCCGCGCGCAGGCGTTCCAAAGCTTTGCCGTCGTGGGCCTCGAACGAATCGGTTGCGACCTGGAGACCATCCCAACGGAATAGCGCGAACTCGCCGTCAGCTTTGAGGGCCTGTCCGACTTCGGCGGAAAGAAACCGGCGGAACGCTTCGCTGTGGAGGTACCCTCTCAGACCGAAATACCCGGCGATGACCGAGAGGAAGACGATCACTCCGGTGATCGCAAGGAGCCGTCCCATCCATGGCCGGCTGGCAGTTCCCGCGCGTCGTCTTTCCCTGCGTCTGCTCATTTCCGAAACGCTAGCCACCGCCGCCGCCACCGCAAGCGCGCGCAGCGGATGACGGCTTGCCCGTGACGGCGGCGACTGGTGAAGTGCGGGCGTCTCGTTTTTCCGATTCAACCGCATGCTCGCTTTCTCCACCTGCTGGAACAACAGCCGCCACGGCGATGGCGAACCGATGATCGAGGAAATCGTTCGTCTCGGTTTCCACAACATCGAGCTTTCCCACGGGATGACGATCGCGAAGCTGCCCGGCATTCGCAAAGCCTTCGCCCGCGGCTTGTTCACCTGCTCGGGCGTGCATAATTATTTTCCGTCGCCCGTCGAAGTGATGATCGACGCGCCCGACGCCTACGAATTCACCTCGCATCGTCCGGCCGACCGCCAGCGTGCGCTCGACATGACCTTTCGCACGCTGGAGCTCGCGGCAGAATTCAAGGCGCACTATGTCGTGTTGCACATGGGTTCGGTCCCGATGCGACCGGCGAAGTGGACCAAGCGCCTCACGGCGATGGTCGCGGAGGGGGCGGAACTCACGAGCGATTACGCGAAGGCGAAGATCGCGTTCGTGAAAAAGCGGGAAAAGATCGCGCCGCTTTACTTTCACCGGGCGACTGAAGCTTTAGGCAAAATCGCCGAGAAGGCGGCGGAGTATGGGGTGAAACTCGCGGTCGAATCCCGGTCGCGATTCGAAGATGTGCCAACTGAGCGGGAAATGGTGCGTTTACAGCAAATCTTCGCCGACAATCCCTGGGTGGGCTATTGGCATGACTTCGGTCACGTTCAACTCAAGCACAACCTCGGTCTGCTCGATCACAAACAGTGGCTCGAAACGATCTCGCCGCACCTGATAGGTGGGCACGTGCATGATGTCCAATGGCCCGCGCGAGATCATCGCACGCCTTTTACGGGAACTCTGGTTTACGAGGATCTGCTGCCGCATTTTCCGGCGGGTTGCCCGTTAGTCTGGGAGCTTAGCCCCACGCGCGAGGCGGAGGAAATCCGGCGGTCGTTCGCGGTTTGGCGTGAGCGGTTTCCCGAACGTTCGTGATACGAAAACGGCGACTCCCCGTTCGGAAGCCGCCGTTGGTTCGAGGAAATCGGGCGATTATTTCAAGAATTTGACGGATGTTTCCGCCGTCTTCTTCGCGCCTTCTTTCATATAGGAATCCACGGTTTGGGTGGCCGCGATGCCGCCGCCGAGTGCCCAGCTGTTCTTATCCACCTTGATGGAGCCGAGGCTCTTGCCGGTTTGGCCATCGTAGAAGCGCACGTTGGCGTCGAAGTAGGAGCTGCCCGCGCCCATGCCAACCATCATCCGCAACGCGGCGTTGCCTTCCATGTAGCGGGTTACTTCGCCGCCGATCACCAGCGTGTCCGGACCCGGCTTGCCATTGCGCGAAACGGAGACATTCGGCGTTTCACGTTGAATCGCGTAGGAAATTTCGTCGGAGAATTTTCGCGCCGCGACCGGCGTGGTGCCATCGTCATCGGCCACGGTGTGCGTGAAATCGCGCACCAACACCTTGTGATATTTTTTGCTCACGGGCGCCGCGGTTTCCGGCTGGAAATCCGAAACCGACCCGCATGAACTCAGCGCGATACCGGCGGCGATAGGGAGGATGTAAGTATGTAACTTCATGGAAGTGCCGCGAGAAAAGCCGACGATGTCGATGGAGCCAAACTTATTGTGATGACATGTTCGAGGAGTGGCGTGAGCTGAGATACAAAGGCTGCTCGGCCCCGGCGCTGTTGGAGAAACATTTTGAAGACTCGCCGAAACGTTTTGAAAAAACTGGCGACACTCCCGGGTTCATGCCTACCACGCGCGCGTGCCCGACATCGAATCCCACGATTACCGCAGGTTCGCGGTTCTAATCATCGAGCCTGATGAAAGCGTTCGTCTGTCGTTCAGGCGGACATTGGGCGAGAAGTTCTGGATTCTTGAAGCCCGCGGCGACAACGAAGCACTCGCCTTGCTCAAGCGCCAGACCGAGGGCGTGGGGGTGATCGTCCGGGACGAGCTCCTGCCACCCAGTGCGGCCGATACGGAAGCGTTGACGACGATCGTGGCGGATTATCCGAAAACGGTCCGCGTTCTATCCGGTCATGAAGATTTGATCGGCAAAGCGGTCGCGTTGAAAAACGAGATGGACGCCGAAGAAAGCTCCACCGAGGCCTCCGAGTCGACCTTCCAACAGGTTGGCGCAGAGGCTTCCGTGGAGTTTGCCGATGGACGTCCGGCCGCTCAGGGCGGCGACGCCGTTTTGGACCAGGCGACGGTGCTTTTCCAAAATCGCAACCGCGTGTTTTACGTCACCCGTCCGTGGGACATGGGGCAGCTCGAGGCCACGCTGTCGCGCGCCATGGAGCTTTTCGTAGTCGGTCACGAACGGGATCAATGGCGGAATGCTCATCACCAAGGCATCCCGACCATGCCCTTGGGTGGCGGGTCGGTTCCCGCGCCCTATCCGACGGTGCCCTTGGGCGGAGGAGGTGTTCCCGTTCCGTATCCAACGATTCCTCTCGCGCTGGGAGTGGGGCCGGATGGCCAGGCCGCTTATATGCCGACGATTGTGACGTTGCCGGGGATGCAGATCGCCGGATCACCGGTCGCGAACGATCCTGCGGAAGCATCGATTGCAAAGCCCGCTTCCAAACGGCCTCCCGGCAAAAATTTGCCGGGCAAAAAGTCCCCGGAAAACGACCAACTCACGAACGCCACAACTCCATCAGCGGAAAATGCGACTCCGCTCCAAATGGAAATTCCGCGTCCTGTTCCTTCCGATCGACCGCAGGTGCCTTTCTGGAAAAAACTTGGCGGCGGTTCGCTTTCGATCTCGCTGATCATCCACGGTGTCATTCTGGCCGTCGGCTTGATCTTGATCATCCAGGTCATTCCACCGCCCAAGAAACCGCCGGTCGACTTCATGCCTTCGAGCGGTGGCGGCGGTGATCCGAGCGCCAACAACAAGGTCAAAACCAAGCAACGCAAGGCGATGAGCAGCACCGCTCCACGCGTCGCCGCCAAGGATGTCTCCAACGGGTTTTCCCTCCCGGAGCCGGATTCGTCCGACATTTCGTCGTTGCCGAATCTTTCCAGCGGCTCGATCTCGGGCGGTATGGGTGGCAGCGGCACTGGCGGCGGCAAGGGCACCGGCACGGGACAGGGTTTTGGCTCCGGAGCAGGGATTGGCCTGGGCAACGGCACGGGAAAAATGAACCCGTTCGGCATGCTCGAACCGGCGAACAACGCCTTGGTCGGCACCTTCTACGACCTGAAACAAACCAAGAGCGGCAAACCCACGCCGCTCGGGCAGGAAACCAACTGGGGGCAGATCATCGAAAAATATCGCTCCGTCGTCTATGATTTCACCAAACGTGGCTGGAACGAACGGCAGCTTGCCGAGTATTTCCAAGCGCCGCAGAAACTCTACCAGACGAAGATTTTCATGCCGAGCATGGAGGCGGACGCCGCCCCCAAGGCATTCGGCCAGAATGCCATCGCCGGGTCGCGCTGGGTCGTCGTCTATCGAGGCACCGTGATGCCGCCGAAGACGGGCAAATATCGCTTCGTCGGTGCGGGCGACGACGTGTTGGCCGTGCGTTTTGCTGGCAAAAACGTTTTCGACTACGGCTACGAGTCGGCAACAGGCAACATCAGCTTCGCAGCGAACAAACAAAAACTCGAAGTCGCTGCCAAAGATCGGGGTTGGGAGCATGACCGCAAAGACGTGGCGATGCCCCTGCCCATGCAGATCTATCGCTATGGCAGTCTTTCCGATCGACACACGAAGGACATTTTTGGCGTGGCGGTGGGATTGGAATTCGAAGCGAAAGAAGGCACCCCTTATCCGATCGAAATTCTGATCGGGGAAGACCCCGGTGGATTCTTTTTCGGTTATCTGCTGATCGAAGAGATCGGTGCGCAATATCAAAAGGATCCTTCCGGATCGCCGATTCTTCCGCTTTTTCGACTCGATAACAATCCGCCCGCCGTGCCCACTCCCGGTCCGCCCTTCGACCCGAATGGACCGGTGTGGAAATTGGGCGGCGCTCGCGGCAAGATGAGCATTTAAAGTGGCCCGTGGCTGCGGTTTTTAACCGCCAAGCCTCTTTCTCACAAAAAATCCGGAACCATTTTGCGACCGTTGAATGAATGCGTTGCAGGAGGCTTGGCGGTTAAAAACCGCCGCCACGGTTGATGGATTGCATGGCCGGAAAAGTTCGTTAGCGTTCCGCCATGCTGCCAAAAACCTTGTCCCTGATCTGGCTCGCTGCCACCGCAACCGTCCACGCCGGGATCGGCGTCCAACAAGTCGCCGGTGGTTTCGAACGTCCGGTATGGGTCGGCCAGCCGGCGGGGATCGACGGCAAACTTTGGGTGATCGAACAGGCGGGCCGCGTCTGGGTCGTCGATGCGAAAACCGGCCAACGATCGGCGAAACCGTTTCTCGACATCGTTTTCGACGTCAGCCGCAAGGGGAACGAAGAAGGCCTGCTTGGTCTGGCCTTCGCTCCCGACTTCCAAAAAAGCGGACGCTTTTACGTCAACTACACGGATCGCACGCCCAACAAGGCGATCACCCGCATCGCTCGCTTCACGGCGAATCCGGCGACGCTGGAGACCGACCCCGCGACCAAGGAGGTGCTGATTTCGGTCGAGCAGCCTTGGCGAAACCACAACGGCGGCTGGATCGACTTCGGACCCGATGGCAAGCTTTACACCGGTCTCGGCGATGGCGGTGCGGCAAACGATCCGCAGGGTAACGGCCAGAACCTCGGCAGTTATCTTGGCAAGATTCTCCGCCTCGATGTGTCCGGCGACAAAGGCTATCAAACGCCTTCCGACAATCCCTTCGTCAAGCAGCCCGGTGCGTTGCCCGAGATCTGGAGCTGGGGGTTGCGCAATCCCTGGCGTTGTTCCTTCGATCGTAAGACGGGCGACTTTTGGATCGGCGACGTTGGCCAAAACGCGTGGGAGGAAATCGATGCCATGCCGAAAGGGAAAGCCTCCGGCGCGAACTTCGGTTGGCGCTTGCGCGAGGGGGAAATCGCCACGCCGGATGTGGGAGGCGACAAGCCGCCGAAGGCCATCGAACCGGTGTATGTCTACAAACACGGGATGAGCGGCCGCGAAGGGCTTTCGGTGACGGGCGGCTATGTGTACCGCGGGCCGGTGAGGGAATTGGAAGGTCGCTACGTGTTCGGCGACTACCAGAATCCCCGGATTTGGTCGTTCGTGCTGCGCGGCGGAAAAGCCACCGATTTCGAAGACCATACCACCGAGTTGCAGCCTGAGGGCGCGAAGCTGAAGTTCATTTCCTCCTTCGGCGAGGACAACGCCGGCAACCTCTACATTGTCGATCACACCGGCCCCATTTACCGGGTGGTGGAGAAGTGAGCGAAGCGGGCGTTTGAAGAAACGGGGTGCGAGAAAGCGGCTATCTTGGAGGCAGCGCTTTGGGTTGCGCGCCTTCACAAGATAGCGGGGGGAAGCGGCGTGAAGTATATTCGTTCGCAGAGCGGACTCGACCTGCGCGCGTCCGGTGCTATGGGATTACGATATGTTGTCCCGTGTGTCGTTTGCTGCGTTGATTCCAGTTGCGCTCGGAATGGTTGTGGCCAGTGCGGTGGAGGAAGGACGACGGACGGAAATCCGGTTGGAGGAGTTGGATCTCGCTTCGATTCAGCAGGGACTGGGTCGGGCGAAGAAGAACCTTTCGATCGACGGCGGGCCGATCTCGATCGGAGGCAAAACGTTCGAGCGCGGCATCGGTACGCACGCGCGTAGCGAGATGCGAATTTTGTTGGATGGCAAAGCGACACGTCTGACCGGTCAGTGCGGTTTGGACGACGCCTCGGCCAAAGACCCGGCGGCGAGTGTGGAGTTCGAAATCGTCGCCGATGGCGCGGTGTTGTGGCGGAGTGGCGTGTTGAAAGCGGGTTCCGCCGCGGCGGCTTTCGACGTGCCGTTGGAGAACACGAAAGACCTCCGGTTAAAGGTCGGCGATGCGGGAGACGGCATGGCCGCCGACCGGGCCGACTGGGCGGAAGCGGTGATTCGTTTCGCTGGGCAATCGCCGCAAGCGGTCGCCCCGGCCGCCGACGGTCTCGCGGCGCAGTTGCCGCCGGTAAAGGACGCTCCGGGCGGTCCACCGAACGCTCCGGCGGAAGTGAAATGGGAGGCGGCGAACGGGTACTTGCAGGTGCTCTATGGTAAGAAGCTGCTCCTGCGTGGAACCCTGGCGAACGGTGCCGCGATCGAAAACCGGCCAAATGGCCAGGCGGCGGTCGAGCAACGGATCGTGGTGGCGAACGGTGGTGAAGCGTTGAATTTCATCGTTCACGGAGGGAAAGAGGCGCTGGCCGCGGAAACGCGCGGGGCGGCGCAGAAGCGTTTTCCCATGGTGCGTACCGCTCTCGGACCGAGCGACAACCTGCGCAACAACGCGGTGTATGATCCGGACGGCGACTGGATGATCGAGTTTCCGGCGGAAGTCAGCCGGATCGTCGCGTTGCGGGCGACCGATCAGACGATGCGTTTCGAGGTGAAGATCGCCGCGCGCGACGCGGAGATCGTTTTCCGGCCGAGGTTTTATCAGAAGCACAAGAATCTGCCCTACCACCAGCCGTGGGCCGCCAAGCCCCGGAAGATCGCGCCCGCCGGTTGGAACGTGGCGGCGGCTTATCTGGAAAAGCCCAGCCCTACGGAGTTCGCCCGCGTGCTGGATACGTGGAAGGCGGCTCGTTTCGGCGATTACGGCGCACCATGGATCGAGTTCGAGGCCTTGCCACCGCCGCCGAAACAGCCGGCGGCGGGTAAGAAAAAGGAGGAGAAGACGGTTGCGGTCGCGCCTCCGGTCGTTCCACCTGGGGCAAAACCGGAGCCGTCCAAGCCGACGTTTCCCGGCGGGACGAAGGCGATGGCCGAGCTGACGGTCAAAGCTGGAGCATCGCCCGCGGTTCGGATCGACGCGCGGGAATGGCCGGCGGCTTCCTTCCGGGATCTCGCCAAGCAAGGCATTGGGCTGTTCCAGGCGGAGCGGCTGGATCGCTCTTTATATAAGGCGCATGAGACGCTCGCCGATTGGGTGAAGCAAAAGCGTCGGCCGGAAGAAGGCCTGCGCGCGGGTCTGGTGGCGGCGAAAAAAGATGGCGGGCGGGAGTCGCTGCTCGCCGTAGGAGGCGGAGCGATGCCGGAGGCGATCGGTCTGGCGGATTTTGTCCGTTTGAATGGCGAAGGCTTCAGTCCGGTGGCCTTGCAGCAGTTCAACTCGTGGAACGGTCTCGTCTGGCGCAACGATCCGGGGCCGTGCGATGTTTTACCCGGCGGCTTGCCGGTTTCACCGGAACCCGGGGTCGAGGCAAAACCGCTAACAGATGCTCAGCTCCAAGCGGCGGTGCTGCGACCCGCTTTGGTTTCGATCGGCGGCGGCATGTTGATGCTCGCGGATCCGCCCCCGGTGTATCGCGACGAGCGTTTGCTAAAGGGCGTGCGGAAGTCGTTGCCGGTGGTCGCGAGCGTGCCGGGGCAACTCTACGATTTCGACGATTCGAAAACGGCCTGGTTTCGCACGGGCGAGCGGACCAGCTTGCGCGGCGAGGATGCGAAGGCACCGACCGACGCCGACGCAACAGGTGCGGTTTGCCCGTGGTGGTTGAACGAATTCGACACGACGGCCGGGCATTGGAACGTGCTGCATCGGTTGAACGCGGGGGAAGCGTCGTTGCCCGCGACGACGGTCCGGTTCACCGACCTCGGGATTGATCCGAAAAAGAGCTACCTCGTGTATGAATTCTGGTCGGACGCGTTTCTCGGCGTTTGCCGGGATTCCTTCGATATCTCCGCGCTCGGGGCGAATGGCCTGCAGTCCTACGCCATCCGCGAGGCGATCGACCGGCCGCAGATTGTTTCCACCAATCGCCACATCAGCCAAGGGGCGGTCGATCTGGAAATTATCGGCTGGGACGAGTCGACGGGCACCCTGAGCGCGCGCAGCCGGGTTGTGGCGGACGACCGTTACACCGTAACGCTCGATGTGCCTGTCGGATATCGTCCGATGGACGCCACGGTGGGCGATCAGTCGGTGGAAGTAGAGAACCGCGGTCGTTTCGCCCGGCTTTCATTCGTTCCCCCTCAAAGCGGGCCGGTGATTTGGAGCGTGCGATTCGTGCGATAAAGGAATTTTTCGCCCGGCGGTTGCTGGAAATTATCGAATTCGGCGTGAAATCGTGAATTTTCCTTCGTTGAGGAGTTTGGAAATGGGGCTTTTCCGGGCAAACCGGGAATTTTCGGGTTGCCTTGGTAGGTGAAGGTGGCATTTTGCCGCCCCAACTTCCGTTTTATGAGCACACAGCAACTCGACGGTGCCCAAGCCCTGATCAAGACTCTCGACGATCTCGGCATCGAATACATTTTCGGCTACTCCGGTGGAGCGGCCATTCCGATTTTCGACGCGCTCGAAACGGTCAAAACGAAGATGAAGTTCATCCTCGTCCGTCACGAACAAGGCGCGGTCCACATGGCCGACGGCTATGCGCGCGCCACCGGCAAGCCCGCCGCGGTGCTCGTGACTTCCGGTCCTGGCGCTGGCAACACCGTCACCGGCCTGATGACCGCGATGATGGACTCCGTGCCGATGATCGTGCTTTGCGGCCAGACCGTGAGCTGGATGCTCGGCAAAGACGCGTTCCAGGAAGCCGACATTTTCGGCATCACCATTCCGGTGGTGAAGCACAACTACCTGGTCAAGGACTCGAACTCGCTGCCGCGGATCGCCCGCGAGGCGTACCACATCGCGACGACCGGCCGTCCGGGTCCGGTGCTCATCGACATCCCGAAGGACATTTCCTCGGGCGCGTTTTCCGGCGACCTCAACGCTCCGATTCACCTGCCCGGCTACAACCCGGAAGCGGATTTCGACATCGACAAGGATGCGGTGAAAGAAGCCGCCAAGCTCATCGCCGCCGCCAAGCGTCCGGTGATCCTCGCCGGTCAAGGCGCGATGATCGCCCGAGCGGACAAGGAGCTGCGCTATCTCGCGGAAACGCTTCAGGCGCCGGTGACCAATACCTTGCTCGGCAAGGGCGTGTTCCCGGAAACCCACCCGCTTTCGCTCGGCATGCTCGGCATGCACGGCACCGCTTACGCCAACAAGGCGATGATCGGGTGCGACCTGCTGGTGAACATCGGTTCTCGATTCGACGACCGCATCATCGGCCAGCCGTCGAAGTTCTGCGCCACCGCGAAAATCATCCACATCGACATCGATCCGGCGGAGATGGGCAAGATGATCCAGCCCGACCTTCAGATCGTGGGCGACGCCAAGGCGGTGCTCACCGAGCTCAACAAGCACATCGCGCCGCTGCCGACCACCGACTGGCTTTCCAAGCTCGATGGCTACAAGAAGAAGTTCCCGCTCAGCTACAAGAAGCAGGGTGGCCTGCGCATGCAGCAGGTGATCGACGAGCTTTATCAGCTCACCGAAGGCAAGGCGATCGTCTCGACCGACGTGGGCCAGCACCAGATGTGGGCCGCGCAGTTCTACAAGAACAGCGAGTCGTTCCATTGGCTCTCGTCCGGCGGCGCCGGCACGATGGGCTTCGGTTTCCCGGCGGCGATCGGCGCGCAGCTCGCGCATCCGGACAAGACCGTCATCTCGATCTCCGGCGACGGCGGCTTCCAGATGACCTTGTTCGAGCTCGCCACCGCCAAGCTGCACAACCTGCCGATCAAGATCGTGGTGCTCAACAACCACTACCTCGGCATGGTGCGCCAGTGGCAGGAGCTGTTCTTCGAAAACCGCGAAAGCGGCGTGGATCTCATCGGCAACCCGGACTTCTGCAAGCTCGCCGCCGCCTATGGCATCCCGAGCGTGCACATCAAGCGCCCGGCCGATGTCACCCGCATGCTGCAGAAGGCTCTCGATTACAACGAAGGCCCGATCCTCATCCATGCCGAGTGCGTGAAGACGGACAACGTGTTCCCGATGATTCCGGCCGGTGCCGCGCTCGAGGACATGATCACCGAAGCGCCGAAGACGAAGATGGCCAAGCCCGTCGGGTCGACGTGAAGGAAGTGCCGAGTGATCGGTGATCAGTGATCAGAAAGATCGCTGACATGGATCCCGGCAATCCGTCTCTCTCCCACTGATCATCGATCACTGTCCACTGATCACTCTTTCCATGAATTCCATCGTGACCACTGATACTCCGGTTACCCCGCCCGCCGCTCGCGGTGCGATGCACACGCTTTCGATCCTTGTGAACAACGCGCCGGGCGTCCTGATGCGTATTTGCCAGGTCTTTTCCCGTCGCGGTTTCAACATCGACTCGCTCGTCGTGTCCGAAGGCCGCAACGCCAACTTCTCCCGCATGACCATCGGTCTGTCCGGCGACCCGAAAGGTCTCGGCCAGATCATCATGCAGGTGAACAAGCTCATCGACGTGATCCATTGCGCCGAACACGACGCGACCGACGCGGTCGTGAAGGAGCTGGTCCTCGTGAAGTTCCTCGCGAACGACGATCAACGCACCCAAGCGCTGCAGATCATCGAGCACTTCGACGGCAAGACGGTCGATCTCACGCCGACGTCGATGATTGCCCTGATCACTGGCAACTCGAGCGAGATCGACGCCGCAATCACGATGCTCTCGAAGTTCCAGATCATCGAAACCGTGCGCACCGGCAAGGTCGTCATGGCTACCGGCGAGCAGCCGACCTGATCGTGGCGGCGGTTTCCAACCGCCTGGCCTGGTCTCTTTATAAAAAGCCGTCCGGGAGCCCGGGCGGCTTTTTTGTGAGGGATTTGGATGGGACTTATAGGTCCTCTAGGGCTTATGAGACCTATATCCCGGGTTCTTCACTGCTTTCGCCCGAACGGACTCGCAGGGGCAGGAGCGGGCACCGGAGCCGGAGGGGGTGTAGGCTGAGTCGTGGCGGCGGGGGCTTCCGTCGCCTGATCCTTTCGCGAGAACTTTACGGTGTTGCTGAGATACCAAATGGTCCCGCCGGTCGCTAACAGGGCGATCAGAGCGAAAAGCAGCAGCAGCGAGCCGAGGCAGGATTTCATGAGGGGACGAATCTCAACGCATCAGGCCGAGGTTTCAAGTCGCGCCGCGTAGGCGCCGTCGGTGTTGTCGCGGAACGGCAGGATCTGACGGCTGGTGGTGAGCTTCAGTTCCGGATGATCGGCGAGGAAACGCTCGATTTGCCCGGAGTTTTCTTCGGCTTCGATCGAACAGGTCGAGTAAACGATTCGCCCGCCGGGTTTCAGGCAAGGCAACGCGTTTTCGAGGATCTTGCGCTGGGTGACGAGCAAGGCGTCGATGTGCTGGGTTTGCAGGCGCCAACGGACGTCGACGCGGCGACGGATCACGCCGCTGTTGGAGCAGGGGACGTCGAGCAGAATGGCATCGAACGCACCGTGCCAGTCGGCGGGTGCCGGTTGGGTCCAGTCGTGCACGGCCACTTCCCCCGGCTCGCAGCCGAGGCGTTCGAGGTTTTCCCGCAGGCGAGGCAGACGTTTTTCGTTGGAATCGGTGCAGGTCAGCAGATCGGCCGAACCGGTGGCGGCGGCGATCAGGAACGATTTGCCGCCGGGTGCGGCGCAGGCGTCGAGGATGCGTTCGCCCGGTTTTGGATCGAGCAATTCGACCGCGTGACGAGTCGCCGGGTCCTGGATGTAGACGCCGCCCGACGCGAGCAGTTCGATGGGCAACGAGCCGGTCAGTTTGAAAAAGCCGGGCGCGTGTTCCAACGGTTCGCCCGGGATCTCCGGGGGGGCGTGGCGGAGCGGATTGACTCGGGCGAAGGTTTCCGCCGGCTGGTTGTTCCACTCCATCAGGGCGATCGCGTCGGCTTTGCCGAAGGCTTGGCGCCAGCGGTTATAGAGCCAATCGGGATGGGAAAACTGGACGGCCGGGGGTTCTTCGGCGGCGTCTTGTTGCAGGCGCTTTTTCGCCACGATGGCGCGGCGGAGCACGGCGTTGATCAGGCCGCGGACGTTCGCCTTGCCGACCTCGACGGTTTCGTGAACGGCGGCGTGGTCGGGCAGGCCGAGGATGAAGAGCTGGCAAAGTCCCACGCGGAGGATGTCGCGGGTGTCTGGATCGAGTTTCCCATCGCGCAACTTGCCGATCCAGAAGTCGATCAACCGGCGATGGCGCAGCACACCGAGCAAGATCGCCTGAAGCAGGGCGCGGTCGGGCGACGATAGTTTGCGGCGTTGCGCGTGTCGTTCGACCAGCGTTTCGGCGTAGTCGTGTCCTTTCGCCCAGGCGCGGAGCGCGGAGACGGCGGCTTGGCGGACGTGAAAGTTCCGGGACATGGGAAGGGAAATCCTAAATCTTAAATTCCAAATTCTAAACGAAGAACCGGTGGCAGGGCGTGAGGGGGGTAATGCACGCGAGCGCGGACGGCAACCCCGGAACGAAAAGATCGCGAACAGAGGCCTCCGTTCGCGATCTTCTTCGTTCTTGGAATTTAACGCTTCACTCCGCCAACACGCCGGGGCGGCCGACCGAGTGATACTCGATTTCCGCGGCGCGGGCGCTTTCCGGGTCGAGCAGGTTGCGGCCGTCGAAAACGAGCGGCGTGCGCAGGCGCTTTTTAATCTCGGCGAGATCGACGTTGGCGAACTGCGGCCATTCGGTCGCGATGACCAGCGCGTCCGCGCCATCGAGGCAGGAAAGCATGTCCGGGCCGAACGTCAGGGCGTCGCCGAGGTTGCCGAACTTCTTGGCGGTTTCGATCGCTTCCGGGTCCCACGCGACGAGTGTCGCGCCTTCGTCGATCATTCGCTTGGCGAGCTTGAGGGCGACCGACTCGCGGACGTCGTCGGTGTTCTGTTTGAAAGCGAGACCCCAGAGGGCGATTTTCTTTTCGCGCAGCACCCAGAGTTTTTCGCGGATTTTCGCGAGGAAGCGGTCGAGCTGTTCGCCGTTGATGCGTTCGACCTCCTTGAGCAGGCCGAAGGGCGTGCCGAGCGATTCGGAGATGGCGATGAAGGCTTTGACGTCCTTCGGGAAACAGGAACCACCGTAGCCGAGGCCGGCGTTGAGGAACTGACGGCCGATGCGTTTGTCGGTGCCGATGCCTTCCGCTACTTTTTCGACGTCCGCGCCGGACGCTTCGCAGATCGCGGAAACGGCGTTGATGTAGGAAATTTTCAACGCGAGGAACGAATTCGCGGCGTGTTTGATCAACTCGGCGCTGTTGATATCGGTGACGAGCACGGGCGCGACAAACGGTTCGTAAACGCGGTGCATGATCGCCAAAGCGCGTTCGTCGTTGGAACCGATGACGATGCGGTCGGGGTTGAGCAAATCGTCCACCGCGCAGCCTTCGCGCAGGAATTCCGGGTTGGAAACGACGCCGAACTCGACGCCTTTCGGCGCGTAGCGGCGGACCGTCTGTTGGACTTTTTCGCCCGTCTTCACCGGGACGGTCGATTTATCGACGATCACGCGGTAGCCGTGTTCCGGAGTGACGCACTCGGCGATCTCGCGGGCGACTTTTTCGATGAAGGAGAGATCGACCGAACCATCGGCTTGGGGAGGGGTGGGGACGGCAATGAAAACGACCTCGCTATTGCGCACGCCTTCTTCGGTCGAGGTGGTGAATTTGAGACGCCCGGCGGCGACGTTCTTTTTGACCAAATCTTCGAGGCCGGGTTCGTAGATCGGAATTCGCCCGGCCAACAGGGTTTCGATTTTCTCAGGGTTATTGTCCACGCAGGTCACGTGGTGTCCCACCTCCGCAAAGCAGGTGCCCGTGGTGAGACCGACATAGCCGGTGCCGATAATGGTCAGATTCATGGGTGTGTCTGGGGGAGAAAGCGCCGTAGTCAACTGACTCGGACGGTCCGGCTCAAGAAGCAAATGGGGACGGATCCGGCCTGGGACATTTCCTGTATCCGGGGCTCTATGGATTTCGCGGATTGGAGACGCTCAATCCTCCAATTCCACCCGGTAGCGCGGGAGTTTGGGGTCGACTTCCCGGCTCCAGGCGTCGATACCCCCCGCGATCCCGTAGGTTTCCCGCAACTGGTGGCCGCGGAACCAAGCGACCATGTCGAGGACGTTTCGTCCACTGTGGTCGATCAATAACAGCACCGCCGATGGATCGCCCGCGAAGAGCTGCTGTTGGAGTTCCTGGGTGAAAAACTCCGAACCCGCGATGGCCACGGCTTCGAATTCCTCGCGGGTGCGGATGTCCACGAGGCGCGCCTCGCCCGCGGCGAGCCGTCGTTGCGCTTCGGCGGGCGAAACGAGCATCGCCTGATCGTGCGCGTGGCTTTCCAGGAGGTGGGCGATCATTTCCTCCACCGGAATGGCCCCCGAGCGCGCGCAAAGTTGGGAAATCGTTTCGTCGTTGGAGAACGCGCAGCTTTGGCACCCGCCGAGGTGGTAGCGGGCGAAAAGCGCGCGTTTCGCCCCGGGCAGGGCGTCGAGAATTTCGCCCATTTTCGTGTCCGGGGTGATCCGCGGTTCGGCCATGGCGGGACGCTAACGGGCGGGCGGGGATTTTCCACTGTTTCCCCGGCGCTTCCTGTGGAAATTTCCCGTCATGCCTCGCGAGCGCGATCCCGACGAACCGAAGATCTATTTCCTGCCCAACCTGATGACGGCGGGCAATCTGGCGTGCGGATTCTTCGCCGTGCTGATGATTTTCTTCGGAATGATCGAGATCCAGCGGGTCACGGAGATCAAACGAGCGGCGGGCGAGTTGTATGGTCCGTTGCCGGCGAAGGAGGCTTTCGAAATCACCCGGCAGTATTACGAATACGCGATTCTGCTGATCTTCGGCTCCTGTTTGTTCGATTTGTTGGATGGCCGGCTCGCGCGTTTGGGCGGGCAGGATTCGCCTTTCGGCCGGGAATTCGATTCGCTCGCCGACATCGTTTCCTTCGGTATGGCTCCGGCGATGCTGATGGCGAAGGCGGTGTTGTTTCCCTTGCCTGCGAATATCGGCTGGGCGTTGGCCTTCGTCTATCTGCTGTGTGGGGCGATGCGCTTGGCGCGGTTCAATTGTCTCGCGGCGTTGCCGAAACGTCCGGGCGATAAGGCGGAGTTCCGCGGCATCCCCATCCCGATGGCCGCTGGCTTCATCGCGTCGCTCACCTTCCTGATCATCGACATTTATCGCACCGACCGTGAACTCGGCATGTGGAAATACGTGCTCGCGGGGGCCATGCTTGGGCTTTCGGCGTTGATGATCAGCGATGTGCGTTATCCGAGTTTCAAGAAAGTGGACCTTCGCACGCGAAGCAGCCTGTGGGCGATCGTGATCGCCGCGTTGGCTTTGGTCGCGACGGTGAAGTTCCGCTACGTGATGCCGGTGGTCCTCTTTAGCCTGTATTTGCTCTACGGATTGATTCGCCCGTTGCTCTCCAAGCGTCTGCGCCATGACTTCGAGGCGGCGGTCGATGAAGTGGACGAGACGGAAGACGCCGCACAGCAACCGGCTTCGGCGGGCAGCGATTTGCATCCGCCTCCCTGACGCGGGTCGAAAAACTTGCGCGGGGCCGGTCGCGCGGCGAAACAGACCGGTATGGAGGATCAAGTTCGCAAGAGCCGGAAATGGCTGATCATCGCGCTGCTGACGATTCCGGTGTGGCTGCTGGCATCCGGAGGCGTTGGCGTCTGGCTGTATTTCCGACATCAGGCGGAAAAGGAGCGGGAGGAGGTCGCGCGTCTTTCGCAGAATGTTTCGTCCGAAGCACTGAATCGGGATTTGCAAACGCTGGCGTTTTCCATCGGCGAACGGAATCCCGGCGCGGAGTCGGGCAAAGGCCTGACGCAAGCGGCGGCGTGGATCGAAGGTTCGCTTGGACCATCGAACGCCGGGTATCCGGTAAAGAAGATTCCGGGACCGGTCGCGGGGCAAACCAGCTGGCCGTTGCTGCGGGTGACGGTGCGCGGCTCCAAAGCGGACGCTCCGGCGATTTGGGTGATGGCCGCATACGATAGCGCGGAAAAATCCCGCGGCGTGGAAGCGGGCGCCACGGCGGTGGTCGCCGGCATGGCGGCGGCGCAGGCGTTGGCGGCGGATAAGCCACAACGTTCGGTCCATTTCCTGTTCGTTCCGCATGGGAACGAGCGATCGGATTTGGCCGGACTGACCTTCGAGAAGGTGCGGCAACTCGTGCAAACCGAAGGGCAGCCGCTGGCGGTGGTTTGCGTCGACGCGATGGGCGCGGGCGAAGAGCTCTGGGTTTCCTCCCGCGACACTGCGAACGCCGTTTTACCGACGGTCGGCAATCTCGGCAAAATCGTCGGGGCGGAGGTGATTTGCCTCAACGACGCCAACGATGTTTCCAGCGAGTTGTTCGCGCTCGGGCTGCCCGCGGTGCGAGTGGCGACGCGTGCGCCGGTGGCTGAGGGTGAAAGCGACGAAACACCGCCGCCAAGCGACGTCTTCGCCGCATCTACGGGACGTCTGGTGGAATGGATCCGCCGGATTTCCACGTTGCCTTGAGGTTTTTGACGAAAATTTCGAAAAACGACTTGCGCCGAACCGGCCCCGCCATTACTACCCCGCCCGTCCCCCACGGGGCGTTAGCTCAGTTGGTAGAGCACTTGCATGGCATGCAAGGGGTCAGCGGTTCGAATCCGCTACGCTCCACCATCCTTCCACGTTGAAGGATGATGGATAAGGGAGACAAACCACCGCCCGTTGTTCGTGTGCGGTTTTCGGTTGGCCAATCCGCCGGGGCCGCACATCATCTCCGGCCCGGACCGAATCATCATGGCAATCGAAGGCATCGAACTGGCTAAGGCATGCGCCAAAGCGGCGGACGAAATCCAAGCGGAGAACATCCGCATACTGGATTTGCGCGGCGTTTCCAATCTGACCGACTTCATGGTCGTGTGCTCGGGTTCTTCCATGCCGCACTTGCGCGCGATTTTGCGCGACGTTTCCGCCCATGTTGAGGAAACGACGGGTTCGAAACCGGCGAATGCCGAAGGCAAGGCGGACACCCGCTGGGTGGTGCTCGATTACATCGACGTAATGGTGCACATCATGCACGACGAACTCCGCGAATACTACGGCCTCGAACAGCTCTGGGGCGACGCGAAGGAAGTCGAGTGGAAAGAGACCGAAGACTCGAAGACGGAAGACTGAAGAAAAGAGGTCTTCCCTCGTTCGTTTTCTGGTCTTGCGTCTTCCGTCTTCCCGTCTTGTGTCTTCTTGCGTGCGCATTGAAGTCATCAACACGGGAACGGAACTGACGCTCGGCAACACGCTGAACACGCACGGCGCATGGTTCGGTCGCGAGCTGTTCAAGCTCGGTCTGCGCGTGACGCGGCAGACGACGGTGCCCGATGGCGAGGCGGTCCGTGAAATTTTATCGGAAGCGGTTTCCCGTGCCGACGTGGTGTTGGTGACCGGTGGCCTCGGGCCGACGAGCGATGATCTCACGCGTGAGATCACCGCGGAAGTATTGGGAATCGAGTTGATCACCGACGAGGCCGCGTTGCGATCGCTGGAGGCATTTTTCGCCCGGCGGAACAAGGTGATGGCGGCTTCCAATTTGAAGCAGGCGTTGATCCCGGTGGGGGCGGATGTTTTGCCCAACGCGAATGGCACGGCGCCGGGCGTTTATGTGCCGCCGCGTTTGAACGGTCGCGGTCATGCGGCGGTGTTCCTGTTGCCCGGCCCGCCACGCGAGTTGCATCCGATGTTTCACGAAGAAGTCGTGCCGCGATTGCGCGCGTTGGCGGGCGTGGAGAACGTTGCGAGCGCGCACGAGATGAAATTCACGGGCGTCGGTGAAAGCGACTTTCACCAAGGCATCGACGCACGGCTCTCCGCGATCGAGGGCTTGGAATACGGCTACTGCGCGCGGATTGGCGAAGTGGAATTGCGATTGATTGGCGATGAAACCGCGATCGCCGCGGGCCGGGCGATCGCGTTGGAACACTTCGGCGAATTTTTGATCAATGAGGATGGTCGATCGCTTGAACAAACCGTGGTGGATCTGCTCAAAGTGCGCGGTTGGAAGCTCGCCACGGCGGAGAGTTGCACCGGTGGCTTGATCGCGAACCGGATCACCGACGTGCCGGGATCGAGTGCGGTGTTCACGTACGGTTTCGTCACTTATGCGAACGAGGCCAAGATGGAGTTGCTGGGAGTGACCGAAGAAGCGCTTCGGGAACACGGGGCGGTGAGTGAAGCGGTGGTCCGGCAAATGGCGGAGGGCGCGTTGCGAGTCAGCGGTGCGGACATCGCGGTGGCGGTGAGCGGCATCGCCGGTCCGGACGGCGGAACGCCCGACAAACCGGTCGGTACCGCTTGGTTGGCCTGGGCGGTGAAAGGCGGCGAAACGCGAGTATTGCACCGCTACATCCCGCGCAACCGGCTCGATTTCAAGCTCTCCGTGAGCCAGGACGCGCTGGAAGGGATCAGGAGGATAGTAGCTGAAAGCTCCGCTTTCAGAGGGTGAAGGAAAACTCCGTTTTCCTTGGTTGATATCTTTTTGTTGTATGACGGCGAGCTTGATGACGATGCTTCAGTTCTCCCGTCATGCTCCGTTTCAGGTCGCTGGATCCACAAATTGAAATCGTTCGGACGCATGGAAACCTTCCGCCTGGAGTCAGGAAGGAGCTGTGCATTTCGTCACCTTCAGGCAGAAGGATTCGTGGCCTGCCGATGCTTCGGCTCGTTGGCACGCCGCGCGAAAGGAGTGGCTCGCCTTGCGTGGCGAAGCCCTCGAACGCGATGGCTGGTTCGCTCGATTATCGCCGGATCATCGTCGAGAGTATGGCAGGCGCTTTGGTAGAGCGTTGGAGGAAACGCTCGATCGAGGATTGGGAACCTGTTTGCTGCGAAAGCCTGAGAATGCAGCATTGGTCGAACAGACGCTGCGGTTTTTCGACGGAGAACGCTACGCCCTCGGTGATTTCGTGGTCATGCCGAATCACGTACATGCGCTGGTGATTCCGATGGTTGATCGCACGATCGGTTCGATTTTGAAATCTTGGAAAAGTTACAGCGCCCGCATGATTCACCAGAAAGAGGGAAGGAGCGGATCGTTTTGGCAACATGAAAGCTTCGATCACATCGGGCGGAACCGGCGTCAACTTGACCGATTGCGTGAGTACATAGCGGAAAATCCCGCAAAGGCGAACTTAGGTCCTGGAGAATACATCCTTTGCCCTGCGGAGTGGGAGGAGGTGCGGGCTCGTGAACCAACGGAACCGGAGGTTCCGGAGACATTCTGAAAGCGGAGCTTTCAGCTACGATTTGAAATGCCTTCGGACTTCGAAGGTGTCGTGGATTTCGACGACTTTGCTATTCGGAAACCGATCCTCGAACGCGGGGAAGCGGGTGTCACCTTCGTAGGATTCGAACACGTGGGAAACAAGCAGTTCGTCGGTTCGATCGAGGAAGGCGGAGTAGACTTCCGCGCCGCCGATGAGAAAGACGGTGTCGCCGAGTTCCGGCAGGGCGAAAAGCTCGTCGGGCGTGTGGATGACTTCGACGCCGGGCGCGTGCCACGACCGGTCACGGGTGAGAACGATGTTGCGACGTTTCGGCAACGGCTTGCCGATCGATTCGAACGTCTTGCGTCCCATGACGATGGGATGGCCGGAAGTGGTGCGCTTGAAAAACGCGAGGTCCTCCGGCAGGTGCCAAGGCAAGGTTCCATTGCGACCGATGATGCGGTCGGCGGTCATGGCGACCACGGCGGTGAGGCGAGGTGGAGACGTCATTTCTCGTCGTCTTCGTAGTGAAACCGGTGCAGCAGCCGGTGGGCGATGGGCATGAAGATCAAGCCGGCGAGGCCGATGAACGCGAGCCCGGAAAACAAAGCGTAGCAACCGGCGAAAATTTTCCCCGCTTCGGTTTTCATGGCATCGACCGGCCCCATGCCACCGAGGATCATCGAGGCGTTGAGAAAGGCGTCGGTCCAAGAGAGATCTTCCAGCGCGTGGTAACCGTACACACCAGCGAACAAGGCGACGCTGATGATCACGATGGCGACCGCGATGGACTTCAGCAGTCGGAAGAGGAACTGCTTCGGAGGAATGGGCCTCTGGCCACGATGTTCGTAACGGAACATGCTCAGACCGCGATCGGAGCTTTGATGCCTGGATGGGGGTCGTATTGGTCCAGGCGGAAGTCCTCGAAGGTGAAGGAATCGATGTCGGTGACGTCCGGGTTGATCCACATTTCCGGAAGTTCGCGAGGCTCGCGGGTGAGCTGGAGTTTCGCCTGGTCGAGGTGATTGGCGTAAAGGTGCAGATCGCCGAAGGTGTGAACGAAATCGCGGGCTTCGTAGCCGCAGACTTGCGCGACCATCCTCGTGAGCAAGGCGTAGGACGCGATATTGAAGGGCACACCGAGAAAGAGGTCCGCGCTGCGCTGATAGAGTTGGCAGGAGAGACCGGGTTTGCCGCCGTTCTGTGCTTCATGCACGTAGAATTGGAACAGCAAGTGGCAAGGGGGCAGGGCCATGCGATGGAGTTCGCCGACGTTCCAGGCGGAAACGATGTGGCGCCGCGAATGCGGATTGCCCTTCAGGCCGTCGATGAGCAAGCGGATCTGATCGATCGTCCGGCCTTCGTCCGCCTGCCAGGCGCGCCATTGCTGCCCGTAAACGGGACCGAGATCGCCGTTTTCGTCGGCCCATTCGTCCCAAATCGTGACGCCATGTTCCTTCAGATAGGCGATGTTCGTCTCGCCTTTAAGGAACCACAACAATTCGTGGATGATCGAACGGAGGTGGAGCTTTTTGGTGGTGAGGCAGGGAAATCCTTCCCGCAGGTCGAAGCGGGCCTGTCGGCCGAAAACCGAGAGCGTTCCGGTGCCGGTTCGGTCGGACCGGGATTCGCCGTTTGCCAGGACGTCGCGGAGGAGATCTTGGTACTGCTTCATGGAGCAGAACAGTCGGGCCAACTCTCCCGATAATCCAGAGAGAAGCGGACACTCCGGAAAAAAGGATGGGGTCCCGTCGATCAATCAGCGGTGACGACGGCGCGGCGCGAGGGCGACTCAATCGTCGCGACCGGGCGAACGACGGAGCGACTTTTTCTGCGAGAGCAGGCGCTTGTCGGCGACCGAGCGTTGTTTCGAGCGGCGCGATCTCCGGCGCTTCTGTCGACGGACTTTTTCCATCTCCTGTTGTCGGGCGGAAGCCTTGCCCAGACGGATCTCGTCGAGGCGGTCGCAGAGTTCCTTCCGCGCGTGATAACGATTCAGTTCCCGCGAACGGTTCGACTGACATTTCACCTCGAGACCGGTTGGCTCGTGTTTGAGATAAACGCAGGAGGACGTTTTGTTGATCTTCTGCCCGCCCGAACCGGAGCCGAGGATGAATTTTTCCACAAGATCCTCCTCCGCAACGCCAAGCGTGGCCATGCGTTGTTCGAGGGCGGCTTGTTTTTCGGGAGAGATCAAGGGAAGTGCCGGGTGATCAGTGATCAGAAGAAGATTCCGTGACGCGGGCGATGTAAGCACGGGCGGCGTTGCTGATTTCGGAGGCGACATCCGCTTCGGGCCGGGCGAAGGGGGGTACGAACCAGGGGAACGAGCCGATCAGGTCGGTGATGACCGCGACCTCGCCATCGCAGGTGCCGTTTCCACTGCCGATCCCGATGATGGGCGCCGGTGTCGCTGAAGTGAGTTGTTCGGCGACCGCCGGGATCACGGATTCGAGCACGATGGCGAAGACGCCGGCATCGGCCAGAGCCTGGGCATCGCGCAAAAGCGCGGCGATTTGCTCGGGGGTTTTGCCCTTTTTGCGATAGCCGCCTTCTTCGACGACGTGCTGGGGAAGCATGCCGAGGTGGCCGCACACGGGAATGCCCGCGGCGATGAGCGTACGTATGGCTTCCACCTGATCGACGCCGCCTTCGAGCTTCACCGCTTCGGCGCCCGCGGCGATGAGTCGCTGGCTGGATTCCAGCGCTTGAGCGGGGGAATCGTAGGTGTGGATCGGTAAATCGCCCACCACGAGGGCGGAAGGTTTCGCCCGGGCTACGGCGGCGACGTGATGGAGTATGTGGTCGAGCGTGACGTGGGTGGTGTCGGGAAAGCCGAGCACCACCATGCCCAAGGAGTCGCCCACGAGAATGATGTCCGTTCCCGCTTCGTCGAGCAGCCGGGCGGTCGGGTAATCGTACGCCGTGAGCGCGGCGATGGGGTGGCCGCCTTTGCGGGCGAGGATCGCGGCGGTTTTTTCGAGACCGGTCATACGCGGGAAGTCGGAAGGAAGTGCTCCAGGCCGGGTTACCAGCTCGCCTGGACGAGGGCGAGAGGCGGCTCGGGCGAATCGAGATGGAGAAGATGCTCGCGGATGGTCGCCGTGTCACCGGGCAAAACGAGATCCGGGCGGATGTCGGCCAGCGGTTGAAGCACGAAACGCCGCGTGGTCAGTCGTGGATGCGGCAGGACGAGCAAGCCCGCGTCGAGCGTTTGGTCGCCGAAGTAGAGGATATCCACATCGATGATCCGGGGCGCGTTCGGCTCGGGCATGGCGAGTCGACCGAGTTTGAATTCGATCGCCTGCGTGTGACCGAGCAATTCGAAGGGCGTTCCCGCGAAGGCGATTTCAACGACGGTGTTGTAGAAATCCGGCGAATTTGCCGGGCAACGCACCGGTTCGGTTTGATAGACCGGCGCTTGCAGCAACGGTTCGCCCGACACGGCGATGTTTTTCAACAGTTCCCGCGCCTCCTGGAGATGCACGAGGCGGCGACCGAGATTCGAGCCGAGGGCGAGGCCAACTCTGGAGACGGAAGACTTCAAGACTGAAGACGGAAGAGAAGAGTGGGGAAATGGGGCTAAACGACTGAAGACCCTCTTCTCTTCTGTCTTGGAGCGAAGCGGTCTTGCGTCTTCCGTCTTATTTCAACCCCAATACGTCCTGCATATCGTAAAGCCCGGCGGGTTGATCTTGCAGCCAAACCGCGGCGCGGACGGCGCCGGCGGCGAAGGTGAGACGGGAGCTGGCTTTGTGAGTCAACTCCACGCGTTCGCCATCGGCGGCGAAGATGACCGTGTGATCGCCGACGACGTCACCGCCGCGCAGGGTGTGCATGCCGATTTCGCGAGGCGGACGCGGGCCGACGTTGCCGAAGCGACCGTGGGCGGTGTCATCGTTATAGTTGGTGCCGGTTTCCTCGTTGAGGATTTCGAGCAAACGACGGGCGGTGCCGGACGGGGAGTCGATCTTGTGGCGGTGGTGCATTTCCACGACCTCGATATCGAAGCGATCTTGCCCGAGAACCTGGGCGGCTTTGCGGGTGAGCCAGAACAGGGTGTTCACGCCGACCGAGAAGTTGGGCGCATAAACGATCGGCAGGGTCTTGGACGCTTCGCGGATCGCCTCGCGTTCCTCGTCGGTATGGCCGGTGGTGCCGATGACGAGCTTGGTGCCATGTTTGAGGGCCGCGGCGAGGAGTTCCTTGGTGAACTTGTGAACCGTGAAGTCGATCACGCATTCGACTTGCGAGGTCAGCGGGTCGATGTCCTGGCCCGAGTCGTGGGTGACGGTGACTTCGACGGAGGGTTCGGCGGCGGCCGCTTGGAGCACGGCTTGTCCCATGCGGCCGGACTTTCCGGTGACGAGGAGTTGAAGCATGGCGCGGAGTTTCCGGGAGGTTAGGAAAGAAGCGAGAACTCGCGCAGCAAGGCGGCGAGCTTGGCAGGGCCTTCGCCGCTCATCGGAACGAGCGGCAGACGGAATTCATTCGTGCAGTGGCCCATCAACGCGGCGGCCATCTTGATCGGCACGGGATTGACGTCCAAGGACATCAGCCCCTTGAGCAACGGATAGGTTTGCTTGTGCAGCGCGGCGGCGGCGTTGAAGTCGCCGGCGAGGCAGAGGTTGACCAGCCGGCTCATCGTTTCCGGGATGATGTTGCCGGCGACCGAAACGAGGCCGACCGCACCGCTGACCATGAAGGAAAGGGTGAGGGGATCGTCGCCCGAAAGGACCGAGAAATCCGCAGGCAGCGCATGAACGAGCTGATTGACGCGCTCGACCGAGCCACCGGCTTCCTTGATCGAGACGACGTTCGGGCAATCGGCGGCGAGGCGAACGGTCGTCTCCACACCGATCTCGATGCCGGAGCGGCCGGGTACGCTATAAAGCATCACCGGTAGGGCGGTTTCCGAAGCGATCGCCTTGAAGTGCTGATAGAGACCTTCTTGCGACGGCTTGTTGTAATACGGGCAAACCTGAAGCGTGCCGGTGGCGCCGGCTTTTTCTGCCGCCTGGGTCAGTTCGATGGCTTCCCGGGTGGCGTTGGCGCCGGTGCCCGCGACGACTTCGCAACGACCGTTGGCGAATTCGGCGGCCAGGCGGATCACTTCGATGTGTTCGTCGAAATCGAGCGTCGGGGATTCACCAGTGGTGCCGACCGGCACGATGCCGGTGATGCCGCCGGCGATTTGGCGTTCGATCAGTGCTTGGAAAGCCGGAACGTCGATCTTGCCGTCGCGGAAAGGAGTGATGAGGGCGGTGTAGGTGCCTCGGAAAGTCATGACGGGCGGACAATGAACAGGATGGGCCGATCGTCCAACCCGTAAGGCGGGCAAAAGGCGAAATTTCTTAGGAGAGGTGGTAGGGAACGTGGACGTCGGCCGAATCCGCGGGGAAATCGCGGGTGTTTCGCGTGATCAAGCGAGTGCCTAGCAAGCGGGCCGAAGCGAGAATGATCGCGTCGGGCAAACGGAGCTTCGGCACGTGATGACGCTGCAGCGTAAGAGCTGCTTCCGCCACGTCCTCGTTCAGCTCGATCACTTCGAATTGGGCGAGAAAGGTTCGCGCGATGTCTTCGCCCGGCGTGTCTTTGACTCCGGCCAGCAATTCCATCCACGTGATCCGGCTAATGCAACGGCGGCTGTAGGGAGCCGTGGCGACCTGGGCTTCGGGAATCCCATTGAGGAAATCGATGAGGACGTTGGTGTCGAAAAAACCGGTCATTCCCACTCTCCGCGAAGTTGATCCTGCCAGGCTTGAGCGTCTCCGTAATAGCCCTTGAGAGCGCCGAAGCCGGTCAGTGGTTTGGGGGTGGCGGGGGCTTTTCCCCGGCGGACGACATATTCGGCGACGGCTTCCCGCAGGACGGTGGCGCGAGACACCGCATCCTCTTCGGCCATGGAATCGAGCCGGGAGAGGTCTTCATCGGGTAGGTCGATGATGGTGCGCTTCTTTTTGCCACCGTATTTCATGACTGAAGGTTGCCGTGCCGGTCGGAGATGTCAAACCAAAGCATCATGTGATGCCGGAAATTGGCATCATGTGAAGTGCGATCCCCAAAAAAAGAACCCTGCCGGATGGCCGGGTTTTTCGTGGAAAGGAAGAGGCGTGGCGCTTGGAAAGCGCCGCCACGGTTTACGGCTGCTCTTCGACGACGCGGCCGTCTTTCCAGACGATGATCGGCAAACCGAGCCGACGGTGCTCCGCGCGGAGCTTGCGGGCGGCGCGTTTGTGGGCGCGGAGGGCCAAGCGGGCGAACTCAGGAAGTTCGCTTTCTTTGAGATGCTTGAGGGGTTCCTGACGAGGCGCGATCATCGAATCATCGAAGCGAGCTGCAAAATAGAGTGGCTGGTATTTGTTGCCAAGGGCTTAGGCGGGGAAATGCGGTTATCCCAGACAACCCACTGATCCGCGATTGGCAAATAATCGTTCACCAGATGAATCAAGCTCCGGTGAAAACGACGCCTGATATCGGTCGCGGGGACATGATGTCCGCCTTTGCGGACCCGTTGCTTCACGCGGGCGATGGATTCGCTTGGAGAGGAAATCCAGAGGTAATGCAGGACGATTCGATAGCCCTGCGATTTGGCATTTTGAAAAAGCCGGATGTAAGTGCGACCGCTCAACGTGGATTCCAATGCGAAGCTCTCGTTTTTGCCGAGCAAACGGTCAAATTCTTCCAGAAGTAGCCTTCCAGCACGCACGGCGGCCATCGATGGATCGAGCGGAGAAAGGCCGCGGGCGATCTCGTCGGCATTGAGAAACCGGGTGCAATGGGCTTCATGAGGAAGAAATTCCTTTGCGAACGTGGTTTTGCCCGCGCCGTTCGGGCCTGCGATCAGGATGAGAGTAGGCATGCTGAGGCGGTCGAACTTTGGCGATCCGCGGGAGCGGGATCAAGTCTTGCCTATTACGCGAAAAACCCGGCCGAGTGGCCGGGTCTTTTGAAAGAAAAGCCTTGGCGCTTGGAAAGCGCCGCCACGGTCAGATCTCGATGTCGCCTTCGAAGACGAAGTCGGCCGGGCCGGCGAGGGTGACGTTGGTGAAGGTCGTGTCGCCGGTTTTTTCGAAACTGACTTCCAGGGTGTCGCCGCCTTCCACATCGACCAGGATCGGCGAGGGCGCGCCGGTGAGCAGGTGATGGATCAGCGCGCTGGCGACCATGCCGGTGCCGCAGGCGAGGGTTTCATCCTCAACGCCGCGTTCGTATGTGCGGATCGCGATATGGCCGCGTTCGAGTTCCTTGGCAAAATTGGCGTTGGTACCCGCCGGGGCGAACGCTTCGTGGAAACGGATCGACGAACCGAATTCCGGCACGTCGACGGCATCCAGATCATCGACGAACGCCACGACGTGCGGGACGCCGGTGTTGAGGAAATGGAGGGTGGCTTCGAGGCCTTCGATTTGGACGCCGGTATCGAGCTTCAGATCCTTCGGCTCGGACATCGCGATGCGGACGTTGTCACCCACCATGTCGGCGGCGAGGGTGCCGGCGATGGTTTCGAAGGTGACGCGTTCGGCCATTTCTTCACCGAGGTGGGCGGTGAAGCGGCCGAAGCAACGGGCGCCATTGCCGCACATTTCCGCTTCGCCGCCATCGGCGTTGTAATAGCGGAACTTGTAATCCGCGCCGTTCTCGGCCGGTTCGACCGCGAGCAAACCGTCGGCCCCGACACCGCGGTGGCGATCGCAGAGCGCGGCGATGGTTTCGCCGTCGAGGGCGGAGGAAAAGGACAGGTCGCGGTTGTCGACGACGATGAAATCGTTGCCGGCGCCGTTCATCTTGTAGAAGTGGAGGAGCATGGGAAAAAGGCGGAAGACTTGAAGACGGGAGACTGAAGAAAGAAATTAGACCGACTTGGTGGCGGCGATGAGCGGGGCGGTGAAGGCGGCGACGTGTTGGGCGACATCGGGCGAAAAGGCGTTCAGCTCGACCTGCTTCACGATCGCGGAGCCCACGATCACGCCATCCGCCGATTCCGCAACCATTTTGGCCTGGTCGGGCGTGGTGATGCCGAAACCGACGCAGACCGGAGTGTCCGTGTGCGCTTTGATCGCGGCCACTTGGGCGGCGATGTTGGTGGAGGGAGCGCCGTGCGCGCCGGTGACGCCGGTGCGGGAAAGGGCGTAGATGAAGCCTTCGGCGCTTTTCGCGAGCAATTCCACCCGGTCGGCCGGGGTGGTCGGGGCGATCAAGCGGATGTGCTTCAGGCCCTCGCCGTGAGCGAATTCGGTGTTTTGGTCCGCTTCATCCGGCGGGAGGTCGAGCAGAAGAATGCCATCCGCTCCGGCGGCGACGGCGTCCTTGTGAAACGCCTCGTAACCGTAGGTGAAAATGGGATTGAGGTAGGTGAAGAGAACGATCGGCGTCTGGTGGGTTTCACGGAAGCGCCGGATCAGGTCCAACGACTTCGCGGTGGTCATCCCGGCCTTCAGCGCGCGGTCGGCGGCCATCTGGTTGACGATGCCATCGGCCAGCGGGTCGGAAAACGGCAGGCCGAGTTCCAGAATGTCCGCGCCGTCGTCCGCGAGCGCCTTCAATGTTTCCAAGGAACGGTCGAAATCCGGGTCTCCGGCCGCCACGTAGGCGATGAAGGCTTTTTTCCCCTCGGAACGAAGGCGGGCGAAGGCGGCGTCGATGCGGTTCATGCGCGGGCGGAGCCTTGAGAATCCAAGCGCGGGAGTCCAGCGGCAAGAACGGCCGATTCGCATGGCCGTCCTGAGTTTGTGAAAACTTTCACAAACCGCTTGAGGCGGGAGGGTGGGAGGAGCAAGCTGCCCGCGCTCCGCCATGGCCAGCGATTCTTCCCCACCCGTGCATGCCGCCTACGATTCCAAAATCGAGGGCAATGTGATCTTCACGCGCGTCGACGCGGCGATCAACTGGATGCGCAAGAACTCGATGTGGCCGATGCCGATGGGGCTCGCCTGTTGTGCGATCGAAATGATGGCCGCCGCGTGCAGCCGCTTCGACCTCAGCCGTTTCGGCGCGGAGGTGATGCGCTTTTCCCCACGTCAGGCCGACGTGATGATCGTTTCCGGCACGGTGACCTACAAGATGGCGCTGGCGGTGAAACGGATTTGGGATCAGATGCCGGAACCGAAATGGTGCATCGCGATGGGTGCCTGCGCGTCGAGCGGCGGCATGTATCGCAGCTACGCGGTGCTCCAGGGTATCGATCGCCTGCTGCCGGTGGACGTTTACATTTCCGGCTGTCCGCCCCGCCCGGAGGCGTTGATCGAAGGCCTGATGAAATTGCAACGGAAGATCGAAGGCGAGAAGTCGCTGTCCGATCAGAAGAAGTCCTATTTGGAAGAAATTGCCTGACCGAGCCATGTCCGCGGAAGATGTGATCAAGGTGCGCGAGAAGTTCGGCGCACAGGTGAAATCGAGCGGCGAGTTTCGCGGCGAGCATACCGTGACGGTCGAATTGGCCGCGTTGCACGACGTCCTCGCGTTCGCGAAGGAAACGCTCGGCTTCGAAATGGTGATCGATATTTCGAGCCTCGACCATTTCGGCGACCATCCGCGTTTCGAGATGGTTTATGAATTGGCGACCGTGAACGATTCGAAGCACCTGCGGGTGAAATCGCCGGTGGCCGAAGACGAGGAAGTTCCGACGGCGACCGATTTGTGGGCGGGTGCCGATTGGCACGAGCGCGAAGTTTACGACATGATGGGCATCCGCTTCGCGGGCCACCCGGACCTGCGCCGCATTCTGATGTGGGAGGGTTACCCGTATTACCCGTTGCGGAAGGATTTCCCGCTGGCGGGCCGTCCGTCGGAAATGCCGGATGTGGCCTTCACCGGCGTGGCGCCATTGGAAGGCGGGCCGTTTGTGACCTGCGCCGATGGCAAGGACACGATCGGGCGCGAACCAAGAGCGCGGGTCGTCCAGTAAGAACGAAAAAGCCGCGCGGTAAGGCGCGGCTTTTTGTTGGAATTGAGGAGCGCTGCTTACCTCATGCCCTTGCGGTATTCTTTCTCCTCGTTTTTCGATTCCTTGCGTTCCTGGCGGGATTCCTCGCGCGCTTCCTGACGGGCGGCGTTTTGCGGCCGCATGCTTTGCGCGCGTGCGGCGGCGGCAGCCCGGTTGTCGGCGATCCGGTTGAAATTCGTCGTCCGGTCGCGTTGGAAACGATCGATGTTCGCCTGACGGTTATCGATCACGCGTTGATGGGTGTCGCCATGCCGTTCGCGGAAACGGTCGAGATTCGCTTGGCGGATGTCGCGAACGCGTTCGACGTTCTCGATCCGGTTTTCGCGGAAGCGCTCGATGTTGGTTTCGCGGTTTTCGCGGAAACGTGGGATGTTTTCGCCCCGCGAATCGCGGAAGCGCGGGCTGTTTTCTTCGCGCGAGTCGCGGAAGCGATCGAAGTCACCCCGGCGGCTTTCTTGCGGACCGCGTCTGTCAGGACGTGAGATCCGGTCTTCCCGGACACTACGTGCCCACGAGTAATCGCGCTGGCGTAGGAGGTCGACGCGATTGCGGTAATTGGAGAGGTAGTGGGTCCGGATATGACGCGGAGGAGGGCAAACGCCACGGCCGGGATACCAGCCATAGGGATGCGGCGCTCCGTAGATGATCGGGGGCAGGTAGCCCACCGGGTAATAGCCATAAAGGTAGGGGTCGTAATACGACCGGCGGTGGTAATCGTAGTAGGCGTGCCGGTAGCGATCATAGCCCCAGCGGCTGTCGCTGGTGATGATCAGGCTGGTGTGGACGCTCGGGCCGTAGCCATAGCCACTCCCATAGCCGCCGTAGCCATAGCCACCGTAGTCTTGGTAGCCGTAACCACCTCCATAGTAAGGGTCGACGCACGACACCAAGGAGGCGGTGCTGGCCGCAGCCAATGCGGCGAGGGTCCAACGAAAAAGTTTCGTCTTCATGACCTAAAGACTCCTCCGGCGGTCGTCCTATTCAAGTGAAGTTTCTCCGTTCCGGGCGGCGGACCGGATTGACAGCCGGGGAAGGGGTTTCGTTTCCTCGCGAAGCATTCCTCCATCCTCATGGCTTCCATCCTCGTCACCGGCGGCGCCGGCTACATCGGCTCCCACACTGTTCGTCTTCTTGCTTCCCAAGGCCGGAAAATCGTCGTGCTCGACAACCTCGTTTACGGCCACCGCGATGCGATCGTGGACGAGTCGGTCGAATTGGTGACCGGCGACATCGGCGACCGCGATCTCGTGCGCGGTCTTTTCGCGAAGCACAAATTCGAGGCGGTGGTACATTTCGCCGCCTATGCCTACGTCGGTGAATCGGTAACCGACCCGCTCAAATACTACCGTAACAACACCGCCGAACCGCTCGTGCTGCTCGAAGCGATGCAGGAGTTCGGTTGCAAGGTGTTCGTTTTCTCGTCGACCTGCGCGACTTACGGGGTGCCGACCGCGTTGCCGATCGTCGAAGCGAACCCGCAAAATCCGATCAATCCCTACGGCCGGAGCAAGCTGATGCTCGAGTGGGTGCTGGCGGATTGCGGTCACGCTTGGGGTCTCCGGAGCGCGTGCCTGCGTTATTTCAACGCCAGCGGCAGTTCTTCCGATGGCAAGATCGGCGAAGATCACAATCCGGAATCCCACCTCATCCCGCGCGTACTGATGGCGATCACGGGAGAAATCGACCAGATCGAGGTGTTCGGCACCGATTACGACACGCCCGATGGTACTTGCATCCGCGACTACATCCACGTGGACGATCTCGCCGATGCCCATGCCAAGGCGCTCGATTACCTCTCGGGCGGTGGCGAATCGTTCCAGTGCAACCTCGGCACCGGAGTCGGAGTGTCGGTGAAGGAAATCATCGACGCCGTCGAAGAAGTCACCGGCAAAACCGTGCCGCTCCGCTACGGTCCGCGTCGTCCGGGTGACCCGGCGATGCTCGTCGCGGACCCTTCCCGGGCGAAGGCGCTCCTCGGCTGGGAAGCCGCCCACAAGGATGTGCGCGACATGGTTCAGTCGGCCTGGGCTTGGATCAGCGGCCCCAATAATGGCCGTTTCAAGGCGTAAGCCGGGCGAACTTGCCGTAATTGCGTTGTAATGACATTTTAGTCCTTGCAAGCCCCTGCGGGCTGCTCCATTTGTTCAAAAACTCCATGAAAGTGTCCCAAAAACCCATTATGCCTTGGGGACGCCGGGGATCGTTCCTCGGCTTCACCTTGGTGGAAATGTTGGCGGTCGTGCTGATCATTTCCGTTTTGCTGACCCTCGGGGCGGTTGGCATCAACCGATTGACCAGCGGCAAAGGGGTCACGAATGGGGTGTCCAACGCGGAAGCGTTGTTTGATGAAGCCCGCGCCATTGCCGTCGGCAAAGGAACCAAGGCGCGTGTATTGGTGGACAACAACGACAACAGCGAAAATTCCCTGAGACGGTTGTTGGTGGTCTATCAGGAGCTCGACGCCGAGGGTCAGCCGGTGACACCTGAAACTTGGGTTCTCACCAGCCGTGGCGTGACTCTTTCGGAGGGGGTCTACTTCAGCGAGAAATTCAGCAAAAAAGACCAAGACGGCGGCGGGCCGCTTGACGAGATGACACTCGCTCAAAGCGATACGGTGAAGAAGGATTACGTGGGCGAATACTTTTACTACGAGTTCAACCGCGAGGGCCTTTGCACCACTCCCGGCGCCACGTTCGTCCTCGGCGCGGGCGCTCGCCCGCAGGGTCAGGAACCCCGCGTGACGGGTAGTTCCAAACGCGACTTCGGCGGTTTCGTGATCTGGCGAAACGGTCGCCTTTCCGCTTTCCGCGGCCCGGATCACATCGGGATTCCCTCCAGCGCCACCACTTTCTAAGCCCATGAGTCCTGTTCGTTCCCATTCCCGCGGTTTCACTTTGCTGGAAACCGTCATCTCCATCGGCGTCCTTGCCGTCCTCCTTAGCGCCTTCCTGGGCGTGTTCGGGCCAGCGACCACCGGGATTCGCCGCGCGATCAGCACTCAAGAAGCCGACCGCCTCACGTCCGCCTTGGTTAGCGAGCTTTCCACCCGTCGTGAGGGCACTCAGACGACCGATTACACCAGCGGTTTCGACAAAGGGTTCAACTGGATCAAGGACGCTTCGGCTTCGGACAAAACCCTTTTCGTTTATCAATATCGCGCCAATCCCAGTTCCGGTCTGCGTTCCGATGGTTCCATGGAGCCCTACACGTCGACGAACGGGGTGGCGGGCAAAGACTACATCGTTCAACCCATGGTGCGGCAGCGAAGCGATTCGATGCTGGCGGACGATCTGGCGGTTCTGGAAGGCCGTGTTTTCGCCGTGAAGCCGACCCAATTGGTGTTCGACAATGGATCGCTTAAACCGGGAACCGCTGGAACCATCATCGATCCGGAAACCGAGTCGGAAGTCTCCAGTTCCGCCTCCTACACGGGCTCGGTGATCGCCTTTTCGGCGGAATTCTTCGATGTTCCTTCGACCGCACCCGCTTTCTTGAAAACCGGCGGTGCCTTCGATCTAGCGAAGCTGAAAAACCCGCTCTTCTCGCGCAATCTGGCGGTGAACCGTTGATTTTTGACCTGCGACTCGATGAAAACCCATTCCAGCAAGTCCTCCCGGCGCGGTTTCACTTTGGTGGAACTGTTGGTCGCGATGGCGATCACCACCATCATCATCCTCGTGTTGGTCGGCGTCACTTCGGTGGCCATCGACACCTGGAAGCGTTCGCGTTCAGAAGTCCGCGCGGCCAGTCAGGGCAAGGCGATGATCGACAGCATGGCTCGCGATTTGGAAGCCATGGTTGTTCGCACGGGCAATACCTACCAATGGCTGCATGCGGAAACGCCTTCCACGAAACCTGCGGTGTCGGGTTCGAACAGCAAAAGCAAGGACGAGAGCCAAGAGAGCCCCAACGCGCTCAATCTCGAATTTTTCACCTCGGTAACCGATCGCTATATGGGTCCATTACAGGGAGGGAAGTTTGGAGAAGGGATTGGGACTAGCGACGACCTGGGTGGGGATATTTCTGGCGTCGGTTACAAGTTGGTCTACGAAGATCCTCTCACTACGTCGGGTTCCGACTATGGGACTTTCGTTCTGCGCCGCATTTTGGTCGATCCGAACAAAACGTACACCGATTTGCTTGGAAAGCCGGATTTGCAGGCTGCTTTTCAAAGCTACGATTCAGCCGCGTCTCCTGCAGAAAGCCTCGTTTGCGAAAATGTCTATCAGTTCACGGTGACCTTTCTGGTGGAAATTTCCCGCACCAGCGGCACGACCACGAACAAGCTGATCGTGCCTGTGACGATGGGGAGTAACTTCGTCGGCAGCCTCAAGGTGAACGGCGACAAGATCGATGTGGAAGAGGGTGTGCAAAATGCTACTGTCGCCGAAATCAACGCCGGCCGGATCGTGGGCGCTCAGATTTCGCTCACCGTTCTCACCGATTTCGGACTCGAACAGTTGCGCGTCCGTCCGTTCGCCAACGACACGGATCGTGCCAAATTCTTCGCCAAGAACTCGTTCGAGTACTCGAAGATGATCAACCTGCCGGGCAAATAAGCCGCTTCAAATCGCGCGGAGGCGAAATCGCTCCCGCGCTTTTTTATGCCCGGACACACCCTGCGATTAGAGCGCTTCCGGCTTTTGCAGGAGCTCCGAGATGCGCTTGAGCAACAACCCCGCGCCACCGCCATCGACGACGCGGTGGTCGAAGGTAAGGGCCAGGCTGGCCTCGGTGGCGGGAACGAACGCTTCGACCTGATCGCTCCAGACCGGCTTCTTCACACCCGCTCCGATGCCCAGGATGAGCGTTTCATTCGGGAGGGGAATGGGGGTGCCGAGCGTCAGGCCGAAAGTGCCGAAATTGGTCACCGTGGCGATGCCGCCTTTAAGGTCGGCCTCGGTAAGCCGCCGGCGGCGACCGCGATCGACGAGATCGGCATACTCCGCGACCAACTCACGTAGAGGTTTTTGGTCGACCTTGCGGACGACGGGCACCACGACGCCGTCATCGACCTGCACGGCCACGCCGATGTCGAAAGCACGTGGATGGACGACTTTTTCGCCCATCAGGAAACCGGCGCTCGCAGGGTCTTCGGAAAGAGCGATGGCGAAGGCGCGAAGCAGGTAAAGGGTGAGGCCGGGTTTTGGATCGGCGTTGCGCCGGTGATCGAGCACACGATCAAGGCGGACTGGCAAGCCGACGGTGGCGAGCGGGCGAGTCCAGCTCCGCCGCATGGCGTCGGCCACGGCCAGGCGCATTGGCGAAGCCTGGCTGCTTGGCCAGGTTTCGATATAGTCGATAAAGCGTTCGAGATCCTCGACGGTCACGCGCCCGCCGGCACCGGTTCCGGCGATGGCGGAAATATCGGCCTCACGCAGGCCCAGATCGTCCATGCGGGCGCGCATGCGTGGCGAAATGTAATGGGCGCCCATGGTGCCGGTGGGCACGGGCAGACCTTTGATGTTCGGAACCACCGCGGGCGCTTCTTCGTAGCTATCGTCCTGGGTGCCGAAATGAAGATTCGCCTCGGCGCGCGCGCTGCCGGGTTCGGGAGTGATGGCGCGTTTCGCTTCCATCGCTTCCATCGTTTCCACCCCGGTCCGGGCGACTTCTTCTTCGGTGACCTCGAGCAACCCGAGCAAAGTGCCGACGGAGTAGCTAACTCCTTCCTGACAACGGATCTCGGAAACGATGCCGGAGCAAAGCGTCGTGACGCCCATCACGGCTTTGTTCGTCTCGACTTCGATGATTTCCTGATCGGCGCGCACGGGTGTGCCTACGGCCACGTCGATACGAAGAATCGTCGCCTCGGCGATGGATTCGCCGAGCTGGGGCATGAGGATCGGAACGGAAGGCATGGAAGGAGAATGGAGGCGTCAGAAAGAAAGCAACTGGCGGACGGCGACGGCGATCGACTCGGGAGTCGGCCGGTGGGCGGCCCAGAGTTTCGGGTGATAGGGAACGGGTGTGTCGCGGGCGTTGAGGCGCATCGGTGGCGCGTCGAGCAGGTGGAAACCTTCCGCCGCCACGCGGGCGACGATCTCGGCGGTGACGCCGCCCCAAGGGAACGCTTCGCCGACCGCAAGTAAGCGGCCGGTTCGGGCGACCGAGGCGAGCACGGTGTCGAGGTCGAGCGGTTTTACCGAGCGCAAGTCCACGACTTCGATTTCCCAGCCGCCTTCTTCGTGAAGGCGTTCGGCGGCTCGGATCGCTTCGTGGACCATCGCCGAGTAGGCGACGACCGTGGCGTGCTTGCCCGGGCGGGTGATGCGCGCCTGACCGATCGGCAGGTGTTCGCCGTTGATCGATTTCGCCTTGAGCCAGCGGTAGAGGAACTTGTGCTCGCAGTAGATCACCGGGTCATCGAGGGCCACGCCGTCGAGCAGCATGTGGTAGGCGTCCGTCACGGTGGCCGGCGTGAGTACGATCAGGCCGGGATAGTGGGCGTAGATCGCTTCCATGCTCTGGCTATGGAACGGGCCCGAACCGGGCGTGCCGCCGGAGGGCAGGCGCACGGTGAGCGGGACCGGCACGCCGGTGCGGTAGAAGTGAGTGGCCGCCTGGTTGACGATCTGGTTGAACGCAACTGACGAGAAATCGGCGAACTGCATCTCGACGATGGGACGCATGCCTTCGATCGCCGCGCCCACGGCAAGGCCGATCATCGCGTCCTCGGAGATGGGGGCGTCGTAAACCCGTCCGGGGAATTCCTCGGCGAGGCCTTTGGTCGCTTTGAACGCACCGCCGAAGGTGGCGATGTCCTGGCCGTAAAGAAAAACGCGCGGGTCCTCACGCAGGAGCTTGGCCTGCGCTTCACGGATGGCGTCGATGTAGGTGACACTCACTCGGTTCTAGGAAAATCGGGTGGAAAGGGCGCGCCAATCTTCGGTGTAGGCATCGGGCGGCGGTTCCTGCTGCGCTTGGGCGACCGCGCGCTGGACTTCTTCGGCGGTTTCATCCTGCCACGTTCGGATCTCCTCCGCGGTGGCGTAGCCGTGTTCAATGAGCTGCTCCATCGCTACGTCGAGGCAATCGCGGCCGTAATGACCGGCTTTCAAGGTGTCCGGTACGTAGGACGCGTCGTCGTGCTCGCCGTGGCCGGAAAGCCGGAGCAAATGGGCCACGACCATTTGCGGGCCACCGCCTTCGCGGGCGCGTTTCACGGCATTGCCGATGACGGAGGCGCAGGCGAACAGATCGGTGCCGTCGACCACGTGTCCCGCGACGCCGTAGCCGCGGGCTTTTTCGACCAGATCGCCGCAGGCGAATTGCCGGGTCGTAGGGGTCGAGTAGGCGAACTGGTTGTTGGCGATCACGAGCACCAGCGGCAGTTTTTCCATGGCCGCCAAGTTAAGGCCCTCGTGAAAGGCGCCGGTGGAAGTCGCACCATCGCCGAGGCAGGTCGCGCCGACCACACCGGCGAGTTCGCCCTTCTGCCGTTTGGCGAAAAGCATCCCGGAGACCACGGACACCTGCGCGCCGAGGTGGGAAATCATGGCCGGCATGCCATTTTTCGGGCGGCCACGGTGAATATTGCCATCCCGTCCGCGCATCGGCCCCAGCACGGAGCCAAGATAGGTGCGGGTGCAATCGAGCATCGATTCGCCGAAAGCATCACGACCGGCTTGGTCGCGGATCAAAGGTGAAAAGACGTCTTTGCCGGGAATCAACGCCGCGCCAAGGCAGGCGCTGACGGCTTCCTGGCCGCGACCGAGATAGACGCCGCCGACGATTTTGCCGGCCTTGTAGAGGCTCGAAAGTTTGTTTTCCAGCACCCGTGCCCGGAGCATCGACCGGAACGCCGCCCGGAGATAATCCCGGTTCAATAACGCTCCGTCGGAGAAAGGTTTCACGTCCAGTTCAGGCACGCGGAAGGCTAGGCTGCGAGATTCCAAGGCGGCAAAGATAAAGTTCCGTTTCAGCGTCGGTTCCAGGCGACCAAATCATCGTAGCGCACGCCTTTGCCGCCGAACAAATCCAGCGCGCTGCCGACCGTCACATCGACCTTGCCCTGGCTCAACGCGGCCACTTTCGCCACATCCGCCAAACCAGACGCGCCACCCGCGTAAGTGAGGGGGAGCTTGCCCCATTCGCCGAGGAATTCGACCAGTTCGCCGTCGATGCCCCCGCAGAGTCCTTCGACGTCAGCGGCATGGATCAGAAACTCGGCGCAGTCGGGTGCGAGGCGATCGAGCGTTTTCACCGTCACATCGAGATCGGTGAGTGTTTGCCAGCGGTTCATCGCCACCGTCCACCCGCGGTCGGTGCGACGGCAGGAAAGGTCGATGACCAAGCGATCGCGTCCGACCGCTTTGACCAAGGATTTCAGTTTTTCGGGCAGGAAACGACCGGCCGGGTCGAACAAGACCGAAGTCACGATCACGTGGCTCGCGCCGGCGTCGATCCATTCGATCGCGTTTTCCGGGGTGATTCCGCCGCCCAATTGCAGGCCGCCCGGCCAGGCGGCGAGCGCTTCTCGCGCGGCCGCATCATTGCCAGGGCCGAGTTTGATCACGTGCCCGCCGGTCAGGCCGTCCTTGCGAAACTTTTCCGCGAACCAGCCCGACGGTTTCTCGGACACGAAGTTCTCGGTCGGACCCGCGCCGCTATCGCGCAAGGTGCCTCCGACGATTTGCTTCACCTTGCCGTCATGGAGGTCGATGCAGGGGCGAAAACGGGTCATGAAAAAACGATAAAAGCTGGGAAAGTTAAGCCGCTGAACACTCGGATTAGCGCAATCCCTTCGGGCCACGGGAGGACTTCGGCGTGTCGAAGATCAGCGAGGTGATGCCGATGCGCTCGTTGGTGGCGGGGTCGTGGGAGGAAATCTGCATTTTACGCAAGGTCCACACGCCGTTGCCGATCTGCATCACGTCTTCCACCTGAAACTGCTTCACCAGGCCCCATGCTTTATTGTGGCCACGCACTTGCATGAACGCGCCGTATTTCACGTGGACCCAGACGTAGACGACTTCGTAGCGGCCGGCGTCGCCCTTTGGCTTGTTGATGCGGATTTTATAACAAGGTTGGCCGGCGATCTTGTCCTCGCCTTCGAAGATTGGATCGGGCCAATAGAAGAACCGGAACGAAAGGTCCTCGTAGGTCATGTCCGACCCGGCGATGGGCTGGGTGAGCTTGTTGTTGGGAAAACGGGTCGTCTTGCCGTCGTCGGCGATGTCGAACAGGTCGTATTTCCCATCGCCAAGGCGCAGGTGGAACCGCTGGGTCGCGCCGCGCTGGTCGAAGGCGAGCTGGATGTCTTTGCCGCGCAAATAGAGATGCACCGGAGTGCGGATGCCGTTTTTGGAAAGGTTGCCGTGGAGATCGGTCTGTTGGAGCGTGGCGGCGATGCGCGCTCCTTCGAGGATTCGGCTGGCGTCTTGGCCGAACGCGGTGGAGACGGCGAACGCGGCGACGGCGAGCAGGCGGCGGATCATGCTCGCACGGTAACCTGACTCCGGGCCCGGGCAAGTCTCGCATTTCTTCAAAAAGGATGCGGACCTAACGCCTGGAATTTCAAAAATTGCCGTTTGGAGCTTGAAGGACGTCCGGGCGAGCCTTTGGATGCCGCACCCCGCGTCTTCGCCCCATGAGCCTTCGCCAGCAGCTATCGGACATTCTTCCCACCCTGCTTCCGGGCAATCCGTCCGATGCGATCAAAGGCACCGAACTGATCCGGCTGACCCGCTTGCAGCTAGATGGCAATTACTCGGACGCTTCACTGCGCTATCACTTTTCCATCATGTCGTGCGATCCGGCCTCGCCGATCGCCAAGGTGGAAAAGGGCCAGGGCTACTATCGCCGCACCGCCCAGGTGCCCGCGCTTTCCGGTGCCCAGGAATTGCTTTCGCTCACCCAAGGTCGTCTCGACGACCTGACGTCCGATCCACAAGCGGCGGACACCGCGCTGATGCGTATCCGCAAGTTCCGCGCGGTCGTCACCCGCTACCACGAAATCAACGGCCGCTTTCCGTTTTCGTTTCGCGAGGCGTTCGCCAAAGACGCGCCGATCGGCAATTTGTGGAAGTATCCCGAAGTCGTGCTCGTCGATTGGGAAACCGGCGGAGCGCCCGACGAGGAAATGTCGCTCGACGAATCGATGCTCGCGCTCAAGCAACGGCTCGGGCTTTCGCCGTTCCGCTTGCATGCGGCACGACTCCGCATTCAGCCGTCGCTACTGAGCTACCGCGAAGATTTTTTCCAAACGCTGGCCGTCTCGATGTGGGCGAATGGCGGCGAGTTGATTTACGCCGCGCCGATCGAAGACGAAGCGTTGGCCGACGGCTTGCGCAAGCTGAACGCGTGCTTCGGTATCGGCGTGACTTCGTTCGGTCTGACCGCCGACGCGCTGGACGAATTGCCCCGCCCGGCGAACATCTTGAACGCCCATCCGCGGGAAACCGAGGCGATCATGGCGAAACTGGACGTCACGCGCGTTGCCGCCCCGCATTCCCGTCCGCATATCGATTGGAACGCGCTTGGCTCCCTCCGTAACGAATCGGGCGAGGCCGAGAGCCTCATCCAATGGCTCACCCGTTGCCTCGACGAGCGACGGGCGAAGCCGTTCGAGGAAGAAACGTTCTGAAGTCTTCCTGCAATTTCTCCGAAATCCGGTAAAGTGCTCTAACCGGTGTTTTCCGGAACGAGGCAGGTCATGAAGCGAGCGTTCTTCCTTTGTCCGTTATTCGGAGTGGTCGCGTTGACGTCCTGCGTGATGCCGCCGCCTCCCATGGTGGGCGAGCCGTCGATGCCTTTTCGTCGCGTTCCACCTGCCGCCGCCGCGAATCGCCCGGCACGGAATTTGGGAGAAATCGACCAGGTTGCGCAGCGGGTGGCGCGGGAAACGGGCAAGTCGCTCTCGGTTTACGTCAATGAAAACCCCAATCCGCGTGGCGCGGTGGCCTCGATGTATCATCAAGCCTGGGGCGGGCGAATCGTCGTCAATCCCCGTTCCGCCCGTCAGGTGCCGCTCAATTCCTGGGCGTTCATTTTCGGGCACGAGTTCGCCCATCACGTTCACCACTTCGGCCATCGCGGCCACACCGATCCCGAGCAGGAGTTGCGCGCGGATATCCTCGGCGCCGAATACGCGATCCGCGCGGGCTACGAGGTCGTGCCATACCTGCGTTGGATGCTCGCTTCGTCACGATCGGTCACCCGCAGTCACGGCAGCATGCAGGAGCGGGCGTATGCGATGGCGCGTTATTTCGGGGTGCGCGGAGAATTGTAAACAAGGAGCCGGGACATTCCTGTCCCGTTTCATTCGGAGAAAGAACGGGACAAGAATGTCCCTACTCCATGATTAATCCACGATCGCGGGCGGCACCAGATAGACAAGCTGGCCTTTCGGGGTCGGGGGTATGACCTCGAGTGCGGCGACGCTGCCGGTGGGCAAGTCGACGGTTCCTCCGCAAATCCATGCGATGAGGTCGCTCAAGTCCGGTTCGTGACCGACAATCATCACACGCCGGTGTTCGGCGAAGGCTTTGAGCTCCGACAACGCAGTTTCCGGATGCATGCCGCTGGCGATCCACGGTTGAACGATCGGTCCGTCGATTCCCGCCGCTTCGCAAAACGTTTCGGCGGTTTGCTTCGCCCGCACCAACGGACTGGTCAGCACGATGCCGGGCAAATGCCCGGTTGCTTTCAGTAATTTGCCCGCCTTGCGCGCTTGCTTGAACCCTAGCTCAACCAACTCGCGGTCGAAGTCCTTCTTGTGGCCTTTGGCTTCGGCCTTGCCGTGACGGAGAATGATGAGCTGCATCCGAAACGGTTAAATCCAAATGAAAGTAGCGCAAGCATTCCTGCTTGCGACGGCACGACCAATCCGCAAGCAGGAATGCTTGCGCTACTTTCGATCACTGAGCGCTCACATCGTCATCCCACCATCGACCGCGAGGACCTGGCCGGTGATGTAGCGGGCGGCGGGGCTGGCGAGGAAGAGGACGGCTTGGGCGATGTCTTCGGTGCGGCCGAAATCGCCGAGCGGGATTTTCTTCAACACTTCCGTGCGGATCGCTTCGGAAAGCTCGTCGGTCATGTCGGTGGTGATGAAACCCGGCGCGATGGCGTTGCAGGTGACCTTGCGGCCGGCGAGTTCGCGGGCGACCGCTTTGGTGTAGCCGATGAGACCGGCTTTCGAAGCGGAGTAATTCGTTTGCCCGGCATTGCCGATCAGGCCGATGACCGAGGCGATGTTGATGATGCGGGCGTCTTCGGCCTTCATCAGCACGCGCATAAAGCCTTTGACCGTGTTGAACGCGCCCTTGAGGTTCGTGTCGAGAACGGTGTCCCAGTCCTCTTCTTTCATGCGCATGAGCAAGCCGTCGCGGGTGACGCCGGCGTTGTTGACGAGAATGTGCACGGCACCGAGTTCGTCGCCGATTTTCTTGGCGAGTTCCTGCACGGCGGCGTGGTCGGCCACGTCGACGGCGTAGGCGGTGGCGGAACCGGGATAGAGAGCGTTGATTTCCTCGGCGGCCTTCGCGCAGCTCGATTCGCTACGGCTGACGACGGCGACCTTCGCGCCCTCGGCGGCGAGAGCTTTGGCGATTTCCTGACCGATTCCGCGTCCGGCGCCGGTGACGACGGCCGTTTTGTTGGCAAAGCGTTGCATGTGGGCGGAGGGTGAAGCGGGAAGGGGTTGCCCGTCAACTCGTGCGCAACGAAGAGATTCAGCCGCAAAAAGGCGCAAAAATCGCAAAAGTTTTTAATGAGTCTTTTTGCGCCTTCTGCGCTTTCTTGCGGCTAACAAAAAAGGCTCAGCTTTGACCGAGTTCGGTCGCACGACGGGTGGCGGTGGTAACGGCATCGATCAGGCCGGCGCGCACGCCGTGGCGTTCGAGTTCCGCCAGGCCGGCGATGGTGGTGCCGCCGGGCGATGTGACCATATCCTTGAGCACGGCGGGGTGCAGACCGGTTTCGAGCACCATCGCGGCGGCGCCAAGGACGGTTTGGGCCGCGAGTTTGATCGCGTCCGCGCGACCGAGGCCATTTTTCACGCCGCCATCGGCCAGCGCTTCGATCATCAGATAAACGTAAGCCGGGCCGCTGCCGGAAAGGCCGGTCACGACATCCATCAGGCGCTCGGGAACTTCGACGGCAAGGCCGACGGAACCAAGCAGGGAACTGGCCACTTCAGCGTCGCCGTGGGTCGCTTGGGTGCCGCGACAGAACGCGGCCGCGCCTTTGCCGACGAGCGCCGGAGTATTCGGCATCACGCGGATGACACGAAAGGAAGCGGGCGAATCGTCTTCGAGCGCCATGATCGTCACGCCGGCTGCGATGGATAGGATGAGCCGCGGTTGGCCGTCGGCTCCGCTGGCGACTTCCCGTAGCGCGGCGGCGATGTCGTTAGGCTTGGTTGCGAGCAGGATCGTGTCGCACTTCGCGGCGACTTCGGCGGCGTTCGCCGCGGTAGAGCCTCCGGTCGCCTTGGAAAACGCCTCCCGCGCCGACGTGTGGGGATCGCATCCGAGCACGTCGGCCGGGGCGACCGCGCCCGCTTTGATCGCGCCTTCCACGAGGGCCGTGCCCATTTTGCCGCAGCCGATGACTCCGAGTTTCATGCGGCTATCTAACGAGCCCACCGCGTGGCGGGCGAGCGTGATTTTGTTTGGACGGGCGGGGAGAGCGATTCCATCGTCGCGACATGCTCCGCCGGATCGCCCTTGTCGCTCTTTCCGCCTCCACTTTCGCCTTCGCCGAGGAAAAGCCCGCGACCGTCGAGGCGGGCATTCCCGCGCCGTTGGCGAAATTGCCCGCGCCGGCGGTGGCCGAGTTCCCCGGTGGGTTGAAACTGGCGGTTTCCACGCAGCAGGAAGAAGCCCAGGCCCACGCGGTGCTCGGTTTGGATCACCTGCACGGCGGTTGGGAATTCGAGGCGGCCCGGCATTTCGCCGCCGCATTGAAAGCCGATCCCGATTGCCTGCTCGCGCAATGGGGGCTGGTCATGACGATGTTGACGCCCACGCCGGAAAATGGCGCGACTCGCAACGCGGCGATGGATCGTTTGCTCGATCTGGTGGACGCCCAAACGGGAAGCGAACTGGAGCGCGGCTACGCCTACGGATTGATCCAGTATTTCAAGGAGGGTCCGGTGGCCGCCGCGGAGGCGTTCCGGAAACTTTCGGCGAAGTTTCCCAACGATACGCAGGCGGCGATCTTCAACGCGTTGTTCAGTCGCGGCGGTTACGACGAATTCGGCGATGCGACGCCCGCTCAGGAGCGATCCGAGAAAATCCTCACCGATTTGTTGGAGAAGTCACCCGACAGCACGTTGCTGCTCTACGCCTTGCTGACGATCCGCGCGGAAGCGCCCGACCTTTCGTCCTGGGTCGAATCCGCTCGCAAGCTTTGCCAGCTTTCGCCCGCGTATCCCCCATACTGGCATCTGCTTGGTCACTACGAATGGCGCACCGGGCATCATGCCCAGGCGATTGAAGCGTTTGCGAAAGCATCCTCGCTTTACACCGCATGGATGAAGGCGAATGGCGTGACGGCGATGGATTGCCCCGGTTGGGTGATGGCGGAGGAATACCGGGCGGTTGCCTTGGCTTCGCAGGGGAATTTCGACGCCGCTTTGACCGCTGCGAAAGCGTTGGCCGCCACCCCGGTGCCGATGGATCGAGCCGCCTCGCCGGGCGGACGGATGCTTCTTTGGGAGGGGGAAACCTTGCCCGCGCGATTGCTCATGCGACGCGGGCAAAAAGGCGACGCGGCGAAAGCCCTGGCGGCGCTTCCCACGGCGGCAAGTATCGCTTCTTACCGGGAGAAGTCTCTGGCGAACTACTACGTCGACGGTCTGCGATTTTACCTCGATGCCTTGCGCTTGGTCGATGAAGGCAAGCCGGAACAGGCGATGGTCGTGGCCGCGGTGATGGCGAAGCACGGGGAGCGGATGGCCACGATGCAGGACGCGTCAGGCATTGGTGGCGAACGCTCGGCCTGGGTGCGCGGATTCCGGGCGCTCGAAGTGCTGGCGAGTGAATTGCGCGGGCGCATCGCGTTGGCGGGACCGAAGTCCGGCCATGGCTCGGCATACAACTGGTTCCGTTCCGCCGTGGATCGTCAGACGCGCGCTTCGATGCTTTTGCCTCCGGCGGTGCTGACGCCGATGAATGTGCGGTTGGGTGAATTTTACCTCGCCACCGCCAAGCCGGCCGACGCCGTGGAAGCCTATCGTTCGGCGTTGAAAGAATTCCCGAACGACAAAACCGTGCTCAAAGGCTTGGTCGCGGCTTTGAAACAGGCGGGCCTGAAAGGCGAAGCCGCGGAAGTCGCGAAGCAACTCGCCGCGCCTTGAAACGCGCCGCCGTTATTGCGCGGCGGCCAGTTCCTCACGGGACACGCCGCGCAGCTCGAACACCTTCATGATCGTGTCCTCGATCAAGTTCGCCGGGCAGGAAGCGCCGGCGGTGATGCCGATGGTCACCGGCTTTTCGCCGAGGAAGAGCGAGGAGTAGTCGCTGGTGATCTCCGTTTTCTGGTGCAAGTCGTAGTGCACGATTTGCTCCAGCGATTTCAGGCACGAGGCGTCGCGAATGAAAAACGTCGGCAGTTGCTGTTCGCCGATTTCCACGAGGTGTGTCGTATTCGAGCTGTTGTAGCCGCCAACGACCAACAGAAGATCCATGGGCTTGCGCAGCATTTCAAACAACGCGTCCTGGCGTTCCTGAGTGGCGCCGCAAATCGTGTCGAAGACCTGGAAATTCGTCGCATCGCCATCGCGATCAATGATTGCCTGACGGACGCGACGTTGGATTTCCTCGGTCTCGCTTTTGAGCATCGTCGTCTGGTTGGCGACGCCAACGCGGTGCAGATGGAGATCCGGATCGAAACCAGGCGAAACCGCGTCTTTGAACTTTTCGAGAAACGCCGCCTTGTCGCCGCCCTTGCGGAGATAATCGCAGACGTAATCCGTGTCGGCGAGGGTGAGCACCACGAGGTAATGGCCTTTGCCATCTTCGCCCTGCGCACGGGAGGCGGTGGCGCGGGTTTCCTCATGGACGGCCTTGCCGTGGATGATCGAGGTCACGCCTTCCTTGGCGTAGCCGCGGACGCGCCGCCAGACCTTCATCACGTCGCCACAGGTCGTATCGACCACGTAGCAGCCGCGGTCGGCGATTTTATCCATGAACGACGTCGGCGCGCCGAACGCCGGGACGATCACGACGTCGTCTTCGGTGAGCGCGTCGTAACTTTCGTTCATTTCCTTCCACGGCAGGGAAACGATGCCCATGTCGACGAGCTGCCGGTTGACCTCCGGGTTGTGGATGATTTCGCCGATCAGGAAAATACGGTTGTCGGGGAACACGCGCCGGGCGGCGTAGGCGAGGTCGATCGCGCGTTCGACGCCGTAGCAGAAGCCGAATTGCTGGGCGAGGCGGACGGTGGTGTTGCCGACCGTGAGTTCGCCGCCGTGGTTGCGGATTTTCTCCACGACGCTGGATTGGTAATGGCGAGCCACCTCGGCGGCGACCAGTTCCATCACCTCCGGGCGTCGCACGTTCACGCGCGGGCGTTTCGTTTTCTCGGTGGCGTCGCTCATCTTGCTGCCGGGGATATAGTCGCGCTCCGGCCGACCACCAACCTAATTTCCCGCCGGTTTCCACCGGACAAACGGCAGGGCGAGCAGGCTGAAGAAGAGCAGCGCGAGGGCTTCCATCGTGAGCAGATACCAGGGCCAGGGGCCGAGATAGTCAAGGAGGCTCGGGTTGACCGGTTTATGGGCGGCGAACGCGAAATTCGTGCCGAAGCGCCAGTTCAGCAGCATCGCACAGGCGAGGTACAAGTTCGCCCAGCCGAACGCCCGTAAAGGCGATCGCCACCAAGGGCGTTGCGGCCGCCAGCCATCGACGACCGGTAAATAGAGCGCCGCCGCGACGATGGCGAAGTGCTGAAGGAAGAACGTGATGAACGGCCAGGAAGGGTAGCCGAGTTCGAGGGCTGGCGTGATCAGCCCCTGGATGGTCGCCGCCAGGCCCCAGAAATAGGTGAGCTCGCACAACAATCGGCGACGAGTCAGCAGCGCGAAACCGGAGAGGATCGATGCGAGATCGCACATATGCCCGGGGATGGATTCTTCCAATGAAACGCCAGGCACCGTTTGCCAGGCAACTTGGATGATGCCGAAGGTCGCGAGATTCAGGAACGCCAGGATGCCGGTGGAAATCTGTTGTCCGCGATATCCACTGCGGCCCATCGCGATCAGTCCGGCCGTGACCGCCAAGCCGATGGAAACGGCGGCGAAATGCTGGAGCGTGAAGGGATGAAAGACGGGCGGCATTCGTGAACAAAGAAAGCAGCTCGAGGGTATCGGCGGCAAACTTGGAGTTCCGCGATCGTGAGACCGCTACCTTTCCGAAGCCCGGCCGGGGCTTTCGTGCGGGTTTTCAAAAATCCCCTCTACCGGCAGGCCAAACTCGACGGAAATTCGATAGGCGAGATCGAGCGAGGGATCGTGCTTTTCGGTTTCCAGAGCGTTGATGGCTTGGCGGGAAACCCCGACGCGTTTGCCAAGGTCGTCCTGGGTCCAGTTCCGCTCGGCGCGCAGCATTTTAAGCCGGTTTTTCATCAGCGGGTGGTGTGGATGAAAGCCGAGACGCACCCGAAGGCCACCCAGAAGAGCGGGTAAATCATGGCGGCGGAAATGTGGGGAGCCCGGGCGTAGAGCTCCATGAACCCCCACGCGGACGCGATGGCCATGGCGAGCCCCGCGGCGGCGATGAAGCGTTTCGCCGCCAGAGCGCGCACGAACTCGTCGCTATCCCGCATCCAGGCCAGAAGCGCCCAGATCTGTCCCACGACCGGGGCGGCGACGACCAAGGAAAACACCCAGGTTCCGGGCGACTTCATGTCGTCGAAGGCCCCGAAGATCGCGGCGAGATTTACGGCGACATAACCGCTTAGGAAGAGCGCGGTCCGGATACGGTAATTCCGGGCGGCTGTGGTGCTGGAATGGCTGACAGGGGGCATGGTGGGTTTGATGTAAGGCAAACCTGACACGTCTAGCGAGTAAGGTCAACCTTACATTTGGAGTGCTGCGATTTATCGCAGCTTTGTTGGGAAGGGCACATTGCCCCGCGAAGTTGCGATAAATCGCAGCACTCCATAGAAGATGGACTTCGTGAGTTATGTTGTGTCATCTCGCTGCGTGAGCGACGACTCTCCTCGGGTAATTGGGCCACATGCCCCGCCTCATTGGATCTTGGAGCAAGGAACTTACTTCGTGACGGCTGGCACTTATTTGAAAGAACACCGCTTTGGCTCCCGAGGACGTCTTCGATTTCTTCACGACTTGCTCCTTGGCACGGCGGAAGAATTCGGCTGGGCATTGGAAGCATGGGCTGTGTTTTCCAATCATTATCACTTCGTCGCGAAGTCTCCCCCAAACGCCGAAACCTTACGGGACATGCTCAAGAAATTGCATGGGTCCAGTGCCCGATGGTTGAATTCCCGCGATAGGACTCCGGGTCGCAAAGTTTGGCACAATTTCCGCGAAACGCGTCTGACCTACGAGGCCTCCTATTATGCCAGGCTTTCTTACGTGCATCGGAACGCGGTGCATCACGGATTGGTTCTGAAACCGGAGGATTACGCGTGGTGCTCAGCCCGTTGGTTCGGGCGGTATTCCACTCCCGCGCAGATTAAAACCGTCTACGGCTTCAAGACGGATCGATTGAAAATCGAAGACGACTTCGAACCCTTCAAGGGATGATGTGGAGTGCTGCGATTTATCGCAGCTTTGCGGGGAAAGGTGCTCTTCCCAACAAAGCTGCGATAAATCGCAGCACTCCCAAATTCACGCCGTCACCGCGCCGCGGTCGTCGTTGAGGCCGCTCTTCTCGAGGAAGTAGTCGTAGCCGCCCGCGTAGCGGGTCAGCACGCTGCCGGTGTCCTGGGCATTGCGGGTGATGTGCAGCGTCGTTTCCGCGAGCGTGCGGATGAAGTGCACGTCGTGGGAAATGAACACCAGCGTGCCTTCGTAGGCCTTGAGCGCGTTGACCAGCGAGTCGATCGACAGGATGTCCAAGTGCGTCGTCGGCTCGTCCATCAGGAGGAGGTTCGGCGGATCGGTGAGGAATTTCACCAGGTTGAGACGGGATTTCTCACCGCCGGAAAGCACGCCGCAGCGCTTTTCGACATCGGTGCGGCGGAACAGGAACGATCCGAGGATCGAGCGCGCTTCGTCTTCGCGCAGCGTCGGGCAAGAGGACATGACTTCCTCCAGCACGGTATTGTTCTCGTTGAGCGACTCGGAACGGTGCTGCGAGTAGTAACCGAGCTTGGTCGCGTAACCGACATCGCGTTTGCCGCCATCGATCGGCAGCACGCCGGCGAGGATTTTCAGCAGCGTCGATTTGCCCGCGCCGTTTGGTCCGACCAGCACGATTTTCTCGCCGCGTTCGAGCGTGAGATCGAGGTCCTTATAGATGCGCTTTTCGCCGTAGGCTTGGGAAACCTTTTGTAGTTCCATCACCTTCTGGTTGGAACGCTGTGGCTGCGGGAAGGAGAAACGGAACGGCTTGCGTGGCGCGCGCGGTTTTTCGATGCGTTCGAGCTTTTCGAGCTGTTTCACGCGGCTCTGAACCTGCGCGGCCTTCGACGTGACCTGACGGAAACGATCGATGAATTCCTGCGTCGCGTCGATTTCCTTCTGCTGGTTGCGGTAGGCTTGGACTTGCTGCTCGTAACGTTGCTCGCGCTGTTCGAGATACTTCGAGTAGTTGCCGGTGTAGGTGATCAGCTTCTGCGCGTCGGGATCGATTTCGACAACGCTTTCCACCAGTTCATCCATGAAATCGCGGTCGTGCGAAATCATCAGGATCGCGCCGGAGTAGTTGCGCAGGTAGCGCTGAAGCCAGAGGAGGGAGATGAGGTCGAGGTGGTTCGTCGGCTCGTCGAGCATCAGGAGGTCGGGCTCCATCACGAGCAAGCGGGCGAGGTAGGCGCGCATGATCCAGCCGCCGGAATACTTGCGGGCGGGCTGGTGGAAGTCGGCCTCCTTGTAGCCGAGACCGGCGAGGATTTTCTTCGCCTTCGGTTCGAGCTGGTAGCCGTTGACGAGGGTGAATTGGTCCTGCGCGTGCGCGTAGTCTGGATGACCGTGGGTACCCGCGGCTTCGTGTTCGCGCATGGTGCGGAGCACGTTCACCATCTCCGGATTGATGCCCATGGCGATTTCGAGAATGGTCTCATCGCCCGGGTCGCCGGCTTCCTGCGCGAGGTAGCCGGTGATCGCGTATTCATCGCGCTCGATCGTGCCTTCGTCCGGATCGTCCTCGCCGAGGATCATCCGGAAAAGGGTCGATTTGCCCGCGCCGTTCGGACCGACGAGGGCGACGCGTTCGCCCCAGTTGATGGTCATCTCGGCCTCACGGAGCAGGGTGCGTCCGCCGAGGGTCTTGGTGAGCTTGTGAATGCTGAGCACGGCGGGGATGTAGGGCGGGAAGCGCCGGGTGCCAAGTTTCAAAAACGTGGCTGTCGCGGGGCCGTTACCGCCGCGGTTTCGCCTAATTTGGATTCCTATCATCTTCCGCTCCGGCTAAACGGGGCGGATGCTGACGCGTCGTGAATGGCTGAAATGGGCTGCCGCCGGAGCCGCGGGCGGGTTCACCGGGTGCGCCGGTGTGGCTTCGGACCCGTGCCGGTCGGGGCCGATACAACAGATCGCCAATTGCTACGCGCCGAAAGGCTGGGCGCTTTGGCACGGCACCGAGCGCGTCCAGGCGTCGCATCCTGAGGCTCACGGGCCGGCATTGAGCATCACGAAATCGCTCGCCGGACTGGCGGTGACGAAGGCGGTGGCGGCGGGGAAAATGTCCCTCGACGAACCTTTGCACGCGACTTTCCCCGAGTGGCGCAGCGACCCCGCGAAAATGCAAATCACGCCGCGGATGTTGCTCCAGCAAACCTCCGGCCTCGAAGGCGGGGCGAACGCGCTTTACGGCTCCGTTTCCGATAAGGGCCGGGTGGCGTTGGCGCTGCGGCTCGTCGATGCGCCCGGGACGCAGTTTCGTTATGGGCCTTCGCACTGGGAAGTGCTGGGCGAATTCCTGCGACGTCGGCTCGGCGAACCGGCCGGTCATTACGTGCAGCGTTCGGTGATGAAACCGATCGGCTTGAGCAGCCCGGAGTGGCGCACCGATGGCCGGAGCGCGTTTTACCTTTCGACCGGCGCGAAAATGCGGGTCGAGGATCTCGGCAAACTTGGCCGGACCCTCGCGTCGTTACTTCGTGGGAATAGCGTGAACGGCTTCAGCGCGGGCACGTTCGCCGATGTCATCCGGCCGTCGGTGGCCAATCCGATGTTCGGCGGCGGCTTGTGGCAAAATCATCAGGCCGGAAACGGCGCTCGTTCGATCGAAGTGGAAGACGCTCTCGATCCGGCTCGTTCGCCCGGATTTTGGGCGGGCGTGTGTTTATCGCCACGCCATCCGGCGAACGTCGTGTTGCTCGTCGGCTCGTCCGGTCAGCGCGTCGCGATTTGGCCGTCGCAGAACCGCGTTTTCGCCCGTTTGGGATCTTCCCGCGCCTGGCAGGATGGACCGCTATGGAACGCGCTGGCGTAGGAGGTAGCGCGGCCTCGCCGAGGCCGCTTCGGAGCGGGAGGAGCGACAATTATGTGTGGGCGAATCGAAGACTTCGATTTTTCCCAAGGACTCTCTGGCTGCATGGGCTCACGAAGCCGCCTCGGCGAGGCGGCGCTACCTACTTCCTCACATACACCTGTAAATTGGCGTTGAGATAATTGAAGTGGTAGCCGGTGCCAAAGGGCAACGCAGGCGCTTTGCCGATCGCGTCGTAAGCCGCACGCAAGTCGGGCTGGCCATGCTTGGCGAACAGCTCGATCGGGCCGTTGTAATCGCCGAAGAGGTGGGTTTCCCAACCGCTGAAATGACGATGCGGAATGCCCGAGTCGTCCTGCACCACGGCACGACAGTTTTTCAGAACGAAGTTCCGGATGCCGGAAAACCCTTCGTCGTGGGCGAGGTAGGAGGCCGCTTTGAAATAAGCGGTCGAGCCACCGAACGAACCGAGCCACGAACGATAGCCGCCGCTGAAGCCGCCGTTCGAGAGATCGCCCGAAACGTAGATGGCGCGACGCGACCCGCCGCCAGGCAAACGGAAGCGGATATCCACTGCCGGTTTACCTCCGGCGGAAAGCGACGAGACGCTGTCGACCGTGCCGTTCATCAGGCCGATCGATGCCAGCAGGATCGGTGTCACGCCGGGCATCGGGCCGCCGCTGAGTTGGGCGCGCATGTCCTGGGTGATGAAGTAGCCGACCTTGAGCTGGGTTTCCATCGACTGATCGAGGCGGGAAAGTCCGGTCAGCACCGCGCCCGGGTTTTGCGACTCGAGCGAGGGTAAGGAACCCGCGGGTTCGAGACCGAGAAGCACATAGGTTGAGGCGTGCGGAAACATCGACATCGCATACAACAGGTCGGGTCCGCCGAAGGGGTAGAGCACCGTGTTGGTCTGGCCGATCACGTAAGAAAGCGTGCCGTCGTGCCATTCGCTCTGACGCGCCGTGCGTCGCGCGGCATGCCGTCGCCAGCGTTGCGCCATCGTTTCCGCGTGCAGGCGATACTCCGGTGCGAGTTGCATTTGCGACAACGCCGCGCCGTGCATGACCGGTTTGCCCGCGAGGAACCGGGCGATGTCATTGGTGTCGGCGGTGCCGGACACGGGCGAAAACGTGGCGGGCGTGTAGGCATCGAGCGGCACGCCCGGACCGGGAACCGGCTTGCGCGGAGGGGCTTCCCCGCAACCGGAGAAGGCCAACAGGGCGAAAAGACTGGTGACGAGTCGGATGGTTTTCATCGGGATTTGGGATGGAGAGGAAACCACAGCAGGGCGCAGCCAAGAGCGGTGGCCAAACCGGCCAACGCGGCGAGGCGGCTGCTCGGTTGAAGCAGCGATTGGACGATCACGAACGAGGTCATCGCGAGAAACACGACCGGCGGCAGCGGGTGCAGTCGCCGGCCGAGTCCGCGCTTTTTAAGAATAAACACGCCGGCGACGGTAAGAGCCGAGCAAAGCGTCAGACCGGTTTGGGTGTAGTTGACCAAGGCATCGAGTTTGCCGAACCACACGAAACCGAGCGCGAGGGCGGTTTGAAACGCGAGCGCCCGGAGGGGCACTCCGTGGCGCGGAGCAAACCAACGCAGGGCTCGGACATCGCGTCCCATCGATCCTAGCACGCGGGGCCCCGCCCACAGCAAGGCGCTGACGGACGAAAACAACCCGACCGCGAGCAAGGCGGAAGTCCAGCGCGCCGCCGCCGGGCCGAACAAATGCCGCGCGGCGACGTCCGCGATTTCCGGCACGCCTCGCAACGCGTCCGCCGGAGCTGCGCGCAGGAATGCCGCGTTGAGCGCGACGTAAAGCGCGAGCACCAACAACGTCCCGCCGATGAGCGCGCGTTTCACCGTGCGTTCCGGTTCATGCCATTCTTCCAACCCATAGACCGCCGCGTTCCATCCGCTGTATGCATAAAAGACGAACAACAAGGCGCTGGCGAAGGCCGGGCTCAATGTTTCGCCGAGGTCGACCGTGGAGGGTCGCCACCGGATGTCACCATGACCGGGCAATAGGAGAACCGCGACCAGAAACGCTCCGATCAGCGAGAGCTTCAACGCGGTGGCCGCCACCTGGACCCGCGCGCTGGTGCGGGCGCTGAGGGCGTGAGATGCCGATCCTAACAAAATCACGACGGTGGCCGTGACGCCGATCGGGATCGCATGGAAACTCCGCTGCAAATATCCGCCGAGCGCCAGGGCGGTGACAGCGGTCGGCGCGGCGAATCCGATCACCGCCGAAAGCAGCCCGGCCATGAAACCGAGCGAGGGATGATACAGCGTGCCGAGAAAGTGATACTCGCCGCCCGAGCGCGGAAGCGCGGTGGCGACTTCCGCATAGCTATAAGCGCCGCACAGGGCGATCAGGCCACCAACGATCCACAGCAGTAAAATCGGTGGCGCGGCGTGGAAATCCCGCAACTGATAGCCGAGCGAAATGAACACGCCGGTGCCGACCATGTTCGCCACCACCAAGGCGGTGGCCGCGGTCGCCCCGGCATGACGCTTTTCCGGCATGTTCCCTTTTTCGCCCCGAATCGGTTAGAGCGCAAGGTGGGAGAAGTTGCCAGTTGCCAGTTGCCAGTTGCCAGTTGCCAGTTGCCAGTTGCCAGTTGCCAGTTGCCAGTTGTCGGCGAAGACTGTTCCCGATGAGGACGAACTTTAACTACGGTTCGGTCCGAGCTTCTTTGCTGGGAACCGGAAACTGAAAACTGGCAACTTCTCTCCCATGCCCGCTTCCGATCGCGAGGAACAATACTGGACCGATCCCGAAGGTCGGCGGCTGTGCTTCGCGGAGTATGGCGATCTAGCGGGCGAGCCGTTGATGTATTTTCATGGCTGGCCGAGCTCGCGATTGCAGGGGCGGATTTTGGACGCCGAGGCGAAACGTCTCGGATTGCGGATCATTTCTCCAGACCGGCCTGGGCTGGGTCGTTCCGATTTCGCGGGCAAACGAACGCTCGCCGATTGGGCGGACACCATTTCCGGGCTGGCGGATCATGTGGGTGCGGACTCGTTCCGGGTGCTCGGTGTCTCCGGTGGCGGACCATATGCGTTGGCCTGTGCGGCTTGGTTACCTGACCGGGTGCGAAGAGTGGCGATCGTTTGTGGTGCTCCTCCTTTGGCCGACATCCGCGATCACTCGGATTTGCTTTGGGCGTATCGGTGGCTGTTGCGGGTGCGGAAACGCATGCCATGGCTGATGGAAGGGGTGATGAATGGGGCGCGCAAAATTTCCCACATGCCGGTGGATCGCCCGCCGTTGAAATGGCTGCTGCGAACGATCCCGGAAGAAGACCGCCGGGCGGTCGAAAGCGCGGGCGGTTACGACTCGTTTTTCAACAGCTTTCGCGAAGGCATCCGCCAAGGCGGACGCGGCGCGGTGGCCGATGCGGACGTGTATCTCGATCCTTGGGATCTGGATTTTTCCGGCATCCAGGTGCCGGTCGTTTTCTGGCACGGAGGGCTCGACCGGAACATCCCGATCCGGATGGCGAAGGAACTGGCCGCCCGGGTCCCCAACGCGGAAACACGGTGGTTCGACGACGAGGGGCATTACTCGCTCCCATTGCATCGCTTGCGCGAAATTTTGGACGATTTACGGGGGAAACCCGCGGAAGCCGCAAAGGAATGAGGAAAGCAGGAATTTCCCGCCCTTCCTACTTTCCTTATTTAAATCAAACGGTGTTCTCGTGAACATGTTTCCGCTTGCCCTTGGAAAGATCGAAGGCAGGGTTTGGACATGGCGGAGCGCGGACGAGGAGCGGACTTCAATCCTGTGAACCGGTTCGAGCGGTTTCATGTCGAAACAGACGAGGACGCGTGGATGGACGACGATCCCCGGCCGCTGCGGACGACTTTTTTGCGGGATCATTCGCAGTCGATTCTGGTGCCGAACGATTCCGAGGATCTGGCCTTCGATTACGGCCTGAACCCTTATCGCGGCTGTGAGCACGGTTGCGCCTACTGCTACGCGCGGCGCTACCACGAGTACCTCGGCTATTCGTCCGGACTGGATTTCGAGTCGAAGATTCTGATCAAACCCGACGCGCCGCAATTGCTCGAAGGCACCTTGGCGAAACGCAGCTATAAACCGGGCGTGATCGCGATGTCCGGGGTGACCGACTGCTATCAGCCAGTGGAACGAAAACTCCAGCTCACCCGCGGGTGTCTTGAAGTGCTCGCTCGATTTCGCCATCCGGTCGGGGTGATCACCAAAAACGCACTGATCACCCGGGATGCCGACCATTTGAGCGCGCTCGCCCGCCATGGAGCGGCGTGCGCCTATCTTTCCATCACGACCCTCGATCCGAAGCTCGCCCGCATTTTGGAACCCCGCGCCGCCTCGCCCCGCGCGCGGCTGGACGCGATCCGCCAACTCGCGGAAGCGGGGGTGCCGGTGGGCGTGAGCGCGGCACCGATGATTCCGGGGCTGAACGACCACGAGCTGCCCGCGATTTTAGACGCTGTGAAAGCCCACGGCGGAAGCTTCGCGGTCTATTCGATGGTGCGGCTTGCGGGTAGCGTCGCCGATGTGTTTGCCGGTTGGCTTGATCACCATTTCCCCGACCGCAAGGAGAAGATTCTCGGTCGCATCCGGGCTGCTCATGGCGGCGCGCTCAACTCGACCGACTTCACCAAACGCCGGCACGGCAGCAGCGAAGGCGCACGGCAGTTGAACGCGCTGTTCCACGCGACCTGTCGGCGGGTCGGATTGGCCAGCCGTTCGCCGGCTTTGTCCTTCGACGCGTTCCGGCGACTGACACCGGGGCAAGGCGAGTTGTTTTAATGCGGTCTTGCGGCCTTGAATTGACCCCACGAAGGCGGAAGGCTGCGGCCATGCGCCACTGGCTGATTAAATCCGAACCCGACGTGTTCGGCATCGACGATCTCGAAAAAGCGGGCCGCGAGCCGTGGAGCGGCGTGCGAAATTATCAGGCGCGGAACTTCATGTGGAAGGACATGCGGCCCGGCGATCTGGCCTTGTTTTATCATTCCAACGCCACGCCGCCCGGGGTGGCGGGTCTCGCTCGGGTCGTAGGCGAACCGTATCCCGACCCGACGCAGTTCGATTCGAAAAGCGAGTATTACGACCCCAAGGCGACGAAGGAAAACCCGCGCTGGTGGCTGGTGGACTTCGAGTTCGTCGGGAAGTTTCCGAAGTTCGTTCCCTTGGAGCAAATGAAGCAGGAAGCCGCGCTCGAAGGCATGGTCGTGCTGCAAAAGGGCACGCGCTTGTCGATCACGCCGGTCGACGCGCCGCACTACAAGCGAGTGTGCAAATTGGGCGGGTGGAAGTCATAACGGCGTGATTTGGGAGTGCTGCGATTCATCGCAGCTTTGGGTCTCAAAGCGCATCTCCCAACAAAGCTGAGATGAATCGCAGCACTCCAAAAACTTGAACGAACGCTAAATGAATTTGCTCGGTGCTCTTGCCTTGGTTGCCGCGCTGGTGGCGTTTTCGCTGACCTTCCGGACTGCGAGAAATCGCTCCTGGAAAGTGCGCGCCGGATGGCTCCTCGCGATGGGGGTGTTGTCTTTCCCGGCGTGCGTGATGGCGCTGTATTACTTGCACGTGCTGCCGGAATGGGCCTGGTTTTATACGTTTCGTTCGTGGCTGGGCAGCGAGTTTTGTGTGGTGCCGCTCGGTGCGGCTTCCGCTTTGTTCGCCACTTGGTTGCCTCGAGTGTTGTTGGTGCTTCCCCTGAGCGCTTTCCTCGGCTCGTCGCTCATCCCATATTTGAAACCGGTGGTATCGCCGATTCAGGAAAGCGACTTCGCCGACCATTGGGAAAACGGGGTATGCAGACAAAGCACGTTCTCGACCTGCGGCCCTGCCAGCTTGGCGACGATTCTCAGTAGCTATAGAGTGAATGTTACCGAGCGTGAAATCGCCCGCTCGGCCCACAGTTATCAAGGCGGGACGGAGGCTTGGTATCTGGCCCGGTATGCTCGCACGAAACGGATGGAGACGCGTTTCGTTTTCCGCGAATCCTTTGATCCACAAGTCAGTTTTCCCGCGATCGTCGGGGTGAAAATCGGGGCATCCGGTCATTTCATCGCGGTGCTCGATTGTGTGGGCGGAAGGGTGACCTTTGCGGATCCTCTCCATGGCCGGGAAACTTTGTCTTTGGACGAGTTTCACAAACGTTACCGGTTCACAGGATTTCATTTGGCCGTCGCGAGAACGGACTGTGGCTGTGAATAGGTAATCATCCATTTTCTCATGATTGAAAAGTTCCCGGGCCAAGAGTGACGAACGCCTTGTTGCGGTGCGTTCGGCAAGATTCGTGGGCACAACCGTTATTCGAATGTGCCAATTCCGAGCTCCGATTGTGGGTATGGGAAATTCCGGTGGCTCGCGGTATTTCCTGGGGTCGATGGATGGATGAGACGTGCCAGCTTCTTTCCTCGCATGCTTCGTTTCTGTCGACGCTTCGCTCTGGAAGCCTGGATTACACCCTGTTCGTAGAGGTTTCGAATCCGACATGGGCCGTACGCATTTCACAACCCTTGCTCTCGGTGGCGGTGACCGCTGGATTTGAGATCGAGGTGTATTTTGCGGGTGAATAGTGGCTGCCGCGGCTCGCGGCAGGCCGTGATTGCGGCGGCTCGCCGCAAATGGAATGTGCAAAATAACCACGGTGGCGAGCCGCCCCCGAGACGGACTGCGGCGAGCCGCCGCAGCCACTTCAAGCGAACAACCGGTGGACATTTCACTGGGCCGTGCAATCGGTTTCGAGGGACATTGTCCCGCTAACCCATTGATCCGATGAAACCGCAAAAACAAACTGGAAACCCTGGCCGGGATCAGAGCCAACATCAAAAGGACGCTTCGCAGCAAAGTTCGCCGCAACGCCGGAGCCAAGGCTCAGGTGGCAAAGCGCAAGAGCTCAGCATTGAAGAAGCGATGAAGCTGGGCCGCTGAAAAGCGATCCGGCAGACGCCAGTGGGCTCCCTTTCACCGGAGCCCGCTTTTTTGTACCCCGGGCCTTGTGAATAACTTGGGCAAAACCGGGGAAAAGTCGTGAACAACGGGCGTTTCGCATTGTGAATAACTTGTGAACGACGGGGGAATAGTCTGCGCGCAATTCCGCCGATCGCTGTCTCTTTGAGGGTTGCGAGCGAGTCGATTATCTGAGGCTCGATGTGAAACGCTCGTCTGAAACGGTCGGAGTCCTGGAATCCGACTGCGATCTCGTCGAAAGTGCTTGGTGATGAACGAAGCTGCGGATTCGTCCGATCCCCATGATCTGAACCGCTTCGTGCAGGCGCAGGCGGACGATTATGCGCAGGCGTTGTCCGAGATTGGAGCGGGCCGAAAACGCTCCCATTGGATGTGGTACATTTTCCCGCAGGTCGCGGGGCTCGGTTCCAGCACCATGTCCGTGCGCTATTCGATCAAAAGCCTGGACGAAGCCCGTGCTTACCTGGCGCATCCGGTTCTTGGCGAGCGGTTGATCAAATGCTTCGAAGCGTTGCTCGACCTGAGAAACCGTTCGGCGTTCGAAATCTTCGGTTCCCCCGATGACAGAAAGCTCAAATCTTCCGCGACGTTATTCGCTATCGTGTCCCCTGGAGCTTCTGTGTTTCACCGCGTGCTCGAAAAGTATTTCGACGGTGAGATGGATCAGAAGACGCTGCGATTGCTTGGCTTGGATCGTTCAAAAGGCTAGGCAGCCTGTATGAAGCCCTTGGCGTTGATCCTGGTGGGAATGGTGCTGACTTCTTGTCGCGCTGAACAACGCCGGCAGATGTCTCCTCAATGGAACCTACGGTCCGCCGTGGTGATGTAGTGGACATCGATTCGTCGGCCTACTCGACTTCCCCGCCCAAGCGCTGGGATGTCGTCCTATTCGAATCGCCGATTGGCGAAAGCGAATGGATTGCACGAATCGTCGGCTTGCCCGGGGAAACGATCGATTGGGATGCCACTGGGTTACGGATCGATGGAGCCCGGCTAATAGCCCCGACGCATTTGGGATTGGGGCCGTATACTCCTCGTAAGGAAGGACCGAAACCCATGGGCAAAACATGGATCGATTTTTCCTATATTATTCCGGCAGATGGATACTTCGTGATGGGTGACAACACGGGCAATGCGCTTGATAGCCGTTACTGGGGCGCGTTGGAAAAGTCGAAGATCCGGGGCAAGGTCGTCGGCAAGTAGAGCCATCCACGTCAGCCCTCATCCGATAAACCGATCCCGAAGGCCTTCGAAGCGGCCTCGGCGATGCCGCGCTACCTTTTTCTTTCTGATCACTCAAGAAAGGGGGTATTCCCCATCCTCATCCATCCCATACCAGCCGAGCTTCCCGAACGCTTTCAGAATGGCGGGCGAGGGATCGTTCACATCGTCTTCGGCGTGCTCGATCGTAGCCGAGCGGGTCAGGCCGCGCATGGATTCGATGCTGATGACCGTGCGGAAACCTTCGAGGTGAATCCAGTCGCCCCAGTTCTTTGAGTCATGCCGGGGTTCGAGCTTTTGTTTGCGGAGCGCGTCGAGCACCTCGCGGATCGTGCAGGGGTCTTCGGATTCGGGGAGATGGACGACGGTTTCCATGGGGCAGGGCAAAGGTTCGTGCCGATTTAACCGTGAATCGACGCTTCGCACAATCTCGCATACGTTCCATTGCTATCGATGAGCGAAGCGTGCGTGCCTTGCTCGATGATCCGCCCTTTTTCGAGGACGCAGATCAGGTTGGCCTTTTCAACCGTGGAAAGGCGGTGGGCAATGACGAAACAGGTGCGATCGCTGCGTAAGCGCTCGAGTGCTTGCTGCACAAGCCGTTCGGTGCGGTTGTCCAGCGCGCTGGTCGCTTCGTCGAGCAAGAGCAGAGGAGGATTCTTCAAGAGCGCCCGGGCGATCGAGAGCCGTTGTTTTTCGCCACCGGAAAAACGCACGCCGCGTTCGCCCGCGGTTGTGTCGAGTCCTCCGGGTAAACGTCGCACGAAGTCCGCGGCGTTGGCGGATTCGAGGGCATGCCAAAGCTCTTCATCGGTCGCGTCTTGTTTCGCGAGCAACAGGTTTTCGCGAAGACTCGAGTTGAAGAGAAAGCTTTCTTGCGTGACGTAGCCTGTGTTGTCGCGCAGCCATTCCTTCGCCAGCGTGCCGATGTCGTGGCCGTCCAAGCGGATCGAACCCGCATCGACTTCGTAGAAGCGCGTGAGCAAGTTGAGGATCGTCGATTTGCCCGCTCCGGTGGAGCCGACGAGCGCGACGGTTTGACCGGGTAGTGCTTCGATGTCGATGCCGGTGATCGCGGGCGAATCGGGATCGTAATGGAAGGCGACGTTTTCGAAGCGGACGTGACCACGGAATTCGGACGGGCGTTCGCCGTCGGTCAGATGCGTTTCATCGGGCAAGTCCAGGATCGCGAAGACACGCTTCGCCGAAACCTTGCCTCCGAGATACACTTGGGTAAGCGCATTGATGCGGGAGATCGGATCGAACAAGAACCCCCACGAAACGAGGAACGCGATCGGCGTGCCGGCTTGCATGCGGCCTTGGATCACCGCCCAGGCGCCATAGGCCAGCATGAGGATGATGCCGGATTCCGCGAGCAACGAAACACCGGGCCACACCACCGCCTGGCCTTTCATCACGCGCATGTGTTTCTCCCCGACGCGACGGCTGGCATCCTTGAAGCGATCGAGCGCTTCGGGTTCCACCGTGTAGGCTTTGATCTGGCGAATGCCTGCGAGATTGTCGTGGAGCAGGGAGTTGAGCGCGGCTGAGGCTTCGGACGACTCACGCCATCTCGGTTCGGCGCGCTTCGAGTAAATCGTGGTGATCAGACCGATGAGGGGCAAGGGCGCGAGAGTGACCAAGGTCAGCTCCCAACTATTGATCAGCATCCAGCCGCCGATGATGAGGAATTGCAGGATCGCGGGAATCGTTTGGTCGATCGTTTCCAGAATCACGCGGTCGGTGGACGGAACGTCACTGGCGACGCGCGACATGATTTCGCCCGACGAGTTGCTGTCGAACCACTTGATCGGCAGGCGCTGGAGTTTGTTATAAAGCGCGAGCCGGAGATCGTGGACGAGTTTTTGTTCGAGCGCGTTGTTGCCATAGGTGCGGAGCGTGAAAAGCACCTGCCGGGTGAAAATGGCGGCGATTCCCAACAGCGCGGTGGGGAAAAGCAAATCCGCGCGGCGCTGCCCGATCACATCGTCGACCAATACCTTCGTCACCGTCGGAAGGACGAGCACCAATACCGTGCAGGCGATCGCCATCAATAGCGACACGACCGCTCGCCCGGGGTAATGCAGGGCGAGACGGAAAACACGGGGAAGAACAGGCATAGAGGCTCCAACAATTTGCCCGTAGCGGGTGCTATGGTCAACGAAAGCCTTGAGGATTCCCGAATGCCCAGGGCTCAAACTTTACGGTGACGGCGATGCACTCCGAGGCGATGTTGGGAATCGCGCATGAGTTCGATCGCTTCCGTCACCAGCGAACTCCGGCCGTGTTCGATGTGGAGGGTGATGACGTGACCGTCGTTGTCGAACTTCAGCACGCGGAAGATCGGATCGCGTTTGGTGCGGAAAAAGCAATGCAGCGGCACTTCGGGGTGAAGCGCGTTCCACAAGTGGGCGGAAGGCGGGAAATCGTCGAGTTCCGACAACGCGGCGAAGGTTTCCCGCACCAGACGCTGGCCATGCCGGCGCGTCCATTTGGAGGCCGCCCGGCGGTTGCGCAAGTGATCGAGCATGGCCGCCGCGGGGTTCAGCCGTTCTTCTTCCATTTCCGCGATCAGACTGCGGGCATGGATGGCCATCATCGCCTGCAATTCGTCGCGTTCGATTTCGCCCTTCTCGAACTGGGCGAAGAGGCGGTCGGGAGATGGGAGGGATGGTTCCATCGGCGGAATTTTTCGGTCGGGAAAAGCGCTTTTCCAGAGGAAATTGGATCGGTGGTGGCACCGTTCAGGGGTTGCCGACCGATTCCAGAATCAACTGATGCAGACGGAGAGTAAGTTCTTCTTCGTACCAAGAGAAGGTGGTTTGACCCGGACGGATCTCCATCAAATGATCCTGTTTAAACCACGCTCTTTCCAACTGATGGCTCACGGTCGCCGATCCCGCCCAGAGGACGGTGCCGAGCATGAATGCGGGCAAGAGAACCCGCGACAGGGTGATCCGTTTCAACAAAGACTCCGGGCGACTAAATAGGCTGCGGCAGGTTGCGATGAGCAACCAAAGAGAGAAGGGGATGATCACGATCAGCTGGACGGCGGTGGCGAGAGGCATCGAGTCATACTGTTTCAGCATGGCGAGGCCGGCCAAGGGAAACATCAGGATCAATCCGCCAACGATGCTGGCAAGGATCCACCGCCTAGACCATCGGAGCCCGACGGCTCCCACACGGCGCGAGAGTCTCCCGCGGCCGATCAGCACGGGCAACGCGATGGTCAGTGCTTGGGCGACGTAAAACAGTCCGATCGAGCCCACGTGGGGAAGATGGGCGATGCTCCATTCCCGGCCTCCGATCCACGGCGTCCGCATAAACCCCTGCAAAACCAGAAAGGGCAGGACGACACCGACGATTAAAATCCAGGCCCAGTCCACGGGCGAGAGAGTCTCGGTTAAACGCGTGGAAAGCTTGCGATGAATTTCCCCTCCGCGAAAACGGAACAAGGCCACCGCTCCGGCGTAGATCGCCATCACCACCGCCGCCCAAACCGCAAGGAACTTCGCGAGCAATTCGTGATCTGCCCAGCGACCCGGTTTGAGATCTTCGTCGGTCAATGACGGCGGGTTGGGCACCATTCCGCTCATCGTCGGTAAAGCCATGCCCGCCCAATAACTCATGCGCGCTTTCTGCTCTTCCGCGTCATACGCTTCCATCTCTTCACGTTTCCATTCCCTGTAACGTTTAAAGCGGGCATGGATCTCATTCAGTCTTACCGCGTCCGGCGATTTCAATGTTTGCGCGGACGAGGCGAGAGCGGCGTAGCCACCTCGAAGCACCTCAAGCGTAATCAAGCCATCCACAAGATCCACACTGTCGGACGAGGCGAAGCGGCGAGTGAATGAATCCCACGTTTGGACGAGCTTGGCATGAGCTTCCTGATACTGAAGCTCCGCGAGTCGTTGGCTCTCGGCATGAAGAACTCCCGGCAAGTGGCGGAACGGATATTTTGCGTGCTTGCCCCCCAATAGATAAGCCCAGGTGAGTCCCTGCTCAATCACTCCGGTCTTTGGAGGCAGTATACGAATCCTCTGCGCGATCAACTTCCGTTGATATGTCTCGAAGCGCGGCAAAGAAGCGACGGTTTCCAAAAGAGTAAGGGCTTCTTTTAGCTTTTCGGCATCGATCACCTGATAGCGCACGGGGGCATTCGCTTTTTGCTCCGCCCAAGACCGTTTGATCGAATCGGTCGCCTGATCCGCACGGACGGCGGCCGCGATAGCCGGGAACCAGCCATTTTCGGGATCGAGGCGTTTGCCGGTTTCCAGAAAGTCGGGTGGTAGGTCGCGATTCTCCTCGATGTAGGCCAACGCGTATTCGATGAAAAAATCCACGCGGCCGGGATCGCTGGCCCAAAGCGCTTTCCAGCGCAGCGAACGCGAAGACTGAGTCGTATCACCGAACAGGAGCAACTTGTCGGCGGGCGAAAGGTTGCCGCGTGAGCCCAACGGATCACCCGCGCCCGAGGGGGCGGACGTGCCTATGAGTCCGATCATCTTGGCTGCGTGCAGATGCAATCCCCCTTGGATGACTGCCGCTGTCAGCAACCCCGCCAAGGCGAAGATTGCGGTGATATTGAGAGCCATTCGCCAATGTCGGCGGAAAACGCTTCGGTCGTGTTTCGCCAATTGGTTCGCGGCGGCTTCAAGCTCTGGACCTTCGGTTGCTTCACCCATCCTCTCTTCCAAGAGGCGCTTTCCCGCCGCATGAAGCTCGTGGTCGTTTTCGAGCGGGCGGAGGAGCGCGGCTTGGAAACTGGCGGAGGGATCGGTCATGGGAAACCATGAGAGCATTTATCTCATCGCTGCCAAGCATGACTGGTTATTCCGCGGGTTCAAATCCTCCGGTCTTCCTCCACAGCCTCGGCGTGAGCACGAACGCTGCCGCCGCTAATCCGCTCGCCAAGCCCCACCAAACGCCGCGCGGTCCGAGATTCAGGCCGAAGGCAAGCCACGCACCGACGGGCAAACCGATCAGCCAGTAGGAAACGAAGCCGAGAACGGCGGGCAAACGGACGTCGTGCAAACCACGCAGCATCGAAGCCGAGGCCACTTGGATGCCGTCGAAAATCTGGAACACGCCGACAATGACGAGCAGCGAAGCGCTCAGATGCACAACGGAGGGATCGGTTACGAATAAGCGCGCCAACGGTTCGCCCGCGAGGAGAAACGTTCCGCCGCTGAGTAGCGTGAAGGCGAATGCGAGAGCCCATCCGCTCAGCGCGATGGGACGCAGCCGCGAAAGTTCGCCCGCGCCATAGGCTTCGCCAATGCGCACGGTAAGGGCCATGGAAAGACCGAGCGGCACCATGAAAGCGGTGGCCGCACAGGTCAGCGCGATTTGATGCGAGGCGAGGGCGTCGGTCCCGAAACGTCCGACCATCAAGCCCGCGGTGGTGAACGCTCCGACTTCGCAAAGCATTTGTAAGCTGGCGGGGAGGCCCAGAGCGAGCAGGTGCTTCAGGGCCGCGATTTTCGGTCGGGCGAACCAGCGTTCCGGTACCCAACCGGAGAGCGATCGGCTCCTGCGAAGCCAAAACAGCATCGCGATCACCATCGCCCAGCGCGCGATCAAGGTCGCCCAACCCGCGCCTTCCAGGCCTAGGACGGGGAAGCCGAGTTTTCCGAAAACCAGAACGATCGCCAGCACCACGTTGAGCGCGACGCCACCGAGGAAAATCCAGAACGGTGGCCAAGGGCGGTTCATCGCGTCGGCGTGATTTTTTAACCCAATTCCGGCCAACGCGGGCACGAGCGACGCCATCAGAATCAGGTAAAACGCAGGCGCCCGGCGGGTGACGTCGGCGGGTTGGCCGAACCATTCCAATTTCGGGGTGAGCGCCGCCATCAGGGCGAACAGAGCGACGCCCAGTCCCAGCGACAACCATAGACCGTTAAGACCGGCCGCGCGGGCCGCGGCGGGATCGTTCGCGCCCCGGGCGTTGGCGGTGCGGACGGAAATGCAGGTGAGCACCCCGATGCCGAAAACCAGCGGGACGTGGAAAAGCACGTTCGAAAACGCCAGCGCGGCCACGTCGAGAACGCCGGCGCGGGCGACGATCACGGTGTCGGCGACGCCGAGCAGCATTTGCCCCAGTTGGCCGATGATCAGCGGTATCGCGAGCTTGAGAATGGGGCGGGTTTCGCCGGACATGGATGGGCAGTTTCTCCCGGGAACGCGACGTAGCAAAGAGAAGTTCCGGCCGATTTTACGCCCCTTGCGTTGGCAAAAAACTGGGCCATTTTCTGGAGTCGCCGCCATGTCACGTATTTCGGTCAAATCGGAAATGCCCGCGCCTGCCGATGAGGTCTTCGACGTGTTGCATGACTACGACCACCGGCAGGAGTGGGATCCCGTCATGCGCAACACGCGTCTGACTGGTGGGCAGCGTGAAGCGAAATTGGGTGCGAAACGTCACAGCCGCGTCGCGTATCAGCTCGGGAATCTGGAGGTGGACGAAGAATACGTCACCTTTCATCCGGGCGAATTGGCGGCGTTGCGGATGCTCAACCATCCGGGTTTCCTCGAATCGTTCGGTTCCTGCACGCGCCATAAAAACACGCCCGGCGGATCGGTCGCGATTTACTCGGCGAATTTCCACACGAAGCCCAAGTGGTTGCGCCCCGTGATGGAACCGCTTGCTTCGGCATGGTTGATGTTCGAAGCCCGGCGGCATTTGAGTTCCCTAGCCAAAGAAGTGCAGCGGCGGCAAGGCCAGCCCTTCGGCGCGTTGCCTGTGATGCCGGTGCTTCCCTGAAAGAGTTACCGGGCTTCAGTTTTCCGTTTCCGGCGGGGAGAGGCGAGAAGAGCGGGTCAAAAGGCGGGCGACGAGGTTGCCGATTTCGCGGAGAGTGCGGTCGCTGCCGCGATACACCACGAGGGTGACGACGAAGAGGATGAAGCTCCACATCAGTTCCGCGACGAACCACGGAGCAAGCTCCCACCATGAGCCGACTTTCGACATGCGCGTGTTGAGATAACGATCGACCCAGAAATGGTCCACGAAGTAGGCGACTGCGATCCCCAGAGCGGGGCCCTTCTGCCATTCGCGGGAAACCGCGGCACGGGCGGTGATGAGAGCGAGCAATCCGCCGACGACCACGGGCAGGCAGATGACCATGTTGTAGCCATATCCGTCGGAAATCAGGGTGGCGATATTGACGATCAGATTGGTGAACGCCACCAAACCCACCGTGAAAGCGAGGTATTGGATGAGGCGACGCAGAAGATTCATGGCGATGAGTTGAAATAAAAGCCGCTCTCCTTTTGGGAAAGCGGCTTTTGAGAAGCGGAGATGCGGACTGAAGTCCGCGGTCCGTTTTTACGCTTCGAGGATCTGGTCGAGCACGTAAGGCAGGATGCCACCGGCGAGGTAGTAATCGACTTCCGCGGGGGTATCGAGGCGGACTTTGACCGGGATCTCGAACGAAGCCGCGCCCTTCGGGTGAACGACGAGCGTCGCGCCTTGCATCGGCTTGAGTTCTCCCGAGAGGCCGGTGAGGTCGAAGGTGACGTCCTGCAAATCCTTCACGCGGTCGTAGTCGGCTTTGTCGACGAAATTAAGCGGCAGCACGCCCATGCCGATGAGGTTGGAACGGTGGATGCGCTCGAACGACTTGGTGATGACCGCTTTCACACCGAGCAGGCGGGAACCCTTCGCCGCCCAGTCGCGGCTGGAGCCCATGCCATAGTCCTCGCCGCCGATGACGACGAGGTTGGTGCCGTCGGCCTGATACGCGACGGAGGCGTCGTAGATGAAGGTCGCCTTGCCGCAGCTCGTCGAGATCGGCGAGTCGGGCGAAGTGACGTCGCGATCGCCGAAGTAAAGTGTGTAGCCGCCTTCGACGCCCGGGATCATGAGGTTCTTGATGCGGACGTTGGCGAAGGTGCCGCGGGTCATGACGCGGTCGTTGCCACGGCGCGCGCCGTAGGAGTTGAACTCGGCCTTCTGCACGCCGTTTTCGATCAGGTAGTGACCGGCCGGAGAGGTCGGCTTGATCGAACCGGCGGGCGAAATGTGGTCGGTCGTGACCGAGTCACCGAAGATGCCGAGCGGGCGGGCGTTGAGAATGTCGCCGACGTGCGAAGCGCTGGCTTCGAAGAACGGCGGGGATTGAATGTAGGTCGATTTGTCATCCCACGCGTAGGTCGCGCCGCTGGTGCCGGAGATTTCGCCCCACTTCGGATTGGCGGAGTCGAGGTCTTCGTAGAGCTTCTGGTAAACGGCAGGCTTGAGTGCGGCGGCGAGCTGCTCCTTCACTTCGGCGTGGGTCGGCCAGAGATCCTTGAGGAAAACCGGATTGCCGTCCTGGTCGTTGCCGAGCGGTTCGGTGGTCAGGTCGAGGTCGACGCGACCGGCGAGGGCGTAAGCCACGACGAGCGGCGGGCTCATCAGGAAGTTCGCCTTGATCGAACCATGGACGCGGGCTTCGAAGTTACGGTTGCCCGAGAGCACCGAAGCGCAGACGAGATCGCCTTCCTTGATCGCGCCTTCGATCGCCGGATGCAGCGGACCGGAGTTGCCGATGCAGGTGGTGCAACCGTAGCCAACGGTTTGGAAACCGAGCTGGTCGAGTTCCTTCTGAAGACCGGTCGCCTCGAAATAATCGGTGACCACGCGGGAACCGGGAGCGAGCGAGGTTTTGACGTAAGGAGCGACGGTCAGGCCGAGGGCGTTCGCCTTTTTCGCGACCAAACCCGCGGCGATCATCACGCTCGGGTTGCTGGTGTTGGTGCAGGACGTGATGGCCGCGATGAGCACCGAGCCATGGCCTAGCTCCAGACCGCGCGGGCCTTCGGGGAACATGTCTTCGCAAACGTCCGGCGTCGGGCGGTTGGAAACCATCTCGACTTCGTTCTTTTCGTGGCCTTCGAACGCTTCGTGCTTGCTGTCGGTGGAGAGCAGGGAGTCGACGGAAACGCCGGCCTTTTCGCGCATCGAGAATTTCACTCGGCGATCGCGATCGGCGGCGGTGAGGCCGAAGCCGCCTTTTGTGGACGGCTCGGTGAAGAGCGCGTTGAACTTGTCGCGCAGCGCGGGAACGTCGATGCGATCCTGCGGGCGCTTCGGGCCGGCGACGGAAGGCACGATCGTCGAGAGATCGAGTTCGAGCAGGTCGGTGTAATCGCACTCGCCCTTGTCCGGGATGCCGAAGAGGCCTTGGGCCTTGTAGTAATTTTCGACCGTCTTGCAGAGCTCTTCGGAACGACCGGTGCCGCGGAGGTAGGCGATCGTTTCGCCGTCGACCGGGAAGAAGCCCATCGTCGCGCCGTATTCCGGAGCCATGTTGGCGATCGTCGCGCGGTCCGGCAGGCTGAGCGCCGCGGCGCCGGGGCCGTGGAATTCGACGAATTTGCCGACCACGCCGTGTTTGCGGAGGATTTCGGTGATGCGGAGGGTGAGGTCGGTGGCGGTGACCCCTTCAGCGAGTTCGCCGCGAAGGTAAACGCCGACGACTTCCGGCACGAGGAAGGTCACCGGCTGACCCAGCATGCCCGCTTCCGCTTCGATGCCGCCGACGCCCCAGCCGACGACGCCCAGGCCGTTGATCATGGTGGTGTGCGAGTCGGTGCCGACGAGGGTGTCGGGGTAATAGACGCCGTTTTTCTCAAGCACACCCTTGGCCAGGAACTCGAGGTTCACCTGGTGGACGATGCCGATGCCGGGAGGCACGACGGAAAACGTTTGGAACGCCTGCTGGCCCCACTTGAGGAACTCGTAGCGTTCGCGGTTGCGGATGAACTCGATCTCCATGTTGCGGTCGAGCGCGGCCTGCGAGCCGGCGAAATCGACCTGCACCGAGTGGTCGACGACGAGGTCGACGGGAACGAGCGGCTCGATTTTTTCCGGTGAGGCGCCGCGTTTCACGGCTGCGTCGCGCATGGCGGCGACATCGACCAGAAGCGGCACACCGGTGAAGTCCTGCAGGACGATGCGGGCGACGGTGAAGGGAATTTCGTATTCGCCGGGAGCCTTCGCGTTGTAGTTCGCGAGGTTGGTCACGTCGTCGAAGCTCACCTTGCGGCCGTCCACGCAGCGGAGGACGGATTCGAGCACGATCCGGATGGAAACCGGGAGGCGGGAAAGTTTCGGGAATCCCTGCTCGGAGAGGGCGGGAAGGGAATAGAATTTGCCTTCGGCTCCGGAGCCGGTGGCGAACGTGCGGAGGGTGTCCATCGTGAGAGATTGCTAGGGCCTGGCGATGCCGGAAAATACTGGGCCGGCGCGCGCGAGGTTAGGGGGGGAGGGAAATTTGTCAAAATGTTCCCTCGACCTCGAAACATCGGATTTGCGGACGGTTTCCGGCCACGAAAAAGCCCCGCCTTCCAAAGAAGGGCGGGGCTGGGAAAAGAGGGCTGCTTAGTTGAAGGCCGGAGCCTTGTGCTGGCTGAAATAGCCTTCGCCCGTATACATCGACGCGTCGTAGTCCGGCAGCGGACCGGAATCCGGAGGCAGCGGAATGTTGCCGAGCGTGGCGTCTTCCGGTTGCGAATAGGCGATGTTCACCGGCGTGCCGACTTTCACGAGTTTGAAGAACTTCGGCGAAAGGTTTTCATGCATGCGGATGCAGCCATGGGTGCAGGGATGGTGCTTCACCCAACCGGTGTGGAAGCCGTAGTTGGCCTTGAACTCGCACCAGTAAGGCATCGGCGTGCCCTTGAACGCCCAGCCGGCCGGCTTCTGGGCGAGCATCGTTTTCACCGCTTGGTTGCCTTTATAGGCATAGCCATGGGTGTTGGCGCGCTTTTTGGCTTCTTTGTGGAAAATGGTGAAGCTGCCTGCCGGGGTGCTGGTGCCCGGGGAGCCGACCGATACCGGCATCACGAGCAAGGGTTCGTTGCCTTCGAGCACGTAAACGCGTTGCTTGCTGAGAGAGACTTTGACCCGGACGGCCGACGGATTTTTTGGCATTTTCGCCGGGCGGTCATAGGAGCGGTAGGCGGCTACGCCGGAGCCGCCTTTGGTCGCGGTACTGGCGCAGGAGGCGAACAATCCCGCCACGAGGGCGAGGCTGGCGAGGGTGAGGGGGCGGAGATGTTTCATGTGAAAATCAGTCGGGCCACACCTTGGCGGGGCTTCCGGCGGAACGCAAGCAGGCGCTCGTTCAGTTGCGGCGCTCCCAGGAATCCACCCGGCCATTGATGAAGGTCACGCGGGCGCGCAGAACCGAAATGGTCGACGGACTGATCGTCGGGCCGAAACCATAGCCGCGGTAAGGATAGTAACCGTAAGGCCCGTATGGATCGTAGAACGGTCCGCTGTAAAAATTATCCCAATGGCTGGTTTCGCGGGTGGTGTAATCCCAGCGTTCCATTGGCTTTCCGCGCTCTTCGCCATGATAACGCCGGCTCGGTTCGCCCCAAGCCAGCAGCACGGCTTCCGGCCGCATGCCGCGGGAGAGCTGGCCTTGTTCGACAAGGTGTTTCTCGCGTTGGCTCAGGCTCGCGAACCATTGGGGATTGCGGGCGATGCGCGATTGGGGTGTCGGCACCACGCACGAAACGCAGAGCACGAGGGGGGCGAGGAGCAGGAAAAAGTTTTTCATGAATGGAAAAGTAGCGTGACGGGGTGCATGATGCAAACCCGCCGGAGGATTTCCGGAAGAGTTTGAAACGGGCTTGCCAAGCCGGAACGGGCGGCAGCAATGTCGCCCCGAATCACCTTTCCCATGTCCGAATTGATCGAAGCCGAAGACCTGAAGCCCGCCCTCAAGAAATGCCCCGAGTGGGAGCTTGAGAAGAACGCGATCACCCGCACGGTGGAATTCGAGGAGTTCATGGACGCCATCGATTTCGTCAACGACCTCGCGGAAATCGCCGAAGAGGCGCAGCACCATCCGGATATCACCATCCGCTACACGAAGGTCTCGCTCAAGCTGACCACGCATGACGCGGGCGGCGTGACCGACCTCGACATCGAGCTCGCCCAGCGCATCGACAACCTCGTCGATTGATCTTCCGGCGATTCGTTTTCAAGCCCGCCGCTTCTCCGTGAAGCCGCGGGCTTTTTATTTCCGCTCAGCGCGGCATGAGCAACTCATCGTCCTTGAATCCGGTCAGCTCGCGCAGGCCGCGCAGCAAACGTTGGAGCGTGAGGAAAAGTACGCCGAATACCGGAGCTAGGACAATCAGGAAACTCCAGCCGGTGATCTTCGCGACGATCGCGTTATACGTTTCCAACGCGTCGGGCGCGTGATGATCGAAACCACGAAACAGAAAGAGCGCGAGCCCGAGGTTGATCGCGGAGCTCAGGAAGAAGGAATAACCGAACAAGCGGTTCGCTCCTGCGAGCAAAGCCTTGTAACCGGAATCGGTGCCGCGCTCGGCGATGCGGCGTTCGATTTTCGGAACGTCGAAAAGCGTGTCATTAAAAAGGAACACCCGCAGCAAAGGGGTGGCCGTGCGCTGCGAAAACAAAACCGCCGCACCCAGCGCGAGCGGAATCGCGCCTTCCTTGAGCCCGAACAGGATGCCCGCTCCCGGTTTCACCGTTCCATCGGGATTCCACAAATAGAGCGTCAATCCACCCGTCAGGAGAACGGAGATCAAACCAAGCGCCGAAAAGAAATTGCCCTTCCGCGTTTTGACGAAATGCCAGACGCCATAGCCAAGGGGCAGCGCGAGCGCGACGATCAAGGCCTTGAGCGGACCGATATGCCAGGGCCTCGCCGTCTTGCCCAACATCTGCTGCACCCCCGGGTCTTTGCTGAGGTAACTCAACACGAGCACGGGAATCAGGATGTTGATCAGCAGATTGGCGAGCGGGTGCTCTTGGCGCGACTTGGGTTCGGGCATGGGGAATACGGGTGAGCCAAACGGCAAAGGAGAAACCGGAAAAGAAAAAAGGCGAACCCGCGTCACGGGTCCGCCTTGATCAATTAGAGGCAATCAGACGGTGCCGAAGATCGTCTTGCCGCTGGAAAGGAGGTCATTGCAGGCCTCCTTCATGCGCTCGCAAAGGCCTGCCTCCGCCTTCTTCAAATAGGAGCGCGGGTCGTAAGTCTTCTTGTCGCCAACCTCGCCGTCGATTTTCAACACGCCTTCAATGTTCTGGCAGACGTGCGTGACGATCGGACGGGTGAAGGCGTACTGGGTGTCGGTGTCGATGTTCATCTTCACCACGCCGTAATCGAGAGTCTCACGCAGGTCGCTTTCGGACGTGCCGGAACCGCCGTGGAAGACGAGGTCCATTTCGGCCGCCGTGCCATGCTTGTCGGTGACGGCCTTTTGGCCATCACGAAGGATGGAGGGCTTCAGCTTCACCGCGCCGGGTTTGTAAGCGCCATGGACGTTGCCGAAGGTGGCGGCGAACAGGAAGCGGCCGATCGGGCTGAGCGCTTCGTATACTTCCACCATGTCTTCGGGGGTGGTGTAGAGCTTTTCCGACGGCAGGCCGGAGGTGTCGTGGCCGTCTTCTTCACCGCCCACGCAACCGGCTTCGACTTCGAGAATGATGTCGAGTTCGGCGCACTCTTTGAGCAGCTCCTTGGAAATCGCGAGGTTTTCGCTGAGCGAAACGACCGAGCCGTCGAACATGTGGCTCTGGAAAAGCGGGCCTTTGCCAGCGGCGATGCGTTCGCGCGACGCCTGGAGCAACGGCTTGAGGAAGCTTTCGACTTTCGCCGGATGGCAATGATCGGTGTGGAGCGCGACGAGGATGTCGTATTTTTCCGCGAGGCGATGGCAGGCTTCGGCAAGCACGATCGCGCCGAACGCGGCGTCTTTCACCGACGTGCCGGAGGCGAATTCGCCGCCACCGGTGGAAACCTGGATGATGCCGTCGGACTTCGCTTCGGCGAAAGCGCGAAGCGCACCGTTGATCGTGGTGATCGAGGTGACGTTGATCGCCGGATACGCGTAGCCGCCTTTCTGGGCGGCATCGAGCATCGCACGGTATTGAGCGGGAGTGGCTACGGGCATGGCAGGGGACTAGCGCGGAGAGTCGCTCGCGACAAGGGGAATGGAGTAAACCACTTTTCAGAGCATTTTTCCCCTTGCTAAAAACCGGCCTCGCTTCTAAACATCCGGCCCCGCCGCAAGGCGGCACAGAAATGGTGAATGGGTAGATGCCCGAGTGGCTAAAGGGGGCAGACTGTAAATCTGCTGGCTAACGCCTACGCTGGTTCGAATCCAGCTCTGCCCACCACCTTCTGAATGAATCAGGGAGCCAAATGGCTCCCTTTTTTGTTGGTTGGTAAAATCGCCCGCTGTCAATTCGCTGTCAGAATTCATCCTGAAGCCACCGCGCCGGCAAACAGCGCGGCCGAACGGTTCTACGCATTTGCTCATACAGCCGTTGGAGCGGCGCGTAGATGATGCCTTCCGCGAGAGTTTGATCCAACGCTTCATCGTATTCCCGGCGGTTTCGTCGAAAATCGCCTTACCTCCGGTGCCTTTTCAATTTGTTGCTGTGTGTTGTGAATCATTGGATGACGCACAGGGGGCGGTTACGGTTGGGTTTGACCTCCTGGATCTGGATTACGAAGATCGAATGGGGGCTCTCGTTTCGAAGTTCCCAAACATTTTATACGACTAGGTTCCTTCCACCGTGCTGAATATCTTTAGCCCCTAATTTTGCTTCATCTTGGGAGGGAGGGTGAAGCCGTAGCCATGCCTTTCCGATGGGACGGGAAAATTTTCGAAAAAAACCATCAAGATTTGCAGCCGGCGAATCATTCTTCTTTCGATGAAAGCCAATGATCCGGCCTCGCGTGAGCATACGCTGCAAGTGCAGCGCTTGTTCGTGGAGCATCATATGCGGATCAAAGGCTTCGTCTGCGCGCTGCTCCCGGATTTCACGCTGGCGGATGATGTGGTGCAGGAAACATTCCTGACGATCACCCGGAAGGCACACAAGTTCGAGCTGGGCACCGACTTTCTGAAATGGGCGTGTTCGATCGCTCGCTTCAAAACGATGGAGGCGCGCGCCACCTCGAAGAATGTCCGGGCCTTATCGGACTCGACCTTGGAATTGCTCGCATCCGCACCCACCGCGATGGTTGACGATGTCCGGACGGATCTTCTGAAACAATGCCTTGTCCGGCTTTCGCCCAAAGCGCGTGAGGCGATTCATTTGCGTTATCACGAAGATTGGACACCCGCACAGATCGCCCAAAAACTAGAGTGGTCTTTGGAATCCGCCTACTCCGTGCTCTCGCGGACGCGGTCGTTTCTTCGAGACTGTATTGAACAACGCATGAAGGAGGCTCGATGAACCGGCGCTTCATAAAGTTGGTGGATCTTTATCTCGATGGTGGGCTGGACACCGGCCAGATGGCGGAGCTCGAAACGGAGCTGCATGGAAGCGAAGCGGCGCGGGACGAATTCTGGCGACGCGCGCGACTCCATGCTGCGATCCGCGATGCGACCCTTCAGCAGGACGGTGGCACGCTGGCGCGAAAATGGCGGCTATCGAAGCGTCCGCGGATCCGCTTGATTCGTCACCTCAAATGGATCGCGGGAGCGGCAGCGGTAGTGACGCTGGCATTAGGGCTGATCTGGTACGGCGAGCGGACCAAACCGCTCGCCCGGGTGTCGCGGCTCACCAGCGATGGGGAGCGCAAGACTGGCAAATTTTTGCGCCGGGAGACTGTGGAACTCGGGAGCGGTGCGATGGAGTTGTCTTTCTTCAGTGGCACGCGGGCGGTATTCGAAGGACCGGGACGGCTCGAAATCCGGGGCCCTAAGGAAGTCTTGCTGCACCAAGGGCGGTTTAGTGCAACGGTCGAACCGAAAGGACATGGGTTCACCGTCAGCGGCGACGGATTCAAGATCGTGGATCTTGGCACGAAATTTGCCGTAAATCGTCCGGCTTCAGGAGTGGGTTCCCCCATTGAAGTGCACGTGACGGAGGGAATGGTGGAAGTGGTGGCGAATCAAAGCCAGCGGATCGGCGCGACGGAGGCCCTGCGGTTGGAACAGGGACGAGTGGAAGCGGTGCCGTGGCGGCCGGAGCTGTTTTTCGAGCTTCAGCGTTTCGAAGGGCTTGAGGCGACTCGGTGCCTGCGGGAACATCCGGCGGGCGTGGTTCACCTCGATTTCGGCGATTTCGGAACGTCGCTCGCGAATCGCGCGGTCGAGGGCAGCGGGGTGGAAATCGCATCGACCGGTGTGACGCCGGCGGATGGACGATGGCCGGCGTCCGGAGCGATGCGATGGGCGAACGATACGGACCGCGTGCGTCTGTCGGTCCCCGGGGAATTTCAGGAGCTGACGCTGGTGGCTTGGGTCTGGATTGACGAACTGCCGCACGGGCAGAACGCGCTCGCGATGAGCGGCGCGGAATTACCCGGCGATGTCCATTGGTATCTGTATCGCGATGGAAGGATCGGATTCGGAATCATCGGGCAGGATCATCTCTGGCACCATGCGGCTAGTCCACGCCTCGTGACTCACGCGGATCTCAAACGTTGGATGCTGCTGGCCACCACCTTTAGCGGTGGTCGTGCCTCGCACTACATCGATGGAAAATTCGTGTCATCCCATTCGCTGGACGGGGTGACGACCGCTCGCCCCGGTTTGCTTGATCTTGGAAACTGGCCGGTCCCGCCTGGCGGCATCCTGCGCGCATCTCTCGGTTATCTTCGCGGGCCGACGGATTACCACCGCGCCTTCCGCGGCCGGATCGATGAATTTTCCCTACTCTCGAAGACACTCTCCGCCTCTGAGATTCAGAAACTTCACGAAGACGGCCGCCCTCGATGATCGAACCCCGATCCATCGCTGCCCGATCTCCCGATTCCCAAAAAAACCCACCAAAACCCATCATGATCTCTGATGAAAATAGCTTTGCGACCAATCGGCTTGGCCTAAGCAACGCCGCACGAAGATTGATGGAGATCGCCAAGGCGTTGTTCGCTGCGATGCCCTTTTTGGGAGATCGTCGCAGAGATCTAACATGCCGCGTCATCTCCTGCTTTGCCGTATGCTGCGCTCTGCCACTCCACGCGCACCCGATCAGCTTTAATTCCACGATCACTTACTCGGCCACCCAGCCCTCGGGCGCGGCGGGCAGCATCGAGCAGTGGAGCGGAGCCGCCTTTGACGCGGCGAACATCGGCGGCTCGGGCGTCAACGCCGACGGCGGCGCGGATAACGGTACGGCCAACGACGCGAGCACACGCGTGGCCGGCGGCCAGCCGATCCAGGGGCAGACCTTCACCACCGGGAGCAATGCCAACGGCTACGACGTGAGCGGCATCACCGTGCGCATGGCCGGCTACACAAGCAACACGGCCACCGGCTCGAACACGACCTCCTGGAATCTGGGCGCGAGCCCCGGCCCGATGCACGCGGTGGTAGCCAAGATCAACGGCACCACGCACAGCCCGGTATCCATCCAGAACTTCATGGCGGGGGGCACGGGCAACCCCGGCTCGGGAACCAGCGCGAACGGCTCGGGCACCTACCTCACCTTCAACCTGCCGTTTTCGGTGCACCTCGAGCCGAACACGACCTACGGCTTCGACCTGGTCATCGGCAACAGCTCCGGCAACCACTTCGAGTGGCTCGGCACGAGCGGCAATCCCTATGCCGGCGGGACCGCCTACACCCGGAGCTGGGAAGGGCCGATCACACCGGTGTCCGGCGACCGTGTCTTCCAGGTGAACATGACGGCATCGGCGGTGCCCTACGCGCCGTTCGTGCACCCCGGAGCCTTGCACACGCAGGCCGATTTCGACCGCATGAAGGCCAAGATCGACGCGGGCGCCGAGCCGTGGAAGACCAGCTACGATTTTCTCGCGGCCAGCCCCCACGCGCAGACGTGGTGGAACCCCTACAACGTGGATTACATCAATCGCGGGGGCTCCGGGACCAACAACTACACCCGCAGCCAGAGTGATGCGCAGGCGATCTACCACCTCGCCCTGCGCTGGAAGCTCACCGGAAACACGGCATACGCGGATCGGGCGGTGATGATCGCGAACGTCTGGTCGGATTTGATCGGTATCAGCGGCGACACCAACGCATCACTGGCCGCCGGTATCTGCGGCTACCTTTTCGCCACGGGCGGCGAGATTCTGAGCACCTACCCCGGCTGGCCTGCGGCGGAGAAGCAGGCCTACAAGGACATGATGATGCGGGTATTTTATCCGGGGAATGCGGATTTCCTGTGGCGCCACCACCAGACCCCGTTCACCAAAGGCGGCAACACGCACTACCGGCTGAACTGGGACACCGCCAACATGGCGTCGATGGCCGCCATCGGCATCCTTTGCGACAATCGCGCCGTGTATGAGCAGGCGGTGGACTATTTCAAATTCGGCCCGGGCAACAGCCGAGCGGAGCGCGCGGCATGGTACATCCACCCCGATGGTACCGCGCAGACCGAGGAGAGTGGGCGCGACCAGCCGCACAACAAGGGCGGCTGGTATGCGATGGCGCTGCTTTGCCAAATGGCCTGGAACCAGGGCGACGACCTCTTCGGCTACGACAACAACCGGGTACTACGCGCCTACGAATACAACGCCAAATACAACAACGGCGTCGACGTGCCCTGGGTCTACCACCGCAACGCCTCGCTCAGCTACACCGAGACGCTCGCGGAATCCGGTCGCTACCCGGGCGGCTACACTTCCTACGAAATTATCTACAACCACTACGCGGGCGTGAAAGGCATCGCCGCGCCGTGGACCAAGATCGGAATGAACGCGATCCGGCCCGAGGGCGCCACCGGGACCGGCGGCCACCCCTCCGCACAGGATCATCTGGGCCTCGGCAGTCTCACCTACGCGCGGGACGACGCAAGCACCGTCGCCGCACCTAGCGGCCTGCTCGGGCAATGGAGCAAGAACCAGCTTATCTTGAACTGGTGGGGCAGCGCCACGGCGACCAGCTACCAGATCCAGCGGGCCACCAACATCTCCGGCCCTTACACGACTCTCGGAACGGTCGTTGAGCCGAACCTCAACTTCACCGACACCACCGTCGCCAACGGTGGCAGCTACTACTACAAAGTCGTCGCCGTCACCCCCACCGGCAACCTGGAGAGCGCCCCGCTGCTCGTGAACCAGGCGCTCGTCGCCAGCTACAGCTTCGAAGGGAACACCAACGACGGCACCGGCTCCCGTCACGCGACCGCCAAGGGCGGCGCCACCGCTCCCGGCTACGCGGCTGGCTTTGGCGGCGGACAGGCGATCTCGCTCAACGGCTCGGGCCAATACGTCCAGCTGCCGGTTCACTCCGGCCTCTCCCGCGACGTCACCCTCGCCGCCTGGGTGTATTGGAACGGCGGCAACAGCTTCCAGCGCGTCTTTGATTTCGGCAGTGAAATCGAGAAATACATGATGCTCACCCCCAAGGGCGGCTCTGGCAAAATCGAGTTCCAGATGACGACCTCCCGGGCCACCGACGGCACGATCTCCCTCGTTGGCCCCACGATGCCGACCGCCACTTGGACGCACCTGGCCGTGACCTTCAACGGCGAAACCGCCACCCTCTACGTCAACGGCCTGCCCGTCGCGGTCGCTTCCTCGCCCCGCCTCGCCCCGATGTTCAGCCAGCCGTTCTGCTACCTCGGTCGCAGCATGTGGAACGCCGATCCCTACTTCAGCGGCCGCATCGATAACTTCGGCATCTACAATTACGTGCTCTCCGGCTCCGATATTTACGCTCTTTGGGGCCAGAGTGCGAATCACGCGCCCAAATTCACGGGCAATCCGCTGTTCCGCGCCGATGCCACGCAGGGCGCGGCTTACACGACCCAGACCATTTACAACAGCGCCACGGACGTGGACGGCGGGACTTTGGTTTACCAGAAAGTCTCCGGCCCGTCGTGGTTGAGCGTGGCACCGAACGGTGCCCTCTCCGGCACTCCCGCGAACGGTGACAATGGCAAAAACCTGTTCGTCGTGCGCGTGACCGACTCAACTGGCGCCACCGACGACGCGAACCTTTACGTCACCGTCAACAACACCAACGAGGCGCCAACCTGGCTCTCTGGCACGATCGTAAAACCCGGGGTCACCCGCGGTCAGGCCTACGCCGCTTCGCTCGCGGCGAGCGCGACGGACCCGGATCTCCTCTACGGGGACGCTATTTCATTCAGCAAAATCGACGGCCCCGCTTGGCTCACGATCGCGAGCAACGGCGATCTCACGGGCACGCCCGGCGCGGGCGACGTTGGCCTGAACACCTTCACGGTTCGCGTCACCGATGCCAGCGGACTTTCTGCGAACGCGACGCTGGAGATCAGCGTGTTTCCATTCACCCAGCGCTCCGGCTATTCGTTCGATGGCAACGCCACGGACAGCGTCGGCAACTTCCCGGGCGCGATCACTGGCACGCCCTCGTATTCGTCAGGACGAACTGGACAGGCTCTCTCGCTGGATGGTGTGACCAGCTACGTCACCTTGCCCGCCGGCGTGGCGAGCTACCACGAGATCTCGATCTCGACGTGGGTCTATTGGAACGGCGGCGGAAATTGGCAGCGACTCTTCGATTTCGGCAACAGCCAGTCCAGCTACATGATGCTCACGCCTAACTCCGGCGGTGGCATGCGTTTCACCATCAGCCATGGCGGAGTTGAGCAACAGCTCAACACCACCGCCCTGCCGACTGGGCGCTGGATGCACCTCGCCGTCACCTTGGGCGGCAGCACCGCCACGCTCTATGTGAACGGAGCCGCCGTCGCGACCAACGCCGCGGTCACGCTCGCACCCGACACGATCAATCCTGCGCTCAATTACATCGGCAAAAGCCAGTTCGCCGATCCGCTCTTCAATGGGCAGATCGACGATTTCCGCATCTACAACTACGCCCTAAGCGCGGCGGAGGTTAACGGAATCGTGGCTAGCATCCCGCCGCCCCCGCCCGGCACGGTGACCTCAAGCAGCGGCAATGGCAGCTCGCAGGTTTCCCTGAGCTGGGGAACTACGAGCGGCGCGACGAGCTACAGCGTCAAACGCTCCACCGTCCCCGGCGGCCCCTACACCACGATCTACACCGGCGCCGCCACCAGCTATGCGGATGCCAGCGTGAGCCCCGGGGTCACCTACTACTACGTCATCGTGGCGGTGAACGCCGCCGGCGAGAGCGTCGCCACCACCGAGTTGTCCGGAAAGGCCAACATCTCGATGCCGAAGGTCCATCTGCGCTTCGATGAAATCGCCGGATCGACCGCCGCCGATGCGAGTGGCAACAATTGGAACGGCACTCTCGTCAACTCTCCGACCTGGACGGCCGGCTTCCTCGGCAACGCCGTGAACTTCCCCGGCACCGCGAGCCAGCACGTCACTCTGCCTTCCGGCATCGTGAGCGGACTCACCGACTTCACCATCTCTGCGTGGGTCAAGGTCAACGCCTTCGCGACCTTTTCGCGCATCTTCGACTTCGGCACGGGGACGACCAACTACATGTTCCTCACGCCGCAATATACCGCCACCTCGCCGAACAACGCCAAGCTGCGCTTCGCCATCCGCACGCCGGGCGTGACGGAGGATCCGGCCGGCGCCGCGCTGAACCAAATCAACAGCTCGGTCGCCCTGTCACTTGGCACTTGGACGCACGTTGCCGTTACACTCACCGGCACCACCGGCAATATTTATATCAACGGCACTCTGGCGGGCACTACCACCACGATGACCCTCAAGCCGTCCGACCTCGGCGTCACCACGCTCAACTACCTCGGCCGCGCCCAATTCGGCTCCGATCCCTATCTGAACGGTTCCTTGGACGAGTTCCAAATCTACGGCCGCGCCTTAAATGCCACTGAGATTTCCGCACTTGCCACGCCCCCCGCCGCACCGGACGGCCTCAGCGTGAGCGTTGGCGATGCCCAAGCCACCTTGACGTGGAACACGGTCTCCGGCGCGACCGGCTACAACGTCAAAAGGGCGACCGTCAGCGGCGGCCCTTACGCCGTGGTGGGAACCAACCTCGTTGACACGACTTGGACAGACACAGGTCTGACCAATGGCACCGGCTATTTCTATGTGGTGACCGCGCTTAACGGCGTGGCCGAAAGCGCGAACTCAACCGAAGTGGCCACGACACCCGTCGGCCCGCCGCCGGTCCCGGCCAATCTCACCGCTACCAGTGGCGACGCGCTCGTGACTTTGGCTTGGACCGCATCCTCCGGGGCGACCAGTTACAACATCCAGCGCTCGACCACCGAGGGTGGCGGGTATGTCACGATCGGCACTTCTGCTTCGGCGAGCTACTCCGACAGCACCGTCACCAACAGCACCGTGTATTATTATGTGGCGACCGCGGTTGGCCCGAATGGCGAAAGCGCCGTCTCGGCACAGGCCTCCGCGACCCCGTTGGCTCCGCCAGCGGCCCCAGCCGGAGTCACCGCGACCGGGAGCAATGCCACAGTGACCCTCGCCTGGAACGCTTCCTCCGGAGCGACGAGCTATCACATCAAACGATCCGAGGTAAGCGGCAGCGGCTATGAATTCGTCGCCACCACATCCGCCACCAGTTATGTGGACACCGATGTCTTCAACGGGGTTTCGTATTACTATGTCGTTTCCGGTCAAAACGTCGCCGGCGAGGGAACCAATACGGCCCAAGCCACCGGGACTCCCGTGGCCCCGCCTGCAGCTCCGTCCGGGGCAATTGCCTCCTCGGGCAACGGGCAGTCCGGGCTGTTCTGGCAGGCGGTGAGCGGCGCGACCAGCTACACGATCAAGCGCTCCACCGTTTCCGGCGGCCCTTACACCGTCATCGCCAGCGGGCTGACAGCCACCAACTACTTTGATAGCACGGTGGTCAACGGCACGACCTATTATTACATCATCGCCGCGGTCAACGCCGGTGGCGAAGGCAGCGCCAGCATTCAGTTGGTGGTAACGCCCAACGACAACCCGCTGCGCGCCCATCTGCGCTTTGACGAAATCAGCGGGGCGAACGTCAGCGATACCAGCGGCAACGGCTGGAACGGCACCCTGGTGAACGGTTCCACCTACACGGCCGGCAAGATCAACAACGCGGTCAGCCTGAGCGGTGCCACCAATTATGCGACCCTGCCCACCGGCGTGCTCGCCGGACTGAATAACTTTACCATTTCGGTCTGGGTGAAGTTGAACAGCACGTCGAACAACACGAGAATTTTTGATTTCGGAACGAGCACCTCGAATTACTTGGAGCTGTGCCCGAAGAACGGAAACAACGGCTTCTTGCGGCTTGAAGCAGTCAAGGGCGCAGTGGTGGAGCAGATTAATACAACCTACACGTTCCCAACCGGGACGTGGACGCACGTGGCTGTGACCCTGTCGGGTTCCACCGGCACGCTTTATGTCAACGGAACAGCGGTCGGATCCAATGCGGTGATGAGCCTCAATCCATCGAGTTTCGGTAGCACCACCCAAAATTATATCGGGAAATCGCAATGGAGCAGCGATCCGTATCTGAACGGCTCCCTGGATGAATTCCAAATCTATGGCCGCGCCTTGAGTGCCGCCGAGATCTCCGCCTTGGCGGGCTCGGTCAATGCGCCCGTGAATCTTATCGCAACGCCGGGCGAAACCCAGGTCGCACTGAGCTGGAGCGCCGTGTCCGGCGCGACCGGCTACAACGTCAAACGCGCCTACGTCAGCGGCGGACCCTACACGATCCTCGGTTCGGTGAGCGGCACGAGTTACACCGACACCAGCCTCGCGATGGGCAGCCCTTATTATTATGTGGTGACCGCGGTCAGTGGAGTGGTGGAAAGCGTCAACTCCGCCGAAGCCTCCGCTCTCACGATGCCTCCGCCCTCGACTCCGTCCGGGCTGACTGCGACCGGCGGCAACGCTCAGGTCGCTCTCACGTGGACCGCTTCTTCTGGAGCCGCCACCTATCAGATAAAGCGCTCGCTGACCGCCGGCGGTTCTTACGCGACGGTCGCCTCCGGCCTCACCGCGACCACCTACATCGACACCGCCGTTGCCAATGGCACGACCTATTACTACGTGGTTAGTGGCGTGAACTCCGCCGGCGAAAGCGCCAACTCGGCCGAAGTCGCCGCCACGCCCCTGCCGCCGGTGCCGACCGCCCCTGAAATGCTGACCGCCACCCCGGGCAACGCGA
>Ga0307408_100000103_pt1 | contig 93203 bp, 81 predicted proteins | sample 322Cmetagenome_FD_202116 | JGI IMG/M metagenome (GOLD analysis project Ga0307408, IMG submission 202116) | Maize rhizosphere microbial communities from greenhouse at UC Davis, California, United States - 322HYB-C-3 | ecosystem: Host-associated > Plants > Roots > Rhizosphere > Soil | place... | reverse complement strand
TGGCGAACGAATGCAAGACATCTGATCAAGCGCTCGGACTTTAATCAATAAGGAGAGGACATGTCCCGCAACACACTGAATACGCTTAAGGATTTCCCGATCGGGGCAAAGAAGGGTAAGTTCTACTCCCTGCCAGCCCTGGAAAAGGAACTGGGCGCCAAGATTTCCCGCCTGCCGGTATCGATTCGCGTCGTACTGGAATCCGTTCTGCGTAACTGCGACGGTAAGAAAGTGACCGAAGAGCACGTCAAGCAGTTGGCTAACTGGGGCGCTACCGCTGCCCGCACCGACGAAATCCCATTCGTCGTAGCCCGCGTTGTGCTGCAGGACTTCACCGGCGTTCCACTGCTGGCCGACCTGGCCGCAATGCGTAACGTCGCCTCCAAAATGGGCGTGAACCCTAAGAAAATCGAACCCCTGGTCCCGGTGGACCTGGTGGTTGACCACTCCGTCACCATCGACCACTTCCGCGAGCCTAAGGCCCTGGACCTGAACATGAAGCTGGAATTCTCGCGCAACAACGAGCGCTACCAGTTCATGAAGTGGGGCATGCAAGCTTTCGACACCTTCGGCGTGGTTCCTCCAGGCTTCGGTATCGTTCACCAGGTGAACCTGGAATACCTGGCACGCGGCGTGCACAACGCATCCGGCGTGTACTACCCTGACTCGCTGGTGGGCACCGACTCCCACACCACCATGATCAACGGTATCGGCGTGGTGGGCTGGGGCGTGGGCGGCATCGAGGCGGAAGCCGGCATGCTGGGCCAGCCAGTGTACTTCCTGACCCCGGACGTGATCGGCGTGAACCTGACCGGCGCGCTGCGCGAAGGCTGCACCGCAACCGACCTGGTGCTGACCATCACCGAAATGCTGCGTAAAGAAAAAGTCGTGGGCAAGTTCGTCGAGTTCTTCGGCGAAGGCACCGAGTCCCTGTCCGTGACCGACCGCGCAACCATCGCCAACATGGCGCCTGAATACGGCGCGACCATGGGCTTCTTCCCTGTCGACGACGCGACCATCGAATACTTCGAAGGCACCGGCCGCACCAAGGACGAAATCGCTGCATTCCAGTCCTACTTCAAGGCACAGGGCATGTACGGCGTGCCGAAGAAAGGCGACATCGACTACACCCGCGAACTGCACCTGGACCTGTCCACCGTTGCACCGTCGCTGGCCGGTCCTAAGCGTCCGCAAGACCGTATCGAAATCGGCAACGTGAAGTCCACCTTCACCGAACTGTTCTCCAAGCCAACCACCGAGAACGGCTTCAACAAGAAGGCCGACGAACTGACCAAGACCTACACCACCAGCAATGGCGTGAACGTGAAGAACGGCGACGTTCTGATCGCTGCGATCACCTCCTGCACCAACACCTCGAACCCGAGCGTGCTGCTGGCAGCCGGCCTGCTGGCCAAGAAAGCTGTGGAAGCCGGCCTGACCGTTGCTCCGCACATCAAGTCGTCCCTGGCTCCTGGCTCGCGCGTTGTGACCGAGTACCTGACTGCCGCCGGCCTGCTGCCATACCTGGAAAAGCTGGGCTTCGGCGTGACCGCTTACGGCTGCACCACCTGCATCGGCAACGCCGGCGACCTGACCCCGGAACTGAACGCCACCATCACCGGCAACGACATCGTTGCTGCTGCGGTGCTGTCCGGCAACCGTAACTTTGAAGCGCGTATCCACCCGAACATCCGCTCCAACTTCCTGGCATCGCCACCGCTGGTCGTCGCTTACGCGATCGCCGGCAACGTGACCCGCGACCTGATGACCGAACCAGTCGGCCAGGGCAAGGATGGCAAGGACGTGTACCTGGGCGACATCTGGCCGACCTCGAAAGAGATCGCCGCCCTGATGAAGTTCGCGATGAACTCCAAGGTCTTCAAGTCCAACTACGCCGACGTCAAGGGCAACCCAGGCAAGCTGTGGGAAGCCGTGTCCTCGACCGAAGGCCAAGTGTACAACTGGCCTGATTCGACCTACATCGCAGAACCTCCGTTCTTCGATGGCTTCGAGATGAAGCCTAAGGCAGCGGAAGCCGGCATCAAGGGCGCGCGCGCACTGGGCGTGTTCGGTGACTCCATCACTACCGACCACATCTCGCCAGCAGGTTCGATCAAGGAAGACGGCCCGGCAGGTAAATGGCTGAAGGAAAACGGCGTGATGAAAGCCGACTTCAACTCCTACGGCTCGCGCCGCGGCAACCACGAGATCATGATGCGCGGCACCTTCGCCAACGTGCGTATCAAGAACAAGATGATTCCTCCTAAGGCCGACGGTTCCGCGGTGGAAGGCGGCATCACCCTGCATCAGCCATCGGGCGAACAACTGTCGATCTACGATGCAGCAATGCGCTACGTTGAAGAAGGCACCCCGACCATGATCTTCGGCGGCGAAGAATACGGTACCGGCTCCTCGCGTGACTGGGCGGCCAAGGGCACCCAGCTGCTGGGCGTGAAGGCCGTGATCTGCCGTTCCTTCGAGCGTATCCACCGTTCCAACCTGGTGGGCATGGGCGTGCTGCCGCTGCAGTTCATCGGCAACGATTCCGTGGAATCCCTGGGCATCACCGGCAAGGGCGAAACCTACGACCTGAAGGGCCTGGATGGCGAAATCAAGCCGCAACAGCAAGCGACCCTGGTGATCCACCGCGCTGACGGCTCCTCCAAGGAAGTGCAAGTGCTGCTGCGTATCGATACCCCGATCGAAGTGGACTACTACAAGCACGGCGGCATCCTGCCATTCGTGCTGCGCCAGCTGCTGGCTGCCTAATAATAAATGGGGACGTACCCCATTTATTGAGCAACAAACGCCACCTTCGGGTGGCGTTTTTTATTGCAGCGCTCATTTACCGCGAAGTCTTGCCGAATCCACTACAATAAGGGTACCAAGGTTTCCTTTCTCACTAAGAAAAGCGCTATGCGTCGCCCATCCAAAGATTCAACCCATAAATTATCTGCCGACAGCCAGCGCCTTATCTCCCTCGCCCAAGCCCTGGGCCAGGCCGCCAGCCGCATTGAAGAGCGTAACTGGGAACGGGTGCTGGATGCCCAATTGCACAAACTGCTGCGCACAGGACACCAGGATACTGTCGACTCGGCACTGAACGCGCTGTTCAGCGTGGACCTGCCTGCCTACGACATCCTGATGGACAGCGTGGAAGCGGTCAGCGAATCCGATACCATCGTGGTGGAAGTCGACGGCGAATCGCGCGAATACGACATCCTGCTGGTCGCCGCCCCGGTGCTGGCCTGGACCCGTTTCTCGATCGCCTCAGGCCAGATCCCGGCCGACATCCTGAACACCCTGTCGGCACACTTCTCCGCCCACCTGCTGGCCGATGGCACGCATATGGCGATGTCGTCCACGCTGTACTCAATCGACCAGCTGCCGCGCACCCACGCCGAAGCCTATTCGAAGGTGCACAAGCTGGCCCAGGCAGCGCTGAAGGGCCAGGCCGTCAAGTCCGACGCCAAGCAGGCTGAAACCGCGCCCTTCCTGGCCGATACCCGCTACCTGATGGTGGCCGTGGTGGCGCCGCACAATGGCCCGATGTTCCGCTGGCAGATGCCTGCACATCATGCCTCCCAGGCCGAGGTGCGCCGCGATGCGCTCGCTGCCTGGACCACGCAAGCCACACCGACCGTTGCGCGCCTGCTGCCAGGCTGCGGCATCGAACTGCTGCTGCCGGAAGCCTATTACACCGGCTGCCGCGAAGCCGACAAGCTGATTCGCCCGGTTTCGATCCGCGCCGCAGTGCACTACCTGACACATTCGCTCGCTTGCGAGCCATCCGACCTGCGCGCAGTGATTGCCGGCTTCGGCGACGAATCCGCGCCGGATGGGCAGGTGGACGAATACCGTGTCGCCTTCACCCGCCGCTCCGACAGCGATGTGATGTATGGCGTGGTGTGGCCGCTGTATGGCCAGGAAGATGAAGAAGGCACGCCGGCTGAAGGCCTGTCCGGCAGCATGGCCGAGCTGCTCAAGCCACGCACGCCGGTCGAAGAAATCGTCGAGCACCTGAATGCCGCCGGCGTATCGCAGGTGAAGAAACTGGGCGAGAAGTACGTCGCCGAATACTGCGACGACTGCGGCGCCCCCCTCTTCGCCGATCCTTCAGGCGAGCTGGTCCACGCAGAAATGCCGGAAGACGCCGCCACCGGCACCGAGCACTTCCACTAAGCAAAAAAGCCCGCAATCAACGCGGGCTTTTTTCTTGAGGCGCCGCCGGCTGGGGCGGACACGGCTGGCATGCCGCACGTGCAGGCGGTGGTGCCGGTGCGGCAGTTGGCGTTCGTGTCAACGCGACTACCAAACCTGAGAAGCTGAGGAACAAGCCAACCACAGTTCCCAGCATCCATCGCGTAAAGTCTGCGCGCATCGCCTCAAGGTCTGCTTTCGTTGCCAAAGTCGGCAAGATCGCCTCGACCCGCGCCTTGAATTCGATAAATTCGTTCTCGATGCCCATACATCCAGCATACGCCGGACGCGAATCACTTCCAAGTGGAATACGGCTGCTTAATCAGGCGTGAATTGAGGTAGCGCAAGTCGTGGGTAACTTCCTCGCCAGCCCAGTCCGGCTTGTCGAAAACAGCGTCCTCTGCTGGCAATTCGATCTCGGCGACGACGAGGCCGGCGTTCTCGCCGAGGAACTCGTCCACTTCCCACACAAAGCCACCGTAAGGGATACGGCGGCGGTACTTCTCGATCAGCGGCCGCTCGCACAAACGGTCCAGCAGTTCGGCGGCTTCGGCCACGGGAATGTCATACTCCCACTCCCCGCGCGCCGCACCGACGTTCTTGCTCTTGATGGTCAAGACCGCCCGCTCGCCCTCGATCCGCACGCGCACGGTGCGCTCGGCATGCGAAGACAAGTAGCCCTGGCGCAGCAGCACCGGCTCGCCTTGTGTGCGCCAGCCCTCGCCTTTCACCAGGAACTTGCGTTCGATCTCGACGCCCATCGTGCTTACTCGTCCAGCGACAGCAGGATTGGCTGCAGGATCGCCGCGCCCAGCGCAGCGCTGCGCGCGCCGTTCCAGCCCACGGTCGGAACCGGCAGGTCCGCGTTATCCTTGAACGGCATTTCCAGGGTCAGCGACAGCACCTTGAAGTGGTGGCCGATGTACTTGGAAGCCAGGGTCAGCATGTCTTCCTTGTACTTGGAAGGCGCATAGCCCACCGCGTCCTGGAAGTCAGGCGAAGCATCCTTGTAGCGGTTGATGAAGTTCTTCTGGCGCGCCATCTGCTCGGCCGTGAAGTTTTCCAGCATTTCGTTGCCGGCCACAAAGTTGTAAGGCAGCGCTTCGTCGCCGTGGATGTCGAAGAACATGTCGACACCGGTTTCGTGGATCTTCTCTTTCACGCACAGGACTTCCGGCGAACGTTCCAGCGAGGGCGTCATCCATTCGCGGTTCAGGTTCGCGCCGGCCGCGTTGGTGCGCAGGTTGCCGCGCACGGAACCGTCCGGATTCATGTTCGGCACGATGTAGAAGCAGCAGCGCTGCAGCAGCTTGCGCGAGATCGGATTGGCATCGTCCAGCAGCGAATCCACCAGGCCTTCGATGAACCATTCGGCCATCGATTCGCCTGGGTGCTGGCGGGCGATGAACCAGATTTTCTTTTCAGCTTCCGGTTCGCCGATCACGACCAGGTTCATGTCGCGGCCATCGACGGTGGAGCCGATATCCAGCACGCGCGCTACCGGGTTCTCGGCCACTTCGCCCAGCAGGCGCAGGTGGCGTTCCCACGAATACGGCTCGAAGTAAGCGTAGTACACGCTGTCGTTATGCGGCGTGTGCTTGATGGTCATGACCTGGCCATCGAAGGAAGTCGGGACGCGGAACCAGTTCTCGCCATCGTAGCTGGCGGCAGCGTTGTAGTCTTCGAAGCCTTTGGCGTAGGTGGCGTCGCCGGCGTTCAGGAACTTCATCGTCACCGCTTCGCCACGCGCGCCTTGCAGGCGGAAATGGAACCACTGGTGGATGTCGGCGGCGTTGTCCTTGCGGAGTTTCAGTTCGATGTTCGCGGCGTTGTCGGCGCGGACTACTTCGATGGCGCCAGAGTCGAAATTCTGGCTGATTTTGATGGTCATTGCGATCCCGTTCAGAGGCTTGGGTTGATCGGAAACGCTATTGTACACACCAACCCGGTAAGTCTGGGTCAGACCCAAGGGTCAGACCCTGGCCTGCGCCAGCCGCGTGTCTGGGTCAGACCCTTGGGTCTGACCCCGATTTGCCGGGTTCAGTCGACGTTCCGCCCGCGCGCTTTCAACGCCGCCCGCACGCCCGCACCGTAAGCCGCATCCGCTCTATCAAAATGCCCCAGCTGCCGCTGAATAATCTCATCACTAACCTGGCTCAACGGCCCAGCAATATTCTCGAACAGGTTCAGCTTCTCCTGCTCCGGCAGCAAGCGGAACAGTTTCCCCGCCTGAGTGTAATCATCCTCCTTGCCCCGCCCATCATAGCGCCCTGCCCCGCCGTTCAGCGCCAGCACCGGCTCACCATGTCCCATGCCCTGTGGATTAGAACCCGCCGCCTCGGTCGCAGCATAATTCTGCTCGGAGCCGCCAAAGCCCGCCGCCATGGCCCCATCACGCTGCTGGTTATGGAAAGGACAGCGCGGCGCATTTACCGGCAGATGCTGGTGATTGGTCCCCACCCGGTACAACTGCGCATCGTGGTAAGCAAACAAGCGCGCCTGCAGCATCTTGTCCGGCGAGTAGCCCATGCCCGGCACCACATTGGCCGGCGACAGCGCCGCCTGCTCCACTTCCGCGTGGTAGTTGACCGGATTTCGGTTCAATTCCAGCACGCCGACAGGAATCAGCGGAAAGTCCGCGTGCGGCCACACCTTGGTCAGGTCGAATGGATTCCAGCCGGTCCGCTGCTCCCATGCCGCCAATTGCTGGTCGGTCGCCACCTGCACCTTCACTTCCCACTGCGGGAAGTCGCCCGAAGCGATGGCATTGAACAGGTCGCGCTGCGCGTGGTCCGGATCCGCGCCGGCCAGGCGAGTTGCCTCGGCCGCACTCAGGTTCTTGATGCCCTGCTTCGTCTTGAGGTGCCACTTCACATAAACGCGCTCGCCGGCAGCATTAACCAGGCTGAAGGTATGGCTGCCGAAACCGTCCATGTGGCGGTAGCCGTCCGGCGTGCCGCGGTCGCTGAACAGCATGGTGACCTGGTGCAGCGATTCCGGTGTCCTGCTCCAGAAATCGAACATCATGGTCGGCGATTTCAGGTTGGTCTGCGGGTCGCGCTTCTGGGTATGGATGAAGTCAGGGAACTTGATGCCGTCCTTGATGAAGAACATCGGGGTGTTATTGCCGACCAGGTCCCAGTTGCCTTCCTCGGTATAGAAACGCACCGCGAAACCGCGCGGATCGCGTTCAGTATCGGCGCTGCCACGCTCGCCGCCAACGGTGGAGAAGCGCACGAAGGTTTCGGTCTGCTTGCCAATGGCCGCGAACAGCTTGGCCTTGGTGTATTTGCTGATGTCGTGGGTGACGGTGAAGGTGCCGTAGGCGCCGGAGCCTTTGGCATGCACGACGCGCTCAGGGATGCGCTCGCGGTTGAAATGCTGGAGCTTTTCAATCAGGTGGAAGTCCTGCAGCAGGACGGGACCACGCGGGCCGGCAGTCAGGGAATTCTGGTTATCGACGACTGGAATGCCGGATGCGGTGGTAATCGGGGTCTGGCTCATTTACTGGCTCCTTCATGTGATCGGTGAAATCATTCTAAAGAGACACGAGCGATTAATAAATTTGATTAAACCTATGAAATCGATAGTCAAAATTGTTCGTGGATGGCAATCCCCTCGAAAGTGTCCGCCCCTGCGGCCCACGGCCTTGCCTTGAAAGCCCGCTGCGCATCCGCGTAGCCGGCCTGCCAGCGCTGGTTGATGCCAGCGCTCGAGAAGTCGATGTCTTTGGTATGGTCTTCGCAGCTCAGGTGGGGCGCCTTCAGCAGCACCACGTGCATCAAAGTTCCGCAGCCCCACAGCGCCAGCTCGCGCACCTCCGGGGTGGCGCGCTGGTCCTCCGGAAGCTTCATCGCCAGCTCGCGGATCACGCGCCGCAGGCGGTGCAGCTTGCGCTGCTGCTCAATGTGGCTGGCACGGCTGGCATACTGGATTTCCTTGTGCTTCTCCAGCACGTCCAGCACGCTTTGCGGCTCGCTGCCGTCCGGGTTCCACACCTGGACCGAGAAGATCACCGAGTCGCGCCGTGGCTCATCATCGAGCACCGCTTCAATTGGCGTATTGGAGTAGATGCCGCCATCCCAATAGGGTTCGCTGCCGATGCGTACCGCCGGGAAGGCAGGCGGGATGGCGCCGGATGCGATCACGTGCGACAGCTCCAGCGCTTCCTTGCGGGTGTCGAAATAGCGCATCACGCCATTGCGGGCATTCACGGCGCCCACCGTCAGGCGCGTGTGGCGCTCGTTCAGGTAGGCCAGGTCCACCAGGCCTTCGAGCGTATTGCGCAAGGCATTGGTGCGGTAGAACGACGCGTTCTCCACACCCAGCGGCGCGGCAGGATTCCACCACGCAAGCGGATTGGGATCGAAGAAGGCAGGAATGCCCTGCGCCAGCGTGAGCGCATTGGCGAAGGCAGGCGGCAGGCTGCCGAAAATATCGTGGCGTTCCATCGCCTCCCAGAAGGCGCGCAGGCGCGGCAAGCGCTGCTCCGGCGGATTGCCGGCGATGATGGCACCGTTCAGCGCACCGATCGAAGTGCCGATTACCCAGTCCGGTTCCACGCCCGCTTCGTGCATGGCCTGGTAGACACCGAGCTGGTAAGCGCCAAGCGCACCGCCGCCCTGCAGCACCAGCACCACCTGTCCTGGCATGCCCTTCTTCACAGGCGCACCGACAGGCCAACGGTAAATGCCAGGTCCGGCGTCCGGTGGTTCAGGCCGAGCATGACGCCGGCATCGACGTGCAGGTCGCGCGTGAACGAATATCCGCCGCCAAAGTCAAAGCTGGCGGTGCTGCCGCCGTCACGTGCGCGGGCAATGCGCGGCGCCGCCACTTCGACGAAAGTGTAAGCGCGTTCGCCCAGGTTCTTCGCCAGCGTTATGCCGAACTGACCGGTGGAGACATGGCGTCCGCGTTCATCGCAGTCGAGGTAAAAGCCGGGCATGACGCCCAGCTCCAAGTCATGCGGCAACTCCCATTCGATCGGCACGCGGAATGATGGGCGGGTGCCGTTGCCCCTGAAATCGCGCGTTCCAGTCGCAAAGTCCGTCTGCATGATCAGCCCAACCGAGGGCGCGCCAGCCTCCCCCTCATGCACCTGCCACTTAAAGCTCACCGCAGCATCACCCCAGCCGCGCGTACGCGCCGGGTCACTGCGGTCGGTCAGGCGGCCATCGGATTCCAGGCGCAATTCCAGGTCGTCCGCTACGCCGATGCGCAGCAGCGTGGGCGTGCTGCGCGCTTCCTTCGATTGCAGGACGCCGGTCTCCAGCTGTATGCGCCCTTTGCCCACCACTTCGGGCGCATCCACGAAATCGGGACGGTCGGTGGTGATCCAGCTGTCAGGTTCGCCCGCCGCGCAGCACAAAGGCAACGCGAAGGCAAAGGCAGCGCACAGTACACGGTTCGGCATATCGCTCTCCAGGGCATTTCCAGCTTAGGATAGAAATATGCCATTAATACTGGAGATCAACAATGAAGCTTAACCATATTGATTTGCCCGTAACAGAGCTGGAAGCGGCGGCCGACTATTTCCAGCGCGGTTTTGGCTTTGAACGGCTGCGCGCCCCCGCCGAAGGAATGGCAATCTTGCGCGGCGAAGACGGTTTTGCGCTGATCCTGCAACAGGCAACCCATGTCGCTTATCCGCCAGGATTCCACGTCGGCTTCCTGCAGCCTTCCGACGAAGCCGTGCACGCCGCCTACCAGCGTCTTGCAGACGCAGGACTGCCCCAGCCGCCCGCCCCGGCGGTAAGCTACGGCTGCCTGGTGTTCTGGTGCGAAGCCCCCGGCGGCATCCTCATCGAAGTCAGCCACCGGCCTGGTTAGGCCATTCGCCCCGTGCGCAGGGCGATCTCCCAATCGGGCCTGCCATGGCGTTGCGCCAGTTCTGCCGCGGCATGCCAATCATAGGCCACCGCATATTGCTCGACTGCCCAGCCGCTGGCTGTACGCTCGACAATTGCGTAGCGCGCGTGCGGCGAACCGTTTTCGGCCTTATGCGGATATGGCACATCATCGTCGTAGGCTTGCAGGCCGACGCTGCCCGGATTGACGATCAGGCGCCCGTCGTCCAGCAGTACCGTACGCGGAACGTGGGTATGCCCACACAGGATCAGCGACGCTTGCGCATCGCCCGCCCGCTCCAGCACTTCCGCGTAGCTTGCCGTACGCTGCCCAGCGGGATCGACGGTTTCCATCCAGTACACCAGGTCCGAGCCGGGGGTGCCGTGGACCATCAGCACGTCGTCCTGCAAGCGCATGGAAGCAGGCAGCGACGCGATCCACTCGCGATGCGCAGGCGCGATATGCTCATGTGCCCACAGGTCCGAAGCCCCCATGCGCGCCGGATCATGTTCCAGCACCTGGCGCTCGTGGTTGCCGCGAATCGTCGGCAGTCCCAGCACCATCAGGCGCTCGGCTGTTTCGGCAGGCAGCAATGGGCCGGACAAAATGTCCCCCAGGTTGACCGTGACTTCAACATTGCGCCGGGCGATGTCGGCCAGGACCGCATCCAGGGCCCACAGGTTTCCATGGATATCCGACATCACTGCAATGCGCATCGCTCAATCTCCTAGGTGGCCAAAGCGGCGACCTGCGCCGCACTCAGGGCACCATTATAGATGCGGAAGTCGTCTATTTTCCCCTTGAAGTACGGATCGCGCGGGAATTGCGAACGGCCTAGCCAGTTCTGCGTCGTGCTGCGCATGCGGAACGGTGCGTGGGTCATGGCCGTATTGGTCGCCACCGCGCTGCCGTTCACGTACAACGTGCCCGTGCTGCCCGACAGGGTCACAGCCAGATGCACCCATTGCCCCGTGGGTAAAGCCGCCGTTGTCAACGCCTGGTCACCCCAGCCATTCATAAGATTGATCACGAAGCGCATGCTGCCATCCTCGGCTTGCGGCGTCAGGAACATGTAATGGGTAGGGCCAGATCCGAAATCGAAAATGCGCGTCCAATTGCGGCCGCCTTCCCAGAAGACCCATGCCGCGACTGAAAAATCGGCCAGGTTATTCACCAGTTTTGCCGGCAGTGCGACGTAATCGTCTACCCCATCCAGCTGGACGCCATTGCCTAGCTTGCCTTGGGTCCATTGGGCTCCGTTCATCAACACGCCGTGGTGTGCATTGCCGCTGGTATCGGAAACCGTCGTGCCTTCGGACTCGCTGAATTGGAGCACCGTATGCGGTGCGACCGCCGTGAGGACGCGCGCCTCTTTCGATGGTGCGCTATTGCCCGCCGGAGTCTGCGCAGTGACCGCGTAATAATAGGTGCCGGGCGCCATGCCGCTGTCGGTATAGGTCAGCAGGCCGCTGATGCCGGTAGCGACGGCGGTGTACGGGCCGCCGGGGCTGGTCGAGCGCAACAGCGTGTAGCTGCTGGCCTTTGCTGTCCCCCACCAGGACAGCTCGACCTTGCCACCCACCAGCCGCGCCGTCAGGCCGCTCGGCGCCACGTTCGCTGCCAGCGGATCACGGCTGAATGTCAGCGTTCCCAGGCCAAACTGGTCGCCGCCACCGCCATCGCCTTCAGGACCAACCGTCGCTGCCATCTGCACGCAGAACGGCGCAGCCAGTCCAAGCCGGTTGACGTAATGGTTTCGAATCATTTCCCAGATCGGGCGCAAATGCGGCAAGGGGCCTCCCGCGATGGCCGTGCCCGTACCCTGCCTGTTGACGAGGGTATCGAAGGGCATCGAGAGATAGTACCGATTGCCGCTGGCATCGGACAGGTTGGCCTTGGCCACGTATTCGGCCCCCGCAAGGAAGCGGTTGTTGTCGTATCCGTAGAAATCGTCGCCCTGGTTCCAGGCCATTTCGCAAAACGCGCCGGCGAGGCCGATGCCGAGCGTGCTGTGGCCCTGGTCGCGCGAACTCTCCTCCCATTGGCCAAGATAGCCCGGATGGACAAAGGGCACGGACTGGCTTGAGGAGCCGTTGCCGCGGCCAGTCAGGAAATAGGACGCCGCCTCGTCATATATGTCCTGGCGGTCGCACAGCACGCCAATGGCCAGCATGCAGGCCATGTTGCACAGGTCCCAGTTGGCCCAATAATTGGTGATCTCGGAGCCGTTATGCGTTATCAGGAACTCGTGGTTCATGGGATAGAACACGGTCAGCATCATGTTCTGGAAACGCGCAAAGTCCGCAGCGGCCCACCCGGAGTAAGTCCGCATGATTTCACCGACATTGGCGAACTGGTAGCCGTAAATGCCGGCAGCCAGGAAGCGGTCGGAATTGCCGGTGACTAAAGTCAGCGTCGACGACCAGGCATTCAGGAATTCCACCGCCTTGTCGGCATAAGCCGTGTCGCCGGTCACCTTCCAGCGCAACGCCAATTGGTAACTGCGCGCCACGTCCGTAAAGAACTGCCAGAAATTGCTGCCATCGCCGCCGCGGATCACGGTCTGCAAGGGGCGTGGGCTGGCATCCAGGTTCGAGTGGCCTGAGCGCAGCAGCTTGTTCCAGCCGTCCAGCCAGGGTTGCGCGCCCGCTGCGACTTTGGCGCGCATGCGGGCGAAGTCCTCTTCGGTATGCAGCAGGCCGGGGTGCACAAAGGTGCGCGGTTTGACGGGTTGCGCGGGCTGCGCAGGTTGCGCAGTTTGCGAGCCGGCGGCTGCGGCACCAGGCGTGGCCTGCGCCCCGCCACCGCCGCCACCGCAGGCGCTGAGCTGGAGCGAGCCGATCGCCACCAGGCTAAGCGAACCGGCGCAAAAAGTCCTGCGTGGAAGGGAAATATCTTGATCTTGCTTGGACATGGTTACCTTTCGAACGACGCGCGGGCAAGACGCCGCGCGGGGTCGATGGTAACTTACTGCAATGCAACACTTCTATTAGGACTTGATGAAATTTAGCGAGTCAAATCGCATGACGCGCACATTTTTGGAATCAGTTGCCTGCTAGCGCATCCGCCACCTTGTCCATTTGGGACGCCTTGGCGATTGCATTGGCAGGCCGCTTCTGGTCCTTCTGCGAATCCTTGGCCTGCTGCGCCGGTGGCGGCACCGGCAACATCGAGGCTACGCGGACCGTATCCATGGCATACATGGATATCGCAAGCCCCACCGTTCCAATCAATAACCAGCGTACCCACGAGGACAACACGATAGCCTCCGGCAAACTTTTCTACTGATTAGTTTAGTGTCGAAATTTGCCGGGATTCTATTCTATTGTCACAGGCAATGAAGATTTTATTGCTGGGGTTGCTGGGCCATATAAACCAGTTCCCAGATGTGGCCGTCCAGGTCTTCGAAACCGTGCGCATACATGAAGCCATAGTCCTTCGGCTCACGCGGCGTCTTGCCGCCGGCGGCAACGGCTTTGCGCACCAGGTCATCGACTTCTTCCCTGCTCTCGCAGGACAGGCACACCAGCACCTCGGTCGCTTCTTTAGCATTGGCGATCGGCTTCGCCGTAAAGGTGCGGAAGAAGTCTTCGACCAGCAGCATTGCATAGATGCTGCCGTCATGGATCACCATGCTGGCTGCATTTTCGTCAGTGAACTGCGGGTTGAAGGTATAGCCCAGGGCAGCGAAGAATGCCTTCGATTTTTCCAGGTTCTTGACGGGCAGGTTGACGAAGATTTGCTTGTTCATTTTGGTTTCTCCAAAGGGATTAACAGGGTGGTTTGTAATCCTACGACGCGCCAGCTTTCTTCAAATCGACATCAAACGCAAAAAAAGTTTCAAGGACGCATGGGTCGCGCGAATATAGCACCCCGTTTCAAACAGGAAGTTCGCAGATTGTCACAAACACAAATATTATTAAAAAATACAAATATGTGACAAATGACATGCTAGATTCGCGGGTGCACCTTGAGCATGAGCGCTCCGGGTTTTCCAAATCCACAAAAGACAGGGATATGTATGAAGAAAGTGATCTTTGCTGCGGTGTCCGCGATAATCATGGCCGGCTGTGCCGACATGCCGAAACAGGAAACCGCTGATGCGGGCTTCAAGGAAGAAGCGGTCGTGATGACCGGCTCCCGCATTCCGCGCAAGGCCAGCAACACCGCCCACGCCGGCACTCGCATCGTCGATAAGGACGAACTGGAACGCCAGGTGCAGAACCAGGCAACCATCAATGGCCAGGGCCGCTGATAGCTTCTGACTGCCCTACCCGAAAGCTGCGGGCCAGCTTTCGTTTGCTTTCATTTCAATTCTTCCCTGCGACGTAGGCGACACGCAGCTTGCCAGGTCCATTGGTCGCGGGGATTTCCCCCACCGGCCCCTTCACCGGGACGCCCATCAGGCTCACTTCCACCATCGCTTTGTGCGCATCGATGCCGCTGAACAGGGCCACGCCTTGCTGGCCGATCGGCAGGCCCATGGTTGCCGCGTTCGGGCGCCACTTCAGCGCGCGGAAAGAATCCGCCAACTGCGCCCCCGCGGCAGCCAGCTTGCCACGCTCCGCCGCTTCGGCTGTCCACTGCAGGTTGACCTGTGCCAGCTTGCCGCTGGCGCCGTCAAAAATATAGGTCACGCCGGCCGGCCCGGGCCCTGGCGCCAGTTGCGCCAGCGGCAGCACCAATACCCGCGCACCGCCAGGCAAGTTGGCTTGCTGGAGCAGCTTGCCCTGCTCCTTGAAGTCGACCGCGACCGCCGCTCTCACCTGCTGTTCGTCCATGCCGAAGCGCGCGCTGCGAAAGCCTTTGATTTCATGCAGTGCATCCTGCCCTGCCTTCGCTACGAAGGTCTGGCGCAGCACCGCCGGCCCGGCAGGCGCGGCACGGCGCTCCTGTTTGCGGCTATTTCCGGGCAACTCGACATCGAAGGCAGCGCCGCCGAGGCGGATCTCGACGCCGGCGCCCGCTTCATCGCGCCCGGCAAAAACCACCAGTTCGCCTGGCGCCACCACCCGTCCGCGCGCAGTCGCAAACACCGGCCACTGGTAACCCACCAATTCACTGGCCAGGGCGGTAGCAGCTGTCGTCAGCGGCGCACGCTCCGCTTCGGACGGATTGCCGGTAATGGCCCAGGTACTGTGCACGCCCACCAGCCGCCGCTCGGCAGCGCTGAACACATAGCTGATGCGCGCCGGTCCCGGCCCGGGTGCCAGCTTGGGCACCGTAATCTCCAACGCCACCGTACCGGCGGCATCGTCGGCCCCCGTGTGCGCCGTTGCCAGTGCATTCGGCCAGGCGTTGGCGATGGCGGCCTTCACCTGTTCCAGCTCCATGCCCCAGCGCGCTCCAAAAGCGCCGGTGATCCTGATCGGTTCGCCACGCACGGTCCAGGAACGCGGCTGGCCGCTCAGGGAAACTTCCTCCCGCGGCTGCGCTGACTGCGGCTGGGCGGCAGCGATGGAGGCCAGGCTTGCCGCGGCCAGCGCGGCACAAAATGTCTTCTTCATTCTTACTTGTCCCAGGTTGCCAACTTCAATTCACCATCCACCACTTTGAGCGCGAGGCCCAGTTTCGTGGCTTGGTACTTCACGTCGAACTGTTGCTGCCAGAAGTCGGGCTTGTTGCGCGAGAACTCCACGGCCTTCGCTGGATCGGTTTTCAGCAGCTCCAGCATGGTGGCTTGCCAGGCTTGCTGGTCCTTGACCAGCTTTTCAGTCGATTTCGCCAGTTCGCCATAGCGGTACATGAACATGATGTTTTCGCTGCTGCCGCGCCCCCCATAGTTCCAGTCAGGGTTCTGCGCCAGGTAGGCGTATCGCGCTGCCGGATCGTCCTTCAGCGACATGCCATGCTGGTCCAGGCCCGGCTGCCGTTCGGTCTTGCTCACCGTCGGGGCGAAGCCGTTGGCGATGGCGCCAACGTCGATCCCCAGGTTGACCTTGAAGGAGATACCGCCGATGCCGATCGCGGCGCCAATATCCATGCTCAGGTTGATCACGCCATCCGAATAGCCGGCGCCAACGGAGATATTGCCGCCGACAATGCCCGGCGTGTACAGCGTTGCGCCGCCGCCCACGCTGCCAAGGCCGTACTGCAAGCCGCCATTGGCGCCCACTGATGAACCCACGCCCGCCATGCCGCCCTGCGTCATGGTCAGCACGCCTCCCACCAGGCCGTAGCGGTAATTGGTCTGGGCGTATGCGAAGGTGCCGGTCGTGATGTCCATGTTGCCGGAAACCCCGCCACCCAGGTTGCCACTGACACCAGCATTGGCATATACGCCCACCGTGGCATCGGCGCCAATGGTGACGCCGGTGCGGCCCAGGCGCAGGTTCGCTTCCGCAGCACCTTGCGCGCCGGCGGTGAGGTCCACCGGTCCGCTGCTGATAGTGATATCGACGTGCCCCTCAGCCGAAGTCGAGAGCTTGACTCCCGTCACGCCAAACGAAGCCAGGGCCGTGACGACGCCGCTCGCTTCCGCATCGGCCGACACGCCGCCGGCTTCGCCAAGCTGGGCGCCGGCGCCGGCGCCCACCGTCGCACCGGCGCGGTTCGGGCCAAGTTCCGTATCGATCACGGTGCCGTCCCCCTCCACCAGGCGGCCTGGACTCGGCGCCGGAGCGTTTTGCTCGCCCCAGGTCTTTTCCAGGTCCGTCTGGTCGCGATCAATGATGGTGGCCGACGGCGGGCGCACCGGGACGTTCTTGGACTCGACCAGGTTCAAGCCGAAATTGGTGCTCGCGTAAACGTCGTAGGTGCCGATCGAATTCATGCCGCCCGGGACGCCGAAGCGGCCGTGGGCTACAGGCATCAGGCGGTAATTGCCCGCATTCGCGCCAACCAGTCCCGCTGCTTCGTAGTAGTAGCGGCCCTGCGGCAGCACGGTGTCCAGCGGCACCAGGCCGTTCAGGCCCGGCACGTAGATGGCGGTGATGGCGTCCACGGTCTCGCCGTTTGGCATCGGCACCCCGCCGATGGTCTCCAGCCTGATCTCGCCGTGCTCGCCAATCTCGCCGTAGCCATCCAGCACATTGACGCTGCTGCCGGTCGAGTAACGCAGCCACAGCGGCTTGATGGTCAGGGTGCCAGGCAGGTTTCCGCTGGTGGCCAGCGTGTAGTTTTTCGCGCTGGCGCCGGTCAGTTCGGTGACCACCTGGAAGTAAGTGCCGACCGGGGTCCTGGCGTCCACCGTCATCGGCTTGCCCTGCATGTCCAGCACGATGACCTTGCCGTCAAGCTGGTCTCCTGCCAGCGCCCCCGGATAAATTGCCTTGCCAAGGTCGACGCCCTGCACCAGCTGCGAGCAGCTATAGCCATCGCAGTCCTTGTAGAAGCCATACTGGCCGCTACCTGCCGAGACAGTCCAGTTCAATACTTTCGGCGTGACGGTCAGCTTGCCGCCACTGGAACCGGTCAGCACGTAGTTGCCCGCCTTCGCCCCCTGCAGCTGGACCTGGTAGTTGTAGTCGCCAACGTTGACGCGCTGGTCAAGGTAAAGGTTGCGGTCGGACTGGCTGCCTGGCGTCAGCGCCTGGGTCGTGAGGCCGGCACCGGACAGCACGAAGCTGACGTCGTCCCGGAACAGGATGCCGCCGGCATTGCCGAACACCGCCGAAGTGCCGTACACCGTCTCGGCCAGCGCCGGCGAATTGATATCGATCGGCCGGGGCCGCACGAGCAGCGTGGCCGGCTGCGAAGCGCTGCTGTCGATCACGTAGTTATTGGCATTGGTCTGCCCCACGCCCTGCAACGAGGTGACGCGGGCCTGGTAAGAGCCGGCATCGGTCTGTCGGCTGTAGGAAATCGGCTTGCCGCCGGCGTCGAAATAGCTTTGCAGGCCGACCAGGCTTTCACCTGGCAGCACGCCAGCAACGCCCGGCGTGAGCCGGTCCAGCCAGAAACCGCCGTTCGCGTCGCCGTATTCCTGGCTGGAGCCCAAGGCGTTCGATACCACCGCCCTTTGCGCAATGCGCACCGTGCCGAGGTCCGTGCGGGAGAGCTGGTAGTTGCGTGCTGCTTCATCCGCCAGCTGGAGCGAGTAGGCATAAGTGCCCGCGCCAACCCGTTCGCCGGCACCTGCACTGCCAAAGGCCCGCACCATCAGCTTGCGCCCGGCCTGGCCCGGCGTCGGCGAGCTTTGCGTGGTCAGCATGTCCGACCAGTAAGCATCGTCGCCGAAAATCCAGCCGGTGACGCTGGCGCGGTTGGGGTTAGTGCCGTACACCATGTCGGCCGGGCCGAAGTAACTCACGTTCAGGGTGCGCTTGTCGACCTGGAATGCAGCGTTGCCGGTTGGCGCAACCGAAATCACCTTGCCGGTTTGCGAATCGATCCAACTCGCGTTTGCCTGCGCCAGGTACTGGTACTGGGCCGCACTGCCGGAAACGCCGGTCGGCACGAAGGTGTAGCTGCCTGCCGGGGTGCGGTAGTCGATGGCATGCGGAATGCCCTTGTCATCGAGCAGGCTGCCCGCCACTTGCACATTCCTGGCATCGCCATAGAAGCCATTCAGCGTGCCCTTGGTATTCGGGGTTTCGCCATAGGTCGTCCTGTTCAAGGCCGGATAGCTGACGCTGACCGGGCGCGGCACCACGTCGACCGCGCCAAACAGGCCGCTCGGCGCCGCATCCGGGATGAAGTAGTTGCGCGCATCGCGGCCGCCCAGCGTACCGCCCACATAGTAGGTGCCGGGCGCGATTCCCTCAGGCAGCGAGGCCGAGGCCCCTCCGGGCAACTGGAACATGGCGTCGAAGGTCATCTGGTCGCCCGCGAGTGCCTGTGACTTGTTGACGGAGACTTTGGCGCCGCCGGTACTGCCGTACACCAGGCTCTTGCCCATGTCCAGCGCGCCCCACAGCGAGCGGACGCTAAAGCTGCTGTCGATCTTGCGCGGGATGACGGTCAGCTCAGCGAGGCTGTTGCCGCTCGGGACCAGCTTGTAGTTGTAAGCGTCAGGTCCCAGCAGCGCGCCAGGCTGCGCGGCATAAGTGCCGGCATTCAGGTAGCCGCCGCTCGAATAGCTGGCGCCAGCCAGCGAGCCGGTGCCGAAGTACACGCGGTCGCCATCGAAGGCCGGCGCAAAATCGGTGTGCACCGCGACTGCACCGCGCACGTCACCGTAGGTGCGCGTGGTATCGCCGTCGATGTATGTGCGGTAGGCCAGCGCCTTCGGCACGATCGTGATCAGGCCATCGGCATTGCCGCTCGCCGCCAAGGTGTAGTTGGCGGCCTCGCGACCATTCAGTCCGATCCATGCCAGCACCGGCAGCGTGTAATCGCCGACCGTGCGACGCGCAACGATATTGGTCCAGTCGCCCGAAAGCACGACTGGCAGGTTCACCTGGTCGCCATCGAGCACGCCGTACAGTGTGTTCTTCAGGTCTGCGCCGCCAATGGTCGTGCCGTATTCGTAGCTGGCAGTCGGGCCGCGATAATTCAGCGGCTTGCGCTGGACAGTCAGCGTGGCCGTGCCGCTGCCGTTGCCGAGCGTGTAGTTCGGATTGTTCGGAAGCTGAGCGCTGGCCTGCAAGGTATAGGTGCCGGCCGGCGTGCGGTCGCCCAACGCCACCGGGGTGCCGTTGAGGGAAATGCTCACCGCCTGGTTCAGCATGCCGACCGGGTCGGCTGCCAGCATGCCATCCCATGACAGGGACGGCGAAGCTTGCGCGCCATACACCGACATCGCATTGTCGACGATCAGGTTCAACTGCTTGGGCGAGATGCTCAACTGGCCGGTGGTGTTGCCGTTCGGGGCCAGCACGTAATTGCCTGCCGCCGCCCCTTCCAGCCCTGTCACGCCCGCCGCGTAGCTGCCGACGCCCGGCAAGGCGATTGGCGCACCATTGCCATCCAGCGCCTGTACCCGCGCCGAAACCGCGTCGCCAGCCAGCATATTGTTCAGCGTGACTGCGTTCGGTGCCGAGGCGCCGTACACTGCGCTGCCATTGCCAACGTTCCAGGTCAGCGTGCGTTTGCCAATGTTAAGCACTCCCGGCGTGTTGCCGCTGTCCGCCAGCTTGTAGTTGTCCGTCGGGCTGGGAACCGTGTACACGCCAAGCGCATAACTGCCTGCAGGCGTACGCTGGTCAACCGTTCCCGAAACCACGACAGTGTCCCCGATCTTTGGCCATGCGTTGAAGGAATCGCCAGGCAGCAAGCCATTCAAGGCGATCGCCGGCAATTGGCCGCCATCGCCGTAAACCAGGTTCAGCGTGCCGCCGTTATAGGTCAGCTCGCGCTGCGTGATGTAGACGGTGTTGAGCACGAGGGCACCCGGGTTCAACTCGTAGTTGCCGGCAGCGGGACCGCTCAAGCTGCCCGCCGTCACGGCATAGGCTCCCACCGGCGGCTTGTTCGACGGGCTCGGGGCGCCGCTTACATAGCTGTTCCAGACTGCCGCGACGGGGCGGACGTCATCGCCATTGATCACGCCAACGAGCTCCGGTGGCGGCAGGTCAGCGCCATATTGCAGGGTAAACGTTCTGTCTCCCACCAGGCCCAGTTGCTTGCGCGCGATGCCAAATACACCGCTTGCCGTGGCGCCAGCCAAGGTGTAGTTGCCGGCTGCAGCGCCACCAAGGCTGGTGATTGTCTGGGCATAGGAGCCGGCCGGTGTGGTCACGCTGGAGCCGGACACGCGCACGCCGCCGGCATCGAAACCCACCGCCCCCGCAGCCAGGTCGTCGCCCGCCAGCGCATTATTGAAGGTCACTGTACCGGCATTGGCCGGCGTGCCATACACGGTGTTGACGTTGCTGACGCTGTAATTCAGCACACGCGGGGAAACTGTAAAGGACCACGAATGGTTGTCGCTTGCGCCAATGGTGTAGTTGGCTGCATCGCCGCCCGCCAATCCAACCGCAGCATAGGAATATGCCCCGGCATTCAGCCTGCCGGCTGGCGCCACGCTGCCGTCAGCGCGAATGAAGCCTGGCACTGGTTGGACATCGTCCGCGCCTACCACGCCGCCCAGCACAACGAATTCGTTGCCAGAACTGGCGTCGCCGTACACCTGGTTCTGGTGGAAGGCAGAGAAATTGATCGGCTTCGGCGCCACCGCCAGGGCCCCGGTCCAGGTGCCGGGTGCCAGCTCGTAATTGCCGGCCGCGGCACCAGCCAGGCCGGTAAGCTGGTAAGAGTGGTTGCCGGCCCGCGTCGTGGCGCTGAAACCATATCCGGAACCCACCGTGGCCAGGGCCTCTTGCGCGCCGCCGTTCAGGCTCGCAAGCGGCACCAGCACATCGTTGTTGACGACATTATTCAGTGCTGCCACCGAGGCCGCCGTGCCATACACGCCCTGGTAGCTGCCGACGGTCGGCGCCACCGGGCGGCGCGTAATCGTCAGCGGAATGCTGATCGGGGTCATGTCGATGAAATAGCTGCCCGACAGGCCGTTGCTAAATGCCAGGCCGGTGCTGCCGCCAAGGCTGATTGCGTTGCTGCCGGCATTGGCCGTCACGCCGGGACCGCTGGTCGCCAGCGAACCGCTTGCCAGGATATCGGCGATCGGATCCACCGCGCTGCCGGCAGTAAGGTGCAGCAACGGCCGGCCCAGCGCATCAGCGCCCGGGTCGGCATCGCCATAGACTTTGCTGGCTGCAGCGTTGATGCCGTCACCCAGGGCCAGGCGCGCCGCCGTCCCGCCGTTCAGCGCGCCGATGCGTGTGGTGACGCCACCTTCGACGAACTGGAATTTCCCTTCGCCGCGCAGGATGCCCGTCGCTTCGCTGGTCCAGTCCACATGGCGCCCGCTCAAGGTCAAGTTAGCGGAGGACACGCTCAGGTTACCGCTCAAGGTAATGTCTTCGGCCACGTTGACGTTGCCGGTCAGCGTAATAAACGGCGCCATGCCGCCGCCCCAGCTCGCGCCAGGCTCAATGACGGCCGACAGGCCGTTGCCCGAATAGCCGCCCAGCGTGATGCCGCCCGCTTCGTTGTTGCTGTTGCCGGCGCCGTCGGACAGGCGCAAGGCCAGCTTGCCGTTACTGTTGATGAAATTGGCGCCGCCCAGGTCGATGGTCGCGGCACCGGCGCCGCGTTCAGCATTGACGACGCCGTTGACTGCGCGGTCGTTGGCGGTGATGCTCCAGTCGGCATCGGCAGTGCCGAAGATGCCGTTAAGCGCGACCGAGCGCCCTGCCGACAGCGAAAGCAAGCCGGCGGGTGCGGCGCCACTGCGGCTGACGATGCTGGTGAAGGTGTTCCAGCTGATGTCCTGGCTGGCTTTCAGGCTGACGCTGGTGCCGGCGCCAAGCAGCCCCGTAATGTCGCCCGAATACAGGTGCGTCACGCCGCCGGGATTGTCGCCGTAGCCGATGTCGCCGGCCGGATCGGCCACCTGGTTGTCGTCGACCTGGATATCCTGCGGGTCCAGCAACAGCTTGCCGCCCTTGCCCAGCGCGATGCGCTTGAGCGCCACCGACTGCACCGTGGAAGCGGAAGAAACTTCCACCGCGCCAGCGGTCGCTGCGCCCTTTGCCGCGATACTGCCGCGCATCGTGGTCGCCTTGTCACTCCACACAACAGCCGTGCCGCCCTCGCCTGCCGCGCCGCGTGCCGACACGTCGATGCTGCTCGCCGCGTCAATGCTGGTGCGGCCGGCGCTGGTCGGTGCCGTGCCGGTCGCGCCAAAGCGCCCGGCGAAACGCTGCGCATCTTCCGAGCCAGCATCCTGTGCCTTGCCGCCCTGGAAGGCGCCGCCGACGCGCACCAGGCCGCCGCGCGCATCGCCGCTCGCATCCAGCCTGGCGCCGGCCAGCGTCACCTGCTGGCCGCCCACATCGATACGGCCGCCATTGCCGGCGCCATTCGCCGCCGACGCATCGAGCGTGCCGGCCACATTGACTGCACCGCCCGCGCCGCCTTCCAGCACGATCGCGCCATTCTGCCCCGACACGCTTTGCGCACGGATCGTACCGGGCATGCTCACCGCCTCCCGCAATGCTGCGCGCACCGTCTCCGCCTTCAGCATGACAGTACCGCCCGCAGCCTCGATCGTGCCGCTGTTCGACACCAGCGCCTGCCCGTCTGCCGTCATCGCATCCGATGGCAGCATCACCTGCAGGTAGCCATCGCCCGACAAATCCAGCGTGACCGCCTCGCCTGCGCCCAGCGCCACCTTGCCGAGCGGCGCGCTGATCACGCCTTCGTTGCTGGCGCTCGAACCGAGCAAGGCCACGTTTCCGCCAGGCCCTGTCACAATCTGCCCCTGGTTGAGCACCGAACCGCCCTTGCCCCTGAAGACATTGCGCCCCGCCATGAAGTCGTCTTCCGACATGCCCAGCGTGGAGGCTACGAATCCGGCGCGCGTGTCGACCACGCCGGTCGGCGTAATCGCAATGCCGTTCTGGTTGACCAAAAAGACCGAACCGTTCGACTTCAGGTTGCCGGCGATCTCCGTGGCGCTGCCGCCCCTCACCACGTTCAGCGTGGCCGCGCCCGCATTCGGCTGCGCAAAGTTGACCGTATTGCCTCTGCCGATGTTGAAGGAATTCCAGTTGACGACAGCGCGCTGGCTGTCCTGCCGCACCACCATGCTATTGGTGTTCGGCGTCGAGATGCTGACTTTGCCGGCCCCCACTACGCCTCCAGAGGGCATCGCCTGCCCATAAGCCGGCAAAGGCGCCACTACCGGCAGGGTTGCGGCCACCAGCATCGGCCAGGCCATATCGCGCCGCATGCGCGAACTACGCAGGATCGTCTTATATCTCAAAATTGCACCTGTGCTTTGAAGAAGGCCTGGGTCTCGTACCGGCCATTAGGGCTGATGCGCCCGCGTCCACATTCCGCCGAAAGGCTGGCGTTGCGCCAACCTGCGCGCAGGCCCAATCCGTAGGCTGCAGCCTGCTCCGCGCGCGCTTCCGGCAGCCGTGTGTGCGGGCGGGCATAAGCGCCATAGGCATAAGGAGCCAGCGAAACGGCGCCCGGCAACTTCACCGGCCGCGACACCTCCTGCCGCAGTACCCAGCCGCCATCATCCGACAGCGCGCCGGCAGTCAGCGCCGACAGGCCGTCTTCGCCATCCATGCCGAAGGTCTCGGCGCTCGGCATGACGCCGTTCAACGGAGCCTGGCCGCGCAATACGCTGCGGCCCTGCAGGCCCCACGCCAGGGCCGTGTCGTAACTGATGCTGGCTTCCAGCTTGGTGAACGCAGCGCCGGCGCCGGCCCGCGACATGGGGATGCCGCTCTCCGCGATTTCCGCGCTGCTGCGGCCACCGAACTTGCTGGTGCCCTGCGACAGCGTGGCGCCCGCCCGCATCTGTCCGTCGGCCACCGCGCCGCTCCAGTCGGCGCTGAAACGCACCACACGCAACCGGTCCAGGTCCTGGGTAAATTTGAAGAAACTCAGCGAATCGGTTTGCCGGCTCGCTTCCGCCACAGCGGTCAGCGTCAATTCCTGCTGGCGGCTGACAATCGCGGGATACACCAGGCGCAGCGAGTAGCGCCGCAACTGGCTGCGCGACTGCAGCTCCTTGATGATTGGACGCGGTTTGCTGTCCGAAATGGTGAACTCGGGATTCAGGCTCAGGCCGTCGGCATTCAAAGGCACGATCAAGCCGCCGCCCGCGACACGGCGCCGCGCATCGGTCTCGAATGCATGCCCCAGGGGGTAGCCGCCCGACACGTACAGGTAGGCCTGCTCGCCCAGCCCCATCATCTGGTTGAGCCGCACCTGCGCCGTCATCTGCCATGGACCGATCGCATCGGACTGGCGGTTGTCCGAAGACAGGCTCCCCACTGCCGCATCGAACAGGCCTTGCAGCACCAGCACCGTGCCGCCCGCCTCGGTGCCGGCACCCAAAGCGCTGCGCAAGGTCAGGCCATGCACGCGCCCCGCCAGCGTCAAGGCGCGCTCCAGCGCACCATCCTTCAGGCGGCGCTGGCGCACCAGCGGCTGCAGGAAGCGTTCGACCGAATTGCGCGCGGAGGGCGGCACCGCATCGAGGTTGATCCGCTCGATAAAGCCATCCAGCACGATCAACTGCAGCGACGCATCGTCCACCAGCGACTGCGGCGGGATCACCACGCGCACCAGCGGATAACCGCCGTCGCGGTACAAAGCCTCGACGGCATCGGCCAGCGCGTAGAAATCGGCCACGGAAATGCGCTGGCCGCGCAAAGGCGCAACCAGGCGCTCCGTTTCATCGGCAAATTCCGGGTATCCGCCCTGCACCAGCACATTCGCCAGCCGCACGAACAATTGGCCGGCATTGGGCGGCGGCGCCGAGCGCGCCGGCTGCTGCGGCAAGCCGACCGCCGGCTTGGGCGGGGTTTCCGGGCGCAGGTCGCGCGGCGTCACCTGGGGCGCCTGCTGTGCCAGCGCGGCGGCAGATTGCAAAAGGCCAAGCAAGGCCGCGCCCAGCAAGCGGGCAGGTACTGATTCAGCAGACATGGGAGGCGGAGGAGTGTAAATTGTTACGCGCAGGAATTTGACATTATAATAGCTGCAACGGTTTTGATAGTCTGTAGCTCAAATGTGCTACACGCCGGTTACCGCCTCCGGCGCCCCATAAAATGCCGGAATGAACGAATTTGCTCTCATGGAAACTCCGCTCTCCGTCGCCATCGTCGAAGACGACCCTGATTTCAGCAGCGCCCTGCGCCAGGTGATCCTGGAAGCGCCGGACATGCGCCTGGCCGGCCACGCCGCCACTGTGGCCGACGGCCTGGCAATGGTCGCGGGACCGGCCGCCGACGTGCTGCTGGTCGACCTGGGGCTGCCGGACGGCTCCGGCATCGCCGTGATCCGCGCCGCCGCCCAGCGCTGGCCCGGCTGCAACATCATGGTCAGCACCAATTTCGGCGACGAGACCCACGTCATGCGTTCGATCGAGGCCGGAGCAGCCGGCTACCTGCTGAAAGACAGTTCGCCAGCGCGCATGGGCGACGAGATCCGCAGCCTGGCCCGCGGCGGCAGCCCGATCAGCCCGATCATCGCGCGCCAGGTGCTGGCCCGCTTCCGTCATCCAGCGCCTGCCGCCACGGCCGGCGCCGGCGAAGAAAACGCCTCACAGCTCTCGCAGCGCGAAAAGGAAGTCCTCGACTACATCACCAAGGGTTTCACCGTGCCGGAGATTGCAGGCCTGATGCAGCTTTCGCACTTCACCGTGCGCACCTTTGTGCGGCGCATCTACAGCAAACTCAAAGTCAACTCAAAGGCCGAAGCAATCTACGAGGCCCGGCACCAGGGCCTCGTCTGATGAAAGCCCGTACCGCACGCCTGGCCGGCGGCCTCCTGCTGCTGTTTTCCTGCGCAACGCTGCTGGCCGCCGCCCTGCTCTACCTCGGCGGTGGCCATTCGGGCGACTCCCGCCTGCACCTGACCCGCGCCGAATGGCTGATGCAGGAAGCCCCTGCCTTCACGCCCCCGCCACAGGACGTGGCCAGCAACGGCATCGCCGGTTCATGGCAGGCGATTGAGCTTCCGTTCCGCCCACGCATCGCCCTGTTGCGCCAGGCCGCATCCGGCAGGACCGGCGAACAGGCGCGCCAGGTCAGGGTGAGCTGGATCAAGGTCGACGTGGACGCATTGCCGCCAGGGCCGGCAACACTGGCCCTCTACGGCGCCCGTATCAAGACCGACGGCACAGTGGCGGTCTACATCAACGGCCGCCTGGCACACCGCGCGCAGCAGAATGGGCCCTTGTACAACAGCACCCGCACACCGCTGTGGTTCGCGCTGGAGACTGGACAGGCGCCGGTGAAAGAAATCCTGCTCCGGCTCGAGCACAGCCCGCGCTCGCAGGTCGCCCTCTCTTCGCTCTGGCTGGGTCCTGCCGACACGCTGCGCCCGAGCTTCCTGGTTCGTGAATGGGTGCAAAAAGAACTGCCTGCGCTGCTAAGCTCCGCTTTCATGGCAGTTGGCCTGTTCGCGCTGTTTGTCTGGTTCCGCCGGCCGCAGGACATTGCCTACCTGCTGTTCTTCAACCTCGCTGCCACGGCTTTTCTGCGTGGCCTGCACTTTTACGTCTCACTGCCGATCGAGAACAACTGGTTCGCCTGGCTGACCGTCAATTGCCTGTTCTGGCTCGTTCTGTCGGTGCACTTCTTCCTGCGCCTGCTGCACCAGCGTCCATTGAAGTGGCTGACGCGCGGCCTGCTCGCCGTCACGCTGCTGATTGGCGTGCTCACCACACCGGTACTGGCTGTGCTGCCGAACGTACCGACGGTCACGCCCATGATTTACCCGGTGGCCGCATTGATGTGCCTTGTCGCCAGTACTGTCGCCGGCTTCCTGTCATGGAAGCATTCCAGCGAAGGCCGCCTGGTGGTTCTCGGCCTGCTGCTCGCCATCGGAATGGGCATGACCGACTGGCTGCTGCAGAATAACTTCATCAGCGTGGAAGGCCTCTACATGGGCGCCTACATGCCGGCCGTCTGCTTCGCGACCTTCGGCGTGCTGCTGTACCGGCGCTACGTCTCCGCCATCGCCGAGGTGGAACAGGCCAATGTGCGCCTGGCCGAACGCCTGGCAGCACGCGAAGCGGAACTGGAAGCCAGCCACCGCCGCCTGCGTGAAAGTGAACTGCGCCAGACCATCAGCGACGAACGCCAGCGCCTGATGCAGGACATGCACGACGGTCTTGGCTCATCGCTGATCGGCGCCATCCGCTCCGTCGAGCATGGGGGAATCAGCGGCGGCCGCGTGGCCCAGATCCTGAAAGACTGCCTGGATGACCTCAAGCTGACCATCGACTCGATGGAACCGGTCGACGCAGACTTGCTGCTCTTGCTGGCCACCCTGCGCTTCCGCCTGGAGCCACGGCTGGAGGGCTCGGGCGTGCGGCTGCAGTGGGACGTGCAGGAGGTGCCAACACTGGAGTGGCTGACGCCGTCCAACGCATTGCACATACTGCGTATCGTGCAGGAGAGTATCGCCAATATCCTGCGCCATACGCGCGCGACGGAAATCCGCGTGGCGACCAGCGCGCATGCGACAGGCGTCGACATCTCCATCGCCGACAATGGCAGCGGGTTCGACCCTCAGCAAGCGCTGTCTTCCGGCAGCGGGCGCGGCCTGCAGAACCAGCAGCGCCGCGCCGCGTCCCTGAACGGTAAGGTGGCCTGGGAATCCGGGCCGGCAGGCACCGTTTTTACCTTAAGCCTGCCGCTGAAGGCCGTCTAGCCGCAGTTTGGGCTATCGGTCGCCGCACAGGTAGTCGAGTTTTACGCGTCCGCCAGAAAGTTGAGTGACACCTTTCGCTTGCAAGCGATGGCGTTCCGGCCGTGGTTCGAACAGGGGCTTGCCTGCCCCAAGCAGCACGGGGTGGACCACCAGCTGGAGCTCATCCAATAAGCCGGCGTTCAGCAAGCTGGAAACCAGGGATGCGCCGCCAACTGCGTGGATGTCCTTTCCCTCCGCCTGCGTCAATGCGCGCACCTGACTGAGGTCATTCAGGATGGTGGTGTGCGGCCACCCCACCTTGGCCAGGGTCTTCGACAGCACGTAATGCGGTGTGCGCGCAGCGAAACTTGCGTATTCGATCTCCCCCGGGGCCGGGTGCCGTCCCGTGCTCTCAAGAACAGCGTCCGGGTCGGCGAGAATAGCTGACCAGTATCCTTCGTAGGCTGGGTACATGCGGGCGCCGAGCAGGCAGGCATCGATACGCGGCGCCAGGTCGAAACAGTCGCCCCAGCTTTCAACCCAATCGAGTTGGACGTCCTCCCCCTCAATGAAGCCATCCAGGGAAACTTGCAAGGCAGCGATAATCTTCCTCATTCTTTCCTCCGTACGGTATGAGTGCGCGCCGAGTGCGCACCTCTTGGTACGACGGATCGGCATTGGGAATTTCGACAGCCCGGCGCTTGCGATTCTTATCCACTCTTCGGCCGCAGAGAGACGCTCGACAGCTACTGCAATCGAGGTGACGCTCTATTCAGGGATGCTATGCTACGTGACGAACTCGCGACTCTCTTCATTCAAGTACGGCGCTTAGTCCAGGAGCATTCATGACCCAGCAAAACCTTATCGCCATCCTCCAGGAATTGCAGCGGACGCTTCCCCGCTACGATACCCTTTCGACAGACAATCTCAACGAGCTGCAAGATGCGATTGAGGCGGTACTGGGGCGCGAAAAAATGCGCATCCACGAACATCAGGACGGCAGCACGCTGCCGCACGGCCTCCAGCACCTGTACGACGCGCTGGATTACTTTCAAACCGTCTGGTTCATGCAGGGCGCGATAGCCTGGGATGGAATGCTCTCGGTGCCATACAACTTCACCGGCCTGGAAATCGCACACACCAGGGCGGTGCTGAGCAAATTCGATCCTGTGTTGAGCGAGATGGTTGAAAGCCTGTGCAAACTTTCAGCGCCGTTGCTGACGGCAGCGCCGGACAGCAACTGGTGGACGGCGCATCCCGACGGCGATCCCTACGCTACGGTCGGCGAGGAGGCGTGCGACGAGATCGAGAAGCTCGAAGAAGAATTCGAAGACCAGCTTGAGGAGATGTGGCAGCGAACGATCGCAAAGCTGGGCGAAGCCCAGCGCACAAGATGAAGCAGCCGGTCCCTTAGCCATCGCTGCGCAGTGCAGCGATCGGATCCAGTGCGGCCGCCTGGCGCGCAGGATAAACGCCAAAGGCGACGCCAACCGCCACGCACAGGAGCACCGCGACGGCCAGGCTTAAAGGCGACCAGGCCACCGACCAGCCGGCCAGCGCCGCGATACTGTAGGCGGCCACCGCCCCCAGTGCGATGCCCAGCAGGGCACCACTGACCGCGATCACCAGCGCCTCCGCCAGAAACTGCTCCACCACATCCCTTCGGCGTGCGCCCAGCGCCCGCTTCAGGCCGACTTCGCGCCGGCGCTCCAGCACATTGGCCAGCATGATGTTCATGATGCCGATGCCGCCCACCAGCAGCGACACCGCCGCGATCGAACTCATGACGATGGTGAAGATGCGCTGCGTCTGCTGATTCTGGCGATAAAGGCCCATGGGCACGATCAGGTTGGTGTCGTCGATGCCGCCGTGCCGCTGCTTGATCAAGGCCTGCAAGACACGCGCTGCGCTATCCGGCGCCACCTTGCCGTCCAGCCACACGCTAATGCCGTCCACTTCATCCTCGATGCGCTTGAAACTGAAGCGGGCCCGCCCGGTCTCCCATGGAACGAACAGGCGCTCGTCGTCCAGCCCCAGTTTGACGCCTTCGAATTCGGTTTTGCTTTGCGTGCGGTCCTCGAGAACGCCGATCACCTCCAGCCACGCGTGATTGAGCTTGACGCGCTGGCCGACCGCCGGCGCTGTGCCGAACAGTGAGCGCGCCAGCCGGGCGCCCACCACGCAGACAGGCGCCAGGGTGGCGCCATCGGCCGGCACCAGCCAGCGGCCGGACTTCAGCGCCAGCGCGCTGTGCTCCGCATAACCCGGCGACACGGCAAATGCACGTCCACTCGCGACCTGGTCGCCAAACACCAGCTGTTCGACCTTGATTTCCTTCTTCAGCGCGACCGAACGCACGCCCGGCACCACCAGTTGCGCGGCAGTGCCGTCTGCGGCGGACAATCCCAGTGAGCGCGTGCGCAGCTCTTTCAGTTGTCCGTCCTCGATCGGCTTGCTTTCGACCAGCACATTGTTCAGCCCAAGTTCAGCCACCAGCCGCAGCGCCTCGCGCTTGCTGCCCTCGCCCACCGCCAGCATGGCGACGATGGCGCCCACGCCAAAGATCATCCCCAGCAGCGTGAGCCCGGTGCGCAGTTTGCGGCGCCGCAGTTCGGCGACGGCTTCGATAATCAATGCCCGGTTCATGTTTTCTTGTCCGTCGGCGGCACCAGGAGAATGCGCGCACCCGGCGCCAGGCCGCTCTTGATCTCACTGCGCACGGGACCGCGCTGGCCCAACTCAACCTGGTGCTTTACCTGCCGGCCGCCTTCGTCGGAATACACGGTGTACGCGCCTCCCTCCTGCACCAGCGCGATGTTCGGCACCGTCAGCGCCGAGGCCTGCGCCACCAGCTTGACCGTGCCGTGCAAAGCCTGGCCGGGTTTCAATCCCAGCCGGTGCGCCACGCCGGTGCCGATGGCGGCATCGAATTCAATGTATTTGACCGGCGATTCGGCCGAGATGGCACTGGCGCTGTTACCGACCTTGTCCACCGTCAGGTCCAGCTCGGTCCCGGTACCGGCCAGGCGTACACGCACCGGCATGCCCGCCCGAAGCCCATAGGCCTGCCCCTCCGCCACGCTGAAGCGCGCAACCAGCTGGTCCAGGTTCGGCAGCGAACCGAAAGCCTCGCCGGCCATCTGGTTGGCGCCAACCTGCGCCTTTGCGCCATCCCAGCGCGCGGCCTGCTGGAACACGCCATCGTGCGGGGCCACCAGTTCCAGCGACTCCAGGCTCTGGCGCTTTTGCGCGGCGGCCTGCTGCACGCTATCGCGCTGCGAATGCAGCACAGCATCTTGTGCAGCACTGCGTGCCTTCGCCTGGCCGTCCTTCCAATCCAGGTAGCCGCGCTTGGTAGTGAGGAAGCCAACGTCGGCCAGCGCATCGAGGATAGTATTTTTGGCGAACACACTCAGGTCGACGTTGGCATACCGCTGGCTCAGGCCAAGATCGTCGTCGACCTTGGCACGCTCGCCTGCCAGCACGGCGCGTTCGACTGCGGCGTTCTGCCGGCTGGCCTCTTCGGCCAGGGTTTTGCGCAGTAGTTCGACTTCGCTCTGGCTCAGTTCCATGCGTGCCTGCGGCGCGTCGAAGCGCGCCACCACCTGCCCTTTCGTGACGCTGCTGCCGTCGGGAACCATTTCCACCAGGATGCGGTTGGACCAGCCGCTGCCAGGTACCGACATCGGCGTGCTGGCGGCAGCCTTGATTTCGCCGTCGGCTTCCAGGGTTTCATTCCACGCCCGTGCGGCGAGTGTTTCGCTGGGACTGACCGCAGCAGAAGAGTCGCCGTGGCAGCCGGACAGTGTTGCGATCGCCAAGCCCGCCGCCAGCAAGGCGCCAAATGCCGCGCCGGTAGCCGGCATGGATCGATTTAGCATCGGCTTCCTCATGATTTTTTGGCCGGTGCCGGCAGCAGCTCCACCTGGACCGCGGCGCCAGGCTTGAGATCTTTGGGCGGGCCGTCGAACTGAAGCTCGATGTCGCGCACAGTGATCGATTGCGCTGCGGATTTGCTGTGGAAGGCACGCCCCAGGGCAGTGACATGCGCCGGCAATGCCTCGCGCGCACCGGACACGGTAACCCGCGCAGCCTGCCCTACATGCACGCCGGCAGACTGTACCTCCGGCACCGTCGCGTTGACACAAAGCTGGTCCGGGTCGGCCAGCGTCGCCACCGACAATCCCATCCAGACCTGGCTACCGATAACGAACTTCTCGCCGCTCGAAACACTCCGATGCAGCACCATTCCCCTTCGCGGCGCCACGACGGTCAGCTCGGCTTGTCCCTTGAGCAAAGCAGCTATCTGGCCGCGCAACTGGGCCACTTCGGATTGCAGGTCCGCACGTTCGGCCTGGCGGGCGCGCCGCTGCGCCACGTATTGGGACTGCGCCAATTTCGCCAGTTCGTTCTTCTCACTGCGCTCGATCACCAGTTTGTCGTAATCGACACGTCGTATCAATTCCTTCGGCTGGCTGGCCTTGCGCTCGGCCTTTTCGGCATTACTGCGTGCTTCGCCCTGCGCCAGCATGCCGCTGCGGTCCGCTTCGGCCTGGTCCAGTTGCAGCTTCTCCAGCGCCCGCTCGCGCTCCTTCAGTGTGCCCTGCAGGCTAATCAACTGGGTAGTCACTTCCATCGACTCGAACACAGCGATGGGTTGGCCCGCTTCCACCATCATTCCCTCGGGCGCGAGTTGTGCCAGTTTGTATGTCCATACAAAGGGAATGGTGGGCGGCGCTACCGGCATCGTGCGGCGCGAGGCGATTTCACCTTCGACAGTCAGCGCGGCAGCGGCGGGGCGGGCCGGTGGCGCCGATGCCGCAGCGCCTGCCAGCGGTTCGGCCAGCACACTCATTCCAGCCACCAGCGGCAAGGCCTGGTTCTCGGGCAGTTCGATCTTGACCCGGAAATAGCGTCCCATCCCCCAGCGCGGATAGGACTCCGGCGCACTGGTGATAGAGGCGACTTTGCCGTCCAATACTGTCCCTGGCAAGGCATCGAAGCGCAGGCTGACTGCCTGGCCTTCGCGCAGGTATGGGCGATCCGCTTCCAATACCCTGGCCGTAACGCCCATGCGGCCTTGGCCCAGCACTTTGCCCGCGACATTGCCGGGCCAGGCGCTCGCTCCTTCGTCCAGCCGTTCACCGCGCCACGGGCTGAAGCCGTGCACCACCACGCCGTCGCGCGTGGCGCGCACTTCCGCTTGTGCCTGTTGGGCAATCTGGAAAGCGATATTGACCTGCGCCTTCTTCACTTCAAGTTCGCTGTCCTCGCTGCGGCGCGCCACGGCCCGGCGGGCGTTTTGCAAGCTCTCCTGCTTGATCGCGAGATCGCGTGTGGCACGGTCCAATTCGGCCTGGTAGCGGTCAAAATTCAAGCCCGAAACCTGCTGCCTGGGCAAGGCAGCATCGATCCGGGCCTTGTCCAGCGCGGCCTTGGCGCTGGCCAGGGCCTTTTCCGCCTCGACGGAGGTGACTTCAAGGTTCGAAATCTCTCGCTCGGCGCGCGCGCGGGTTCGTACCAGCTCGATCTTCAATTGATCGATATTGGGAGCACCGGCAGTTTCGATCCGCAGTACCAGGTCGCCCGCTTTGACCTGGCTTCCCTCGGCAACGAAATTGCGCAGCACGATCGGCGAACTGTTCGAGGGCGGAACGAAGATGGTCTGCGAGTCCTGCGCCTCCACTTCTCCAGTCAGCAATACTGGCCGCACTTCTGCTTTCGCTGCGGTCAGCACAGGCGCTGGCCCCGGCGTTGGCGTCGGCGCCCCAGAAGTATAGGCGTGGCCGACCGCGCCAGCGATCGCCAAGGCCAGCACCGGCACTGCGCACAACAACCAGGCATTTCGACGTTTCATGCGTGGTCGGCGTCGATGCGGCCGTCGCGCAGGTGGATGGTGCGTTGCGCGCTGGCGGCGATGGCTGGATCATGCGTAACCAGCACCAGGGTCTGACCGCCCGCATGCAATTCGCGCAACAGCGACATCACTTCTGCCGCGCTGTTGGAATCCAGGTTGCCCGTAGGTTCATCGGCCAGCAGCAAGGCCGGCTGGTTCAGCAGCGCGCGGGCAATCGCGGCGCGCTGCAACTGCCCGCCGGACAATTGGCCCGGCAGATGGTCGAACCGTTTGCCAAGGCCGATGCGCTCAAGCAGCTCGCGGGCGCGTGCTGGTGCTTGTGGATCCTCTTCGCGCGCATAGCGCTGCGGCAGAAGCACGTTTTCCAGCACGGTCAGGCGCGACAGCAGGTGGAAGGATTGAAATACAAAGCCGATACGACGGTTGCGGACATCGGAGGCGGCGTCATCATCGAGCGCGCTGATCTCGTCTTGCGCAAGGCGATAGCGGCCACTGTCAGGCCGGTCCAGTCCACCCAGCACATTAAGCAACGTCGATTTGCCGGAGCCGGACGGCCCCATGACCGCAATGAACTCGCCCGGCGCGACCCGCAGATCAATGCCATCGAGTGCATGGATATCGCTGCCGCCCTGGCGATAAGTTTTACGAATGTTGCTCAGTTCGATCATGCGCAGAATAATCCCTGCGGCATAATTTTCTGTCAATTATGAAAAACACCACGAAGCGTCATAATTTTCAAAACTCATGCGGATAAGCCGGATGGCCTGCCAGCACAAGCGTATCAGTGCGCTAACGTACGGACCGGACAATGCAGTCGAGCCAGACTGACTTCAAAGGCTATAGGCGACCATTGCCATGCCGGCCCCAGCTCCACGGAAAGGGGAACAACATGTTCAAACTCCTCATCATGTTGGCGATAGCGGTGCTGACTTCCTTGCCGGCACGCGCCTCAGTCAGCGTCGACATTGGCATTAACGTGCCGTCCTACCCAACCCTGCGGCGTATTCCTGGCTATCCGGTTTATTACGTGCCACGCCTGCACGCCAACTACTTCTTCTACGACGGACTGTATTGGGTTTATGCGCCCGATGGCTGGTATGTCAGTCCCTGGTATGACGGCCCCTGGGACTTCGTACCCATCGATAACGTGCCGCTGTTCATACTACGGATCCCCGTGCGCTATTACGGCTATCCGCCCGTGATATTCCGCGAATGGGTAATGGATGCTCCTCCGCGATGGGATAGAGTGTGGGGCCCCGACTGGGCGCACCGCCATCCGCGATGGCAGCACTGGAATCGCGCTGCCACACCAGCTCCAGCCCCGCTGCCGCGCTATCAGCAGCGCTTTACGCGAGCCAATTACCCGAATGACGTCCAGCGCCGCGAACTCGCGCAACAGCACTACAGATACACGCCACGTGACAAGCAAGCACGCCAACATTGGCAGTCGCACGTTGGCGATGTCCCCATCCAACCGCCAGCGCGGTCTAACCCTCATCGCGAATCCAGGCCACAGCCCGTGCGGACGCACGAATATGAAACTCGCGCCCGAGACCGGCATACCGTCGAACATGATGACTTCCCCGCGCCCCAACATGCGCCATCACGCGGCGCTGTACGTTCCCCTCCCGAGCCGCAGCATCGGCGTGTAGAGGAACGAGAATTCGCGCGCCCCGCAAGACCGGAACATGGTGGCCGCCCTGATAAACCCAAGAAAGAAGATAACGAAGGCGGACACGATCGAGGCAAGCATCACTAGAATGGACCGCCCCCCAAGTCTCGATGCGCAGAGTCAAAATTCGCAGACAACAAAAAAGGGCTACAGTTCAAAAACTGTAACCCTTTGATTTGATTGGTCGGGGCGAGAAGATTCGAACTTCCGACCCCCTGCACCCCATGCAGGTACGCTACCAGGCTGCGCTACGCCCCGACTCGAGCCACGGATTATATCAGAGCAATTTGTGGTTTTGTCAAAGTTACCTCAAACTATACGGATGACGATCGAACCTCGACTGGCGGCGGGCGCGGCCGAACTCATTGCGCAATCTGATGGACTGGTCATTGCGGCCGGCGCGGGCATTGGCGTCGACTCAGGCTTGCCGGATTTTCGCGGTAATGAGGGGTTCTGGAAAGCCTACCCTGCCCTCGGGCGGGCGCGGATGGAGTTCACTAGCGTGGCGTCGCCGCGCACTTTTCAGGAAGACCCGGCGCTGGCCTGGGGATTTTATGGCCATCGGCTGAAGCTTTATCGCGAAACCGTGCCGCATGAGGGCTTTGCGCTGTTGAAGGCTTGGGGTGAGGCGATGGATCATGGCTGCTTTGTCTTCACCAGCAATGTGGATGGGCAGTTCCAGAAGGCGGGATTTGAGCCGCGCGCAATTTATGAGTGCCATGGGTCGATCCATCATCTGCAATGCCTGGAGCCTTGCGGCAGCAAGATCTGGCCGGCGGATGATTTTTTGCCGGAAGTGGATGCTGATGCTTGCCGGTTGCTTAATGAGCCGCCGCGTTGCGCGGATTGTGGCGGGTTGGCGCGGCCGAATATCTTGATGTTTGGGGATTGGGGCTGGGTTGAGCGCCGAAGCGAGATGCAGGGGGCGCGGCTGGAGGCTTGGCTGGAGAAGGTGCGCAGGCCGCTTGTGATTGAGTTGGGGGCGGGGACGGCGATTCCTTCGGTGCGGCACTTTGGGCATGCTGTGGTGCAGCGGGGTGGGCGGATGGTGCGGATTAATCCGCGGGAGTTTGCGGTTGGCAGCGCGGGGGATGTGGGGATTTCGGCGGGGGCGCTGGATGGGTTGAGGGCGATTGCTGCGGCGATGGGATAGGGGTGGAGCTCAACCCCGGTAAACCAGGGTCAGACCCAAGGGTCTGACCCGCCTGCTCTGGCTTCTCTGCTTAGACGAATTTTACGGACAGGCTGGGGAGGCCTTCGATGCTGGCGGTGAGGGATTGGCCGCGCGCTACTGCGCCGACGCCTTCGGGAGTGCCGGTGAAAATCAGGTCGCCGGGTTCCAGGCGGAATAGCGTGGAAAGGTTGGCGATGGTTTCGGACACGGACCAGATCATGTGGTCGGTCGTACTCGACTGTTTGACCGTGCCGTCCAGGGCCAATGCGATGGCGGCGCTTTCGACACCGGGCACTTCGGCTGCGCGGCGCAACTCACCTACTGGCGCGGAATAGTCGAAGGCTTTGCCGATTTCCCACGGTCGGCCGGCGTCCTTCATCTTGCCTTGCAGGTCGCGGCGGGTCATGTCCAGGCCCACGGCGTAGCCGAAGATGTGCTTTGGCGCGTCGGCTACAGAAATATCGCAGCCGCCAGTGCCGATTGCGACCACCAGTTCGCACTCAAAGTGGAAATTGCTGGTCTGCGGCGGGTATGGCAGTTCGGCCACTGCTCCAGGAACTACCGGCACCACGGCTGCTGAATCGCCGGGTTTGCAGAAGAAGAATGGCGGTTCGCGGTCCGGGTCGGAGCCCATCTCGCGCGCATGGCCGGCGTAGTTGCGGCCCACGCAGTACACGCGGCGCACCGGGAAACGCGCGTCGGTACCGTTGATCTGCAGTGCCGCGGCCTGGTGCGGCGGAAATACGTAATCAGTCATTCTTAATATCCTCAAGTGAACAGGAGCGCCCGCATGGCGATGCGGAAGGATGCTACCAGTTCCGGGACCGGCAAGTCGGGATAGTTCAGCACCCGCAATTGCAAGCCCTGGTGCAGGCAAATCACGGCCTGCATGCGTCCTTCGACCGTGACGTCGTCGGCCGGCAGGCCATGCTTTTCGCGGCCGGCCTTCAGCAGCGCCAGCAGGCCTGCGCACATGCGGCGGTCGGCATCCCGGCTCAAGGCGGCGATCGCGGGGTTGCGGGCGCTTTCCGCGGCAATTTCCAGCGGCAGCGCCCAGTGATCCGGGTCCAGGTTGTCGTGGACACTCTGCTCGACGTCGTCGATGATCGCCTGCAGCGGGTCCGGCCGGCTGCCAATATTGCTGATGATCTCATGCACCCGCGTTTCGTTTTCTTCCACGAAGGCGGCGATGATGGCGTCTTTGCTGGCGAAGTAGTTGTAGATATGGCCGGCGCTCATGCCGGCCGCCTTGGAAATCTCGGACATGCTCGCGCCGTGGAATCCGCTGCGGCGGAAACAGGTGGCGGCGGCGTCCAGTACCTGGCGGCGGCGATTGGCGGCGCGCTCTGGGTCAATGTGGCGTTTTTCAGTCATAAGGCGTAACAATGGCCAAGGGAATGAGCTTTGTCAAATTACAACGTGCTATGATGGAAAAGCAGTTACTTCATTCTTAAAGGAAAGAGTGATATGCCCTCCCGTACCTCTCGCTCGATTGAGATGCGGCCCGCCGAAGCGGGCGACCTGGCGTTCATGCAGCAACTGTATTCCAGCACGCGCAGCGCCGAAGTTCGGATGGGGGGCTGTGACCTCGCCACCGAAACCCTGCTGCAAGGCCTGCAGTTCAAGGCGCAGCAAACCTGGTACGAAACCCAATACCCCAATGCCGACCTGGCCGTGATCATGGATCGCGAACGCCCGGTCGGGCGCCTTTACGTCGATTACGGGCCGGACGAATTGCGCATCCTCGATATTTGCCTGCTGCCCGACTACCGCAATCGCGGCATCGGCCTTGGCTTGTTGCGTAGCCTGCAGGCCCAGGGGGAGCGCCTGCGCCTGCCGGTGCGGATCAACGTTCCGTTAGGCAGCCTGGCACAGCGCCTGCTGCTGCGCTGCGGGTTTGAGGTACTGGCGACGGACGGCATCTACAACATCATGGAGTGGATGCCGCCCGCCGGTATCGACTGAACCCAGGCTAGGCCCAGCCCCCGAGCACTTTGTACAAAGTGACCTGGTTGGTTGCCTTCGCCAGGCGCACGCTGATCAGGCTTTGCTGCGCCGTGTACAAGGCTCGCTGCGACACCAGGGCATTCAGGTAGGACTCTGCCCCTTTCTGGTAACGCGCTTCGTGGATGCGGTAGCTGCGGCTTGCCGCCTCGGTCAGCGCGGTTTGCGACTCCACCCGTTCGTCCAGCGTGCCGCGCTGTGCAAGCGCATCGGCCACTTCGCGGAAGGCCGACTGGATCGCCTTTTCGTAACGTGCCACGGCGATGCCGTTGTCGGCCTTGGCGATATCCAGCCTTGCGCTATTGGCGCCGCTATCGAACAGGGGCAGCGTCAGTTGCGGCAGGAAGGTCCAGGCGCCGGTACCGGCCTTGAACAGGTTGCCCAGGCTATTGCTTGCACTGCCTGCGGTCCCGGTCAGCGTAATGCTCGGGAAGAAGGCGGCACGCGCCACGCCGATATTGGCGTTGGCCGCCTTCAGCGCGTGCTCGGCTTCCAGCACGTCCGGGCGTTGCAGCAGCACGGACGATGGCACGCCTTCCGGCAGTTCGGCCAGGGTGCTTACCGCGGTGGGCAAGGCTTGCGGCAGCAGGCTTGCCGGCACTTGGGCACCGACCAGCAGGGCCAGCGCGTTTTCGCCGGCCGCTACCTGGGCGGTATACAGGGCCATGTCGTTGCGCGCGGCTTCGACACTGGTTTGTGCTTCATACATATCGAGGCCGGAGGTGGCGCCGGATTCGAAGCGGCGCTTGCTCAGCTCATAGGTAATCTGCTGGCTTTTCAGCGTTTCCTGCGCCAGCAGCAGGCGCTCCTTGTCGGCAGCCAGGCCAAGCCAGGTGCTGGCCACTTCGGCCACCAGGCTGAGGCGCTGCGCGCGCTGCGCTTCTTGCGTGCCGAGGTAGGTTTGCAGTCCGGCTTCCGACGCGTTGCGCAGCTTGCCGAACAGGTCCAGCTCGTAGGCCGGAAGGGCCAGGCCGCCCGTGTACTGGCGGCTGATGTCGCCGCCCGGCGCACGCGAGGCGCTCTGGCCGACTTGCGCATTCACCTTGGGCAGTTGGGCGGAACGGTCGATGCCGTATTGCGCCCTCGCCTTTTCGATATTCAGCGCCGACACGCGCAGGTCGCGGTTGTTCTTCAGCGCCAGCTCCACGACTTCACGCAGTTGCGGGTCGCCGATGAAATCCTGCCAGGCGATTTCGCTGGCTGGCTTGGCATCGGCCGCGGTTTTTGCCGGCTTGTAGGCTTCGCCCTGCGGCCAGGCCGCAGCTACCGGCGAATCCGGGCGCTGGTAAGTTGGCGCCAGGCTGCAGCCGGCCAGCAAGGCTGCCGCTGCAAGGGTAAACAGAGTCTTGTTCATATCAATTCGCCTCCGAAGCGATGGCCGGTGCGGCAGGTGCGGCCGCGGCAGCCTTGCGGCCAACCCATGCACGTACCACCACGAAGAACACCGGCACGAAGAAGATGCCGAGGAAAGTAGCCGTCAGCATGCCGCCCAGCACGCCCACGCCGATCGCGTTCTGGCTGCCGGAGCCTGCGCCGCTTGCCAGCGCCAGAGGCAGCACGCCGAGGCCGAAGGCGATGGACGTCATCAGGATCGGGCGCAGGCGCAGCTTGACTGCCTGCAGCGTTGCTTCGCGCAGTTCGATGCCTTTTTCCTGCAGCTCCTTGGCGAATTCCACGATCAGGATCGCGTTTTTCGCCGACAGGCCGACCACGGTCAGCAAGCCGACCTGGAAGTAGACGTCGTTCGCCAGGTGGAAGCCCCAGGTCGCCAGCACGGTACCGATCACGCCAAGCGGCACCACCAGCAGCACCGAGAACGGCACGGACCAGCTTTCATACAATGCGGCCAGGCACAGGAATACGATCAGCACGGAGATGGTGTACAGCACGGTGGTCTGCGAACCGGAGTCGCGCTCCTCGACCGACAGGCCAGTCCACTCGAAGCCGATACCGGCCGGCAGTTGCGCCACCAGCTTTTCCATTTCAGCCATGGCAACACCGGAGCTGACGCCCGGCGCAGGCATGCCTTGCACGTTCATCGAAGGAATGCCGTTGTAGCGTTCCAGGCGCGGCGAGGCATAAACCCAGCGGCCGGTGGCAAAGGCGGAGAATGGCACCATTTCGCCCTGCGCATTACGCACGAACCACTTGTTCAAGTCTTCCGGCGCCATGCGCGATTCCGGCGTGCCTTGCAGGTAGACGCGCTTGACACGGCCACGGTCGACGAAGTCGTTCACGTAGGAAGAACCCCAGCCCACGCTCAGCACCCGATTTACATCGGTCACGCTCAGGCCCAGGGCAGTGGCTTTCTGCTGGTCGATATCCAGCTTGAATTGCGGCGTATCTTCCTGGCCGTTGGGACGCACAGCCATCAGCAGCGGGTTCTTGGCGGCCATGCCCAGCAGCTGGTTACGCGCAGCCATCAGCGCATCGTGGCCCACGCCGCCCTGGTCCTGCAGTTGCAGGTCGAAGCCGCTGGCGTTACCCAGTTCCATCACGGCTGGCGGAGCAAAGGCAAACACCATCGCTTCCCGGATCTGTGAGAAGGCGCCCATGGCACGGCCCGCGACGGCCTTCACTTTCTGGTCCGGGTTCTTGCGCTCGGACCAGTCTTTCAGGCGCACGAAGGCCAGGCCGGTGTTCTGGCCGTTACCCGCAAAGCTGAAGCCCGCCACCGTGAACACGGATGCCACATTCGCCTTTTCGTCGTCCATGAAGTGATGTTCCAGCTTCTCCAGTACTTTCAGCGTGCGCTGCTGGGTAGCGCCAGTAGGCAACTGCACCATGGAGAACAGCATGCCCTGGTCTTCATCCGGCAGGAAGGAGGTCGGCAGGCGCATGAAGGACACTGCGAGCACGGCCAGCAGCGCACCATACACCACCAGCGAGCGGCCGCTGCGCGACAGCATCTTGCCGACCAGACCCTGGTATTTGGTGCTGCTGCGGTCGAAGGTTCGGTTGAACCAGCCGAAGAAGCCTTTCTCCGACACATGGCTGCCAGGCTTCAGGAAGGTGGCGCACAGCGCCGGCGTAAACACCATTGCCACCAGCACCGACAGCACCATGGCGGACACGATGGTCACCGAGAACTGACGGTAAATCACGCCGGTGGAACCGCCGAAGAAGGCCATCGGCACGAACACGGCCGACAGCACCAGCGCGATACCTACCAGTGCGCCGGAAATCTGGCCCATCGACTTGATGGTCGCTTCTTTCGGCGACAAGCCCTCTTCCGTCATCACGCGTTCAACGTTTTCCACCACCACAATCGCATCGTCCACCAGCAGGCCGATCGCCAGCACCATGGCAAACATGGTCAGCGTGTTGATCGAGTAGCCGAGCGAGAACAGCACGCCGAAAGTACCCAGCAACACCACCGGCACTGCGAAGGTCGGGATCAGGGTGGCGCGGAAGTTCTGCAGGAAGACATACATCACGATGAACACCAGGATCACCGCTTCCACCAGGGTTTTCACCACTTCTTCGATGGACAGCTTGACGAACGGCGTGGTATCGAAGGCCACCTGGGCTTTCATCCCTTGGGGGAACTGCTTGCCCATCACCTCAATCTTCTTCTTGATCAGTTCTGCGGTTTCCAGCGCATTGGCGCCGGTTGCAAGCTTGATCGCCACACCCACCGCCGGTGCGCCGTTGTAGCGCGCCACGGTGTTGTAGTTTTCGTTGCCCAGTTCCACGCGGGCCACGTCGCGCAGGTGCACGGTAGCGCCGCTGGCGGTCGTCTTGAGCAGGATGGCGCCGAACTGCTCCGGCGTTTGCAGGCGGCTTTGTGCAGTAACGGTGGCATTCAGCTGCTGTTCCGGCACGGCTGGCGCGCCACCCAATTCACCGGCGGACACCTCGGCATTCTGCGCCTGGATTGCTGCTGCCACGTCGGCGGGCGTCAACTGGAAGCCTTGCAGCTTCTGCGGGTCCAGCCAGATGCGCATCGCGTACTGGGAGCCGAACAGCGTAACTTCGCCCACGCCTTGCACGCGGCTCAGCGGGTCGATCACGTTGGCGGCCACATAGTCGCCCAGATCGGACTGCTTCATCTTGCCGTCTTCGGAGATGAAGCCGAACACCATCAGGAAGTTGCGGGTCGCTTTCGACACCACCAGGCCTTGCTGGGTGACCGCGCTAGGCAGCAGCGGCGTAGCCAGTTGCAGCTTGTTCTGCACCTGCACCTGTGCGATGTCCGGATTGGTGCCGCTCTTGAAGGTCAGCGTGATGTTGATGCCGCCGGTCGAATCGCTGGTCGACGACATATAGCGCAAGCCATCGATACCCTTCATCTTCTGCTCGATGATCTGGGTGACGGCATCTTCCACCGTCTTGGCCGATGCGCCGGGATAGGAACCGGTGATCGAGATCGATGGCGGCGCAATACTTGGGTACTGCGAAATTGGCAGCCCCTTGATCGCCATCACACCCGCCAGCATCACAACGATGGCGAGCACCCAGGCGAAAATGGGGCGGTTGATAAAGAAGCGGGACATGATCGGAACCTCCGCTTAGCGTGCCGCGACGGCTGGCTTGTCCGCAGCGGCGGTGGTGGCCGGCGCGGAGGAGTTCTTTGCCACGACAGCAGGCGCGCCTGGCTTCACCTTCTGCAAACCCTCAACGATGACCCGGTCGCCAGCCACCAGGCCGGACTTGACCAGCCATTTGTCGCCGATGGTGCCGCCGGTCTGCAGCACGCGCTGTTCGACCTTGCCCTCTTTATTCAGCACCATGGCCGTCGCCTCCCCTTTCGGGTTGCGGCTAACGCCCATTTGCGGCACGGCGATGGCTTGCTCACTGACGCCCGTTTCCAGCACGGCGCGCACAAACATGCCCGGCAGCAGGTCATGCTTCGGGTTCGGGAACAGCGCGCGCAGGGTCACGTTGCCGGTGCCCGGATCAACGCTCACATCGGAGAACTGCAGCTTGCCCGGCAGCGCGTACTTGCTGCCGTCGGCCAGCAGCAGCGTTACCGCAGCCTGGCCGTTGGCTTTCTTGAGCGAGCCGCTCTCCATTTCGCGCTTCAGGCGCAGCAACTCTTCGCTGGACTGGGTGACGTCGACATAGATCGGGTCCAGTTGCTGCACGGTGGTCAGCGCAGTCGCCTGGCCGGCAGTCACCAGTGCACCCGGCGTTACGTTCGAACGGCTGATGCGACCGGAGATCGGCGACGCCACCTTGGTGTAATCAACATTGATGCGCGCCGAATCGACTGCGGCTTGTGCGGCTTCCACTTCGGCCTTGGCCTGCTCGTGGGCGGCGACGGCATCGTCGTAATCCTGGCGGCTCACGCCTTCGATTGCCACCAGTTCCTTATAGCGTGCGACTTTCGGCGTAGCCGCCGCCAGGTTGGCCTTGGCCTTGGCCAGGTTGGCCTTGGCGGAGTTGAAGGCCGCCTCGTAAGTTGCAGCATCGATCTGGTAAAGCTGCACGCCGGCTTTGACGTCTGCCCCTTCAGTGAACAGGCGCTTCTGGATCAAGCCACCGACTTGCGGGCGCACTTCGGCGACCTGGTAGGCAGCCGTGCGGCCCGGCAGTTCGGTGCTCATGGCCAGCGTTTGCGGCGCCACGGTGAACACGGCCACTTCGGGCGCCTGCTGGGCGCCACCTTGGGCTGGACCAGCTTGTTTGCCACCACAACCGGCGACCATTGCGGCCACCGCGGCAGCGGCACCCAGCAGCATGAAATTCTTGTGCATGTTTTTCATCTTTTTTCCCGAAAGACTTAGAATGAACGATCATTCTAACATGATTTTGAGTTCTGACTCACCGGTCAGTAATTCTACGTAGCAGTTAGAGGCAGGGTTCTAATCGCAGTGCAGCATCTTTAAGTTTTATCAATATCTGCCAGAATGAGTTCATGCACTCACTGAAGAGCAATAACAAAAATCGTGTTTGACCTCGTGTCACCAGCGCTTCGCGCGCAACCGCAGTTTCCCTCACTGGCTTATGCCAACCTCCCAGCTCCCCTTTTGCCTGTTACGGCCCCGCCGCGACGCTGACTTTTCGCGCGCCTATCGCGTCGCCGTGACGCATCCGTATTTCCAGCTTTATCCACAACCGAAAGGTATGTATGTCAAGCCTCCTTCTTGGGGTTATCGTAGTTGTAGCGACTCTGTTGGCTGTTCTGCTGTTGGTATTGATATCCGGTGTAATCAAATACATCCCCAATGACCGGATCGGGGTCGTTGAAAAACTCTGGAGCCCGTCCGGCTCCGTACAAAGCGGCCTGCTCGCGCTGAATGGCGAAGCGGGCCTGCAGCCTGAACTCCGCCGCGGCGGTTTCCATTTCTTCGCGCCGTTCCAGTACCGCGTCCACATTCATCCAATGGTGTCCGTAACGCAGGGCACCATCGGCTACGTCTTCGCGCGCGACGGCATCGACCTGCCCGCCGGACAGACGCTGGCCGACAACTCCAGCATCGACGACTTCCGCGACGTGCGCGCCTTCCTCAGTAACGGCGGCCAGAAAGGCCCGCAGCGCAAGATCCTGCGTGAAGGTACGCACATCATCAATCCTGCCCTGTTTGTTGTGATGACCGGCGAGGCGACGTATTCGATGTCGCTCGACGCCAAGGAAAAGATTTACTACGAACAAATGCGCGGCCTGCTCGATGAACGCAGCGGCTTCACGCCTGTGGTGATCAAGGAAACCACGGGCTCGCACGACTCCGACCAGTTGGCCGTGGTGACGGTGCAGGATGGTCCGGGACTGGTGAAAGACGAACTGCTGGCACCGGACGTGGGCGATACGCACAACTCCTTCCAGGAGCCAGAGAAATTCCTGGCGGCCGGCGGTCGCCGCGGCCGACAGGAGCGCGTGCTGGTGGAAGGCACCTACTTCATCAACCGCCTGTTCGCAACGGTGGAGTTCATCAAGAAGACCGTGATCCCGGTCGGCTTTGTCGGCGTGGTGGTGTCGTACACCGGCCGCAAAGGCCCTGACTTGTCCGGCACCGAATACTCGCACGGGGAGCTGGTGGAAAGCGGCTGCCGCGGCGTGTGGCGCGATCCGCTCATGCCGGGCAAATATGCCTTCAACACCTACGCCGGCAAGATCGAACTGGTGCCGACCACGAACTTCGTGCTGATGTGGAAGTCGGGCGAAAGCGGTTCCAGCTTCGACAAGAACCTGCGCGAGATCACACTGATCACCAAGGATGCCTTTGAGCCGCAGCTTCCGCTGTCGGTGGTGGTGCACATCGACTACCGCAAGGCGCCGATGGTGGTGCAGCGCTTCGGCAATGTGGCGCAACTGGTGGAGCAGACGCTGGACCCGATGGTGTCCTCGTACTTCAAGAACGTCTCGCAGACCAAGACCTTCATTGAACTGATCCAGTCGCGCAGCGAATTGCAGCACAATGCGTCGGAAGACATGAAGCAGCGCTTCCAAGCCTACTCGCTGGAATTCCAGGAAGTCCTGATCGGTACGCCGAAGCCGCAGCAAGGCGACAACAAGATCGAGAACATCATGGCCCAGCTTCGCGACCGCCAGATCGCACGCGAGCAGGTGGAAACGTTCGCACAGAAGCAGATCGCCGCCGACAAGGAGCGCGAGCTGAATGAAGCCGAGCAGCGTGCCGCCAAACAGAAAGAGCTGACCGGATCGCTGGTCGACATCTCGATCAAGGAAAACCAGGGTGCTGCCAGTGTGAAGGCCGCCGAGAAGCGCCGCCAGGAAATCGAAGCGCTGGCGCAAGCGGAACGCTTCAAGCAGGAGATGGAAGGCTCCGGCCGCGCATCCGCAATCCGCTCGGTGGGCGAAGCAGAAGCAGCCGCGATCCAGGCCAAGTCAGAAGCGATGCAGGGCGAAGGCGCCGACAAGCAGCTGATGCAGACCGTGATGCTGCGCCTGGCCGAAGCGTTCGAGGCCTCGAAAGTGCCCCTGGTACCGCAGATCCAGATGGGTGGCGGCGACAACAACGCCTTCAACACCCTGCTTGGCCTGATGAGCGCCATCAAGGCGGGTGAGCTGACTGCAACCACTGAGAAGTAATAAACCTTTGTCGCGGGCCGGTACGGAAGAGCCGGCCCGCATTTTTAGGACCTTGAATTGAAACAGCTACCTCAAATTACGCTGGTACCGGGATTGAACGCATGCGGCACCTGGCTGGACGTTCGCGGCTTCCTCGAATTATCACGCAGCGCAAGCATCGTCACATCGATTTGCGCCGCACAATACGCAATGCTGCTTGCTGCGCGGAGCGCTGTCGGGACTTCGAAAAATTTTGACGACGCGCTGCAGGTCCTGAACAGCATGGCTCGGGCAAAAGCCGGGATTGACATCGTGTCGTCGCATTCGCCCTATGCGATCGTGGAGACGAAGTTCATCCTGCGGGCGGCACAAGACTTCCTTGAAAAGAGCACGATCCCGTGCAATGAATGGCCACACCCTCAAGAGATTGCCGATGAAGTGGAGCGCGTCATCCGGCAACGTGTTCCTGGAGGCCCCCCGCTCAAATACTTCCGCAAAATTTGCGAGCCAAGCGGGTTTCCACCACAAGCAATCGAATCGCTGGATATGTGCATCGAGTACTCCAGCGGAAACGACATCCTCAACATCTTTGACACCCTCGGCGTCAAACCCGAAATCGACGACGGTAGCGGCGCCTGGGTGGCAAATCCGGGACACTGCGAAATATTCGGCATCAAGGTCTTCATCTCCTACGACGAAGGCGCCATCAGGATATCAGCCAGCCCGGGATCGTATGATGTCACGGATATCCATTACAAGAATGCGGAAATAATCGAAGCTGAACTGGCAGGCATGAGCCGCCAAAGTTTCGACAATTTGAAGATCAAGGTTCCCTCGTGATCTGCAATAAAGAGCTATTTCAACTGTTACTGCCTGTCGAAGCGCAATGGCCGACCGGGTCTGAGGAACCAGGCAGCGGCCCTATCGCCTGCATTAATGAACGCGTTTCTTCGAGGATGCCTGTCGCGGGTTTCAGGCGGGCATGCTGGGAAGGAGGCTACGGGCAGGGTCACTTCACGTCATATTCCGTTTTCTCGTACTGGAAAACAGGCGACAACCCGTACCCAAAAGGCAGCTTCGCATACGTTCGAGCTGCTTTTCTCTACGTGAGTCACGTCGCCCCGGTAGCCTGCCTTGGATTTGGTGAAGGACGTTGGCAAATAGGACCGATGGGGAGCAGGCATGCCGCCATCCCGCCTTATTGGGAAATCGGCGATGCCGTAAACCTGGCTGCTGCGCCGCCCGAAGGATGGGGTGAATTACAAAGCGAACTTGTTTCCAGCTTGGCCGGAAGCCCAATCACTCTAATCAGCGTTGAACTGGCCAATTCGCCACTTGCCGAAGAGATTGCGACGGGCTACTCATATTTCGATGGGCTGCAAATACCGAGGCCCCGCTTAATCAAAGACCTTCTGTTTTACCGGGGAATTGATTGGGACTACTAAATCATCACTTGCGTTATATGAGCGCGTAGAATGATGTCTTTGAAAATGGAGAGCGATGTGAAGAAAACTGACTTGGCGAAGAACGACGCGAAAAAGCTGATGGGCAAGATGGTTGTGCCGGGCGCCACCTCTTTCGGCGGCTCCGCTGGTCCAGCAATCGACAAGCGTGAACAGCGCAAGCGCGATCAGGCGCTTGGCCTGGTACCGTTCGCAGTCAAGCTCAATGGCGACCTCGTGAAGCGCTTGCACGCTGAAGCAGCCGATCGCGGGCTTGATTTGAACACCGTTGTCGCTGACGTACTTGCCAAAGGCCTTGACGCGCAGTGAAGCATGCTCCTGCCCTGTCCGTTCTCTTTGCTGCCATTCTGGGTACGGTCCCGGCCCATGCAAAGGATCTGTGCCGCCAAGAGTTTAAATGGACGGAGGCCACTTACGCCAAACGCGACACCAGGAAAGCTGGCCAAGTCACACTGGCAGAAGTTGAAGTCTTTGCCAATGCCACCGTTACCCGTTTGAACATTGACGGCGCTCGATCCGGAGTAATTGATTTGAGGAGGACAGCGAATGCCACCTCAATTCAACTAACCTACGGAAGCAGCAAACCTGCTCCACTCGAGTTTGCGGAAATTTCGATGATCGTTGAGCCGCCAATGGCAAGGGGCAACTGGCCTCGCCTGATGGTGCCTTGTTCAATCCCGGATGGAACAGCCGTCACCTTTGACGAGAACGACGTACCAGCCGCTGAAAGAATAGGCGCCCATCCGCGAAAATTTCGAGGGGCACTCCAACGCGATGGTCTTCGGGTAAGCTATTCGATGACCGCCGATGACGGTGAGGTTTGGCAAGGTGAACTCGCTTACGGGGTTGACTTGCCAGATCTCGACCTGAATACCGACGTAAGCGGATGGAACGTCTTTCGCGCCGGGTCGTATGTGGAAACACTTCCTGCGAATATGCCCGCTCCTCTCCGTGTTGCTCTAGAGCGGATCTCCGGTAGGCCGGACCTGCCTCCTGCGCGCTAATTCGCGATCCAGCGCGTTGGCAAAGTTCTGCCGGTCGCCCTGGCTGAAGGCCGCCGGCCCGCCAGTTTCGACGCCGGCGCCGCGCAGTTCCTCCATAAAGGCCCGCATCGTCAACTGCTGCGCGATGGTGTCCCTGGTATACCACTCTCCGCGTGGATTGAGCGGGAGGCCGCCCTTCTCCAGCACCAGGGCGGCCAGCGGAATGTCTCCGGTGACAACGATGTCGCCCGCATTTACGCGTTCAACGATTTCGGCATCCGCCGCGTCAGCCCCTGCCGGCACTTGCAGCGCGCGAATGAAGCGCGAGCCGGGCACGCGGATTAACTGGTTGGCCACCAGCGTGACATTGATCTGCGTGCGGTCCGCCACGCGGAACAGGATGTCTTTGATTACAGCGGGACAGGCATCCGCATCTACCCAAATGTGCATGAATTACATCGAACTCGATAAAAAGAATCAGCCATTGTAATCAAGTTGGCCAAACTATATCGCCCATAAGCCGCTGAAGCCTGGCCGCACGGCCCGAATTTACCATCGCCACGTAAGAAATCCTGCCTGCAAGGTAGGCCTGGAAGTTCGGGTGGTTCTTCCGGTTCTGGGATTCCGGGCCATGGCGCACGCAATTGGTCAGCGTCGCTTTGAGTTTGTCGTACTCATCTCGCGCGATATTCGGATGCGAATTGACGACGATACCCGTCACTTGCTGCCGCACACCTTCGCGCATGAGCCGCGTTTTACGGGTGTTGACACGGAAGCCCTCTTCCAGCGCGATTGCCGCAACCTGGATGTGGAAGCGCCCGGCAGCCCGTGCAAACTCCTCGCCGCCAGAAAAGGCCAGGTCATCGGCGTAACGGCTATACGACGCACCAAGCGACCGCGCCAGCGATTCGAGGCGCATATCGAGTCGGTAGGCGCAGAGATTGGCCAGCGCGGGCGAACACGGCGAACCTTGCGGCAGGTGCGGCGACTTCAGCGCCTGGCGTTCAGGCCAGGCCAGCGATCCACCAAGCTGCCTGTCGCGGAACAGCCCATGCGGCGCGCGGTTGATGCAGATACGCGCAAGCGTTCCAGCGACACTTTCCGGATAGCCCAGCTTTTCAAACAGCGCATGGACGCGCGAGTGCTGGATGCTCGGGAAAAAATCCTTCAAATCCATGCGGACAACGGCATGCTGTCCGGCGTGCCGCGCAGCGTGCGTGACGCAGGAGTGCCCACGACGAAATCCATGTGCGGACGGATGCGGCGGCACCAGGTCCAGGATCTGGCGCAGGATCTTCTGCTGGATCCGGCGCAGGCGCTCTTTGGGAATTTCAATCAGGCGCAGGCCGCCGCTGCGCTTCGGCACCCAGCGATAATGGTAATGCTGGAGGCTCGACTGCTCGTCGCGCGCGATGCGCCACTGGTCCGCGAACCAGCGCAGCGCGCCAACCGGTTCATTCAGCCATGCCGACAGGTCGCCGACGGTCGGCAGTTCCGGCAATGCGAGTGCAGCCAGCCATTCCGGCTTTGGCGGGCGTATCGGCCGGTCGATGCAATAGCGCCGTACGTCCGGCAGCTCGATGAAGGGCGGCGCGTGATCATCCTCGTCATCCTCGTAATCATCGTCCTCGTCATCGTCGAAACCAGCGTGCGTACGGCCGAGGAGCTCGAGCAAGATATCCGCCAACTCATGCCGGCTGAAGTAATGGAAATTCTCGCCAGTCCGCAACACAAGCGCCATGCAGACTCCGGGCACCCAGGGCAGCGTTGCGTCGAAAACGCGCTGACACGCAGCGACGAGGCACTCCGGGCTGCCGTCCGTGGCCAGCATGGTGTCGGCAAGCGCCAGCGCAGTGAGTCTTTCGATATCCATGGATCAGAGAAGGAGCGGAGAGCCGTCAACGAGTCTCGTGAAGCGTGCGTTGTGTCTGCGCGGAGCGCAAGGCCACTCATGCGGCGAAATGCAGAACATCAAACATCCCGCGGGGTAACCCCGCAGAGGCTGTCCCTGCACGAGGCAAAGACAGGCCGGCTTGACGGATCCGCCCCGCCGACACAGTAGGTCAAATTTGCCAGAAGGTCAATACTGGGACGATTACAGCGTCGCCGGAATCGCATCGACCTGGATGCTTTGCAAGAAGACCTGCGAATACGCTTCAAAGCCGGAATCGATACCCAGCATGATCCAGACGGCGCCATTCGCATCGGTGGTCACCTTCTGCGTCTTTTCGTTCTTCAGTGTCTTGCTGACATACGACACGGCGGTGCCGCAAGCCTGCCCGTTGGCGATATTGCCGATCACCTGCGCATCCTTGCCGCCTTCGGCCTGGTTGCCGCGCTCGATGTTCATGCGGATCGCGTTATTTACCGTCACTGCTTTTGGCTCCGCGGCCGTGGCGCCGGCATAGACCCACACCGCTTCGCCCGGTGCACCGCCCACACCCATGCAACCGGTTTGCGCGTTACTCGCAAATTTGAGCGAGAAGTTGATGTTGTAGGTGGTGTTCTTTTCCAGGCCGAAGAACTGCTTCTTCACAAACAGGAACAAGTCGTCGCTGCGATTGGTGCCGCCCACCAGGTAGGCCTTGCCGGTCAGCGGAGTTGGCAGTGTGCGCTGCTCAAAGACGACGTTGGTCGGCGCGGTCTCCGGCGTGTAGTCGGAGGAGCTGCCGGTCCAGCCAGTAATGCCATCCTTGTCGAAGTCCACAACCGCCGAAACTTGCTTGGGACCTTTGTCAGTCTCGCTGCCGCCACCGCAAGCAGCCAGCACGGACAGCATGGCGACGGAGAGACCGGTTTTCAGGATTGTTTTCATTGACTGCCCTTCTCACAAAAGTTTTTGGAAAACCAATTGTAAAAAGGAGCAAAGGCGCCGAGATGGCGCCTTTGTATGTAGAGGTATGTAGCCCGCTTAGACCATTAGCTACATTTTTCTACTTCCAGTCACCGCGCAGTTCTGCTACCTGGCGATACAGCAGTTCCGGACTCACTTCGGTCGGCTCGACCGGTTGGCCAACGGCCAGCGAGAGCTGCGAACGGAAACCTTTGCGGAAGGCGCGTTCCAGCAAGCCGTCCTTGCTGCGGCTAAGCAGGTGGCCCCACAGGCCGCGCAGCGCCATCGGGATCACCGGCACTTTGGTACGTTCGATGATCTTGCTGATGCCGCCCTTGAACTCATTCATCTCGCCGGTGCTGGTCAGCTTACCTTCCGGGAAAATGCAAACCAGTTCGCCTTCGTGCAGCGCTTGCGCGATATCGACGAAGGCTTTCTCCATCAACCATGGGTCTTCCTTGGCCGGCGCAATCGGGATTGCCTTGGCGGTGCGGAAGATCCAGCCGAAGAACGGGGTCTTGAAGATGCGGTGGTCCATCACGAAGCGGATCGGGCGCGGGCTCGCTGCCACGATCACGATCGCGTCAACGTAGCTGACGTGGTTGCACACCAGGACAGCACCACCCTCTTCCGGGATGCGGTCGGCATCGATGGTCTTCACGTTGTGCACGGTATGGATCAGCAGCCAGGCCAGGAAGCGCATCAGGAATTCAGGCACCAGCGAGAAGATGTACGCCGCCACGATGGCATTCATGATCGCGGTGGCCAGGAATACCTCTGGAATCGTGAAGCCTTGGCCCAGCAGCACAATCGCTACGCCGGTCGCCACCACCATGAACAGCGCGTTCATGATATTCATGCCGGCGATGGTGCGCGACAGGTGTTGCGGGTCGGCGCGCAGTTGGATCAACGCGAACAGCGGGACGATGAAGAAGCCGCCGAATATACCGATCATCACCACGTCGAAAATGATGCGCCATGCGCCAGGCAGCATGACCATGGCATAGGCATTCACTTCACCCGGGGCGCTATAGCCCTGGCTGGCCAGGTACAGGTCGATGCCGAATACCGACAGGCCGATGGAGCCAAATGGCACCAGCCCGATTTCCACTTTGCGCCCGGAGAGCTTTTCGCACAGCAGCGAGCCGGCGCCGATACCCAGCGAGAACATCGTTAGCAGCAGCACGAATACGCTGTTGTCGCCTTTCAGGTAATCCTTGGCGTACACAGGGAACTGGGCCAGCACGATCGCGCCATAGAACCAGAACCACGAGTTGCCCAGCATCGAAAGGAAGACGGAGCGGTTGCCGGCCGAGAAGCGCAGGTTGCGGATCGATTCGGTGAAGGGGTTCCAGTTCACTTTCAGGTCAGGCTGCGGCGCCGGGGTTTTCGGAATGCCGTGCGCGGTCACCAGGCCGGCAATTGCGAAGAACACGGTGGCGGCAGCCAGCCAGGTGATGCCGTCCGGCTTGTGGTTGACGATGATCGCGCCGAATACCTGGCCAAGCAGGATGCCGACGAAGGTTCCCATTTCAACGATGCCGTTGCCGCCGGTGAGTTCTTCCGGCTTCAGGTGCTGCGGCATGTAGGCGTATTTGACAGGGCCGAACAGGGTTGAGTGCATGCCCATGCCGAAGATGGCAATCATCAGCAGCACCAGCGTGTGGGTGAACCAGCCGATGGCTGCTATACCCATGATGCCGATTTCGAGCCACTTGATAAAGCGCGCCAGCTTGCCCTTCTCTATTTTCTCGGCGATCTGGCCGGACGTGGCGGAGAACAGCACGTACGGCAGGATGAACAGGCCGGGCACCAGGTTGGTGATCAGCGACGGATCGAGGGTCGTCCAGCTTGACGCTTCGAACGCCAGCGCCACGACCAGGGCGGTTTTGAACAGATTGTCGTTAAACGCGCCGAGGAATTGGGTCCAGAAGAACGGCGCAAAACGGCGTTGTTTCAGGAGATCGAACTGGCTGGGATGGCTCATGTTGCGTCACGGGAATAGTGAAAATATCGACAACATACAGCACATTCCGCAAGCTCTCAACTCGACTTGTCAAAGTATCGTAATTTAATACTTCTCGACAGCGGCGTCACAAGCGTACCAGGCGGCGAAATGCCGGGCCGACGGCCAATACCAGCACCACCATACGGCATACATGGAAGGCTGTGACCACCGGCACTTCAACGTGCAGTGCGCGTGCGGTCAGCGCCATTTCCGCGATGCCGCCCGGTGAGGTCGCCAACAAGGCCGTTGCCGGATGCAGGCTGCCGAATTTCGCCAGCAGCAGCCCGAAAAGCGCCGCCAGGCCAAGCGCGGTCACGGTGCACGCGGCCACCGCGGCCATGAAGCGCGGGGCCGTGTGCAGGAAGCCTGGCGTGAAGCGTGTGCCGAGCGACAGGCCGATGCAAAGCTGGCCGGTACGGACTATCCATTCCGGTACGCCGCCGACCGGCACCTGCCCGGCCGCCAGCAGGCCCGCGCCCAGTAACGGGCCAAGCACCCAGGCGTTCGGCACGCCACGCTTCCACAATAGCCAGCCCACTGCGCAAGTCACGGCGGCGAGCAGCCCGAATGCGAGCAATGCGCCGCCCAAGCCGGGCGGCAGCTCAATCCATGGCACGGCGGGCATCGACGCCACCGGCCCAGCGCTGGCGCCCAGGCCAGCCGCAACACCAGCGGCGGATGTGACGGACGCTGCGGAGGCAACGTCTGCCAATGGCGGCATGCCATGCCCGCTCCAATAGCGCAGCACGAAAGGCAGGAAGCTCACGACGAACATCAGCCGCAAGCCCTGTGCCGCAGCCACGTGCTGCGCTACCGCGCCATGCCGCTCGCCTTGCACCGCCATTTCAGAGGCTCCGCCCAGGGCCATCGAGAAGAATGCCGTCGCGGCGCTGACGTCCGCCAGCCGCTTGAGCAGCCAGGCGCACAAACTCCCCAGGGCCAACGCAAATACCACCGCCCCGGCGATGTAGCCGGCGCGCGCCGCCACCACCGCCAGCACTGCGGGCGTGAAGTACAAACCAAGCACGGTGCCGATTGCCCACTGCCCTGCCGCACGTGCGGGAACAGGGCAACACAGGTCAACGCCCGCGATGCGCAGCGCCGCACTGGCGAACAGCGGCCCGATCAGCCAGGGCAGCGGAGTATCGAGCCACCTGCAAAAAAAAGCGGCCAGCAAGCCGGCCGCCAAAGCTTGGAGGAAGCAACGGTGACGGATCAGAAGACCCACAGCTTGTCGGCCGGCAGTTGCAGCCAGTACTGGCCATCCTGCAGGCGGTATTTGGAATGGGCACGCACGCTGATGTCGCCGCGCTTGAACAGGCATTCCCAACGGTCGCCGAGATACATGCAGGTCACCAGCGCAAGCTCCAGCGAGTTCTCGACCTGGCTGCTGCTTACGCGCACTTCTTCAACGCGGATCAATGGAGCGACCGACTCGCTGCCCTTGCCGCGTGCGGTCGCCTGCAGCCTGGTGCCGGCAACATCAATCACAACGCTGTCGCCATCGCGCGAAACCAGCGTGCCTGGCAAGCGGTTGTTACTGCCCATGAATTCAGCCGTGAACAGGGTTTCCGGCGTTTCGTACATTGACTGCGGCGTGCCCTGTTGTTCGATCTTGCCATTATTGAGGAGCAGGATCCGGTCGGAAATCGCCATCGCCTCGTCCTGGTCGTGGGTCACCATCAGTGCCGACAGGCCAAGGCGCACGATCAGTTCGCGCAGGAAGGCGCGCGCCTCTTCGCGCAGCTTCGCGTCCAGGTTGGACAGCGGTTCATCCAGCAGGATGACCGGCGGGTTGTACACCAGCGCACGCGCGATCGCCACGCGCTGCTGCTGGCCGCCCGACAGCTGGTGCGGGAAGCGCTCGCCCAGGTGGCCCAGGCCAAGCTGCTTCAGCACCTCGGTAACGCGGCGGCCGATCTCTTCCTTGTTCATCTTGCGCAGCTTCAGGCCATAGGCCACGTTCTCGGCCACGGTCTTGTGCGGCCACAGGGCGTAGGACTGGAACACCAGGCCCAGGTTGCGCTGCTCGGCAGGCATTTCAAAGCCTTTGCTGCCATCGAACACGCGGCGGTCGCCGATGTCGATGGAACCCAGGCGCGGGCTTTCCAGGCCGGCCACGGCGCGCAGCAGCGTAGTCTTGCCGCTGCCCGAAGGGCCCAGCAGCGCCACCACTTCGCCTTTTTGCAGGTGCATGGACACACCCTTCAGGATAGGGTTGGCGTGGGCGCCGGTGCCGTAGTCCAGGTGCAGGTCTTCGACGGACAGTTCGTTCATTTTGAGGTCTCGTTTCATGATCTATGTCTCAGTTATGCAGCTTGACGCCGAAGCGCAGCGCGATGCCCAGGCCAATGCCAACCAGGGTGATGTTGATGAAGGACAGTGCCGCTACCAGGTCGGTCGAACCACCCGCCCACAGCGACACGATCAGCGCGCCAATCACTTCGGTACCCGGCGACAGCAGGTACACGCCTGTCGAATATTCACGTTCGAAGATCAGGAAAATCATCAGCCACGCGCCCAGCAAGCCGTATTTGATCAGCGGCAGCGTCACGTCGCGGGTCACCTGGCCGCGGCGGGCACCGACAGCGCGTGCCGCTTCTTCCAGCTCAGGGCCAACCTGCAGCAGCGCGGTGGAAATCAGGCGCATGCCGTAAGCCATCCATACCACCGAGTACGCCAGCCACACCGCGAAGATGGTGGTGCGCAGGCTGCGCAATGCAGGGATCGCGTTTTCCACCAGCCACACCGCCAGGCCGTTTTCGGAGCCTTTGAGCATGCCATCGAGCCAGCTCGGCACGAACAGGAACACCCACAGGAAAGCCAGGCCGGCCAGCAGGCCAGGAACGGCGCGGGGTACCAGCACGCTGTAGTCCAGCACGCGGGTCAGCAAGTCCGGCTTGCGGTGCATGGCCAGCGCGATAAAGCTGTAGCAGAAGATCGCCAGGCCGCCGCCGATCACGCCGATCAGCACCGTGTTGATGATGCCGCGGATCAGTGCATGCTGTTCGAAGATGTCACGGAAGTGCTGCAAGGTCAGGACGTCGGCCAGCTTCACGCCCTCCCCCCAGTACTGCACGAAGGAGCGCAGCGCGATGCCGGAAAGCGGCATGAACACGGTCACCAGCAGCCAGGAGCCCAGAACGGCAAACGCCAGCCACTTCCAGCGGCCCAGCGGCAGCGCCTTGCTGCGCGCGCCCTTGCCCTTGATCGACACGTACTTGTTGGCCGATTTCAGCAGCCAGCGCTGCAGCATCACCAGCGGCATGGTCACCGCCACCAGGCACACGGCCACGGCGGCCATCAGGTGGTAGGACGGGGTGCCAAGCTTGTTGGTCAGTTTATACAGGTAGGTCGGCAGCACCAGGTGGCCTTCCGGATCGCCCAGCACCAGTACCAGGCCGAACACTTCGAAGCCGAGGAAGAACACCAGCACGCCAGCATAAGCCAGCGCCGGCATGATCATCGGCAGCGACACGTTGAACATCACCTGCAGCGGCGAGGCACCGGCCACGCGTGCTGCTTCTTCAACGTCCGAGCCAAGGCTCTTCAGCGCCGACGAAGCGTACAGGTAGACATGCGGCACGTGGGTCAGGCCGGCGATGATCACGATGCTGGTAAAGGAATACACATTCCATGGGATGAAGCCGATCAGGTCCTTCACCCAGGTGGAATAGAAGCCCACCGGCCCCATCGCCACCACATAGCCGAAACCCATCACCATCGGCGACACGAAAATCGGCACCAGCAGCAGCGGGGAAATCCAGCCGCGACCCGGGAGGTCGGTACGCACCATCAGGAAAGCCAGCATGCCGCCCAAAGGCACGGCGATGGCAGCCAGGCCGGCCGCCAGCAGCAGGCCATTCTTGAATGCCACAGCAAAATCCGGATCATCGAAGATGAAGCGGAAGGCATCCAGCCCCACTTCCTTGCCGGGCATGAAGAACGGCGCCGACAGGAAGCTCTGGTAAAAGATCAGGATCAGTGGCAGGAAGATGGCGGTGCAGGTCAGCACTGCCACGATCCCGCGCGGCCAGTTAATGCTGGCGCGCCCAGTTCCCTGCAAAGTCGCGGTTGTCATTTACAGCTCCTTATTTCTTGCCGGCGGTTTCTTTCCACTGCTTCAGGAAGGCCATGCGCTTCTGCGGGCCGAGGAACTGCAGCAGGATCGGGTGCACAGGCACCGGCTTGATCTTGTCCTGGCCGATCTGCTTGACCAGGTCGGACGAAGTGGTTTCGCCAGTCACGTCGGCGCGGATCGCGAACAGCTTGGATTCATTGGCGATGATGGTCTGGCCGCGGTGCGACAGGGTGTAGTCCAGCCACAGCTTGGCGGCATTGACGTTCTTCGCGCCCCTGTTGATAAACATTACGCGCGACATCACCAGGGTGTAATCCTTAGGCAGTTGCACGCCGATCGAAGGGTCGGTCTTGGCCCGCACCAGTGCATAGGAACCCAGCACGTTATAGCCGATCAGGTTTTCGCCGGAGGAGATGCGCTCCATCATGGTGCCGGTGGAGGACTGCACGCGCACTTTCGCTTCACCGAAGGCGTTTTCCAGCTCCAGGAATTTCGGGAATTCCTTCGCGTCCTGGCTCATGAACATGAAGCCGACACCGGATTTCTCGATGTCGTAAGTGGTGACCTTGTCCTTGAACTTAGGCTGCTGGATCAGCTTCACGAAGTCGGCGTGGGTCTGCGGCACTTCTTTCGCGTCGACCAGGCGCTTGTTGTAGACGATGGCGGCCGGCTCGAACGTGGTGCCGTAAGCCTGGTCGTCCCACACTGCCCAGCCAGGAATCTTCGATGCTTCCACCGATTTGTACTTCAGCGCGTAGCCGTCGGAGGCCAGGCGCATCTGCAGGTCCATTGCGGAGGACCACATCACGTCGGCAGTATTGCCGCCAGCGGCCATCTCGGAAATGAAACGGTTGTACACCTCGGTCGAATTCATGTCGTTGTATTCGACGGTGATGCCGGGATACAGGGCGTTGAAGTCGCGGATCAGCGGCTGTGCAGCCTTGCTGTCGGTGGCGCCGTACACCACCAGCTTGCCTTCTTTCTTCGCCGCGTCGATCACCTTCTGGTAATCGGCAGGATAGCCGGCAGGGGTTTGTGCGAATGCGGTGCACGCAAACAGTCCGGCAGCGGCGGCCACCATGGTCGTCTTGATCATTTTTGTCTCCTGGAGTTTTGAGGGATGTTTCAGCGCATCAGGCCTAGCTGGCTGGCGCGTTTTCCGTAGTCGTCTACGGCTTTATGCACATACTCGTTGAGTGCCTGTCCTGTCAGGCTGAAGGGATAGAAGCCCGCTTCCGTTCGCAGCTTGGCAAATTCCGGCGTGGCCATCACGTGCTCGAAAGTCTTGACCCACTGCTGGTAATCGGCATCGCTCACCTTTGGGCCCATCCACAAACCGCGGATCACCGGCCAGACGATGTCGTAGCCCTGCTCGCGCGCGGTCGGCACCGAAGACAGCTTGCCGGGCAGGCGTTCTTGCGACATCACCGCCAGCACGCGAATCGAGTCTCCGGCAAGGTGGACTTCCGAAGCATCGCCCGACATCACCTGCACGTAGTTGGCCTGCATTGCGGTAAATGCTTCGCCGCCGCCTTCCAGCGCGACGAAGCGCAGCACTTTCGGATCCATGCCGGCCTGGCGCACCAGCAGCGCCACCTTCAGCCAGTCCTGGCTGCCGACGGTTCCGCTGACGCCGATCAGCACCTTGGAAGGGTCGCGCTTGAGCGCCGCCACCAGGTCGGTCAGCGACTTGTAGGGCGAATCGGAACGCACGGCGATCATGCCGTAGTCCGCCCCCAGCGCCGCCACCCAGCGCACGTCGTCCGCCTTGACCTTGCCGAACTTGCCCTGCGCGAGGTTCAGCAGCGAGCCGCCGGAGAATGCCACCAGCGTATTCGGCGTAGCGCCGCGCTGCGACACCAGCGAATGCCACGCTACAGCACCGATCCCGCCCGGGCGATACACCAGCTTCATGGGCTGGCCGCCCGGCACCGCCGCCAGTCCCTTCTGGGCCAGCTTGCACGTCAGGTCCATCGCACCGCCCGGCTTGGACGGCACGATGCATTCTGCGGCTTGCGCCTGCCCTGCCAACAGCAGGACAGCAGCGACGATGGTATGCAGGATCTTCATGGCTTCATTATTATCAGAAGCGGTGCTGGATGCCAACCATTACGCCGTGCTGGCTGTCGCCGAAGGCCGCGTCGTCGCGCGACAGGCCGACCAGCTGGTCATGCTTGCCTTTGGTGTAACCGACGGTCGCATACAGGTCGGTGCGCTTGGAGGCTGCGTAGCGGTAGCGCAGCACATACATGGTTGGATCGGCGTCCTTGCCGGCGGCCAGGTTGCGCTGGTCGATGTGGTAGACGGCGCCGGTGATGGTGACGTTTGGCTGCGGCTTGTATGCCACGCCAGCCCACAGGGTGTTGCCTTTTACATCAGCCGTAGCGGCCTTGCCGGAGACCAGCTTGTAGGTACGGCCGCCGAGCCAGAACTTGAAATCGCCGGTGGCGTAATAGCCGCCCAGGTGGTATGCGGTGGTCTCGTCACGGTTGCCGGTGGCGACCACGTTATTGCCGTTGATGCGTTCCGCGGTGAACATTGCGCCCAGCGTTTCGGACTGGTAGCTCACAGCGCCGGCATACTTGGCGCTGTCGGCCGAACTGGCGCCGGCGCCCTGCTGCTCGCCCATGCCGTAGCTGAAGCCATAGTTCCAGTCGCCGGTCTTGCCGGAGTATTTGATCAGGTTATCGAAACCGGTGGTCATGCCGTACTTGCTTGGCAGGGTTGCGCTGCCGCCGGTCGCCCAGGAGTAGTAAGGCGCAAAGCCCATCGGGTCGAAGCGGATGACGGTGTCGTACACGCTGGTGAAGGAGCGGCCCAGCACGACGCGGCCCCAATTGCCTTCCAGGCCGACGTTGGCCTGGCGCTTGAACAGGTTGCCGTCCTGCGCGCCCGTATCCATCAGGATGCCGCTTTCGAGCTGGAACACGGCTTTCAGGCCGCCGCCAAGGTCTTCGCTGCCTTTGATGCCCCAGCGCGAAGTGTTCATGCCGCCGGAGCTGACGTGGGTGACGCTGCCGCCGCCTTGTTGCGCATTGTTGGAAATGTCGACACCCATGTCGAGCAGGCCGTAGACCTGCACATTGGATTGGGCGTGGGCGGAAGTATAGGCGGCAAACATCATTGCGACGGCCGCTGCCATCGAAGTTCTTTTCACAATCAGTCTCCTGGGTTTATAGTTATTTCAGTCATGCCTCGCTCTGGCACGGTTCAACTATAAAATCGCCAACCTTTCAAACGCCTTTCAGGCAAATGCCATGCGAATATTGTTAGTGGAAGACCACACCGAATTACAACACTGGCTTTCCAAAGCCCTGCGTGATGCCAACCTTTCAGTCGAATGCGCCGATAACGGCGCCGACGCCGATTCCCTGTTGCTGACCCAGGAATATGCCCTGGTAATCCTCGATTTGACCCTGCCCCGCATGGACGGGCTGGAAGTGCTGAAACGCCTGCGCGCGCGCGGCGGCAAGACCCCAGTATTGATCCTGACCGCACGCGGCGGCCTGGAAGACCGCGTGCAGGGCCTGAACCTGGGCGCCGACGATTACCTGGCAAAACCTTTCGAACTGGCCGAACTGGAAGCGCGCGTCAAAGCTTTGCTGCGCCGCAGCGTAGGCAATGAATCGCTGGTGTATGAATGCGGCGCGCTGCGCTTCGATACCGTCAGCCGCATGTTTTCCTATTTCGGCGAAACCTTGCAGCTCACGCCGCGCGAACATGCGGTGCTGGAGGCGCTGATTACCAGAGGCGGCAAGCCGGTCGCAAAAGAAAAACTGTTCGACCAGGTGTTCTCGCTGGCCGATGATGCCAACCTTGATGCCATCGAGCTGTATATTCATCGCGTGCGCAAGAAGCTGGACCGCAAGGAGCCGGGGGCCGCAGCAATCACCACCTTGCGCGGCATCGGCTACCTGCTGCAGCCAGCCGAAGCGAAAGCCTGATGAAAGCCATGCTCGCAGTGGGCAGCCTGCGCGGCCAGTTGCTGCGCTGGCTGCTGCTGCCATTGGTACTGCTGGAAATCATCAACACCATCTCCGTCTACTACAACGCGGTGGATGCGGCTGACATGGCATATGACCGTTCGCTGCTGGCCTCCACCCGCGCCCTGGCGGAACGCGTGTCGATTGAGGGCGGCAAGGTGGTGGCCGACGTCCCTTATGTTGCGCTGGACAGCTTTGAGACGGACACGCTGGGCCGCATCTACTACAAGGTAACGGGCATCAATGGCGAAACGGTGTCCGGCTACGACGACCTGCCTGCAGTACCGGCCAACGTGCCGCGCTCGGAGAACTACCCTGCCCTGGTGCGCTTCTACCACGCCAGCTACAACGGCCAGCCAATCCGCATCGCGGCACTGCTGCAGCCGGTGTATGACGACAATATGCGCGGCATCGCGCTGATCCAGGTCGGCGAAACGCTTGATGCACGCAAAGGCCTGACGCTCAAGATCCTGTACGACACCATCGCGTGGCAGGCCAGCGTGGTGCTGCTGGCAGGCTTGCTGGTATGGTTCGCGGTCAAACTGGTGCTGCGGCCCTTGATGCAGTTGAAGCAGGAGGTTGAGTCGCGCGACGTGTCCGACCTGTCCGACCTCGACCCGGCGCTGGTGCACAAGGAAGTGCGGCCGCTGGTGCAGGCCATGAATGCCTCCACCACACGCATTGCAGGACTGATCGCCAGCCAGCGCCGCTTCATTGCCGACGCTTCGCACCAGTTGCGCACTCCGCTGACGGTGCTCAAGACCCAGGCCGAACTGGCACAGCGCGAGCTGGAACGTGCGCCTTCGGCCTCGCCGGAGTTGCGCAATGTTGTGGCCAGCATGGCTGCCACCACCGACTCGACGGTGCACCTGGCCAATCGCCTGCTGATGCTCGCGCGGATTGAACATAGCGACAATGGCGAGCCAGTGCCGGTGCCTTTGCGGGAGACCGTGCAGCAGGTGGCGCTGGAACTGGCCTTGTCTGCCGTGAACCGTGGCATCGACCTTTCATTGGAAGGCGATGGGGAAGCCAGCGTGAACGGCCAGGCCCTGCTGCTGCATGAGTTGGTGTCGAACCTCGTCGACAATGCCCTGCACTACACGCCGCGCGGCGGCAGCGTGGTACTGCGTGTGCTCCCTGAAGCGGCCCACGTTGTGCTGGAGGTGGAGGACAGCGGTCCGGGCATTCCGCCGGAAGACCGTGACCGCGTGTTCTCGCCCTTCTACCGCGCCGCCTCCACCATGCAGGCAAATCCGGGCGGCTCCGGCCTGGGACTGGCCATCGTGCGCGACATCGCCGTCATGCATCGCGCCAAGCTTGAACTGGACCAGGGGGCTCACGGCCGCGGCTTGCTGGTGCGCGTCAGGTTCCCGCGCGCCATCCCTCCACCGGCAACGTGATGGCGATGCGGGTGCCGGACGTGCAGTCCATCGTGAAACTGCCGCCCAGCGCCTGCACCCGTTCGCGCATGCCCGCCAGGCCAACGCCTGCCGCGGTGCGCGCCGGGTCAAAGCCGATGCCATCGTCAGCCACGGCGATCTGCAAAGCATTGCCGTGCCGCGCGACTTCCACGCTGGCCGTGCTGGCGCGAGCGTGCTTCACAATATTCGACAGCGATTCCTGCACGATGCGGTAAGCCGAGATCGCGGCATCACCGTCCAGGCCAGCAAAATCGCCCTCGGTGCGCAGCGAGAAGCGGCAGGCAGGATGACTGCTGCCAACCTGGCGCACCATTTCCTCCAGCGCGCCTTGCAGGCCAAGCATGTCCAGCATTTCAGGCCGCAGGCGGCGCACCAGCGTGCGGCCGCTGTTGTACAAGCCCAGCGCCAGCTTGGTGATCGCCTGCGCCTTGTCGTGAATCTTCTCCGCAGCGGCCGCTCCGCCAGCCGGGCCAGCGCTAGCACCGTCCCCGCTGCCAGCATCAGCCAGCATGCCCGACGCCAGGCCAGCAATCTGCTGTGCCTCCAGCCGGACCGCAATCAGCGTCGCATTCAATTCGTCATGAATCTCGAGCGCGATCGCCTTGCGCTCATCCTCTACCGCCGTAGTCACACGTTGCAGCAAGCGGCGCTTCTCCGCATCGGCCGCGCGCACCGCCTGCATGGAAGCCTGCAGCGATGAAGCAAACCCACTGGTCATCTGCCATGCCAGCCCCGCGCACACAAGCAAGCCAGCCAGCGCTACCGCCAATTCGAGCTGGAAGCGCGAGCGCGCCTTGCGCAATAAAGCAGTCGGCGACATCCGCACCTGCACATAACCCATCGTGCCCACATTGCGATTGCCACCGCCAGTTACGTACAGCAGGCGCTTATGCACTGCCGCTTCGTAATAGCGCGCTTCGGGCAAAGCGTCGCCGCGCGCCGCAACATCCAGCAAAGGCTTGCGGTCCGCATCAAGCAGGGTCACGCGATGGATCGCGCTATCTGTCTGGAGCATGCCGTTGATGGTCGCCCGCAGTTCGTCGAACTGGCCATGCACCAGGCTGATTTCACTGCTGGCTACCAGCGCACTGGCCAGCAACTGCCCGCGCTCCGCCAGCTCGGCATGCACCTCGGACTGGCGCGACTGGTAGTTGTACCAGGTGAGCGTGACAAACAACGCCAGCACCGGCAGCAAGGTAATCGCCAGCAACCGCCCGCGCGTGCCGAGGCGCCACTTGGCCCGCATCAGGCTTGCAGCACGCCGTGGCGCACCGCCAGGCGGGTGATGTCGGCTGCACGCTCAACCCCCAGCTTGTCCTTGATGGCCTGGCTGGAATTGCTGATCGTCTTGCTGGAGACGCCCAGCTTTTCGGCGATTTCCGCATTGGTCAGTCCCTCCGCCATCAGCTTGAAGATCTCCAGCGACCGTTCATCGAGCAGCGCTTGCGGCGATTGCTCGCCCAGCACCGAAAGGCTGGCCAGGCGTTCCGCGATGGCGGGCATGAAATACAGTTCGCCTTGCGCGGCACGCTGCACGGCAGTGAAAAGTTCAGACGGATCGCAATCCTTTGTGACCAGGGCCCGCGCGCCAATGCGGTAGGCCTCTTTGACCAGCGCGTCCTGGTCGAACTGGGTCAGGAAGATGATGTGCGCCTTGGGGGCGACGGCCATGATCTGGCGCGCCGCGTCCAAACCCGTCATTTGCTCGCCGAAGCGCATATCAAGGATAGCAACGTCCGGTGCCAGTGTCTGGTAAGCCTCGACTGCCTCGGTCGGCGTCTTTGCCTGCCCCACGACTTCCACCCCAAAACCGGCCAGCGCCATCGCAAAACCACCCATTACGACGGGATGGTCGTCTGCCAGCAGTACTCTGATCTTGTTCATAGCATTCCTCATTTCCAGATGATGGAAGGATACCACGCCAAGACATAGCAATAAAAATTGCTTGCCAATTTCCACTGAATAGAAGAATATCTTGCCATGGACTGGCAATTCGGCCTACCAACAAGAAGAAAGGAGCATTTCCATGGACTTCGATACCTCCCGCAAGAACTATTCCGGCCTGGCCTTCGTCGCTGTTTTGCATCTTGTTGCCGCCGGCATCGCGCTCAAACACTCCACGATCCTGATCACCCGCCCCGAGCCGATTGTGATTGTTGACGTACCGCCAGTGGAGAAAAAAGAGCCGGAACGGCGTGAGCCCGACAAGTTCAAGCTTCCCGAAAAGACACCACCGATCATTACTCCACCCCGGCCCGAAGGCATCAAGGCGGAGATCGAGAGCCCCATCACCACGTCGCAGCCCGATACGGGAAATGAACACTCGGAGCCAAATGGTGGCGGCAGCGGTGGCGGCACCGGCGGAGGCAGCGTTGAACCAGTACGCCACGAGCCGGTGAACGTCGCCGCGGTGATCGATGCAGCCAACTGCGCCAAGCCAACCTACCCTGCCGGCGCCCTGCGCAACGGCGACGAAGGCACGGTCACCCTTGCCTTCCTGATCGGCAAAGACGGCCACGTGGCGAGCGCCAAGGTCGAACGCACCAGCGGCCACCGCGACCTTGACCGCGCAGCACTGCAAGGCCTCTCGATGTGTGCGTTCAAGCCCGGCACTGTCGATGGCGTGGCGCAGGAATCGTGGGCCCGCATGCAATACGCCTGGCGCCTCGACGAGTAAGCAAACGGGTGAGCAATAGAGCGCGGCAGTAAAGCAAATTCCCCTATCATGCGCCGGTTAACCATGTGGTTGCCGGCGCATGCTCTATGTTCATCAAGCTTTCTTTCCGCCAATTACTACTGGGCGTCTTCCTGCTGATCGCCCTGCTGCTCAGCGCTACCTCCATCCAGGCCCTGTTCACGCTGGACCGCCTGGCTGCTGAAAGCCGCGAAGTCGGCCAGCACGCCGTCGTCCTGACGGCCAACGTTCAACGCCTGGCCGAACGCAGCGTGGCGATGGAACGCAGCGCGCGCCAGTTCCTGGTGCTGGACGATCCCGCCTTCCGCGACCGCTATGCCGCGGCCTGGCGCGATGGCGAAGATGCGCTGTCCGCACTGTCGGCCGGCCTGCCCTCCGTGCCCAAAGCCAGTTTCGCCGCCTGGCGCGACCAGGGCGAACAAGCCTGGCGTGCATTGCAGGCGCCGCACGCCAAGCGCGCGCAACGCCAGCAAATGCTGAACACTGCGCTGGCCGGCCTGGCCCCGATCAATGAAGAACTGGCGGACGAAGTCAAGCGCGAGGTCGACCAGCGCAACCAGCGCATCCTGCTTGGCCTGGAACACCGGCGCAGCGTATTGGCCGGACAACTGCTCGCCTCCATCAGCCTGGCCGCCGCACTGGCACTGGGCTGCGGCATGTGGCTGTCGCGGCCACTGGCGCAGATCGAAGGCGCCATCGACCGCCTCGGTGGCAACCGCTACGACCAGCCGATCGAAGTCGAAGGTCCCGACGACTTGCGCCGCCTGGGCCAGCAACTGAACTGGCTGCGCCAGCGCCTGGCCAGCCTGGAGGCAGACAAATCACGCTTCCTGCGCCATATCTCGCACGAACTGAAAACCCCGCTGGCCGCGCTGGTGGAAGGCGTCGCCCTGCTGGAAGATGAAGTGGCCGGCACGCTGACGCCGAACCAGCGCGAAGTAGCCGGCATCCTGCGCCAGAACACGGCCTCGCTGCAGAACCAGATCGAAGACCTGCTGCGCTATAACACCGCCACCTTCGCCGCCCAGCACCTGCAGCGCCAGCCCACCGACATCGCTGCCCTGCTGCGCGACACGGTCGACGCCCAGCGCCTGCAATGGCAGGCGCGCCGCCTGGACGTGACGGTGGAAGGCAGCGCCCCGGCGATCGCGGTTGATCCGGGCAAGCTCGCAATTGCCACCAGCAACCTGCTGACGAATGCAGTGCGCTACAGCCCCGAAGGCGGCAGCGTGCGTTTCATCATCGGCGAGCAGGCGGGCACGCTGGCCATCGATTGCATCGACCAGGGACCGGGCGTAGCGCCGGAAGATGCAGCCCATATTTTCGAACCGTTCTACCAAGGGATGCGCCAACCGCCCGGCGCACGGCGCGGCAACGGCGTCGGCCTGTCCATCGTGCTCGAATACATCAGCGCCCACGGCGGCTCACTGCAATTGCTGCCGGCCAGTACCGGCGCCCACTTCAGGATCGAACTGCCTTATGAACATTAAAGCTCCGCCTCCGCTGCCGATCTTGCTGCCGATCTTGCTGCTACCTTTGCTGCTCGCAGCCTGCGCGCAGCGCCAGCCCATCACGCCAACCTTGCCGCCACTGCCGCCGCCGCCCGCTCCCGCGCCATTGACGCTGCTGGTCGCACCGCAGGATGAGGTGGCGCCGCTGCTGGCCTATCACCAGTCGCTGCGCCGCATGACGCAAGGCGAGTTGCTGAAGGAATTAAGCGGCCTGTCGCTGCAGCAGAAAACACCGAAGATACTGCTGCAATCGGCCATGGTGCTGTCGCTCACGCGCGGCAACGGCGACCTGGCGAAGGCGCAGGCGCAGTTCGACGTCGTCGCCACCGCGCCTGAACCGGAAGCGCAAGGCTTGCGGCAACTCGCGCAACTCCTTTCCGCACAATGCGCCGACACCCGCCGCCTGGTCGAGGACGGCGACCGCCTGCGCGCGCAGCTGAAAGACAACCAGCGCAAGAACGAGCAATTGACCGAAACCCTGGAAGCGCTGAAAGAAATCGAGCGCGGCCTGCCTGCGAGAGCCAGCAAACAATGAACGCCCCTATTTCCCCCCGCCTGCTGCTGGTCGACGACGACGCCGACCTCCTGCGCCTGCTTTCCATGCGCCTGAGCGCAAACGGCTACCAGGTGACCGCCGTCGGCAGCGCTGAAGCCGCGCTGGCCAACCTGTCGATCGCCCTGCCCGCGCTGGTCATCAGCGACGTGCGCCTGCCCGAGCGCGACGGCATGTCCCTGTTCCAGCAGATCCGCAGCCAGCACCCCGCTCTGCCGGTCATCCTGCTCACCGCCCACGGTACCATTCCCGACGCGGTGGAAGCCACTTCGCTCGGCGCCTACGCCTACCTGACCAAACCCTTCGACGCCAAGGTGCTGCTGGACCGCATCGGCCAGGCCCTGAGCGTGTCCGCGCCGGATGCCGCGCCAGACGCCGGCAGCGGTGCCTGGCGTGCCGACATCATCAGCCGCAGCCGCGTCATGGAGGAAGTGCTGCATGAAGCGCAGCTGGTAGCGGCCTCCGACGCCAGCGTGTTGATACGCGGCGAAAGCGGCACCGGCAAGGAACTGCTGGCGCGCGCCATCCACCGCGCCAGCCGCCGTGCCGCCGCGCCCTTCATTGCCGTCAACTGCGGCGCAATTCCAGAGCAATTGCTGGAATCAGAACTGTTCGGCCACGTGAAAGGCGCCTTCACCGGCGCTGTGGCCAGCCGCGAAGGCCTGCTGCAGGCGGCCGACGGCGGCACGCTCTTCCTCGACGAGATCGGCGACATGCCGCTGCTGCTGCAAGTGAAGCTGCTGCGCGTGCTGCAGGAACGCGTGGTGCGCCAGGTCGGCTCCGACAACGGCCGCCCGGTCAACGTGCGCGTGCTCTCCGCCACCCACCGCGACCTGGAAGCAGCCATGCTGGAAGGCCAGTTCCGCGAAGACCTCTATTACCGCCTGAACGTCATCACGCTCACCCTGCCTTCGCTGGCCGAACGGCGTGAGGACATCGGCCTGCTGGCCACACGCTTCCTGCACATGCTGGCCGACAAATACGGCAAGACCGTCAACGGCTTCGCTCCTGAAGCGTTGGAAGCACTGTCGCGCGCCTCCTGGCCGGGCAATGTGCGCCAGCTTTATAACGTAGTGGAACATGCCTGCGCCCTGGCCACCGCGCCACTGGTGCCGCTATCGCTGGTGCAGCGCGCGCTGCGCGTGCCCTCGCTGGAAGTCCTCAGCTACACGGAAGCCAAGCAGCGCTTCGAGCGCAATTACCTGGTGCAGCTCCTCAAGCTCACCGACGGCAACGTGGCCGACGCCGCGCGCCTGGCGGAACGCAACCGCACCGAGTTCTATCGCCTGCTGCAAAAGCACGAATTGAACGCCGCGCAGTTCCGCAATGAGCCTGTCGCCGAGGGGCGACAGCCATAAAGCCCGTCAAATCAAGGCTTTTGGCACAGCGCCCGGAATCCTGTCGCTGTGTGGCGACAAACTTGATGTTGCCGCACAGCTAAGTCATTGATTTCTCTACATGGCACGCGCCTTGCAATAACAAGGACAACGCACATGCGTTGATTGCCAACTCAAAAATGGAGAGATAGACCATGAAGGATTCCAAACTGATCGCAGGCCTGTTCGCCGCCGCAGCATTCGCCCTCGCCTCACTGTCCGCACATGCGCAGCAAGAAGGCGCCATGGCCGGTGCCGCTGTAGCCACCGCCGATTCGACGCTGCAGGCCAAGGTCAAGGCAGCCCTCTCGGACCAGAAAGAGATCATCGTGTCGGCTAACCAGGGCGTCGTCGTCCTGAGCGGCACCGTGTCCAGCTCCGACGCCGGCGCCAAAGCGATCCAGGCGGCATCTGCCGTGGCGGGAGTGAAGGAAGTGAAGAGTGAGCTAACTGTCGCCGGCAAGTAATGCCTTCGCTGCAGTAGTACCTCCCTTATCGGGCGACCCAGTGTCGCCCGCTTTTTTTCTGTGCTTGCGCCATCCGCAGCAAGATGCGGTGCCCGATCCTGTCGGTCCAGTTGAAGTTATTTTGCAGTACCACTACCGCAGTTCGCGTCTGCTCATCGATGCCGATGTAAGCGGTATAGCCTGCCACCAGCCCGACCTGGTGGGCAATCCGGTGGCCATCGATTTCGTCGACGAACCAGGCGCTCGCCGCAGCCTCGGTCTTGCGCTCGAAATGGACCTTCAAGGTCTCGCGCAGGCTCGCATCGAGCACGCCATTACCGGTCGGGGACAGGTGCGCATTGGCGTAGGCCAGCAAGTCGCGCGCATTTGAATACACCGCCGCGGAACCGCTCATGATGTCGGTGAATTGCCAGTCCGGGACCAGCTTTCCACGCCGGATAAACTTGGGCTGGTCGCCCGCATGGCCGAGCGCGCGCTCGCCGTAGCCAGGCAATTTCTCCGGCACGTATCCGGTGCTTTGCAGCCGCAGCGGATCGAGCACTTTCTCATGCACCAGCGCGTCGACCTTCTTCCCGGTTTTCAGCTCCAGGACAAAACCGAGCACGCCGTAGCCGATGTTGGAATACTGGGGCACACCGCCGTTGTGCTTCTTGAACGCCGACAGGTACTCCAGCAGATAGGGCCGGTCGAAATGACGATAGAAGCTTTTGCCGGTGAAAAGGTACTCAACGAAATAGAGCAAGGTCCGCTCGGTCATCGGCTGGCGCGGCAGGCCGGCGGTATGCGTTACGAGCTGGCGCAAGGTGATGCGCTTTGCATCATAGCTCAGCGCCACATCGGCTGGCAACAACGTTGCGAGGGTATCGTCCCAGTGCAGCACGCCCTCTTGCACGAGAACCGAGGTGGTCGCTGCCAGGAAGCCCTTGCTCAGCGAGCCGACTGCAAACAGGGTATCGCCATCGGGGCGGTGTCCAGCGTCCGGGTGCGTCGTCCCGAAACCGAAGAACTGTTGTTTGCCATCGGGCGTAAGGACGCCGACCACCAGTCCCGTCGATTCCCCGGAATCGATCATCGGCTGGGCCAGGCCGGCTACTTCGGCCCCGATATCGCCGGTCAGCGCGAGGCGCTCCGCCGCGCTGTTGTCAGGATCCAGCTGGCTGTCGGACAAGGTGCCGCATCCAGCCAGGACGATCGAGACACAGGCCAAGCAAAGAATGCGAAACCAATTCTGCATAAAACAAGGAGTTGACTGCTTTCGTCAGGCTTTAATCAAACTCGAAACGCACGTCCTTGACGATCTGGTGCTTGCCCCAATAGAAGTTGCAAATCCTTGCGGACTCGAAGCCATCTTTACTCTCGGGGACACATCCGCCTTTGATCGTTACTGTCTTCCCGCCTTGCATGGAAAGCGGGAATTCGAGCGTTTCGCCGTCGGGGATGGTGTGTTCCAGCTGCACTTTGTCGGCATAGTCATCGACCAGCGCGAAGATAAGCGCCTTGTCGGCCTTGAGGGTGTAAATGTCGTGCTGGAAGGCTGCGCCCTTAACGAGGCACATTTCAATGACCGACTTCTCGACCGTCTGCTGCTTGCACTGGGGCGCCTCTGCAGCCTGAACGCCGAAAGCCGCTCCCATCAAACAAACGAATGACAGCAGGAACTTCATATTGATTAACTTTATATTCCAAAAGGAAACAATTATATCAAAACTTCATGCCCACCCGTAATGACGGCGGATAAGGAAATGGCCCCAGCGGGGCCATTTGGAGTCCGGGCGACGAGGACGGTCAGGCCAGGTTTTCCAGGCGGATCTTGGTGACGTTGCCCACAATGCTGGTCAGCTTCTCGATCTTCTCGATCGCCGCCACCACATTCTTCTCCTGCGTCTGGTGCGTCAGCAGGATGATGTCGGTGTGGGTCTCGCCCTCTGCCGGTTCCTTCTGCATCATCGCGTCGATTGAGATGGTGGCGTCGGCCAGGATACGGGTCAGTTCCGCCAGCACGCCCGGACGGTCAGCCACCGTCATGCGCAGGTAGTAGCTGGTCGTGATCTCGGACATCGGCAAGATCTTGATGTCGGTCATCGCATTCGGCTGGAAAGCCAGGTGCGGCACGCGGTGCTCAGGATCGGCCGTGGCCAGGCGGGTGATGTCGACCAGGTCGGCAATCACGGCGGAAGCAGTCGGCTCAGGGCCCGCGCCTTTGCCGTAATACATGGTGGCGCCGATCGCGTCGCCCTGCACCAGCACTGCATTCATCGCACCTTCCACATTGGCGATCAGGCGCTTGGCCGGGATCAGGGTCGGGTGCACGCGCAGCTCGATGCCCTCGCCGCCATTCACCTTGGCGCGGCGCGCGATGCCCAGCAGCTTGATGCGGTAGCCCAGTTGTTCGGCATACTTGATGTCGATCGCCTGCAGCTTGGTAATGCCCTCGATGTGCGCTTTGTCGAACTGCACCGGAATACCGAAAGCGATTGCCGACAGGATGGTCGCCTTGTGCGCCGCGTCCACGCCTTCGATGTCGAAGGTCGGGTCGGCCTCGGCGTAGCCCAGGCGCTGCGCTTCCTTCAGCACGGTGCCGAAGTCCAGGCCCTTGTCGCGCATCTCGGACAGGATGAAATTGGTGGTGCCGTTGATGATGCCGGCGATCCATTCGATGCGGTTGGCAGTCAAGCCTTCACGCAGCGCCTTGATGATCGGGATGCCGCCTGCGACAGCCGCCTCGAACGCCACCATCACGCCCTTGGCCTGGGCCGCGGCGAAGATTTCGGTGCCATGCATGGCCAGCAGCGCCTTGTTGGCGGTGACCACATGCTTGCCGTTGGCGATGGCCTGCATCACCAGTTCCTTGGCGGTGTCATAGCCGCCAATCAGCTCCACGACGATATCGATTTCCGGATCGTTGACGATCGCGAATGGGTCTGCCACTACTTTGCACTGGCCTTCGGTGCGCTCTTTTGCGCGCTCCAGGTTGCGGGCCGATACGGCCACAATCTCGATGCCGCGGCCGGCGCGGCGGCGGATCTCTTCCTGGTTGCGTCGCAATACACTGAACGTTCCGGCGCCTACATTGCCTACGCCGAGCAAACCTACTTTAATCGATTTCATCTTTCAATATCCCTGGTTTTGTTAGCTGTGGCCGTGCCGTTTTCGGTAGCCTTCCATGAAGCGCGCGATACGGCCAAATGCATCTTCCATATCGTCCGAATTCGACAGGAACACCACGCGGAAGTGGTCCGGGCTATGCCAGTTGAAGCCCGTGCCCTGTACGATAAGGACCTTGGTTTCTTCCAGCAGTTCGTAAGCGAATTGCTGGTCGTCCGCGATCGGGTAGATCTTCGGATCGAGGCGGGGGAACATATACAGTGCTGCTTTTGGCTTGACTACGCTGACGCCCGGAATCTCGGACAGCAGCTTGTATGCAAGGTCGCGCTGCTTGAGCAGGCGCCCGCCAGGGGCCACCAGGTCATTGATGCTCTGGTAGCCGCCGAGCGCAGTCTGGATCGCAAACTGCCCCGGAGCGTTGGCGCAAAGGCGCATCGAGGCCAGCATGTTCAGGCCCCAGATGTAATCCTTTGCATATTTCTTGTTTTCGCCCGACAGCACCATCCAGCCGGCGCGGTAGCCGCAGGAACGGTAGCTCTTGGACAGGCCGTTGAAGGTCACGCAGAACACGTCGTCGCACAGCGCGGCGATCGAGGTGTGGGTGACGCCGTCGTACAGCACCTTGTCGTAGATTTCGTCGGCGTAGATGGTCAGCTGGTGCTGGCGCGCCAATTCGATAATCTGCAGCAGCACTTCGTCCGGGTACAGCGCACCGGTCGGGTTGTTCGGGTTGATGACCACGATCGCCTTGGTATTCGGCGTAATCTTCTTGCGCATGTCGTCGATGTCCGGGAACCAGTCCTGCTGCTCATCGCAGACATAGTGCACCGGCTTGCCGCCGGACAGGCTGACCGCCGCGGTCCACAGCGGATAGTCGGGCGCCGGCACCAGCACCTCATCGCCATTGTTCAGCAGCGCGTTCATCGACATCACGATCAGCTCGGAAGCACCGTTGCCCAGGTAGATGTCGTCCATCGTTACGTTGGCGACTTTCTTCTGCTGGGTGTAATGCATGACCGCCTTGCGCGGCGCGAACAAGCCTTTGGAATCGGTATAACCCGCCGCATTCGGCAGGTTCAGGATCATGTCGTGGACGATTTCGTCAGGCGGATCAAAGCCGAACGGCTGCATATTGCCGATATTCAGCTTGATGATCTTGTGGCCCTCTTCTTCCATCAGGCGGGCCTTCTCCGGCACAGGGCCGCGGATCTCGTAACAAATCTCGTTAAGCTTGTTGGATTTCTGAACCGGACGCAAAATCAATCCCTTACGTATAAATGCTGCATTGCGAAAATGCCCATTCTGCCGAATTAAATTGGTTTAATCAACCATCGATATGCGCAAAACGTTACAATAAGATCTCTATTGTATTTAAATATAGCGAAAAGTTATGAAGCTCCACTCCAGCACCACCGGCCAATACCAGACTGTTTCCGGCTATTTTGAAGGTGGAGTCGAGATCAACGGCAAGCCTTTCGACTACAGCCTGCTGGTGCTGCCGGAAAGCGCGCCGCGCCCGTGGCCAGTGGCAAAGTTCGAGGAACTGACAGTCGAACATTTCGAACAATTGCTGGCCGAACAGCCGGACGTGGTCATTCTCGGCACCGGCGAGCGCCAGCGCTTCGTCCACCCGCGCCTGGCCGCACCGCTGATCGCAAAGCAGATTGGCGTTGAATGCATGGACACCAATGCTGCCTGCCGCACCTACAACATCCTGATGGGCGAAGGCCGCAAAGCCCTGCTGGCATTGATCATTGAAAAATAACACTTTGCCCCCATATAAACGCGCATGAGCCAAACCATCCCCGACTTCAGCGCCGCGATGACCAGCGGCCAAACCTTCCAGCTCTCCGGCCGCCCGGCCAAAGCCACCGTGCTGTTTTTCTACCCGAAGGACAACACCCCCGGCTGCACCACCGAGAACATGGCCTTCCGCGACCTGCACGACAAGTTCACTGCCGCCGGTGCTGAAATTTATGGCATCAGCCGCGACTCGCTGCGCTCGCACGAGAACTTCAAGGCGAAACTGGGCCTGCCGTTCGAACTGATCTCCGATCCGGACGAAGCGGTCTGCCTGGCCTTCAATGTCATGAAGATGAAAAAAATGTACGGTAAAGATGTGCGTGGCGTTGAGCGCAGCACGTTTGTGATTGACGCAAAAGGCCGATTGGTGAAAGAATGGAGAGGCGTGAAAGTACCAGGTCACGTCGATGAAGTGCTGGAATTCGTGGCAAACCTGGGCTAATGGCAAGGCCCTCGCCGCGAATGTGTTAGCTCAACGGGAGCTTTACATTTGAACGTGTCAGCCAGATTTTGAGTCGAGTAAGTCCTTCCACCCACTGTCCCCGGTGGCATGCCCACCGGCTTTCGGGCGACGCAGACGCCCGCCAGGCATCCTTTAGTTTTTCCGATTCACCCCACAGTTCGTCCATGCCGGGCAATCGCCCTCGCGTGGGCGTATCTTTTTTAGATTGAGATCCTGATGCCACTGCCAAAACTGCCTAGCAAGCCAGCCACCCTGCTGCTGGCTAAAGACTACCCGAAGGCTAGCGGAGCTAATCCGGTTCCCTTCCCTACTGAAGAAAAGGCAGCACCCGCGCCGAAGAAAGCGGCCGCCAAGACTGCTGCCAAAGCAGTAAAAGAACCAGTTGCGAAAAAGACCGCAGCCAAGAGGACGCCTGCACTGAAGGCCGTCAAGCTCCCGGACGACGTGCCAGCGCCACCGCGCACCAAGGCTGCGCCGCAAGCGCGCGCCAAGGTCACGCCGATCAAGGCCGATGCGCCGCACCCGGCCAAGCACAAAGAGCACGAAGTGGTGCTCAAGTCCGCCACCAGCCGCAAGGCCGACGTGGTGGGCAGCACCAAGCTGTTCGTGCTCGACACAAATGTGCTGATGCACGACCCGTCCTCGCTGTTCCGCTTTGAAGAACACGACGTTTTCCTGCCGATGATGACGCTGGAAGAATTGGACAACCACAAGAAAGGCATGTCCGAAGTCGCGCGCAATGCGCGCCAGGTATCGCGTACGCTGGATGCCCTGGTCAGCAACACCGACGACGACGACATGGAAAACGGTATCCCGCTGAACAAGCTGGGCAACAAGGATGCCAAGGGCCACCTGTACTTCCAGACCAAAGTGCAGGTAGCCGACCTGCCGGAAGGCCTGCCGCAAGGCAAGGCCGACAACCAGATCCTGGCCGTGGTGCGCTCGCTGGAAGCCGAGCAGCCTGGCCGCGCCGTGGTGCTGGTGTCGAAAGACATCAATATGCGCATCAAGGCGCGCGCCCTGGGCCTGCCGGCGGAAGACTACTTCAACGACCACGTACTGGAAGACACCGACCTGCTGTATTCGGGCATCGTCCAGCTGCCGGATGATTTCTGGAACAAGCATGGCAAGGACATGGAGTCCTGGCAGGAGAACAAGCACGGCCAGTCGAGCACCTTCTACCGCGTGACCGGCCCGTTCATCCCTTCCCTGCTGGTGAACCAGTTCGTGTTCCTGGAACCGAACAACGGCGAGTCGCCGTTCTACGCGCAAGTGAAGCAGATCAACGGCAAGACCGCCGTGCTGCAAACCCTGCGCGACTACTCGCACAACAAGAACAGCGTGTGGGGCGTGACTGCCCGCAACCGCGAGCAGAACTTCGCGCTGAACCTGTTGATGAACCCCGAATGCGACTTCATCACCCTGCTGGGCCAGGCCGGTACCGGCAAGACCCTGCTCGCGCTGGCCGCCGGCCTGGCGCAGGTGCTGGAGACCAAGCTGTATAACGAGATCATCGTCACCCGCGTTACGGTGCCGGTGGGCGAAGATATCGGCTTCCTGCCGGGTACCGAGGAAGAGAAGATGGGCCCCTGGATGGGCGCCTTCGACGACAACCTGGAAGTGCTGAACAAGTCCGACGGCGAAGGCGGCGAATGGGGCCGTGCGGCGACGCAGGACCTGATCCGCTCGCGCATCAAGATCAAGTCCCTGAACTTCATGCGCGGCCGCACCTTCGTCAACAAGTTCCTCATCATCGACGAGGCGCAGAACCTGACGCCGAAGCAGATGAAGACCCTGGTGACGCGCGCCGGTCCGGGCACCAAGATCCTCTGCCTGGGCAACATTGCGCAGATTGACACGCCTTACCTGACCGAAGGCTCGTCCGGCCTGACCTACGTGGTCGACCGCTTCAAGGGCTGGGCGCACAGCGGCCACGTCACGCTGGCACGCGGCGAACGTTCCCGCCTGGCAGACCACGCGAGCGACGTGCTGTAATCCGGCCCGCCCCCGCCCACCAAGCCCCGCCAAGTGCGGGGCTTTTTCATTGCCGCTTACTCCTGCTGGATATTCTCCGCCAGGAAGTCGAGCAGCATGCGCACGCCTGGCAGCAAGCCGCGCCGCGATGGAAAGACCGCGTGGATCACGCCTCCACGCGGCACCCAGCCGGGCATCACGTCAATCAGCTTTCCGCTGGCCAGTGCATCTTCCACCACCATGCAGGGCAACTGCACGACGCCAACGCCTTCCTGCGCCGCCTGGCGTAGCGCCGTCATATCGTCCGTAATGTAGCGCGGCTGGTGCCGCACGGTCGCATGCGCGCCGTCCGGGCCATCAAACTGCCAGGCATGCTCGCGCGGCGGTCCCCAGTCCAGGCTGGGCAAGGCAGCCACCTCCAGTGCTTGCGGATTCCTGAGCGATTTACGCGGCTTCAGCAACCCAGGGCTGGCCACCAGGCGCTGCGGGCTGTTGCCCAGCACGCGCATCACCAGGTCACTCGACTCCAGCGGCGGGAAGCGCACGCGCAGTGCGATGTCGATGCCTTCGCCCAGCACGTCGACGCGCCGGTTGGTCGCCTCGAGAAGGACGCGTACCTTTGGCCATTGCTTCATGAAGCGCGCCACCAGCGGGCCTATGCGGTATTCCAGCAAGGCTGTCGGGCAGCTTACGCGCACCTGCCCTTGCGGCTCCGAGCGCTGGCGCTCCATCACTTCGCGCGCCCCTTGCACTTCCGCCAGCACCGCCAGGCATTGCTGGTAGAACTCGCGTCCCGTATCGGTGACGGAGAAATGGCGCGTAGTCCGCTGCAGCAGCCGCACATCGTATTGCTGTTCCAGCGCGGCGATGCGGCGGCTTAGTTTGGACTTCGGCATGCCCAGCGCGCGGCCAGCGGGCGTAAAACCGCCGTGGTCCACCACTTGCACGAAGTAGAAGAGGTCATTCAGGTCATCCATCATTGTTCCTTTAAAAGAACAGCGTGACCATTTTACGGCACTAGCGAAGCGATTGTTGTGTGTCTATGCTGTGTTTACCCAACCACCCAAAGGAGACCTGCCATGTACAAACGCCTCGACAAAAACAATGCCGCCGTCCTGCTGGTCGACCACCAGGCAGGCCTTTTGTCCCTGGTGCGTGACATCGATCCGGATAAGTTCAAGAACAATGTGCTGGCCACAGCCGCATTGGCCAAATACTTCAAGCTGCCCACTGTGCTCACCACCAGCTTCGAAAACGGCCCGAACGGCCCTCTGGTGCCGGAGTTGAAGCAGATGTTCCCGGAAGCGCCCTTCATTCCCCGCCCAGGCCAGATCAATGCGTGGGACAACGAAGACTTCGTGAAAGCCGTCAAGGCGACTGGCAAGAAGCAGCTGATCATCGCCGGCGTGGTAACCGAGGTATGCGTTGCCTTCCCAGCCCTCTCGGCCATCGACGAAGGCTTCGACGTCTTCGTGGTGACCGATGCCTCCGGCACCTTCAACGAGATCACGCGCGACGCCGCCTGGCGCCGCATGCAGGACGCTGGCGTGCAGCTTATGAGCTGGTTCGGCACCGCCTGCGAACTGCATCGCGACTGGCGCAACGACATCGAAGGCCTGGGTGCGCTGTTCTCGAATTACATCCCGGACTACCGCAACCTGATCACCAGCTTCAACAAGGGCTGATCAGCCCCGGCGTGCGATCGGGTGGTCGGGATTCAGTTGCAGCAAGTCCCACAGGTTGCCGTACAAGTCTGCGAAGACGGCAACCATGCCGTATTCCTGCTGCTTCGGCTCCCGCACGATCCGCACGCCTTTCGCCTTCAGTCGCTCGAAATCGCGCCAGAAATCATCCGTATTCAGGAACAGGAATACCCTTCCGCCAGCCTGGTTGCCGACGAAGGCCTCCTGCTCGGGCTTGGAGGCGCGCGCCAGCAGGATCGTGGTGCCGCTTCCACCCGGCGGCGCTACCACCACCCAGCGCTTGTCCTGCTCCGCCTGGTACGTGTCATCCAGAAGCTCGAAGCCTAGCGTGTTGACGTAGAAGTCGATTGCCTCGTCGTAATCGCGAACGACCAGGGCAATGTGTACGATTGACTGTTTCATTTCCTGCGCATCCTCTTCCAGACTTTCCGCACCACGACGCCAAACACGAACAGGATCAGCACCCATGGCAGCAAGTATGCAGCGCCCGTGATGGCGCTGGCGATGCCCTCGGACAGGTTGCTGCCGAAGTCGCCCAGCGAGCGCTTGACCGGCGACCAGAAGCCGCGCTGGGTGCGGGACTGGATCGAGATGTTCAGCAGGTCCATATTGACCCGCTCCATCAGGCGCGCTTCGACGCCGGTTGCCGATTCAAGTTCGCTTTGCACCGTCGCCAGTTCCTGCGACAGCTTGATCAGGGCTTCGGCGTTGTTGCCAACTTTGCTCTCCAGCGCCAGCAGCTTCTCGCGATAGGAGCGCAGCATGTCGAGGCGCTTGGCGTTGTCGCGGATCGGGCCTTCGAGGTCTTCCGCCGACGTGTTGCGCGATGCGACTTCACCTCCGGTCGCTGCCATCGCAATCAGTTTCTCGATGCCTGGACGCTTGACGCGGACGCGGATATGGGCGTTCGACTCACGGCCGCCTTCGACGCCGGAGGCCAGCAGCGTGCACTGGTTCGCCGCGTCGGCCTGGCAAGCCGCGACCAGTTTGTCGAGCAGGGGTTTGCCCCCGCCTTCGGGCGAGTCGACCGTGACCGAGTGCTCATAGGCGAGATACTTGCCGCGCGGCGCTTCGGCCTGCGCCGCCGGTGCTCCATCGGCCGCAGGTGCCGGCACGCGCATTTCCGCAACCGCCCCAGCCGATCCTGGCGGCGGAGCATATTTCGCGGAACAGCCCTGTAGCAAAAGCAGCGCCAGCACGCTTGACCTTACAATGGTGGGAAGGACTAAAGTACATTTACCCATATGACGAAAGGAACTCCAAATGTATGAACTGACTGTAGAAAACATGACTTGCGGCCACTGCGTGTCGGCCGTGACGGAAGCCGTGCACACCGTTGACCCAGCCGCGTTTGTCGAGGTAGACCTGAAGGGCAAGCACGTCAAGGTCAACTCGGCCTCCGCGCTGGAGCCGATCAAGGCGGCAATCGTGGACGCTGGCTACCCGGTTACGCGCGCGGCCTGACGCGAACACCCTGCTCCAGCTCCGGGTAATGCCGGAACACGTCGTCCTCGTTGTTGACGAGGCGCCGTTTGGACGCAAGGTAGGCGGCGATCCTTGGGCGCGCCGCCACCCGCCCAGCCAGCCGCTGCAGGCCAGGCCAGCGTCCCTCGTAGGCTGCCATTGCCTTTGGGAAGGCGTAGCGTAAACCGTCCAGCAACTGGAACAGCGACAGGTCGACATAGCTCAGCCGGGAACCGACGATCCAGCCGCCGCGCGACTGGTTTGCCCGCAGCACGCTTTCAAAATAATCGAGATATTTAGGAATGCGCTCGGTTGCAAAGTCGCGCGACCGCGCCTTCGATTCGCGCGCCTGCTCTTCGTAATACATATTGACCGAAATCGGGTGATGCGTATCGTGCGCCTCGCCGACGATGTCGGCAATGGTCAATTGCAGCTGGTTGCACCACAGGCGCCCGGCTTCCGAGCGCGGCGCCAATTTGTGCCGCGCACCAAGGAACATCAGGATATTGGCCGTCTGCCCGATCATCAGCTCGCCGGCCTGCAGGATTGGCGGGGCAAACGAAGCGCGCGGGTCGCTGCCGCCGGCGATCAACTCGGTCATCGCCTTCATGCCGCCCTTGCCACGCGCCACGTCAACGTAAGGCACATCGCCCTCCTCGAGCGCCAGCCGCACGAATTCTCCCCGGCCCTGGATCGTCGGCCAGTAGTAAAGCTTGTAAGGCTCCATCATTGCACCTCCTGTGCCAGCAGCCAGTCCTCGACGGCGCGCACTTCTTCGCGCGGCTCGCCTCCCTCCGGCCGAACAACATAAAAATCGAACCCGCCAAGCACCGGCCCCACCGGCGCTTCCAGCAGCCCCATGCTGATCTCTTCGCGCACCAGCGGCAAGGCGGTGAGTACCACACCCTGTCCTGCGATGGCCGCCTGCACCGCGTGCGACTCTTCCGAAAAGCGCGCGCCCGAGCCAAGATCGAGCGCCACGCCCGCCGCCTTTGCCCACTTATCCCACGTCAAGGCGCCCTTGAAGCCGCGCTGCCAGTCGAAATGGATCAGCGGATGGCGCGCCACATCGCTCGCCTTGCGCAGTTTCAGGCGCGGGCTGGCGACCGGTGCGAAACCGGCCTGCATCAGGCGTTGCGCATGCAGGCCCACGAAATGCCCGCCGCCACCGCGCACCGCGAGATCCGCTGCCCCGCCGGCCAGGTCGACCGGCTGGTTGCTGGCCTGGACATTGAGCGCGATGCCGGGATGCGCGGCGTTGAACGACGCCAGGCGCGGCACCAGCCAGCGCGCGGCGAAGGACGGCGTGGTCGACAAGGTGACGGTGCGATGCTGTTCGCGCCGCAGCCGTTCAACACCAGCGGCGATGGCATCAAAGCCGTTGCCGGTCGCCTGTAACAGGATGCGGCCCTCCGGAGTCAACTCAACGGCGCGCGTCTTGCGCAGGAACAGCCGCACTTCCAGCGCCTCCTCCAGCGCACGCACCTGGTGGCTGATCGAGGTGGCGCTGACCGACAATTCCTCGGCTGCGAGCTTGAAACTTTGCAGCCGCGCTGCTGCTTCAAAGCTGCGCAAGGCGGACAAGGATGGAAGGCGGCGTCTCATGTTATTAACTATACATGAATTCAGTTCATCCATCCGCTGAGAATTGATCGTTTGTCACCGCCCGCCTGGCAGCGCACAGTGTGGCCATCGCAACTTTACGGAAAAAACCATGACCACCATCCTGCATATTGATTCAAGCGCCCGGCCGGGACGGTCCGGGGAGCAGCCGCACGGCTCCCACACGCGCCGCCTGACAGCCCGTTTCGTCGAACGCTACCTGCAGCTCGATAGCAGAGCAGAAGTCATCTATCGCGACGTTGGCGCGGAACCGCCATCGCCGGTTACCGGCGCCTGGGTGCATGCCGCCTTTACGTCGCCTGCGGCACGCGAGCCGTGGATGCACGAAGCGCTGTCGCAAAGCGATGGCCTGGTTGATGAATTGCTGGCGGCCGATATTATCGTCGCTGGTGTCCCGATGTATAACTTTGGCCCGCCAGCGCAGTTCAAAGCCTGGCTGGATAACATCGTGCGTGTCGGGCGGACCTTCGGCTTCGACCGCTCCCGCGCTGGCGAGCCCTATTGGCCACTGCTGGCGGATGCAGGCAAGCAGCTGGTAATCCTGTCCTCACGCGGCGACTATGGCTACGGCCCCGGCGAGCGCCTTGAGGGAATCAACCATGTCGAGGGCTCGGTCCGCAGCGTGTTCCGCTACCTGGGCGTCACCGACGCCTACGGCGCCGCCATCGAATACGACGAATTCGGCGACGACCGCCTGCTGCAATCCATCGCCGATGCCGAGCGCGCTACCGACCGTATCGCCGAAGCGATCGCCGGCACCCGCACCGGCGCATGGCGCCGCACCGCCTGAGCTGAGCCACCTGACTGCACCGTCCTCGGGCGCCCGGGCTGCGGGCAGCCTTGGCGCCTCGCCGGCAAGAAGCAGGCAGCTTGGCTATAATGGCCCGATGCCCGAACTCCACACCATCTTACTGCTCGCCGCAGCAGGACTTTTCGCCGGCACGCAGAACGCGTTGGCTGGCGGCGGTTCCTTCATCACCTTTCCGGCGCTGCTGCTGGCCGGGCTGAATCCCGTGGCCGCGAACATGACCTCCACGGTCGCCATGTTTCCCAGCCAGGCCACGTCCGCCGTCGCCGGACGCAAGTTCGCAGAAGGCGTCAGCGGCCTGAGTTTCCCGCAGCTCTTCACGATCAGTGTTATTGGCGGCATTTTCGGCGCCATCCTGTTGTGGATCACGCCCCCGACCTTCTTTGCCAGGCTGGTGCCCTGGCTGGTGCTGTTTGCCACCACCATGTTCGCCTGGGGTGCCTTCCGCCGCCAGCCGATGCAGGCCGCCTCCAGCATGCCGAAGTGGATGCTTGCCGTGGTCCAGTCCTGCATTTCAATCTACGGCGGCTACTTCGGCGGCGGCATCGGCTTCCTGATGCTGGCCGCGCTGACCATCGCCGGCCAGCAGATCCGCGCCGCCACGGCCACCAAGAACATGCTGGCCATGGCGATGAATGCTTCCGCCACCCTGATCTTCGCCTTCTCCGGCATGATCAGCTGGCCAGCCGCCCTGGCGTTATGCGCGGGTGGTATTGCGGGCGGACTTCTGGGTTCGTGGCTGATCTATCGCCTTCCCCCGCAACTGATGCGCATCTTTGTGGTGATCGTGGGCGCAGTGCTCACCGTGTACATGTTCCTGCGCTGAACCCAGCGTCTGCAGGATCGGGCAATCCGGCCGGTCATCGCCGTGGCAGGTTTTCGCCAGGCTGGCCAGGGTGTCGCGCATTTCAGTCAGTTCCACGATGCGCTGGTTCAGTTCATCGACGTGGCTCATCGCGATCGTCTTCACGTCCGAACTGGCGCGACCAGTATCCTGCCATAACGACAACAGGTCACCGATCTGCTCCAGCGAAAAACCCAGGTTGCGCGCACGCTTGATGAAGCGTAGCGTGTGCAGGTCGTTGTCGCCGTAAATGCGGTATCCACTCTCGGTGCGCGCAGTCTCGCGCACCAGGCCAATGCTCTCGTAGTAGCGGATCATCTTGGCGCTGACGCCGGATGCGGCAGCGGCTTGTCCGATATTCATTCCATTACTCCTTCGAAGGCTGCCAACGGCGCAGCAGCAAAGCGTTGCTGATCACGCTGACCGAGCTGAATGCCATCGCAGCGCCGGCCAGCAAAGGATTCAACATGCCGAGCGCCGCCAGCGGAATCCCAGCCACATTGTAGATAAAGGCCCAGAACAGGTTCTGGCGGATCTTGCTGAAGGTGCGGTGCGAAATGTCGATCGCGTCCGCCACCAGCAGCGGCTCGCCGCGCATCAGCGTGATGCCGGCCGCGTTCATCGCCACGTCGGTGCCGGTGGCCATGGCGATTCCCACATGGGCTGCCGCCAGGGCCGGTGCATCGTTGATGCCGTCGCCGACCATGGCGATGCGCTTGCCCTCCGCCTTCAGCCTTGCGATGACGGCAGTTTTATCCGCCGGCAGCAGGTTGGCCTCCACGCTGCCGATGCCCAATGCCTGCGCCACCGCTTGCGCGCTGCCCTGGTTATCCCCAGTCAGCATGACAGTGGCGATGCCGCGAGCATGCAGGCGCTCCACTGCAGCGTGGGCGTGCTGCTTCGGCTCGTCCGAGAATGCCAGCAAGCCAAGCAGCTGCTTGCTGCCGGCATCGGCCAGCCAGGAAATCGTATGCCCCGACGCTTCCAGTTCGCCGGCGCGCTGCTGCAGGGGCGCCAGGTCGACGCCACGCTCCGCCATCAACCGTCCACTGCCCAGCAGCAGTGCGAGGCCATCAACCGTCGCTGCCAGGCCGCGGCCTGCCAGCGTGGTCACCGCGTTCGCAGTAAGCTGCGCCGCTTCGCCTGCCGCGGCTTCTGCATCCAGCACCGCCCGCGCCAGCGAGTGTTCACTGCCACGCTGGATAGCGGCCGCGAGTTGCAGGGCACGCGCAGCCGGCACGCCGTGCGGCAGCAATTGCGCCAGCACCGGTTTTCCTTGCGTGAGCGTGCCAGTTTTGTCGAACACCACGGTATCGACTTGGCGCGCCATTTCCAGCGCCTCGGCATCCTTGATCAGGACGCCATGCCGCGCCGCGACACCGGTACCAGCCATGATCGCAGCCGGGGTGGCGAGGCCTAAAGCACATGGGCAGGCAATCACCATCACCACCACCGCATTGATCACGGCCTGCTCGATGTTCCCCGTCGCCAGGTACCACCCGGCGAGCGTCAGCAAAGCCAGCACCAGCACGACCGGCACGAACACCGCCGCCACTTTATCGACCAGCTTCTGCACCGGCGCCTTGGCCGACTGCGCGTCTTCCACCAGGCGGATAATCCGCGACAGCATGGTCTCGGCCCCGGTCGCGCTGGTACGCACCAGCAGCAGCCCTTCGCCATTGATCGCGCCACCGGTAACGCGGTCGCCAACATGCTTGGCAACCGGCAGGCTCTCGCCAGTAATCAGGGACTCGTCAACGTGGCTCGATCCGTCCACCACTTCGCCATCCACCGCCACGCGTTCGCCGGCGCGGATCACCACGATATCGCCCACCCGCACCTGGTCGATCGGCAGGTCGGTATCCGATTCCCCCTCGCGCCGCACGCGTGCAGTCACCGGGCGCAAGTCCTGCAGCGCGCGGATGGCGGAAGCAGTCTGCCGCTTGGCGCGCGCCTCCAGCCATTTACCCAGCAAGACCAGAGTCAGCACCACTGCCGACGCCTCGAAATACAGGTGCGCCATGCCCTGCGACGGCGCCAACGCGAGGTAGACGCTCAGGCCATACGCCGCGGAGGTGCCCAGCGCAACCAGCAGGTCCATATTGCCCGCACGTGCCTGCAATGCCTTCCAGCCCGCACGGTAGAAGCGCGCACCGAACACGAATTGCACCGGTGTCGCCAGCAGCCATTGCAGCCACGCCGGCATCATCAGGTGCATGCCAATCCACTCAGCCACCATTGGCACCACCAATGGCAGGGACAGCGCTGCAGACAGGATGACGGCCAAGCCTTCAGGAATGCGCGTTGCAGAATCGGCTGCCGGCGCCGCCAGTTCGCTGGCGGCATAGCCTGCCTTGCCGATGGCCTGCTGCAGGGCTGCGAAGGCCACTGGCGATTCGGAATCGACACGCGCGGTTTCGGTAGCCAGGTTGACGGCGGCATGCGCAACACCCGGAACGGTCGCCAACGCCTTTTCGACGCGGCGCACGCAGGATGCACAACTCATGCCTTCAATTCGGACGGTTTGTTGAAACTGACTCATGGGATACTCCTCGCCTATGCTCTGGCGACCAGTATCAAGTATCCCATGATTGGAAGGTCAAGGCTTTTTTAACGAACTATTTACCAGGTATAACCCATGCGTAGCGTCACCCGGTTGCGGGCATCGTCCGGCATCTGGTCGGAGCGCACTACCCGGCCGTAATCAAGTTGCATGCTCGAGCGCTTGCCCATCTGCATGCGCACGCCAACGCCAACACTGCCAACACGGCCGCTGCGAAGCTGGCCTGCGTAATTGCGGTTATAGCGGATGTAATTCCGGTCATAGAACATCAGCGCCCTGCATTTACGCAGCATGGAAGCGCAGATATTCGGCGAATACAGCTCGAGGTTGCTGCCGATACCGCCGTCCCTGACCACGTCGCGGTCGCGCATCATCTTGAGCGAAGTGAAGGCAGGAGGGGCCAGCGCATCCTGCAGGGTCAGGTCGCCGGAGTTGTACTGGGTATTCACGCTGGCCCGCACCATCCAGTCGCGCTCCAGCGACTTGGTGAGCGTTGCCGCCAGCCGTACCGTGACATTATTGATATTGGGATTGCCGGGCCAGTCGGAAAGCTTCGACTGGCTCGCGCTGAGGTCGAAGGTGGCTGCCGGCGCTCGGTCGCGATCCCGCTCAGGCCGCATGGGTTCGGCTGCAAGATTTCCACAGGCTATGGCGATGGCAGCCATACCCACCAGACGAGGCGCGGGGCTGTTCATTTTCGTTCTCCCGGCAATCATCTTGCCTAGCTAACGAGCAACTGTTGTTACTCTCAGTTTAGGACGAGAAGACCCAATTGACAGTTTTATTTTACGCCTGCGCGGGGCCGCACGGTTGAGTGTTGCGAATTTGGCCTATCATTGACAAAATTGGAAATTAGACAAGAAAAAGGGATGTGTTGTGAGCGATTCCGAACCACTGCAGCTCTACCGTAAGCTGCATGCTGTCAGCACCCGCGTGCATGCGGCGCGCGGCCTGGAGGCGCTGATGACCAGCGTACCGGCCGATCTCTGCCACCTGTTCGAATGCGACCGCTGCGTGCTGTTCGTGATGGACCAGGAAAAGGACTACCTGGTGTCGCGCGAATCGCGCGTCGCCGTCACGCCGGGCAGCATCGCCGGCTACGTCGCGCTGACGCAGCAGGTATTGAATATCGACGACGTCTACGACCCATCCCAACTGCGCGATATCTCGCCCGAGTTGCAATTCCAGCAGGGCGTCGACCAGCGCACCGGATACCGCACGCGCCAGGTCCTGGCCGCGCCAATCGCTGATGCCCAGGGCAAGGAGCTGCTTGGCGTGATCCAGTTAATGAATCCGCGCAGTGGCGAACGATTCAGCGCAATGCAGGTCGAATGCCTGCAAGCGCTGTGCGAAACACTGGCTGTCGCGCTGGCCGCACGCCAGTCGCCGCGCTTTGCGATGACGCCCGCCGGCACCAGGCCTGTTGGCACGCACAATGCGGCGGATGCCGACGCCGCAGCTCTCGCAGAAAAGATCATTACCGAGGCATGCCGCCTCGACGCCTCCGATATCCATATCGAACCGCACGTGGCACGCGGTATTACGGTGCTGCGCTTGCGCCGCGATGGCGCCCTGCAGCCTTACGCCGAAGCTGCACTGGACATGCACCCTGCCCTGGTCGCGCGCCTGAAAACCATGTGCGGCCTGCCGGCCACCACCGTCGGCCATCCGGTCGAGGGCAAGCTGCTGTTCCGAGAATTCAGCCAGTTTGACATCGAACTGCGTGCCACGTTCATCCCCTCGGCCGGCGGCATGGAAGACGTGGTGCTGCACCTGCTTGGCAGCGGCGCCCCAATGCCGCTGGATCGCCTCGGCATGGCTGCCGCAACGCGGGACAAGCTGCGCGCCGCCATCGACACCTCGCACGGCCTGTTACTGCTGTGCGGCCCGGCCGGCTCGGGACGCACGACCGCCCTGCACTCGCTGCTGTTGCAACTCGAACGCCCCGACGCCAAAGCCTGGACCATCGAGGAACCGGTGGAAATCACGCAGCCCGGTGCGCGCCAGGTCCCGGTGCAGCGCGAGACCGGCACCGACTTCGCCGCCGCCCTGCGTGCCGTGCTGCACGCCGATCCCGACCTGGTCGCCATCGGCGACATGCGCGACAGCGATACGGCAGCAATGGCCATCGAAGCCGCGCTTAGCGGCCGCATGGTGCTTGGCGCCATGCCAACCGCCAACACAACCGACACCATCGCCCGCCTGCATGAAATGGGCAACGAACGCTTTGCCATGGCCGACGCCCTGCTGGGCGTGCTGGCCCTGCGCCTGGCCAAGCGCCTGTGCGAACACTGCAAACTGGCCTACCAGCCGGGCGAAGCGGAGCTCGAATTGATGCTGGCCGAGTACAGCGAAGAATTGCAAAAGACCGAAGCCTGGCGCGCTGACCCGCGTGCGGCCCAACTGCGCATCGTCAACGCCTGGCGCGAGCGCCACGGCGATGCGCGCGGCGGCTTTACGCTGTACCGGCCAGTCGGCTGCAAGGAATGCAGCAAAGGCTACAAAGGACGCATCGGCTTGCACGAACTGCTGGTGCCGGGCGAACGCACGCGCCAACTGGTACGCGAACGCGCCAGCGTGCCACAACTGCGCAATGCCGCGCTGGCAGAGGGCTTGCAGACTTTGAAAATGGATGGCATCGAGAAGATCCTCGCTGGCCTGACCGACGTAAAAGCCGTAAGGGGTGCATTATGATTTCGCACGTCTTCATGGGTGTCAGCGATTTTGCTGGCGCCTATCGTTTTTACGCAGCCGTCATGACGGCGCTCGGCCACGCGCAGCGCTTCTGCGACGACAGCAAACCGTGGGCGGCCTGGCAGCCTGCCGCCGGCGGCAGGCCGCTGTTCATTATCGGACGCCCCTACAACAGCGAGCCAGCCGCGCCAGGCAACGGACCCATGACCGCCCTGCTGGCGCCCACGCGTGCCGCGGTCGACGCGGCCCACGCTGCGGCACTGGCCAACGGAGGTTGCTGCGAAGGCGCGCCCGGCCTGCGCCCGCACTACCACCCCAACTACTACGGTGCCTACTTCCGCGACCCTGATGGCAACAAGATCGGCGTCTGCTGCCACGACCCGGCTTAAAGCGTCTTCTCGAAGCAGGCCGCTGCCGGGTTGCCAACATAGCGGCCGAAATTCTCGATGCGCCGGTAGCCGTGCGCCAGGTAAAACTGCACGGCGCGCGTGTTCACCAGCCGCGTTTCCAGGCGCAATGCACGGTAGCCGATCAGGCGGGCTTCCGCCTCCAGCCATGCCAGCAGCGCGCTGCCGATGCCTTTGCTGCCGGTGCGCGCATACATGCGCTTGATCTCCGCTACGCTGTCGCCCATCGGCCGCAACGCCCCGCATCCCAGCGCCCGGCCCTGTGCATCGCGCGCCACCGCGAAACGGCCTGCCGCACCACGCACATCTTCAACGCTGAACAAGGTGCGGCCGCTATCGCCTGTCAGCGACTGCAGCGTGTTGTCCAGTTCCGCCATCAGGGCAACCGAATCCGGCTCGCCCGGATCGGCCGCCGCTACGCACGGCAGAAGCTTGTACATGAAAGTGGCCGCGCCCAAGCGGCCATCCGGCATGGTGGCGAATTGCGGGATTTCGCCGCAGCGTTCGTAGCCCAGTTTCAGGTACATGCGTTCCGCTGGTTCGCCGGTGCAGGTGTCGAGCACCAGCAGCGTGCGCCCATGTGAGCGCGCGACTGCCTCGGCGTGCAGGATCAGTGACTGCGCCAATCCTTGCCGGCGCGCGCGCGGGTGCACCAGCATCTTCGACAGTTCGGCACGGTGGCGGCCATTCGGCATGCCGGCCAACACCAGTTGCAGCGTGCCGTCGATATGGCCATCCGCACCGCGCACGATGAACAGCCGGCGCTCACCGCGCTCTACCGCACCGTGCAGCCCGAGCCAGAACGCGTGCGTTTCTTCATGCGGGCATGGCAGTTCGAAGCCGACGCTGGCGCCGGCTAGAACACAGGCACGCAGCACTTCCGCCAGTTGATCGGCGTGCGCCAGCAAGCCGGCGCCATCCAGTTCTTCTATGGTTCGCATATCGCAATCAGGTAATGGGCCGCGTCCGGGCCGGGACAGGAGAAGCGCGTTGCGCCGTACAGGTGGAAGCGCAGGCAATCGCCCGGCTGCAGCCGGTGCGTCGTACCCTCGATGCTGTAGTCCAGCGCGCCGGCCAGCATCCACATATGCTGCTCCAGGCCGCGCACCGGCGGCTGTGCGTATTCGATCACGGCGCCTGGCGGCAGCCGCCCTTCGATCAGCTCCGCCTTGAAGCCGCGCGCCGGCGGCGACACCATGCGCCGGACGAAGCCCGTCGCCGGATCGTGCCACTCGGCTTGCTCGGCGCGGCGGATCAACTGCACCGGCGCCTGCTCCACTTCCGCGATCAGGCGCGACATCGGCATGCCATAGACGGCGCACAGCTTGCCCAGCATTTCCGCAGTCGGGCTGGTTTCGCCACGCTCCAGGCGCGACAGGGTGGCGCGGCTGATGCCGCTTTGCGCAGCCAGTTCTTCCAGCGACAGCGCGCGCTCTTCGCGCAAGGCCGCCAAGCGCCGCACCAGGCGGTCTTCAAATGAATTTCCCATAATAGAGAAGATATCTCAAATGTGAGAACTCTGCAACAAAAAAAAAGCCCGGCCGCAGCCGGGTTCTTCGAATTACATGATGTGCTTGCCAACCCACCATGCCACTGCCGCGACGAACGCGGAAGCAGGAATGGTAAAGATCCACGCCCACACGATATTGCCCGCCACGCCCCAGCGCACGGCCGACATCTTCTGTGCCGAGCCAACGCCGACGATCGCGCCGGTGATGGTATGGGTGGTGGAAACCGGGACGCCCCAGAAGGACGCCATCAGCAAGGTGATCGCACCGCCGGTTTCGGCGCAGAAGCCGCCCACCGGTTTCAGCTTGGTGATCTTCTGGCCCATGGTCTTGACGATACGCCAGCCGCCGAACAGGGTGCCGAACGAGATCGCACCGTAGCAGGCCACGATGACCCACACTGGCGGCGCCGCATCGCCCGCCGCCACGTGGCCGGAAGCGATCAGCAGCATCCAGATGATGCCCATGGTCTTTTGCGCGTCGTTGCCGCCGTGGCCCAGCGAGTAGCCGGCTGCCGACAGCAGCTGCAGGCGGCGGAACCAGCCGTCAACCTTGCGCGGAGTGGACTTAACGAAGACCCAGGACACGATCAGCATGATCAGCGAGCCGAGCACAAAGCCCAGCAGCGGAGCGACCACGATGAAGACCACGGTCTTGATCAAGCCGCCGGAGATCAGCGCGCCAGTGCCGGACTTGGCCACCGCGGCACCCACCAGGCCGCCGATCAGGGCGTGCGAGGACGAGGACGGAATGCCGTAATACCAGGTAATCACGTTCCAGACAATCGCCCCTATCAGCGCTCCGAAGATCACATAGTGGTCAATCACCGAAGGTTCGATGGTTCCCTTGCCGATGGTGGTCGCCACTTTCAGGCCGACCACGAAGATCGCGATGAAGTTGAAGAAGGCAGCCATCATCACGGCGGTCTGCGGTTTCAGCACGCCGGTGGAGACCACCGTGGCGATCGCATTCGCGGCATCGTGGAAGCCGTTCATGAAGTCGAACACCAGTGCGAGGAAGACCAGTGCCCCCAGCGCCCAGATGCTAATTTCGAGGTTGCTCATGAAATGATCTTTTTAATTATGCGTTTTCAACGATGATGCCTTCGATGATGTTGGCAACATCTTCGCAGCGGTCGGTGACGGTTTCCAGGATCTCGTAGATCGCCTTCATCTTGATCAGGTTGCGCACGTCCGGTTCGTCGCGGAACAGCTTGGACATGGCGGCGCGCATCACGTGGTCGGCGTCCGACTCCAGGCGGTCGATCTCTTCGCAGATGCCGACGATGCGGGAAGCGTTGTCCATGTTCGACAGCAGGGCCACGGCATCCTTCACCTTCTCGGTGCAGGCCAGGACCAGTTCGGCCAGGCGCTTGGCTTCCGGAGTCACGGAGTGCAGGTCGTACAGCGACACGGTCTGGGCAGCGTCTTCCATCAGGTCCAGGATGTCGTCCATCTTGGTGATCAGCTTGTGGATGTCGTCGCGGTCCAGCGGGGTGATGAAAGTCTTGTGCAGCAGGTCTACCGCCTGGTAGGTGATCTTGTCAGCCTGTTTTTCGATGCTTTCGATGGCGTGGACACGGTTTTCCAGGTCGTCGAAGTTGGCCATCAGGCCCAGCATTTCTTTGGCGCCCTTCACGCAAAGTTCGGCATGCTGGTTAAACATGTCAAAGAATTTGCCCTCCGAGGGCATCAAGCGTCCAAACATTTTTGTTCTCCGTTGGTTGATTCGTAGATACTGCAGCAAAGCCACCCAGCGTGGCCCGCCTGGTAATCAGTCGCCTTGGTAGATCGACAGGTTACCGGTGTAGTTGCCAAACTTGGTGTATGCACCGATCCAGGTCAGGCGCACCGCACCGATTGGACCGTTACGCTGCTTGCCGATAATGATCTCGGCGGTACCTTTATCGGGCGAGTCCGGGTTATAGACTTCGTCGCGATACAGGAAAATGATCACGTCCGCGTCCTGCTCGATAGCGCCGGATTCGCGCAGGTCGGACATGACGGGACGTTTATTGGGACGTTGTTCCAGCGATC
>Ga0307408_100000102_pt1 | contig 94058 bp, 82 predicted proteins | sample 322Cmetagenome_FD_202116 | JGI IMG/M metagenome (GOLD analysis project Ga0307408, IMG submission 202116) | Maize rhizosphere microbial communities from greenhouse at UC Davis, California, United States - 322HYB-C-3 | ecosystem: Host-associated > Plants > Roots > Rhizosphere > Soil | place... | reverse complement strand
CGCATCTGCGTGGTGATCGTGTTGCCGGACTTCTCCTTCCACTCCCACACCTTGCTCACAAAGTTCTTGCGCGCCTCGGGCGGGGTAGGGCCCATGTCGTAGCGGCTGATGCCCTGCTCTTGCAGCTGGCGTTCCACGACGATCTGCGTGGCGATGCCGGCGTGGTCGGTGCCCGGCACCCACACGGTGTTGAAGCCACGCATGCGGTGGTAGCGCGTGAGGCTGTCCATGATCGTCTGGTTGAACGCATGGCCCATGTGCAGCGTGCCCGTCACGTTGGGGGGCGGCAGCTGGATGGAGAAGGCGGGTTCGCCGGCCTGGGGGGCACCGGTGCCGCGGTATCCGGCGTTGCCATACCCGCGCTTTTCCCATTCAGGGCCCCAGTGCGCTTCCAGCGCGGCGGGTTCAAAGGACTTGGACAGGCTGTCGAGGCCGGGTTGTGCAGTGGTGTCACTCATGGCGCAATCGCAAATGAAAACGGCATCCCCCAGGGGTTCCTGGGGATGCCGTCAGGTTGACTGGAGGCGGGATGGGGTGATTTTACCGGCCCGCCTCCGTGCAGCGTTTCAATGGGCTGATTTGAAGCAATTTTCGCCTCCAGCGCTTGCTGGATAAGCGCTGGAAGCTATCAAATAGGTAGCATTCAAGCCTTGCCGGGCACGAACTCGGGCCGGTCGTTGGCCTGCGGCTTGAGTGGTGCAGCCACCTTGCCCTCGGCGCGCTCCTTGCGCCACTGCTCCTTGCGGGCCGTCCACTCGGCCAGGCGGGCGTGGGCCACGGTGCTGTCCTTGGCCATCTGTGCCTCATCGGCCAGCTGGGCCGAGAGTTCCAGGCGGATGCCGTTCGGGTCAAAGAAATAGATGCTGTGAAAGATGTGGTGGTCCGTCACGCCCAGCACTTCGATGCCATGGGCCTCCAGGCGCTTTTTGGTGTTTTCCAGTTCCTGCACCGTGTCCACGCGGAAGGCGATGTGGTTGACCCACAGCGGCGTGTTCGGCGAGGGCTCGGCCTTCACGTCGTCGCCCAGGTCGAAGAAGGCGATGAACGAGCCGTCCCGCAGGCGGAAGAAGAAGTGCGTGTAAGGGCAGTACTCGCCGGTGCTGGGCACGTAGTCGCTCTGGATGATGTGGTACAGCGGCAGCCCCAGGATGTCCTCATAGAAGTGGCGCGTCTCCTCGGCATCGCGCGCCTTGTAGGCGTAGTGGTGCAGCTGCTGGATGGGCGCGGGCGGGGGCAGGGTGGCCCGATCGGGCTTCACGACGGCGTTCATGCGGTGTCTCCTCAAATGGGTGGCGACAATTCTACTATGCGTAATTGATTTACGTTAAGTTAATTTTATCCAGGCGATATTGCGATACATTGCGTGTTCACGTTTTTCTTTGCCCTGAGGTATTCGTCCGATGCGCCTGTAAGCCCCCCAAGCCTTTCTGCCCCGCCTGCCCTTCATGGGACCCAGCGGGGTTGTTGTGTGTCTTGTCTGGAGCGCTTGCATGGCGAAATCTTCATCCTGGGGCGACAGTGCCCATGGCAGCCGCAATGCTGCCGCCGCTTCGGTGGCCGCCTTCCCCGCGGGCCCATCCGTCCTCCAATTCCACGATGTCACCTGGAACCTGCCCAGCGGCGACGCGCTGTGGGCGCAACCGCTGAACCTGGCATTGGGGCCAGGAATCACCGGCCTCGTGGGCGCCAATGGGGCCGGCAAAAGTGTCTTGTTGCAGCTTGCGCAGCGCACCCTGACCCCGGCGAGCGGCGTGGTGATGGGCCACCCCCTCCTGCAAGCGGTAGCGCAGGAAGTCGGCGCGGCGCCGGGTGCCACCGTGGCCGATCTCGCGGGGCTGGGCCCGGTGCTGGCGGCACTCGCGCGGCTCGAGTCGGGCACCGGCACGTCCGATGACCTGTTGCTGGCCGATGGCCGGTGGGATGTGCCTTCGCGCTGGCAAAAGGCGCTGGACACGCTGGGGTTGGGCCATGTGCCGCACGATCATGCCGCGCAACGCCTCAGTGGCGGCGAGCGCATGCGCGTGGCGCTGGCAGGGGCCTTTTTGTCGGGCGCTGATCTGCTGGTGCTGGACGAGCCCACCAACCACCTCGACCGTGCCGGCCGGCGCTGGCTCATGGAATCGTTGGCGCAGTGGCCCGGTGCCGTGCTGCTGGCCAGTCACGACCGCGAACTGCTGGGCATGGCGAACCCCATCGTTGCCTTGTCGGCCGTGGGGCTGAAGCGCTACGGCGGAAACTGGGCCATCTACCAGGCACAGCGCCAAGCCGAGGCTGCTGCCGCGCAAGACGCGCTGGACCACGCGCGCACCGAGCGCGCACGCGGCCTGCGTGCGCTGCAGCGCACGCACGACGCGCAGCAAAGCCGCGCGGCTCGGGGGCGCGATGCCGGGCGCACGGCCAACCAGGCCTCCATCCTGCTGGACCGCAAGAAGAACAGCGCCCAGGCCCATGCCGGTCGGGAGCATGAGCGCCAGCAACTGGAGCGCCAGCGGCTGAACGATGCGGTGCGCGAAGCCGCGCAGCGCGTTTCGTCGAGCGTCGCACCCGCGCTGGTGCTGCCGCAAAGCGCCGTGCCTGCCGGCAAGCAGGTGCTAGCGTTCGAGGGGCTTGCGCCGCCGCATGCGCCGCCCGGCTTTCCCCCGCTGAACGGTGTGTGGAGCGGGCCGGTGCGCATCGCCATCACCGGACCCAACGGCTGCGGCAAGAGCAGCCTGCTGCGCGCCATTGCCGACCCTGCACACGCAGGTGCCGGGCGCGTATGCCGCGGGGTGCGGGCTGCCTGGCTGGACCAGTACCACGGTGGGCTGCTCGTGCCCGGGCAGAGCGTGCTGCAGCGGCTGCAGGCGCTGGGGACGCCCTTGGCTGAAGACGCGCTGCGCACGCACCTGGCCCAGTTGGGCCTGACGGCAGACAAGGTGCAGCGGCCCGCCGGTGCGCTCAGTGGCGGAGAGCGCATCAAGGCCGCGCTGGCATGTGCCTTGTGGTCGGGCGAGCCGGCGCAAATGCTGCTGCTGGACGAGCCGACTAACCACTTGGACGTGGACGCCATCGAGGCCCTGCAGTCCGCGCTGCAGGCTTTCACGGGCGCCATGGTCGTGGTGTCGCACGATTTCGTTTTTTTGCGCGCGCTTCATCCCGACGTGGTGTGGGCCTGGCAGCCGACAGGCTGGGAACTGGATGGCTCGCTGGAGGCTGAATGCGGCGCAGGGTGACTGCGCGCACGGCGCGCAAGACGTGCAAGACGTGCAAGACGTGCAAGACGCACCATGCGGCCACAAAAAAGCCACCCGCTGCAGGGATGCAGGGGGCGGCCTGTGGCCCATTTGCCGCGCCGCCGCTTATTGTGTGGGCGGGCAGCGCGGATGCTGATTACTGCTTCACGGCTTCGATCTGCACCACCAGGCGCACGTTCTTGGGGAAGCCCCATTCCACGCCGTAGTTCATGCCCCACTGGGTACGGTCGATGGTGGTTTCAAAGTCGCCACCGCACACTTCGCGCTTGAGCATCGGGCTGTCGTAGCAGTTGAACTGCGTGGCCTTGAGGGTAACGGGCGCGGTCTTGCCCAGCAGTGTGAGCTGGCCGGTCACTTCGCTGACCTTGTCGCCGTTGAAGCTGAACTTGTCGGACACGAACTTGATCGTGGGGTGCTTGGCTGCGTCGAACAGGTCAGGGCTCTGCAGGTGCTTGTCGAACTGCGGCGTGCCGCTGTTGACGGAGGTCGTGTCGATGGTGATGTCCACCTTGCCGGTCTTGGCTGCACGGTCGAACTCCACCGTGCCTTGCTTCTTGTCGAAGCGGCCGCGGTTGGTCGATGCGCCGAAGTGGCCGATTTCGAACGTCACGAAGGTGTGCGTGGGGTCGATGGCGTAGTTGGCGGCCTGGGCGGCGCCAGCAGCGAAGGTGGTGGCAGCGGCCACGGCGAGCAGGGAGAACAGGGATTTGCGCATGGAAAAGACTCCTTGAAAAGAGGAACTACGAAACGAACCAGGGAGAGAAAAGTGGGGGATGAAGAGCTGGGGCGAGCGAAGGCTGGTCATAGCTTGCCGACGCCTGTCAGCGCCAGCTTGAACTTCACGGTCACGTCGTCGGCCACCATGGAGGTGTCGGCCCACTCGTTTTCGCCGATCTTGAAGGCCAGGCGCTTGATGGGGAGTGTCCCAGTGGCGGTGGTGTTGGGGCCGCTCTGGGTCAGGGTCACCGGCACCACCACGTTCTGCGTAGTGCCCTTGATGGTGAGCTTGCCGGCCACTTCAAACTTGCCGCCGCCCAGCGCCTTGATCGTGGACGACTCGAACTGGGCCTGCGGGAACTTGGGCACGTTGAACCAGGCGGGCTTGGGCAGCTCGGCATCGGTCTCGCGCGAGCCCAGCGTGGCGCTGCCGGTGTCCACGGTGAAGGCAATCTTGCTGGTCGCCAGCTTGGCGGGGTCGAACGCTACCTGGGCGCTGAACTTCTTGAAATGGCCATCGAGCGGCACGCCCATCTGGCGCGCGGTGAACTGCACCTCGCTTTGGGCGGGCACCAGCTGCTGCTGGGCGAAAACCGCCTGGGCGCTGAGGGTGAGGGCTGCGCCCAGCAGGAAGCGGGACAGGGTGGTAGACAAATTCATGCGGAAACTCCGTTCAAAAAACAGAAAGTGAAAGCCGTCATCAGCGATCCGAGGCCCGTCGCCCGTCGCCCGCTGCGGCTGAAACTGGCGGGGCCGATACGCCATCGCGCCCGTGGAACCGGCTTTGCCGGGCCGGTCGGTGCGTCCCCCTCCCGCGTCGCGCAGCGAGGCGAGAGAGGGGGAAGAAGCGAAGCGGCTCAGGGGGCGACTCATTCACTACGGCAGCATGCGAGAGAGCAGCCCATCGCGGTCCACGATGTGGTGCTTGAGCGCACCCGCCACGTGCAGCACCACCAGGCCCGCCATCGCAAAGGCGGTGATCTCGTGCCAGGGCTTGATGGCTTCGGCCAGTTCCTTGCTCACCGGGACAAAGTCCGGCAGCTGCCACAAGCCCAGGAAAACAATGGGGAATCCCGCCGCCGAGCTGTAGGCCCAGCCAATGAGCGGCACGGCAAAGAACAGCAAATACAGCAGCCCGTGCGTGGCGTGGTGGGCCATCTTTTGCCAAGCTGGCATGGCATGGGCAATGGCGGCAGGCAATGGAGGGGGGCGGTGCACCAGTCGCCACAGCAGGCGCAGCGCCGACAGCGCGAGGATCGTGACCCCGGCCCACTTGTGCCAGTTGTAGAGCTTGAGCCGTTGCGGTGAAAACGGCAGGCTGGTCATGTAGAGGCCGACCGCAAACAGGCCGATCAACGCCAGGGCCAGGATCCAGTGCAGCAGCATGGCGGTGCGGGTGTAGCGGCGGGGCGGCGCTGCATCAACGTGGCGGGGGGCGTCGGCAGGGTGGTTCATGAACGGCGGCGGCAATGGCAATGGGGGCTTGGCAAGGTGACGGCAGGGCCCGCATGCGATCACCTGCGGGCTGATGTGCGTCAAGCGATGGGGCAGTGTAGGAAGCCGAAAGCGCGTGGGCCTTCAGACAGATTGATGCCTCAATTCAAAAAAAATGAATTGATAGGACCTTAGCGATCAAAGTTCCCCAACGTTGTGCAAAACCCGAACGGGTGCCGTCAGCCTTACCGTGGGGAGCGGAGGCCCGCAACCCGATTGCGGCAGGGCGCGCGGCCTGCGCAAGGGTGGCGAAGGGAGGGGATGGGGAGCGGGGCGGGAGGTGCTTTCAGAGCCCCGGGGGAGGTGCTACCGCCCCAGCGCGGCCTTTTTCCAGGCTTCGGCGGCGGCGCTGTCGTCGCCACGTTGTTCCGCCAGTTCTGCCAGGTGGCGCCAGGCACTGGACCGCAGGCTGGTGTCGGCCAGTTGCTGAGCTGCCTGGGTCAGCAGCTGTTGCGCTTTGCCCCACAGCTGGCGCTGCAGGCAGGCCATGCCGGCCAGGTACTGCAGCCGAGCGTCGCGGGGGTTGGCCTGCTGGGCAGACTCGATACGGGCCAGCCAGGGGCCATCGAGCTCGTCCAGGCCGGCTTCGAGGGCACGCACCAGCCGCAGGGCATGGTTCTCGGCCAGCGAATCCGGTTCTTCCACCATGCGTTCCCACACGGGCAGCAGCCAGGCGCGCACCTGGGTGGCGTCGCCGCCCAGCGCCGCGAGGCGGTGCGAGGCGTGGATCGCCAGCTCGGGCATGCGGCGCTCTGCGGGCTCCAGCGAGAGCCAGATCTGCTGCAGTTGGGCAATGTCGTGCGCACTGTTGATGAGCTCGCTGGCCAGGCCGCGCACGATGGTCTGCGCCGCGGTGGGGGAGAACGCCCGGTGCTTGCCCAGCAAGCGGGCCGTGTCCAGCGCCTCTTGGGTCTGCCGCGCCAGCCGCGTGGCCTTGAGCTTGATGCGCAACGCCAGCGTGCGGCGGGCGGCGCCTTGGGGCAGGGCCGCCAGGCGTTCCAGCGCGGCGTGGGCGTCACGGTCGTCCAGGGCCCAGCGGGCGGCACGCATCTGGGCGCCTTCGCGCATTTCCTGCTCGTTCACGCTACCGCGCGCAGGGGCTTCGTGCAGGGCATCCTGCAGATGGCTTTCGCGCGTCGCGCCGTCTTGCAAAGCGTGCGACGCCTCGGCCGCGATCATGTGCGCAAGCGCCCGCAGCTGGCGGCCGTGGGGCACACCTTCGCCTGAGGCAACCAGTGCGCTTTCTTGCGCGAGGGCCGCCACTGCCGCCTTGCGCGAGCGGATGAAGCGGCCGCCCAGCATGTGCGTGAGTGCGTCGAGCAAGGCCGCGTGCATGGCGCGCTCCTTTTGCTGCAGGCGCCAGTGGCGGGCCTGCCGGGGCAGCTCCAGCAGCGCGGCCAGAGCGCGCAGTGCGGCGTGCACCGTCACAAAGCCGCCCACCAGCAGCAGCACCACCATGTTCAGCGACAGGTCGATGCGGTAGGGCGGCCAGTACAGGGTGACGGTGCCCTGGTTGTTGCCCGCAAACAGCGCAGCCGCGACGGCCACGCCAAACAATGCCAAAAGCCAGAGTGCAGCGCGCATATCAGTCAGTGATCCAACGTGCCAAGCTGTCCACCTCGTGCGACACGGGCACGATCCAGGCGAGTGCCCCCGTGGAGCTGGCTTTGCCAGGCCACTGGGGGCGTCCCCCCTTGGGGGAAGGCGCGAAGCGACTCAGGGGGTGTTTCATCTACCTTCCAGCCGCAGCCGTCGCCAGCGCCGAGAGTGTTTCGTCCAGCCGCGGCTGCTCGGCCGCCTTCATGCTGGCCATGGCCGTCTGCAAGGTGCTCGCGGCATTTTGCGTGCGGCGCGAGGCCGGGTCGAAATACTTGTTCAGGGCCGCGGTGGCCGCGGCCAGGTCGGCGCGGGCGGATTCGAACTGGCGGGCCAGCACGCCCAGGCGCGCGTTGAGCAGCTTGAGCTTGAGGTTTTCGCGCAGGAAGAACGTCTGGTCGGGTGCGAGCAGGATGGCTTCGGGCTGGTCGATGCGGCTCACCCGCACCAGGCCCCGTGCTTCGTCGCGCACAACCTCCCAGCTGCGCTGCAAGGCGGCTTGCCACCAAGCCAGGTCGCCCTGGTTGAGCGGCGTGGTATTGGGCGCGGCCGGTGCAGCCGCGAGGCGCCGTGTGGCGGCGGCCTGGGCCACGGCGTTGGCCACGGGCAGTTCGTCCACCTGGCGCACCAGGTCGTCCAGGCGGGCCAGCAGGCCGGCGGTGTCGGTGACGGTGGCGCGCGTGAGGCGGTCCAGGTCGCGGCCGATGGCGCGCTGCACGGGGGCCAGGCGGGGCTGCGCCGCGCGTTCGATGCGCTGGCTGGCGCTCTTGAGCGCAGCCACCAGCGGTTCCAGGCTGCCAGTGAGCTGGGCCTGCTGCTGGGCCAGGCGGATGGCCGATTCGATGTCCACCACCAGGTTTTCATCGCGCGAGCGCGACAGGCTCTGCATGAGTTCTTCGAGCTGGCTGCGCTGGAGTGCCACCTCGCTCACACGAGCCTCGGCGACCGACAGGCGCGCGGCCGTCTCGCGCACCAGTTCTTCGGCCTGGCGGGCCATGGTCCGCGCCTCGATGGCCTGGGCGCCCGCATCGGCGGACTGGCGCGCCAGCTGTTCCTGGATGGCGCTGAGCTTTTGCCAAAGCAAGCCGCTGCTGACCAGCGCAGCCGCTGCCACAGCACCTAGCAGCAGCGTGACGGCGCTGCCCCGGCCGGCGCTGGTGCGCGAGGGCGTGGGTGAGGTTGCCGGGCCGGCCGCTGTCGCGCCCACAGGCGCAGCGGCGGGGGCTGCGAGGGGCGTGGAAGGCTGGTCGGAGAGGGGCTCAGAGCTCATCCGGCCGATTCTATCGACGCCACCACGTCCTCCAGGGCCGGGCGGCATTCCCGCACGTTGCCAAAGCCCGCGGCGCGGGCCGCTTCGGCTATGCGCGGGTGCGTGGCCAGCGCTCGTGCGGCGCCCCAGTGCTGGCCGGGCAGGGCTTCGGCCAGGTGGGCGACGGCCTCGGAGCTGCTCAGCAGCCAGAGGGAGCCGTCCTGCGCCGCCTGTTGCGCCAGGGCAACTTCCGCGCCGGACCATTGCGGCGCGCCACGCTGGTAAGCCACCACGAACTCCACTTGCCCGCCCGCCGCCTCGATTTGCCGCGCCAGCCATTCCCGGCCGGAACCCTGCTCGGACTCGTGCGCTCCCTGCGGCGTGGCCGAACGGCCCCGAACAATCAGCACGCGGTCACCGGGCCGGATCTGCGCCGCCACCTGCTGCCACAGCGCTTCCGAATCGAACTGGGGTGCATCGGGTGCGGGACCATCGACGGCAGCGCGTGGCACACCCACCTGTTCCAATGCGCGCGCCGTTCCCGGGCCGGGAGCCCATGCTCTTGTTTTGATAGCTGTTGGCGCTTGTCCCTCTTGCGCTAGGGGCCAATTTGAATCGGATTCAAAGAAGTGGACCACCGCATTGCCGCTGACAAACATCAGCGCACGGTACTGCGGCAGATTGCGCCGTGCTTGGGCCAGTGCTTGCCGGGCAGCGGGGTCGGTGCAGGGCCCCACGGCGATGAGTGGCAGCGCCAGTGCATTCACGCCGCGCTCGCTCAGCAGGGCGGCCCAATGGGCAGCCTCGCGGGCAGGCCGCGTGACGATCACCCGGGGCGATGGCACGGCACTCTCGGCTGGCTGCAGGCTAGTGGCCTGCGGGGCTCACGCCGCGGGCGCCGCCGGCCCGCAGGCGTTCGGCCACCGCATTGCCCAGCGCCTCGGCCTGCGCCAGCGTGCTGACGGGGGCCTGGGCCTGTGCGCGCACCAGCGGGGTCTGGCCCTCGGGGTCGCCCCAGGCGGCGTCCAGCTGCAACGTGCCGTCGTCGTCCAGCAGGCCGTGCGCCGCCAGCGGCATCGAGCAACTGCCGCCCATGGCGCGGCTCACCGCACGCTCAGCGGCCACGGTGAGCCAGGTGGGCTGGTGCGCCAGAGGCGCCAGCGCGTCAATCAGGTCTTGCCGATTGCTGCGCACTTCAATGCCCAGCGCGCCTTGGCCGGCCGCTGGCAGCATGGCCGTGGCGTCAAACGTGGCGCGGATGCGGGACGCGAGCCCCAGCCGCTTCAGCCCTGCGGCCGCGAGCACGATGGCGTCGTACTGGCCTTCGTCCAGCTTGCGCAGGCGCGTGTCGAGGTTGCCGCGCAAGGGTTCGATCTTCAAATCCGGCCGCAGGGCCTGCAGCAGCACCTGGCGGCGCAGGCTCGACGTGCCCACCACCGCGCCCTGGGGCAGGGCGTCGATGCTGGCAAACTTGGGCGAAACGAACGCGTCGCGCGGATCCTCGCGTTCCATCACGCAGGCCAACGCAAAGCCCTCGGGCAGCTCCATCGGCACGTCCTTGAGCGAGTGCACGGCGACGTCGGCGCGGCCCTCTTCCAGCGCCACTTCCAGCTCTTTCACGAACAGGCCCTTGCCGCCCACCTTGGACAGCGAACGGTCCAGGATCTGGTCGCCCTGCGTGGTCATGCCCAGCAGCTCCACCGTGTGGCCGCGCGCCTGCAGCAGCGCTTTCACATGTTCGGCCTGCCACAGCGCCAAGCGGCTTTCGCGGGTGGCGATGACGATGCGTGGTGGTGTGTTCGAGGCGGTCAAGTTCGTAACCTGTTTGTAATCTTTCGGGGGCGGGCGATGCTAGCATGCGCCCGCACTGGGGCTGGTGCGCCCTGGGGGAGCAGGGGTACGCGGCGCCATGCCACTTTATCCACCTCCGGAGACTCACGCACCATGAAACGATCCGACAAGGACCAGCCCCTGATCGACGACATCCGCCTGCTCGGCCGCATTTTGGGCGACGTGATCCGAGAACAGGAGGGCGTGGCAGCGTACGAGCTGGTGGAGCAGGTGCGCAAGCTCTCCGTCGCCTTTCGCCGCGACGCCGACCAGGAAGCCGACCGCGCCCTCAAGAAGCTGCTCAAGTCCCTGTCGGGGGACCAGACGGTGAGCGTGATTCGCGCGTTTACCTACTTCAGCCACCTGGCCAACCTGGCCGAAGACCGCCACCACATCCGCCGCCGCGCTGTGCACGAACGTGCGGGCGACACGCAGGAGGGCAGCATCGAGGTCGCCCTGTCGCGCCTGCGCTGGGCCGGCATTGCGCCCAAGACCATCTCGCAGACGCTGGCAGGCAGCTACGTGGCTCCCGTGCTCACGGCCCACCCCACCGAGGTGCAGCGCAAGAGCATCCTGGATGCCGAGCGCGACATCGCCCAACTGCTGGCCGCGCGCGACGACATCCAGGTGCGCGCCCAGCTCTACAACAGCGCCAAGGACGCGCTCACCCCGCGCGAGCTGGCCGCCAACGAGGCGCAGTTGCGCGCCCGCGTGGCCCAGCTGTGGCAAACGCGCCTTTTGCGCTACAGCAAGCTCACCGTGGCCGACGAGATCGAGAACGCGCTGTCGTACTACGAAGCCACCTTCCTGCGCGAAATCCCCAAGATCTATTGCGACCTGGAAACCGAACTGGGCCAGTACCCCGTGCACAGCTTTCTGCGCATGGGCCAGTGGATCGGCGGCGACCGAGACGGCAACCCCAACGTCACAGCGCAGACACTGCGCTACGCCCTGGGCCGCCAGGCCGAGGTGGCCCTGCGCCACTACCTGACGGAGGTGCACTACCTGGGCGGCGAGCTGTCGCTGTCGGCCCGCCTGGTGCAGGTGTCGGCCGAGATGGAGGCCCTGGCCGAGCGTTCACCCGACACCAGCGAACACCGTGTGGATGAGCCTTACCGCCGCGCACTCACTGGCATCTATGCCCGCCTGGCCGCCTCGCTGAAAGAGCTGACCGGCGGCGAGGCCGCCCGCCACGCCGTGGCCCCGCAAAACGCCTATGCCAGCGCCGAAGAGTTTCTGGCCGACCTGCGTGTGATTGAAGCCTCGCTCAAGTCGCACCACGGTGAAGCCCTGGCGCAAGAGCGCCTCCACCCGCTGATCCGTGCCGTGCAGGTGTTTGGCTTCCACCTGGCCACGGTGGACCTGCGCCAAAGCTCCGACAAGCACGAGGAAGTGGTGGCCGAGCTGCTGGCCAAGGCGCGCATCGAGCCGAACTATGCGGGACTGCAAGAAGCCGCCAAGCGCGCGCTGCTGATCAAGCTGCTGAACGACGCGCGCCCATTGCGCGTGGTGGGTGCTGAGTACTCCGCCCACACGCAGGGCGAGCTGGCCATCTTCGAAACCGCCCGCGTGATGCGCGAGCGCTTCGGCCACGAGGCCATCCGCCACTACATCATCAGCCACACCGAAACGGTGAGCGATTTGCTGGAAGTGCTGCTGCTTCAAAAGGAAGTGGGCCTGATGAGCGGCACGCTCGATGCCGAATCCAGGAACCACCTCATCGTGGTGCCGCTGTTCGAAACCATCGAAGACCTGCGCAACGCCGCGCCCATCATGCGGGAGTTCTACAGCCTGCCCGGTGTGGCCTCACTCGTGCAGCGCAGCGGCGGCGAGCAGGACATCATGCTCGGCTACAGCGACAGCAACAAGGACGGCGGCATCTTCACCAGCAACTGGGAGCTGTACCGCGCCGAGATCGCCCTCGTCGAACTCTTCGACGAACTCGCCACCACCCACGGCATCCAGCTGCGCATGTTCCATGGTCGTGGCGGCACCGTGGGCCGGGGCGGCGGCCCGAGCTACCAGGCCATCCTGGCGCAACCCCCCGGCACCGTGCGCGGCCAGATCCGCCTGACGGAGCAGGGCGAAGTCATCGCATCGAAGTACGCCAACCCCGAGATCGGCCGCCGCAACCTCGAAACCCTGGTGGCCGCCACGCTCGAAGCCACGCTGCTGCAACCCACCAAGCCCGCGACCAAGGCGTTTCTGGACGCCGCCGCGCAGTTGTCGCTCGCCAGCATGGGCAGCTACCGCGCGCTGGTGTACGAGACGCCGGGCTTTACCGACTACTTCTTCAACTCCACCCCCATCCGCGAGATTGCCGAGCTCAACATCGGCTCGCGCCCCGCCAGCCGCAAGGCCAGCCAGAAGATCGAAGACCTGCGCGCCATCCCCTGGGGCTTCAGCTGGGGCCAGTGCCGCCTCACGCTGCCCGGCTGGTTCGGTTTCGGCTCGGCCGTGGAGGCCTTCATCAACGCCGAGGGCAAGGACCCGAAGAGCCAGCTCGCCCTGCTGCAGAAGATGTACCGGCAATGGCCGTTCTTCCGCACCCTGCTGTCCAACATGGACATGGTGCTGGCAAAAAGCGACCTGGCCCTGGCCTCACGCTACAGCGAACTCGTTACCGACGCCCGCCTGCGCAAGAAGGTATTCACGAGCATCGAGGCCGAGTGGCACCGCACGGCCGACGCGCTCACCCGCATCACCGGCGACAAACAGCGCCTGGCCCACAACGCCGCGCTGGCACGTTCCATCAAGCACCGCTTTCCGTACATCGACCCGCTGCACCACCTGCAGGTGGAGCTGGTGCGCCGCTGGCGCGCGGGGCAGGGGGACGAGCGGGTGCAGACAGGGATTCACATCTCGATCAACGGTATCGCGGCGGGGCTGCGCAATACGGGTTGAGCGTTGGGTGGGGGCGGCTCAATCCCCGAGCAACTCCCCTACCGCCTTCAAATCCTCCACCCGGTCGCGCTGTGTTGCAGGTACTGCCGGCGCGGAGTCGTGACGTGCGGAGAACCGCAGTTACGCTTCCGAACCACAATCGACGCTGTACCTGTCCAAAAATGGCGCAACGATGAACAAGTTTGCACAACGGCTTGGGCTAGCTTCAGGCTTGCTGCTGGCCCTCATTCTCGTGGTCGCGTATGCAGGAAAAAAATGATTGAATCGTCGCCTGTCTATGAAGTCGCCTGTCAAGAACTGCAAAAACAGCATGGTGCAAACCCCTCGAATCTATCTGTGCAACTTCTGAAGCCCTACAAATTCTCGGAAGGAAATTTCGCCGGGCTGGCGGAGTTTGTACTTTGCGATGAATCGGCTTGCTACCGAATCATTGCGCAAAAGAAATCAGGACAATGGCAAATCTCGACGGCCAAAATGACGTGAGGTGCGGCAGATGAAGTGAAGTGCGAAGTGCCCACTCACCATCGCTTAGGTTTATCGAAAACTCCTAAAGCATAGCTGCCAGCGCTTGCCATCAAGCGCTGGCAGCGAATTTGGCATCAATTCTGCAAGAAGTGATTCCCAAATCTCTCAATCCCCCAACAACTCCCCTACCGCCTTCAAATCCTCCACCCGGTCGCACACCGCCTTCACGGCCATCATGACCGGGATGCCCAGCAGCAGGCCCCACAGGCCCCAGAGCCAGCCCCAGACCAGCACGCTTACAAACACGGCGACGGGGCTCATGTGGCTGGTGCGGCTGGTGAGCCAGGGGGTGAGCAGGTTGCCGACCACGGTGTGGATGGCCAGTGACGCGCCGCCGATGGCCAGGGCCATGTCCAGGGTGCCGAACTGCAGGAAGGCGACCAGGGCCGAGGCGCCTGTGACGAGCGCCGAGCCGATGTAGGGCGCCAGGTTGAGCACGCCCGCCGCCACGCCCCACACGGCAGCGTTTTGCAGGCCCAGGGCCCAGTAGGCCGCGCCGGTGGCCACGCCGACCAGGATGCTGGTGAACACCTGTACGAGCAGGTAGCGCTGGATGTTGTTGGTGATGTCTTCCAGCACGTGGATGGTGACCTTGCGCCGCTCCAGGCTGGTGCCCGCGATGCGCAGCAGTTTGTTGCGGAACAGGTTGCCCGAGGCCAGCGCGAAGTAGGTGAGGAAGATCACCACGGTGAACTGCCCGAGGGCGGACATGAGACCCATGGTGCCGCTCCAGAGGTAGTCGCGCACGTTGAAGGGCGGGCGCTCGACCACCACGCGCTGCACGCCGCGGCGGGGCGGGTTCTGGGTGGTGTTGTCGTTGGCGGCCTGCTCGATGTGGGCGGCGGCCTTTTGCACGGTGTCGATGGGGCTGGCGCTGCCGCTGCGGGCTTTCAGGTTGTCGCGAACCTTCTTGGCGGCCACGGGCAGCGAGTCCAGCAGCTGCACCGCGCCGTCGCTCAGCGACCAGGCGGCCGTGGCCATGCCGCCGACGATGGCGATGAGCAGCACGCCGGCGCCCAGCCAGCGCGGCACATGCCAGCGCCACAGGATTTCCACGGCGGGGCGCAGGGCGGTGGTCAGCAGCAGGCTGATCATGATGGGAATGAACACGGCGCTGGCCCAGTGCAGCAGGGCCACGCTGGCAAACAGCGTGAGCAGGGCGAGCGAAAGATTGCGCACGTCCACGGGCATGTGGAGCATGAGCGGGCCGTTGAAGGGGCTGGAAGGTAGGGCTGGCCGGGTTTCTTCGCTGGCGGCGATGTGGGCTGGGGCTGCCGCGGGGGCAGGGGGCTTGGCGCTGGCGGGCGTTGGCGAGGCTGCAATCCTTGCGTGTGCTGGCGTCGCCACGCCGGGCGTTTCGGCAGCCGCTGGTGAAGGCGAAGCGGCCGGAGTGGGGACGGGCGCCTCTTCGCTGGCGCGGGGCGGCGCCGCTTCGGGCGCCGGATCGGAGGGCGTTGTTGTGGTGGTGGGCTCGGTGGTCATGCGCAGATTGTGCGCGGACGACGCAAGGTGCGGTGTAGGCGCGCAGCGTTGGCCGCCGAGCGCGGAGGAGAGCCAGAACTCATCGCATCAGCGCGGAGCCCGCACAGGATTGAATGTTGCGGGGTCTGAGTTGGGTACGGAGGAAGGCCGATTCGATCCCGTCAGCACAGCGGCAGGGGTCGCTGCTTGTTGAGTGCGTCCACGGTACCCAGCAGCTGGGTCCAGTAGGTGGGCAGTGCCGACCATGATGCGCCAATGGCGAGGTTGGTGGCGTACACCATGCCGGTGTTCATGCGCGGACGGTTGGCGTTCTTGACGGCGGTCTGCATGTCGGTGCAGGTGCTGGCGGTGTGCACCAGCATGGCCTGGGCCGTGTTGTCCTTGGCGTAGACCCAGGTGCTCGCGGGCTGCGGATCGATGCCCTGGTAGGCCACCGCGTTGCCTGCATAGGTGACCAGGGTGTCGGCCACGCCTGCGTAGGCGGCCACGGGGTAGGTGCCTGGGTTGCCGATGACGGTGGGCGCGCCCGGCGGGGTGGCGGCGGTGCTCATGCCGGTGGTGAGGGCCTTGGCGTAGTTGTAGATCTCCTGGAAGTACGCAAGCCGCGCGCTGTCGGTGGCCATGCCGTCCAGGAAGAAGCCGTCGAGCATCCCGGGGTAGAGGCGGATGTAGTTGTTGATGGTGGCTTTGACGTCGGCGACCGAGAGGGCGCCGGTGGCGCTGCTGGTGGCCACGTAGCCGATCACCTTGTTGGCGGTGTTGGCCACAGCCCTGAAGTCTGTAAGGGCCTTGGTCAGGTCGTCATCGACTTCGGACGTGGCGGTGAGAATGCCATTGCTCTGGTTGGCGATGGCGGTGATCTGCACGTCGGGATAGCTGGCGGCCCCGCTGGTCAGGGTGGCCCAGGGCGATGGGTCGGCGCTGGCGTCGAAGTAGGCAGGCACCAGCACCTGCAGCTTCTTGTGCGCGGGGCGCACGTAGTAGGTGAGGGTGTCGCCCGCGGTGCTGGCGCTGCTGGTGGCCAGGGCGCTCACCTGAAACGTGGCGCTGGGCGGCAGGCTGCTCACGGTGAGCGTGGTGCTGGCCGTGCCGGAGACGGTGGTGGGTGCCACGGGCGCCAGCGTGGCCGCCGCCGCCGGGTTGACGGTGAAGGTGGCCACGGTGCCGTTGGGCGCGGCGCTACCGTTGACATTGACTGTGGCCGCCAAGGGCTCGGAGGCACCCGGCTCCAGCACGTTGTTCTCGGGCTCGTTGAACTGCAGGCTGATCTGCCCGGTGGGCGGCGTGGGCGAGGGAGCCGGCGCCGTGGTTTTGTCGGTGGAGCCACCGCAGCCCGCCAGCGCGGCGGTCAAGGCCATCAGGGACACGAGGCGGTGTTTCTGGAGTGTGGTGCGCATGGTGGTCACGGGATTGAGAACTGTGCACAGATTGTGAACGCTGCCGTGCGCAGGGCCAAGGGCCGAATCCGCGGCTTTGGACGGGAAAAACGGCGCTGTTGCGGCGATTGCGCCAAGCCGGCGCCGATACCATGGGCCGCATGTCATCACCCAACTTCCGCATACCCGCCTTGTCGGCCCTGCTGGTGGCAGCGGCGCTGCTGGCGGGCTGCGGCACGCTGGACGTGCCGCGCGCAGACAACTACCCGGCCACCGGCCAGAAGAAGGCGCGCGCCGTGCACCACTGGGACGTGCTGGCTGGCGACGTCGCCGGCCGAGTGGCCGAAAAAATCGCCACCTGGCCCGAGGGCGACTACCCGATCCACGTGACGGTGGCGGACAACTCGAGCTTCAACCGGGGCTTCCTCAAGCTGCTCAAGGTGCATCTGCTGAACCGGGGCGTGGCCGTTTCTGCCGTGCCCACGGCGGTGGAGCTGGAAGTGCAGACGCAACTGGTGCAGCACGAGTCCGGCTCGCCGCGCAGCTTTCCCGTGCCCATGGCTGGCACGGTGCTGGGCACCGGCGTGGGCGTGTGGCGCGACTGGGCAGTGCACTATTCAGACCGCACCCTGCTGCCGGGCGTGGCCACGGCCCTGGGTGTGGGTGCGGGCGTGGCGCTGGACATGGCGCATCTCTACACCCAAGGTGCCGCAGCAGGCGGCCCAACGCGCACCGAGGTGCTCATTGCCACCAGCCTCAAGTCGCGTGACCGATACCTGGCCGGGACGGCCGACCTCTACTACATCGAACGCGCGGACGCCGTGCTCTACCTGCCCGAAATGCCGCCCGCCCCGCCGCCTGCGACACCGGTCAAGACCTGGCGGGTGGTGGCGCCATGACCGCGCATTCACCGCGCAAAAGCGCGAAGCGGCTTCTCTGGTGTGCCACTGCAGCACTGGCCTTGGCGGGCCTCGCGGGGTGCGCGACCAGCCCGATGCACAGCTACTACTACGGCAGCGCAGCGGGCAGCCTGTCTCACACCAACCTCATTGAAGTGAACGAACGCGCCGCGGATGTGCTGCTGCAAACCGCGCCGCTCGATGCCCGCCAGCCCGTGCTGGTGGCGACGCTGGTCCATGTGGACCGGCTGACCGAATCCTCGCGGCTGGGCCGGATGTTCTCCGAGCAGATCGCGGCGCGCATGGTTCAGCGCGGCCTGCGCGTGACGGAGGTGAAGCTGCGCGAAAACTTGCTGCTGCAGCGCGACCAGGGCGAACTGCTGCTCTCGCGCGAAGTGCGCGAGGTCAGCCAGGCGCAGGATGCGCAGGCCGTGGTGGTGGGGACGTATGCGGCTTCCAACTCGGTGGTCTATATCAACCTGAAACTGGTGAACCCCGTGGGCAACACCGTGGTGGCCGCGCACAGCTATGCGGTGCCGATGGACGAGAACGTGCGGGCGCTGTTGGCAGGAAGATAGATGCCATCCCCCTGAGCGGCTTCGCCGCTTCCCCCTTCTCTCGCGCTACGCGCGGGAAGGGGGGACGCCGCCAGCGCGGCGGGGCGGCCCTTGCGCGGCGGCCCTGGCGGGTGCAGCGCCCATTTTTTCGGTCGGGGTGGGAATCAGACTAGCGCGCCCATTTAGTAGGTGCAAAAAGCCAATGCTTTGATATCCATCTCAGTGCAACATGAGTGCGCCAGCCGTCTTGCTCTTGCCGGCGCGGGCGGGTGGGTTGCACAGGCCGCAGGTGAAGTGGCGGTTCTCGTAGAGCTCGGTCACGAACTGGCCGCTGCACTGGCTGCACTTGGTGCGGGTGAGCATGCCGGCGTCCACGAATTTCACCAGGCGCCACGCGCGGGTGAACGACAGCAGGGGTTCGATCTCGGCCGTGGCGACCTGCTCGTTGTACAGGCGGTAGGCCTTGGTCAGCAGTTCCACCGAATCCAGGTCCACGCCCTTGGACAGGTATTCGTAGATGTTCAGGAAGAGCGAGCTGTGGATGTTCTCTTGCCAGGTCAGGAACCAGTCGGTCGAGAAGGGCAACTGGCCCTTCGATGGCGACTTGCCCGCGATCTCCTTGTACAGGCGGATGAGCCGCTCGTACGACAGCGTGGTTTCCGACTCCAGCACCTGCATGCGGGCGCCCATCTGGATCAGCATCGCGGCGCGTTCGATCTGCTTGGACTCGTTCAGGACGCTCTTGGCGGCGGCCTTGGAGGGTGCTGCTGCTGCTGCTGCTGCTGCGGTGGTGGTGCTGGAGGACATGGCGGGCTTTCGGCAGGAAGTGGCTGGAAGACGGTGCTGGTGAACTCGGGCGTGCGGCTCAGAGCACTTCGGAGACGCGGCTGGCCATCAGGATGTTGGCGTGCAGCGTGTTGGTGGCTTCGTTGCCCACCTTCTTGGCCGAGTGGTTGGTCAGCAAGCTCCACACCAGGTTGTCGTCCACGCGGAAGCTGCAAAGAAGGGTGTTGCGGGAGGCCAGTTTCATCACTTGCGCCGCGGACAGCGATGCGAGAATGTCGGCAGCCTCTTCGTTCATGCCCAAGCGGAACACGGCTTCCGCCTTGTCCTGGCGAATCAGGGTCTGGGCCAGCATCAGGTAGGTGAGGTTGGCTTCGCGGATTTCAGCGAGGATTTGTTCGTTGGTCATGGCAGCTTCCTTTTTTCCAGTTCCGGGTCTTGCGTTTCCTGCTGTCTGCAGGTTTGCGTGATCCGTTGAAATGAATTGTGAAACTGCCCCAATCAAAAATTAAGTCGGGGTTTGGATGTGCCGCGTGTCTGGTTGTGCGGCGCGCCGTGTAGGAATTTGCCTTACACGCGGATGAGGCGTCGTCCCGCTTTTCCATCGGAGAGTGGTGCTGGCGCGGTGCGCACCCTCTGCCCAAATCTGCTCATGGTTTTGATAGCGCCTTCAAAACCGTGTTTTTTGCGGTTTTACATTTTGCGGGGGCTGACTGTGGCGCAGATCAGCCTGTGCAGCCACGCAAGGGCCGCCCCGCAGCGAAGGCTGCGCCCCCTTGCCCGTAGCGCCTAGCGCTGCGAGAGCGGGGGGATGGGCGCGCAGCGCCTCAGGAGGGTGTTCCCTTCTCTACGGGGCGCGCAGGGTCCGCGCACCATTCGCTCCAGCTGCCAGCAAACAGGGCCGTTTGGCCCAGGCCTGCGATTTCCATGGCCAGCAGGTTGGGCACGGCGCTCACGCCGCTGCCGCACTGGTGCACCACGGTGGCGGGGTCGCGGCCCGCGAGCAACTGCTCGAACTCGGCGCGCAAAACGGCTGCGGGCTTGAAGCGGCCGTCTGGGCCGATGTTTTCTGCGAACGGACGGTTGAGCGCACCGGGAATGTGGCCAGCCACCGGGTCCAGAGGTTCCACTTCGCCGCGAAAGCGTGCGCCCGCGCGGGCGTCGATCACGTTCTGCGATGGGCTTCCCAGGTCCGCCAGCACGTCGCCTACCGTCGCGAGGCGGCGCAGCGGCGCGCCCAGTTGGAAATTGGACTGGAAGTGCGCAGGCTCCTCGCCGCTGTTCACGGCGCCGCCCGCAGCCTGCCAAGCCTGCAGGCCGCCGTCGAGCACGGCCACTGCGTCGTGGCCGGCCCATTTGAGCATCCACCACAGGCGCCCGCAGTAGTTGGCGCCTTGCCGGTCGTACACCACGGCCTGCATGTTGTTGGCAAAGCCCACGCTCGAAAGCCACATGGCAAATCGCTCGCGGCTGGGCAGCGGGTGGCGGCCACCCGACGCGGGGGTGTCGGCCTCTTGTGCGGTGAGGGTGCCATGCGCGCCGGGGGCGCCGTGCTTGGCGCTGAGGTGGTTGTCGAGGTTGGCGTAAACGGCGCCGGGGATGTGTGCCTGTTCGTATTGCTGGGCACCGGCCGTGGGTTGCATGAGTTCGAAGCTGCAGTCAAACACCATCAGCGGCGCGCCGCTGGCGATGAGCTGCTGCAGTTCGGAGGCGGAGATGAGAGTGGTGTAGGTCATCGTCGTGGCGGGTGGGCAGGGAAACGTGCTCTATTGTGGCCACCTGCCGCGGCAGGCAGCGTGGTGGGAGCCAGGGACTTGTATCAATGTTCTTCAGCGGGTGCCCCCGGCGCTGCGCGAGCGCGCAGGATGGTGGCCACGATGCCGCTGCCCACGATAAGCACCATCCCAATCCAGCCGATCGGGGGGATGGCGTCGCCAAACAGCAGCACGCTGTAGATGGCCGCGAACACAATGCCCGAATACTGCAGGTTGGCCACCACCAAGGTGCCGCGCTGCGTCTTGGCGCTGGCGTACGCGCGCGTCATGCACAGCTGGCCCCCGGCCGCCAGGATGCCGATGGGCAGCAGCCACAGCGCATGCCACCCCGGCCAGTCCGACATGCCGGTGAACAGCATGGCCGCGCCGCCCGCCACCGCGGAGCCCACGGCAAAGTAGAACACCGTGCGCGACTCGGGTTCGCCCAGGCGCGACAGTGCCACCACCTGCATGTAGGCAAACGCGGCTGTGAGGCCCGACATGAGGCCAATCAGCCCGGCAAACGCCTGGTGCTGGTCAAGGCTGGGGCGCAGCATCATCACAACGCCTGCAAAGCCCGTGAGCACGGTGAGCACCAGTGGCCCCTGCAACGCAGGCCGTGGCGCTGCCGCAGAAGGCCGCCACGCCAGCAGGGTGCCGCCCACCAGGAAGGCAGCGATCCACACGCTGCTCATGTAGTTGAGCGTCATGGCGGTGGCCAGGGGCAGGTGGGCAATGGCGTAGAACCAGGCGCCGAGCGACGCCACGCCCACCAGGCTGCGCCACGCATGCATGCCGGGGTACTGCGTGGCAAGCCGCACCTTTTGCGAGCGGGCCAGCAGCCACAGGATGAGCATGCCGATGAGGCCCCGGTAGCACACCAGCTCGGCCGAATTGAAGTGTTCCGACGCGATCTTCACGCACACGCCCATGCTGGCAAACAGGAATGCGGCCAACACCATCCAAAGGGCTTGCATCGGGTTGTGATCTCTGTGACGTGCACCTGCGGTGCAGAAGTGAAAATAGCTGCCAACGCTTATTTTTTAAGCACTGGCAGCTATTGTAATGAGAGCAGGCCGCGGTGGGCCTGCGGATTGGCGGGGTTTTGCCGCTGTATTCAGCGCTTTGGGGTGCCTGTGCCCGGGGCGTCGCCGCCCATGGCCATGCGGTACCACTCATGGAAATGCTGCATCCCGTCTTCCATGGGGCTCTGGTAGGGGCCCACTTCGTTGTCCCCGCGCGCCATAAGTGCCTTGCGGCCCGCGTCCATGCGCTCGCCGATCTCGTCGTCCTCGATGCAGGTCTCCATGTAGGCGGCCTGCTGCGCCTCGACGAATTCGCGCTCGAACGCCGCGATCTCTTCGGGGTAGTAGAACTCCACCATGTTCAGCGTCTTGGTGGTGCTGATGGGGTGCAGCGTGGACACGGTGAGCACGTGCGGGTACCACTCGACCATGATGTGCGGGTACAGCGTGAGCCAGATCGCGCCGTACTGGGGCGGCTTGCCCTGGCGGTAGTCCAGCAGGGCCTTGTGCCAGCGTTCGTACACGGGGCTGCCGGCCTTGCCAAGGCGGTTGGCCACGCCCACGGTCTGCACCGAGTAGTTCTTGCCGAACTCCCAGCGCAGGTCGTCGCAGGTCACGAAGCTGCCCAGGCCCGGGTGGAAGGGGCCGACGTGGTAGTCCTCCAGGTAGACCTCAATGAAGGTTTTCCAGTTGTAGTTGCACTCGTGCAGCTCCACGTGGTCGAGCACGTAGCCGTCAAAGTCCAGGTCGGAGCGCGGGCCCATCTGGGCCAGGTCGGCGGCCACGTCGTAGCCGTTGTCTTCAAACAGCAGGCCGTTCCACTCGCGCAGCTTGTAGTTGTTCAAGTCCAGGCAGGGGTCATGCGCAAAGTGGGGGGCGCCCAGCAGTTCGCCCTTGGGGCTGTAGGTCCAGCGGTGCAGCGGGCACACGATGTTGCCGCCCGCGTGGCCCTTGCCCTGGCCTTGCAGTGAGCCCTTGCCCTTGAGCATGATGGCCTGGCGGTGGCGGCAGATGTTGGAGACCAGCTCCACACCGCCCTGCGCGTTGCGCACCAGGGCGCGGCCCTCTCCTTCCTGGGGCAACGCGTAGTAGTCGCCCGGGTTGGGCACTGACAATTGGTGCCCCACGTAGCGGGGCCCGCGCTGGAAGATGGTCTCCAGCTCGCGCTGGAACAGCGCATCGTCAAAGTAGCTTGAAACTGGTAGTTGGCTTGCGGCCTGCTGCAGTTGAAGACTTAAATCAGACATGGGTGACCTGACCTAAAGACTCCCCACAGGGAGGTGCGCCGGGGCGCATCTGGAAAAAGAAAACCGGCTAGGGTGGGTAGCCGGTCAGCGGGAATGGGATTATAGGCGGTGGGGTTATTCCCGCACCTCAGATACGTGTATTGAAAAGCGTCCGGCTAGACGCAGATCAAGCCGCGTGCGCTCGGGTGGCGCTGCGGGTGGCCCTGCGGCACGGCGGCGCCAGGGCCATAGCCGCCGGGCCGCGCCCCGCTCCGCTGGGGGTGCGCCTAAAATGGCCGGTTTTTCACCCGCGCTCTGCCGCCCTGCCCATGCCCAAGGCCCCTGCATCCCCCGCTCCTTTAGCCGAACCCGCCAGCTATGAGGCGGCGCTGGAAGAGCTGGAGCAACTCGTGGCCCGCATCGAATCCGGGCAGCTGCCCCTGGACCAGATGCTCGCTGGCTACCAGCGCGGCGCGGCGCTGCTGGCCTTCTGCCGCCAGCGGCTTGAAGCCGTCCAGGACCAGATCAAGGTGCTGGACGAAGGGCAACTGCAACCCTGGAGCCAGGAATGAGCGCGGTGCCCGTGACGTCCTCCGTTACCCCGTTCACCCAGGCCCTCGACATGGCCCCGTGGAGCCAGAACCACCTGCAACGCGTGGAGCAGGCCCTGTCGCAATGGGTGGGCACGGATGCTCCCGCCGGGCTGGGCGACGCCATGCGCTACGCCGTGCTCGATGGCGGCAAGCGCCTGCGGCCCCTCTTGGTGCTGGCGGCGCACGAGGCGGTCTGCAGCAGCGCGCCGCGCCCCGCGAACGCAGACACCGCCACGCGCCAGGCGATGGACGACGCGGCCCTGCGGGCAGCGTGCGCGGTGGAATTGATCCACGCCTATTCGCTGGTGCACGACGACATGCCCTGCATGGACAACGATGTCCTGCGCCGCGGCAAGCCCACGGTGCATGTGCAGTTCGGCGAGGCCCAGGCTCTGCTGGCGGGTGACGCGCTGCAGGCGTTTGCCTTCGAGCTCCTTACGCCTGACCACTCTCTCATCCCCGCGTCCACCCAGGCTGCGCTGTGCCGGCTGCTGGCGCGTGCGGCCGGCTCGGCTGGCATGGCGGGCGGGCAGGCGATCGACCTGGCCAGCGTAGGGGTAGCCCTGACCGAGGCGCAGCTGCGCCAGATGCACCGGCTCAAGACCGGCGCACTGCTGCAAGGCAGCGTCCTCATGGGCGCCCTCTGCGGCCAGGCCCAGGGCGCGGCCTACGACGCGCTCTCCGACTACGGCGCGGCGGTGGGGCTGGCGTTCCAGGTGGTAGACGACATCCTGGATGTGGTGGCCGATTCGGCCACGCTGGGCAAGACGGCGGGCAAGGATGCCGCCGCCGACAAGCCCACCTACGTGTCCCTGCTCGGTCTGGCGCCCGCGCAAGCCTACGCGCAGCAACTGCTGGCCGAGGCGCACGCGGCCCTGGCGCGCAGTGGCCTGCCCGACACGCGAGCGCTGGCGGCGCTGGCCGACATGGTGGTGCGGCGCTCGCACTGATGTGCTCCGATGCACACTGAGTTCAATGCCAAATCGGCCTCTGGCGCTTGTCTGACAAGCGCTACCAGCTATTAAAAGAATAGTAATGTCCACGAAGCCCTATCCCCTGCTGCAGACCATCAACGACCCGGCGGACCTGCGCCAGCTCTCGCGCGCGGACCTCAAGGTCCTGGCCACGGAGCTGCGTGGTTTTGTCATCGACAGCGTCTCGCAGACGGGCGGGCACCTGAGCTCCAACCTGGGCACGGTGGAGCTGACGGTGGCGCTGCACCACGTCTTCAACACCCCCGAGGACCGCCTGGTGTGGGACGTGGGCCACCAGACTTACCCGCACAAGATTCTCACGGGTCGGCGCGATCGCATGCACACCCTGCGCCAGCTCGGCGGCATCTCGGGCTTTCCGCAGCGGGCCGAAAGCGAATACGACACCTTCGGCACCGCGCATTCGTCCACCAGCATCTCGGCCGCGCTGGGCATGGCGCTCGCCGCCAAGCGCAAGGGCGAGCACCGCCATGCGGTCGCCATTATCGGCGACGGTGCCATGACCGCCGGCATGGCGTTTGAGGCACTGAACAATGCGGGCGTGGCCGATTGCAACCTGCTGGTCGTGCTCAACGACAACGACATGAGCATCAGCCCGCCCGTGGGCGCGCTCAACCGCTACCTGGCGCAGCTGATGAGCGGGCAGTTCTACGCCAAGGCGCGCGACGTGGGCAAGAGCGTGTTGCGCAACGCGCCGCCCTTGCTGGAGCTGGCCAAGCGGCTGGAGCAGCAGGCCAAGGGCATGGTGGTGCCTGCCACGCTGTTCGAAAAATTCGGCTTCAACTACATCGGCCCCATCGACGGGCACGACCTGGACTCCCTCATCCCCACGCTGGAGAACATCAAGAGCCTCAAGGGTCCGCAGTTCCTGCACGTGGTCACCAAGAAGGGCCAGGGCTACAAGCTGGCCGAGGCCGACCCCGTGGCCTACCATGGCCCCGGCAAGTTCGACCCGGCCGTGGGCCTGGTCAAGAGCAGCACCGCGCCCAAACTCACGTTCACCCAGGTCTTCGGCCAGTGGCTGTGCGACATGGCAGCCAAGGATGAGCGCCTCGTCGGCATCACTCCGGCCATGCGTGAAGGTTCGGGCATGGTCGAGTTTGAGAAGCGCTTCCCCGAGCGTTACTACGACGTAGGCATTGCCGAGCAGCACGCCGTCACGTTTGCCGCCGGCATGGCCTGCGAGGGTGTCAAGCCCGTCGTGGCCATCTACTCCACCTTCTTGCAGCGCGGCTACGACCAGCTCATCCACGACGTGGCGCTGCAGAACCTGCCCGTGGTGTTTGCGCTCGACCGCGCGGGCCTGGTGGGAGCGGACGGCGCCACGCACGCGGGCGCGTACGACATCCCGTTCGTGCGCTGCATTCCCAACATGGGCATGGCCTGCCCCGCCGATGAGCGCGAGTGCCGCCAGCTGCTTACCACCGCGTTCGAGCAGGACCACCCCGTGGCCGTGCGCTATCCCCGCGGCAGTGGTGCGGGCGCCATCCCGCTTGCTTCACTGGAAGGCCTGCCGTACGGCAAGGGCGAAATCCGCCGCGAACGCAAGGGCCACGACACGCATGGGCCTCGCATCGCCATCCTGTCGTTTGGCACCCTGCTGTATCCGGCCCTGGAGGCCGCAGAGGCGCTGGACGCCACGGTGGTCAACATGCGCTGGGCCAAGCCGCTGGACGAAGCGTTGCTGCGTGACGTGACCGAGCGCCACGATGCGCTGGTCACCCTGGAAGAGGGCGCCATCATGGGCGGTGCCGGCAGCGCCGTGACCGAAGCCCTCAACGCGATGGGCATCGTGCGCCCGGTGCTGCAGCTCGGCCTGCCTGACGTGTTCATCGAGCACGGTGACCCCGCGCGGCTGCTGGCCCTGCAGGGGCTGGATGCCGATAGCATCGAGCGGTCCATCCGCCAGCGGTTCGTGCCGGCACAGCCGGCTGCGCGCGTGGCCTGAACACCGGCTCCGCGCATCGGGGTGCGCTCGCGACAGAACACGGTCTGGATTGACCTGGGTCCGGATGCTTGCAGAACCCTGAAGGTATGGTGATGGCGGCGGACTTTCGCGGGAAAACCCCCAAAAGTCCCCTGGGTCATGTTCCTACAATGAACCCGGCTCAAAAGTCCTTGGCGCGCCGCGCACGCTGCGTGCCCAAGTTGTGAAATCACTATATCGGAGAGAACCTCATGGATCGTCGTTCCATCATCAAGCAGGCGGGCATTGCCGGTGTGCTGGCCGCAGGTGCCGCACCCGCCGTTCACGCCCAGGCCGCCATCCGCTGGCGTCTGGCTTCCAGCTTCCCCAAGTCGCTGGACACCATCTACGGTGGTGCTGATGTGTTCGCCAAGGCCGTCAAGGCGATGTCTGGCGGCAAGTTTGAAATCTCCGTGCACGCTGGCGGCGAACTGATGCCTCCCTTCGGCGTGATGGACGGCGTGCAGCAAGGCACCGTCGAGATGTGCCACACCGTGCCGTACTACTTCTACGGCAAGAACCCCGCGTTCGCGCTGGGCTCGGCGATTCCCTTTGGCTTCAATGCCCGCCAGATGAACGCCTGGATGCTGCATGGCAATGGCCGCAAGCTGATGAACGAGTTCTACGCGAACTTCAACGCCATCAGCTTCGCCGGCGGCAACACTGGCACCCAGATGGGTGGCTGGTACCGCAAGGAAATCAAGTCGCCTGCCGACTTCAAGGGCATGAAGATGCGCCTGGGCGGCGGCCTGGTGGGTGAAGTGATGCAGAAGCTGGGTGCCGTGCCCCAGAGCATCCCCGGCGGCGAAATCTACCAAGCCCTCGAAAAGGGCACGCTGGATGCAGCCGAGTGGGTGGGCCCCTACGACGACCAGAAGCTGGGCTTCAACAAGGTGGCTCCGTTCTACTACTACCCCGGCTGGTGGGAAGGCGGTCCCGAAGTGGACTTCTTCGTCAACCAGAAGGCGTTTGACGGCCTGTCGGCCGAAAACAAGGCCATCATCGAAGCGGCAACCAACGTGGCCCACATCGACATGCTGGCCAAGTACGACGCACTGAACCCCACGGCCCTCAAGCAACTGGTGGCCGCCAAGACCAAGGTGCTGCCGTTCTCGCAAGCCGTGATGGACGCTTCGTTCAAGGCTTCGATGGAAGTGTTCGCCGAAAACGACGCCAAGAGCCCCGAGTGGAAGAAGATCTACGCCGACATGCGTGCCTTCCAACGCGACCAGGTGCTGTGGTTCCGCTTCGCCGAATCGCGCTACGACTCGTTCATGTCCTCGCAAAAGCTCTAATCAAGCTGATCGAGTTGATGGAGGTGGCGGTGCAAACTGCCACCCCGATCCTCTGGAAACCCGCCTGTCTATCGACGGCGGGTTTCATTTTTTGGGGGCGCAAAGGGCTCCCGGCACGCGGGGTGAAAGCCTCGCGGAGTGCTTCGACAAGCTCAGCATGAACGGATGCTGGTTTTCGAGGGCTCCCTCAACGCAGCTGCCCGTTTGGCTGCGCCTGTGAAGGTGGCTCCCAGCGCTTCGACAGGCTCCCCATGAGCGGAGGTCCCTTTTCAAGGGCCATCTCCAACACCGTCCTCCCGTTCGGGCTGAGCCTGCCGAAGCCTTGCGCAGCGCTCAGCATGCGAGGCTGCGAGTGATCTGATGCCTCGGCCCCGGCTTGGCCATGATGCGCCGGGCATTCTCGCTCGCGCGTGCAGTGCTTGCGGGGGGCACCTAACCGGAGACCCACCAGTGCGTCAGGGACAGGCAACCGCTGCGGGCCTGGAGCACTTTGAACAGGTTCTTAGGGCATTGGCAAGGGCACAGGGGGGGCGGTGCGCACGCAGAGGGTGGCTGCGACGATGGAAAGGCGAATGCTCCAGGTGCGTGGATGCCCAGGGTGAAGAAGTGACGGCCCCGCCTGCTCGATTCCAAAGGGCAAAAAGAAAACTCCGCAGCGGGCATCCCGTCTGCGGAGTTTTTTTGTGCACCCGGGCACGCGACCCGGGGCTTGGTTCGACTACCGGCTTGCCGCGGTAGTGCGGTCACCCGTTACTTTTTCTCGTTGGCCATCGAGTCCTGCAGTGCTTTCAGCGGATCGTCGGCGGCCGGAGCGGCATCCGAGGCCGGGGCCGATGCGCCATCCATGCCTGCGGTCGGGTCGGCGGCCTCGGGGGCTGCATCGGGCATGGCCGCTTCCATTTCCATCCGGACCTTGTCCAGGTCGTAGACCTCTTCCTTGTCCAGCCCGCTGGAGACGATGCCGGGGAAGGCGATGATCAGGCCCACCATCATCAGCTGGATGCACAGGAAGGGAATGGCGCCCCAGTAGATCTGCGGGGTGGTGACCGGCGCGATCATCTTCTTGGTGACCTTGTCCATGTACTCCTTGGCCGGGGCCACGCTGCGCAGGTAGAACAATGCGAAGCCGAATGGCGGGTGCATGAACGAGGTCTGCATGTTCACGGCCAGCAGCACGCCGAACCAGATCAGGTCAATGCCCAGCTTGTGCGCCACGGGGGCCAGCAGGGGCACCACGATGAAGGACAGCTCAAAGAAGTCCAGGAAGAACGCCAGGAAGAACACCATGATGTTCACGACGATCAGGAAGCCCAGCTGGCCGCCGGGCAGGCCGGTCAGCAGGTGTTCCACCCACAGCGGGCCGTCCACACCCTGGAAGGTGAGGCCGAACATCGTGGCACCCACCAGGATGAACACCACGAAACACGACAGCTTGGTGGTCGTCGTCACGGCCTGCTTCAGCAGCGAGAAGGACAGACGGCCGCGGATGATGGCCATGATGCCCGCGCCCAGCGCGCCCATGGCGCCGCCTTCGGTGGGCGTTGCCACGCCCAGGAAGATGGTGCCCAGCACCAGAAAGATCAGCAGCAGCGGAGGAATCAGAACGAAGGTCACGCGCTCCGCAGCACGCGAAAGCAGGCCCAGGCGGGTGATCTTGTTGATGCTGGCGGCCACGAAGGCCAGCGCCACGCCAAAGCACATGGACACGACGATGGTTTCGTCCAGCGCCACCTTCTCCACGGTTTCGCCCGACCACCAGCTGTGCAGCGCCGGCATGTTCTTGGCCACGTAGACCGATGCGGCCACGCAGATGCCGGTCAGTACGGCCAGGGACGTCACACCGCTCTTGCCGTTGTCGTCGCGCAGGGTGCGCGCTTCGGGGGGCAGGGCGGGCACCCATTGGGGCTTGAAGATCGCCAGCAGGATCACATACAGCGCGTAGAAGCCGGTCAGCATCAGGCCGGGCAGGAAGGCGCCCTTGTACATGTCGCCGACGCTGCGGCCCATCTGGTCGGCAATGATGATCAGCACCAGCGAGGGCGGAATGATCTGCGCCAGCGTGCCCGAGGCAGCGATCACCCCCGCTGCCAGTCGCCGGTCGTAGCCGTAGCGCAGCATGATGGGCAGCGAGATCAGACCCATCGAGATCACCGACGCGGCCACCACGCCTGTGGTGGCGGCAAGCAGCGCGCCCACGAAGATCACGGCCAGCGCCAGGCCGCCGCGGATGGGGCCGAACAGCTGGCCGATGGTGTCCAGCAGGTCTTCCGCCATCCCGCTTCGCTCCAGGATGAGCCCCATGAGCGTGAAGAACGGAATGGCCAGCAGCGTGTCGTTCTGCATGATGCCGAAGATGCGCAGCGGCACCGCTTGCAGCAGCGCCTCGGGCAGCACGTTCAGTTCGATGCCGATGAAGGCAAAGAACAGGCCGCAGGCACCCAGGCTGAATGCGACGGGGAAGCCCACCAGCAGGAAGGCGATGAGCCCCGCGAACATGATCGGGGCGAGGTTGTGTGCGATGAATTCCATGGTGTGTGCTCCGCTCAGACGGCTTCGGTCTTGTTGTTCTTGCCGTTGCCCTTGGCGGCTTCCGCCAGGTTGCGGATGGATTCGGCCAGCTCTTCTTCAGCCGTCTTTTCGGTTCTCTTGACCGTCGGATCCTCGATGAGGCCCTTCAGGAAGCCCACGCGCTTGATGAGCTCGGAGATGCCTTGCAGCCACAGCAGTGCAAAACCCAGGGGCATCATCAGGTACACGGGCCAGCGGATCAGGCCGCCTGCGTTGTTGGACATTTCACCCGAAGCCAGTGCGCGCGTGAAGAACGGGATGCCGTACCACAGCACGGCAGCGCACATGGGCGTGAGGAAGGCGATGTAGCCAAACACATCGATCCAGATCTGCGTGCGCTTGGAGAAGCGGCTGGACACCACATCCACCTTCACGTGCTCGCCCTGCAGCAGGGTGTAGCCCGCCGCCAGCAGGAACGAGGCGGCGAACAGATACCACTGCACTTCGAGGAAGGCGTTGGAGCTGATGTTGAACGCCTTGCGCACCACAGCGTTCACGCCGCTGATGATCGTGGAGGCCAGGATCAGCCAGACCACATATTTGCCGACCTGGGTGTTAACCCAGTCGATCCCCCTTGATAACTTCAATAGAGCCTGCATGGTGTCTCCAATAAAAAGGCTTTGCGTGCGAGGTGCCCGCAGGGCGCTGGTGGGCGCGCAAGCGGGACAAACTTTTACAACGGCGCGATTCTACGGAGCACTGTAGGCGGAGCCTGACGGCAGCGTGACGGTGTTATCCCGCAGCCAGTGCTGATTCTTTAGCTATTGAAAACGTAGCAATTAGGGTTTCTTCCTAGGTTTGGAGGAACCCTTTTGGACCGCAAAACGCCACCAGGGCAGCATCCTGCTCATGGCCAGCACCTCGCCGCAATGCCAGGGGCTGTAGCCGGGCAGGGTGGCCATCTGGGCCAGCCATTCAGGGGACTGCAGCAGCGTGCGCAGTGCCAGGGTGGCGGGCTGGTCCAGGCTGGCCTTCAGGCAGGCGAGGTGGTAGCGCTCGTGCACCAGCGGGACGAAGTCCAACCCTCGGGTCCGCGCAGCCAACTCGATGCCCATGCCGACATCGGCCGCTCCCGCTGCGATGGCTTGGGCCACTGCGGTGTGAGAAGGTTCATCGGACTCGTAGCCTTGTAGCGAACTCGCGGCCAGCCCGCCCTGTGCCAGCAGGTCATCGAGCAGCACGCGGGTGCCGGTGCCCAGCGGCCGGTTGAGAAAGCGGGCCCCGGAGTGGGCCACGTCGGCCAGGCTGTGGAGCCCGAGCGGGTTGCCCGGCGCCACGATGAGGCCCTGCGTGCGCTGGGCGAACCCGATGATCTTGTGCAGCCCGGGCTGCAGCAGCGGCTTGTAGGTGCGTGCGGTCAATGAATCGGCGGCGGGTTGCTCCACCGTGTGAAAACCTGCCAGGGTGCAGCGTCCCTCGTTCAGCGCGCGGATCGCGTCCACGCTGCCGGTGAAGCGGATGTCCAGGTGCAGCGCGCCGCTGTCGGCCTGCGCGGCCGCGTGCGAGCGCAGCGCCACCAGTGCGTCGTCATGGCTGGCGTACAGCGTCAGCACATGGGCCTGGGGGTCGAAGGCCACGGCAAACGCCCGCTCCAGGTCCGCATGCAGCGCGGCGATCTGCGGCGCCAGCCGCGCCTGGGCCTGGCGCTCCGCCCACAGAAGCTTGGTGCCGAACTCGCTGAGCTGGGCCGACTGGCCCTTGCCCCACACGATCAGCTCGCCGCCAAGCTGCTCCTCCCAGCGCTTGAGGGCACCCCAGACGTGGCGGTAGGACAGGCCCAATGTGCGTGCGGCGCCCGAGATGGAGCCTTGCTCGGCCACGGCCTGCAGCAGTTCGGGCAGCGGATTGCGGATGAGCGAACTACCGGCATCGCGGCTGAGCGTGTAGTGAAGTTGGACCCTATGCACGGACGTTCATATCGCTGGATATTGGCGGGGTGCCTACGATAGCCCAGTTCAACAGGGCCCCCATGTCCACACTCTCGGAAAGCGCGAGCACAGCGCTGCAACTCACCCTCTCGTACGACCCCGTCCTGTGGACCATCGTGGGCCGATCCCTTTCCGTCAGCGCCACCGCGTGTCTTGTCGCGTGCGGCGTGGGTCTGGTGCTGGGCGCCTGGCTCGGGGTTGCCCGCTTCGGCGGCCGCGGTGCCGTGCTGGCCGTGCTCAACACCTTGCTGGCGGTGCCCTCGGTGGTGGTGGGGCTGGTGGTGTACCTGGTGCTCTCGCGCAGCGGGCCGCTGGGGTCGCTGGGCTGGCTTTTCAGCTTCAAGGCGATGGTGCTGGCGCAGGCCATCCTGGTGCTGCCGGTGGTCACTGCGCTCACCCGCCAGACGGTGGAAGATGCCGAACGTGCGCATGGCGAGCAGCTGCGTTCCCTGGGCGCGGGTCCGCTGCTGCGCAGCCTGCTGCTGGCCTGGGATGAGCGCTACGCGCTGCTCACCGTGCTGCTGGCATCGTTTGGCCGCGCCATCTCCGAAGTGGGGGCCGTGATGATCGTGGGCGGCAACATCGATGGCTTCACCCGGGTGATGACCACCGCCATTGCCCTCGAAACCAGCAAGGGCGACCTGCCCCTGGCGCTGGCGCTGGGCATGGTCTTGCTGGCCGTGGTGCTGGCGCTCAATGTGCTGATTGCGCTGCTGCGCCGCTGGCGCGAGCGGGTCGATGGATCGGCCTCCAGCACACCCGTGGGGGTGACAGCATGAGCAGACCTTCTGCCGACCCCTGGGTCGATTTGCGTCAGGTGACCGTGCGCTATGGCCGCGTGCAGGCGCTGGACCAGGTCACGCTTTGCATCGTGCCGGGCGAGCGCGTGGCGCTGGTGGGCGCCAATGGCAGCGGAAAGAGCACGCTGCTGCGCGTGCTGGGCGGCCTGGCCGATGCCAGCGGCGGGGGCTTTCAATGCAACGCGCGCCTGCGCCAGGCCATGCTCTTCCAGCGCCCGCACATGCTGCGCACCAGCGCACAGAACAACGTGGCGCTGGCCCTGTGGCTGCGCGGGGTGCGCTGGCGCGATGCGCGACCCCAGGCCCTCGCGGCGCTGCAGCGCGTGGGGCTGCAGGGCATCGCCGCGCAGAACGCCCGCACGCTTTCGGGCGGGCAGCAGCAGCGCGTGGCGCTGGCACGTGCTTGGGCGCTGCGGCCAGACGTGCTGCTGCTGGACGAACCCACCGCCAGCCTGGACCCCCACGCCAAGCGCGAGGTCGAAGCCCTGATGGCCGACTTTGCCGCCAGCCATGGCGCGGCGGGGCCGGCGCATCCCGTGACCATGGTATTCAGCAGCCACAACCTGGGCCAGGTCAAGCGCCTGGCCAGCCGCGTGATCTACCTGGAGCACGGCCGCCTGGTGGCCGACCTGCCCGTGCACGACTTCTTCAACGGTCCCCTGCCAGAGGCCGCGCGGCTGTTTGTCAAAGGAGAACTGGCATGACGGATTTCAAGTCTTTTTGTGCCCCAGCGCTTGTACAACAAGCGCTGATAGCTACCTTATTGATAGCATCTGGCCAGGTGCTGGCGCAGAGCATCACCATGGCATCCACCACATCCACCGAGCAGTCCGGGCTGTTTGGCCACCTGATGCCCGCGTTCAAGAAGGCCAGCGGGCTGGATGTGAAGGTGGTGGCGCTGGGCACCGGGCAGGCGCTGGACATGGCACGGCGGGGCGATGCCGATGTGCTGTTTGTGCACGACCAGGGGGCCGAGGAAAAGTTTGTGGCCGATGGCTGGGGCGTGAAGCGCTACCCCGTGATGTACAACGACTTCATCCTCATCGGCCCCAGGAGCGACCCGGTGGGCACCCAGGGCAAGGACATCGTGCAAGCCCTGCAGAAACTGGCCGCTGCGCACGGCAACTTCATCTCGCGGGGCGACAAGAGCGGCACGCACGCGGCCGAGCTGCGCTACTGGAAGCTTGCGGGCGCCGACGCCGCCAAGGGACGCGGCTACAAGGAGTGCGGCTGCGGCATGGGGCCGGCGCTCAACATTGCCGCATCGAGCGGCGCCTATGTGCTGGCCGACCGAGGCACCTGGCTCAACTTCAAGAACCGCGCCGATCTGGCTGTGCTGGTCGAAGGCGACACCCGGCTTTTCAACCAGTACGGCGTGATGGTGGTGAACCCGGCCAAGCACCCGCACGTGAAGGCGCAGGATGCGCAGAAGTTCGTGGACTGGATCGTGTCGCCTGCGGGCCAGCAGGCGATCGCGGACTACAAGATGGGCGGGGAGCAATTGTTCTTCCCGAATGCTGGACGGTAGTCCCCCTGAGCCGCTTCGCCTCATCCCCCCTAGGGGGGGAAGCCCCCGGTGGCCCGGCCAAGCCGGCTCCACGGGGGCGCTGGAGCGGGGTGTTCCAGTTTCTAGCGGTAGGTCGGTAAGCCCGGCAGCGGGCTGCCGCTGCGCTGGCGGGATGCGGGCTGGTGTCAGAACAGGTTCTCAATCGTCATCCCGGTGGTGCGAACTGCGCCAGATGGCCCGCACCAGCCACAGGCCGCACACCACGGCCCCAAAGAACCCCAGGAACCCAAACGCGGGCAGCCCGAACAGTGTGGGCCCGCCCTTCACCGTCATCACGATGGACGAGCCGATGATCAGTGCCGCAATCACCAGCGCCATGGCCAGGCGGTTGGCCGAGCGGTCGATCTGGTCGCCCACGCGCTTGAGGTGCGCCAGTTCGATGCCCACCTGCAAGCGCCCACGCCGCGCGTTGCGCAGCAGCCGCCCCACGTCGTCGGGCAATTGCTCCACCGTGGCCAAGGCGCGGCGCAGGGTGCTCCAGGCGCGTCCGGCCAGCGCACGGGGCTCGTAGCGACCTCGCACCACCTCCTTGAGCAGCGGCAGGGCTTCGCTGGCCATGTGGAAATCCGGATCCAGGTTGCGCCCCATGCCCTCCAGCGAAATGAACGCCTTGATCAGCAGCGCCAGGTCGGAGGGCAAGCCCAGCTGGTGCTCGCGCAGGATGGAGGTCACATCCGCCAGCATCTGGCCGAGGCTGAGCTGCGCCAGCGGCACGCCGTGGTACTGGTCCACGAAGGCTTCGATCTCGGTTTCGAGCTGCGCCACGTTCACGCCCGGGCCGTCGCCCGTCCAGTCCAGCAACACATCGGCCACCGCCTGGGGCTGATGCTCCACCAGCCCCAGCAGGAGCTGCAGCAGCTCGTCGCGTCGGCGCTGCGACAGGCGGCCGACCATGCCAAAGTCGATGAAGGCGATGCGGTTGCCCGGCAGGTAGAACACGTTGCCGGGGTGGGGGTCGGCATGGAAGACACCGTCCTGCACGATCATCTTGAGCACGGCCTGCGCACCCCGCTGTGCCAGCACGGTCCGGTCAAACCCCGCCTCGGGCGTGAGCGCCGCCACGGCGCTGCCGGGCGTGCCCTCCACGAAATCCTGCACGTTGATGCGTTCGCTCGTGTGGGCCCAGTCCACCTTCGGAATCACGATGTGCGGGAGAGCAGCCATGTTGGCGGCAATGCGCTCGGCCTGGCGACACTCGCCCGCCAGATCCAGCTCGCGGCGCAGGGAACGCGCAAACTCGCGCACCAGCTGTTGCGGGCGATAGGGCTTGAGCGCGGGCAATTCGGCCTCGGCCAGCGCCGCCAGCCGTTGCAGCAGGCGCAGGTCGGCCTGGATGGTATCGGCGATGCCAGGGCGGCGGATCTTGACGACGACCTCGCGCCCGTCGTGCAGCCGCGCACGGTGCACCTGCGCGATGGATGCGGCCGCCAGGGGCATGGCGTCAAACCAGGCAAAGACCTCCTCCGGCTCGGCGCCCAGGTCTTCGCGCAGTTGCGGGCGCAGGGCATCGATCGGCACCGCGGGCACATGGCTGTGCAGCTTCTCGAACTCGGCAATCCATTCGGGGCCGAACAGATCGGCCCGCCCCGCAAGGATCTGGCCGAACTTCACGAATGCCGGGCCCAGCTCTTCGAGCGCCAGGCGCACCTGCACGGGCGGCTCCACACGGGCCAGGTCTGCCGCGTGCGTCCAGTTCAACGCCTGGCCTGCGCGCTCCAGCCGGTCGGCCAGGCCCAGGCGGCGCACGGTGTCGCCAAACCCATGGCGCACCATCACGCCCAGGATTTCCTTCAGGCGCCCCAGGTCGCGGGCCGTGTCCAGCGTCTCTATCAGCATGGGGCGATGATAGTTCTTAGAGCCTGTTTACGATCTCGCAGGGGTCGCGTTGGAGCGCAATCGGGAGGAGTGGAGGCTTCGGATGCGCCGCATGGGCTCATGCCCATGCAAGCAGCCGGGGCGTCCAATCACCCGATTTCGCTCCAACCCTTCGGGCAGTGGTCTTTGCGGGCGGTCTGCGGCGTTGCGGCGTTTGCCAATAGCCGAGCTATTGGCCGCACACCGCGCCTTGCACACCATCCCGCAAAAACCGCTGCGCGACCCCTGCGAGATCGTAAACAGGCTCTTAGAGCCCCAAGTCGGGCTTGTTCACCATCAGGTAGAACACCACCGCCATGGCCACAAAGGCCGGGTAGCCCAGCGCCTCCCACCAGCGCGCGTAGCGCCAGTACAGCGGCGGCAGCTCGCCACCACCCCGCGCCGCCTGCGCCGCCATGTCGCGCATGCGCAGCTGCAGCCAGACCACGGGCAGCCAGCAGGCACCGGCCACCACGTAAAGCGCCAGGGACACGGCAAGCCACGGCGTGCTCAGGGGTAGACCCACCATCGCCGCCATGCCTATCCCGGTAGCCGGCTGGATGAACACCGTGGGCGTGGTGAACCACCAGTCCGCCCGCACCACCAGCCGGCTCACCACGGCCTGGGCCTGCACATTGCCGCTGCGGTTGGCAAAGAACATGTAGAAGGCCGAGCCCAGGCCGGTGCCCACCAGCAGCACGCTGGAAACGATGTGCAGCCATTTGAGGGTGAGGTAAAGGTTCATGGAGTCGGTGCTGGGGCGCGTGCCTCCTGCTGCAGCAGCACCCACAGGATGGCGGCGATGGGTAGGTTCTTGGTCAACGGCCCAAAGGGGTGGAGCCACCACGCGGGGTGGATGAGCGTCGCCAGCAGCGTCATGGAACCCATGAGCGTCAGCGCGGCCACATAGGCTGCGCGGCCGGGCCTGAGCGCCAGCCACAGTCCCAGCACCGCGTCGGCAGCCGCCCCCGCCAGGATGATGGCCGTGGGCAGCCAGGCAGCGTCGCCAGAGACCCAGGCGTTGGGCAGGCCCGCCAAGAGCTCTCGGCTTTGGCCGTGCAGCTCCCACACGCTGACGACTGCCGTGGCCAGCCAGACGAAGACCAGGCTGGAGCGCAGAAGCTTGGCGGAAGAGGGAGTCATGACATGGGCCTGGTGTGGAGGGGACGTTGGCATCAGCGGCCTTTGCTGCCAGGCGGCGATGTCAGTGGCGTGGCTTGCCAGGAACTGGGCGAGGCGGGGGAACGTTGGCGCGTCTTGCGGGCATTTTTCTGGTGGGCCATTGCCTCATTCCTCCACGATGTCCGTCACCATGCCCCACTTCGCAAACTCGGGCGCAAATGACTGAAGGGGCAGCAGGCTGGTGCTGGTGTGCGCGCCGGTGGGCAGGGGCTGTCCGGTGGCGAGCTGACGGGCCAGCAGGACAGCGGCCATGCAGGGGATCTCGGGGCCGTGGTCGTGGTCGGCCGCGATGTGCCACGCGCGGCGGCGCTGTTGGCCCTCTACATCGGTGCCGGCAACCCGCACCACCATCCCGCCAAGCGGCGTGCCCAGGCCGTCCAGCACGCCGCCTGTGCGGTGCAGCAACCCGGCGAGTCTTTCGGGGCGCGGCAGCAGCCCCCACTGGCGCAGCGCAGCCAGCGCGGCGAAGGCATGCTGGGCCAGGCCGACCTCGAGTGCGGCGCGAAAGAACACGCGGTCGCGGGCTTGGTAGTGGTGGGGGAAGATTTCCAGATCCGGGATGTCGCACAGGGCGCCCCGGCGTGGCCGCAGCCGCTGAAAACGCACCGGTGCGGGGCTGGCCCAGCCTCGCCGTGGCTGCCAGCGGCCGTCCTGCCACACCTGCAGGGGCTGGCCGCAGTAGCTCAGCACGGCGGCCAGCGTGGCGTGGCCGCGCGGCGCACGCTGCGCAGGTGCAATGCAGATATCGATGCTGTCGATGGTTTGCCAGCCAGCGCACAAGTGATCGACAACAGCGGAAGACAGCGCCGGAACGGTGCTGGCGCCGGTGATGGCGGTGCGCTGCGCGGCGGTGAACTGGGCGCCCACGGCCTGGGGAAAGTCGCAGACGAAGCGGCGGCCGTCGGCCAGGTCAATGTAGTGCGCGCCTGCTTCGGCCGCGGCCAGGGCCACGCCGTAGCCCTGCGCCTGGAACGGCCCGGCGGTGTGAATGACCAGGCCCACCTCCCATTGGCGCAGGGTGTCGGCCAAGCCGGGGGCCTGGTGGTCCAGCGCAACGCCGCGTGCGGCAGGCCCGAGTGTTTGCGCCAGCGCCTGGGCTCGCGCCGCATCGCGCCCGGCCACCAGCAGCGTCATGCGCTGCGCGGTGCCCGCGTCGCCCGCCAGCGCACGGCCAATGCGGGCGCCAAAGTTGCCGTAGCCGCCCAGGATCAGCGTGGTCAACGGACGCATTGCAGCGGGGACGAAAAAGCGGGTGGATAAGGGCAAGGACGCATGCGTGCATTGTGCCGGCCTGCCAGCCCATGCGCGGCGGCGTCGTTCACGCCCTTTTCAGTTGACGATGGCGATGCCCTTGACCTGGGCGAAAACCGCCTTGCCGGGCGCCAGCGCCAGCGCTTGTGCGGAGCGCTGGGTGACCCGCGCGAGCAGCCGCGTGGTGCCTACGTTCAGCGCCACCATGCGCTGGCCAGGGCTGTCGTCGCCCACCTCCATGACGGTGGCGGGCAGGATGTTGAGGATGCTGGTGTCTGTGGGCGCCGTCAATGCCAGGCTCACGTCCCTCGCCTGGATGCGCAGTCGGATCGCCTCGCCCGCCGTGTGCGCCACCGGGCTGACCAGCTGCAACGGAGGCAGCCCCTGTGCAAAGGACACCGTGGTCACGTGGTCGGCGGCATCATGCTGCAGCACGGTGCCGTCGATCACCGCCGCGGCCGTGTCGCCATGGGCCAGGGGCAGGTCCAGCCGGACGATGAGCTCTTCGGTGTGGCCTTGGGCCCGCACGCGGCCCTCGCGCATCAGCACCATGTGCCCGGCCAGGCGGGCCACTTCGTCGATGGCGTGGCTCACGTACAGCACGGGGATGTCGAGCGTGCGGTGCAGCCGTTGCAGATACGGCAGCACTTCAGCCTTGCGCTCGCTGTCCAGCGCGGAGAGGGGCTCGTCCATGAGCAGCAGGCGGGGGCTCGTGGCCAGCGCCCGCGCCATGGCCACGCGCTGGCGCTCGCCGCCCGACAGGGCCGCGGGCCTGCGGCCCAGGAGCGGGTCGATGCCCAGCAGCTCCACCGCCTGCTCCAGCGCCACGCGCCGCCGTGCGACGGGCGTGCGCTGCAGGCCATAGTCAATGTTGCCGCGCACGCTCAGGTGGTCGAACAGGCTGGGTTCCTGAAACACATAGCCCAGACCGCGTTCGTGGGGGGCACGCCAGATCATGTGCGCATCGTCCTGCCAGGTGTCGCCGCCCACCACCACATGCCCGGGCTGTGCGCGCTCCAGCCCGGCAATGGCACGCAGGCAGGTGGTCTTGCCGCAGCCCGAGGGACCGAACAGCGCGGTCACGCCCCGGCCGGGCAGTTGCAGGTCCACATCCAGCGTGAAACCCGGGCGCGCCACGCAAAGCCGCGCAAGGATCGGTGCCGTGGAAATGTCGGTGGTCATGACTGCGCCATCACTGCACCAGTGTTCCCGACCTGCGGCTTGCCAGGCTCAGCCCCAGCAGGACCGCGAACGAGAACAGCACCATTCCGCCAGCCAGCCAGTGCGCATGGGCGTACTCCAGCGCCTCGACATGGTCATAAATCTGCACCGATACCACCCGGGTCACGCCCGGGATGTTGCCACCCAGCATGAGCACCACGCCGAATTCGCCCACCGTGTGCGCAAAGCTCAGGATGGCAGCGGTGATGAAGCCGGGGCGGGCCAGGGGCAGCGCCACGGTAAAAAACCGGTCGATGGGTCCCGCACCCAGCGTGGCCGCGGCCTCCAGCGGGCGCTGGCCGATGGCCTCGAATGCATGCTGCAGCGGCTGCACGGCAAAGGGCAGCGAATAGATCAGTGAGCCCACCACCAGCCCCCAGAAGGTGAAGGGCAAGGTGGGGAGCCCGAGCCACTGCATAAACTGGCCCAGGGGGCCGCTGGGACCCAGGGTGACCAGCAGGTAAAAACCGATCACGGTGGGCGGCAACACCAGCGGCAACGCCACCACGGCCGACACCGGGCCGCGCCAGCGCGACGACGTGTGCGCCAGCCACCAGGCCAGGGGCGTGCACAGCACCAGCAGCAGCACCATGGTGGTGCCGGCCAGCCGCAGCGTGAGGCCGATGGCTGCCAGGTCAGCTTGGGAGAAGGGCATGGGCGATGGGTGACAGCGAAGGACGGTGGATCGCAGGGCCGGCGGCCCGCAGTGCCACGCGAGATGGAGCCGTCAGAAACTATAGCCGTAGGACTGGAGGATGGCTTGGGCTTTGCCGCTGCGCAGGTAGGTGAGCAGCGCCGCCGCGGCAGCGCTGTCCTTGCCGGGGCTGAGCAGCACGGCCTCCTGCCGGATGGGGTCGTGCAGGCTGGCGGGCACCTGCCAGGCCGAGCCTGCGCGGATCTTTCCATCGGCCGTCACCTGCGACAGCGCCACAAAGCCCAGCTGCGCATTGCCCGTGGAGACGAACTGGAAAGTCTGCGCGATGTTCTCGCCTTGCACGAGGCGTGGCTGCACTGCCCCCGCGACACCCAGCTTGTCCATGACCTGCGCCGCTGCTGCGCCATAGGGCGCGAGCTTGGGGTTGGCAATGGCCAGGTGCTTGAAGTCGCCGGTCCTGAGCACGGCGCCCTGGGCGTCCACATAGCCGGGCTGGGCGCTCCACAGCACCAGGGTGCCAATGGCGTAGGTGAAGCGTGTGCGGGCAACGGCCTTGCCTTCTTTCTCCAGCCGGGCGGCCGTGGTGTCGTCGGCCGAGAGCAGCACCTGAAAGGGTGCACCGTGGGTGATCTGCGCGTAAAACTTGCCGGTGGCCCCGAACGAAAGCTCGGCTTGGTGGCCGGTGTCTGCCTCGAACGCGGCGGCGATCTTCTGCATGGGCGCGGTGAAGTTGGCCGCCACTGCGACAGAGACCCTACCGGCCTGCGCGGCATGGACGGTGGTCACTGCCAGGGCCACGGCCACGAAGCTGCGAACGATGGAAGCACGGTGGTGGAACATGGTGGCAAGGCGGAAATGATCGCTATTCCATTGATGAATAGCGGAAGTATAGGATGGCCTGCGTCACCTCGCGAGTCGGTGGTTGTGCGGGTCGGGACAGGGCACTAGCAAGAAAAGCAACCCGGCGGAGGGCCCGAGCCCGCGCCATCACCGACCGCGGGGAGTTGTCCAGGCCTTCCTATGAGGCGGCTTCAGTGCTCGGTGCACACCCGGTTGCGGCCGGTGGCCTTGGCGCGGTAGAGGGCCGCGTCGGCCCGTTTGAGCGTGGCTTCGATGTCGCTGTCGTCGGCGTTCCATTGAGTGAGCCCGATGGACACCGTGATGTGGATCTGTTGTCCATCCCGCAAGACGATGGGGGTGGCCTGAAGGGCCCCGCGCAGGCGTTCCGCCGCGTGGGCGGCCTCGGGCAGGGGGGTGCCGGGCATGAGCACGGCAAACTCTTCACCGCCCAGCCGCGCGGGCATGTCCACCGCGCGCAGTTGCGCCACCAGCATCCGGGCCAGGCGCCGCAGCACGTCGTCGCCGCCAGCGTGGCCGTGCTGGTCGTTGACCTGCTTGAAATGATCCACATCCAGCATGAGCACGCAAAATGGCAGCCCCGAGCGCATGCTGCGCGCGATTTCGTGCGCGGCCTTTTCATAGAAGTCGCGGCGGTTGCTCAGCTCGGTCAGCGCGTCGATGTGGGCCATGTGCTCCAGCTGGGCCTGCACCTTCTTCTTCTCGGTGTGGTCGAACACCATGGAGCGGCTGGCGGCGAACCGGCCTTCGGCGTCCTGGATGGCGGTGGCGCTGACCAGAATGGGCATGGCCGCGCCGGATGCGGTGTGCAGTTCCATCTCCAGGTCTTTCACCTGGCCATCCTGGACGAACTGGGGAAAGCGTTCCTGGAAGACCTGCTGGCTCGCGGGGGTGAGAAAGTCGGTATACGCCCGGCCTTGCACCTGGGCGAGCGACAGGCCCAGCCACTGCAGTTCCGTCTGGTTCATGCGCAGCACGCGTCCCTGCGCGTCCAGCGAGTGGTAGCCGCAGGGCGCGTGGTCGTACAGGTCTTGTATCTGCTCGCGCGCGAGCATGGCCACATCGCGGTCACCCCGCATGGCGGCCTCGCTGCGCTGGGTGGCGGCGAACTGGCCGATGATGGCGGCCAGCTCCGACACCCGCAGCGGCGTTTGGGGCTGGAGCGGCGCTTCGCCTGCGCGGTCCATCGCCTGGACCACGGTTTTCATCTGGCGCAACAGGTAGTGCGAAAACGCCATGGCCGCGAACAGCGACAGCCCGACCCACAGCAGTCCCAGCCCGGCCATGTGCCACAGCATGTCGGTGAGCTGTGCGTTCAGGATGCTTTGCGGCACGGCCAGGCCGAGGTACCAGTCAAATCCAAACACGGGCCGCACCAGATTCATGGTGGGGGTGCCTTCGAGCGTGGCCCCCAGAAAGGCGGTGGGTTTCCCGGAGGTCAGGATGCCTTGCCGGAACGAGGCGCTGGCCGGATGGCCCACGTACCGTGCGGCGTCATGGCTGCGCGCGACCACGGTGCCGGTGGCGTCGACGATGCCGGCAATCCAGCCCTTGGGCAGGCGTTCCGCTGATACCAGGCTGTTGAGGGATTCCACTTCCAGAATGCCGCGCAGCGCGTACAGGGCCTCGCCTTCGCGCACCATGGGCACGGTGAGCGCCACGACCTGGATGTGGCTGACGGGTGATAGGAAGGGCCCGGAGACATTGGGGCTCTGGGTGCGCAGCGCGGCCTCCAAGCGGTCGGGGGCACTCACGGGCAGGCCAGTGCGGCCCAGGGGCGCGGCCGTCAGAAAAAGAAGGCGGTCCTGGGTGACCAGGCTGATGGCGCGAATGCCGGGGTCGCGCGCGACGACGCGTTTCGCGTGGGCGTGCAGGCGGGGCACATCCAGCGCCAAGGCGGCGTCGGATTCAGCCAGCGCATTCAGTGTGCCCAAGGTGCTCTCTAGTCTTTCGGCCACCGTGAAGGCCAGCTCATTGCTGCGGCGTTCGAGGTGCTCCACCAGGGTGCGCTGCTGGAACTCCTTGAATTCCCACACCACCGACAGCGCGAACACCAGCAGCGGCAGGGTGGTCAGCAGTGACAAACCCCACAGCCACGTGCGCAGGCTCAGGCGCAGCGTGGTGGCATGAGGCAGCGCGGGCATCGACATGGCGCAACAGCGTACCGGGTTTTGGGGTTCGCCGAAACGCCGTTTCCCTGCATCGGAGATGCGCCGCCGCAACACCTCATCCGCGGCCGGATCCGCTGGTGCCCTGGGCCGTGAGCCGGGCCACCAGCCTGCGGGCCAGCGGCGCCGCGAGCATCACCGCCGGAAAGGCAAACACCCATCCCGTGAGCCACGCGCCCGCCCACAGGCTCCAAAAGTCCGCGTGCGCCGGCAACGTGCGAAAGGTGGAGATGCCCGAGACCAGCAGCGACATGGCTCCTGACAGGATGAGGCTGAACAGCAACGGGCCATAGCGGGCGGGAATCACGCCGCGATCTCCTCGCTGGGCTGGCGCGCGGCCGCAGTGCCCAGGCCATGCAGGGTCTGGGCGAAATGGCGGCCGAACATCCGGGCGGTCTTGGTGTCGCCCGGCACGAAGGCGTCTGCCGCCGATCCATGGCCTGCCTGCGCCATCAGGCCCGACCAGGAGCCTAGCCGGTTGGCTGCCTCGTCGTAAGGCACGCCAGCGTGCTGCTCTGGCAGGATGGGGTTGCCAACCCACACCATGCCATGCTGCATGGCAAACACGAACATCGACAGCAGCGTGGACTGCTTGTCGCCCGCCGGCAGCGATGACACGGTGAAGCCCGCGGCGAGCTTGTTCTTGAGCTGCTGCGTTTTCCACAGGCGCCCGGTGGCGTCCATGAAGGACTTGAACGGCCCGGAGACGCCACCCAGGTATGTCGGCGAGCCGAGGATAAAACCGTCGTAGCGCAGCAGGGCGTCTGGCGCGCGGGCCAGCTCATCGGCCTGGACCAGGTCGGCGCGGATGCCGGGAACGCTCTGGGCGCCTTCCAGCACATGGCGGGCAATGTGGGCGGTGTGCCCGTGGGCACTGTGATAGATGACGGCGAGGGTTTTCATGGTGTGGTTTCCCGTGTGGTGATTTCAGTGGAAAAAAAGGCGCACCAGGAGGTCATCGTGAAATCAGGGCGATGACCTGTGCGCAGAGGTACAGCCCCAGGCCGAAAACCGTGTGGTTGGCCAGGCTGCGCAGGCAGTTCTTGACTGGCGTGGGCGTGCGCGATGCGGCAAAGCCCGAGCCCATGGCGGGCTGCATCACCAGCAGCGGCGCCGCCACGGTGCTGATGCCTACGGCCAGGGCGGGCAGCAGGGTGGGGCTGTAGATCCACTGCGCGCCTTGAATGCCGATCAGCACGGTGGCGAAAGCGACGCCGACGGCGTAGTGCGTGAGCCAGCCCCAGGCCAGCTCGCCCCGGATGGGCGTCGCCTTGGCGATGGCCGCGTGGGAGAAGCGGCCCCGCAGCAGATGGCCGACCCAGCGGCCGATGAAGGCGAAATTCAATGTGGGGATGCCCAGGCGGCGCAGCAGCAGCAGCCACGCGTCCATGACGGCGGTGGCCCCGATGCCGATCAGCATCGCCAGGGGAAAGTCTTGGAGCGGAAAGGTCATCAAAGCACCTCGCAAGGTTGACGGAAGGAAGGTTTGAAGGGACTATAGAAGTTCAAGTCAACTTGAAGTCAAGGGGTTTTTTGATGGACATAGCAGAGGTTGCCAAGCGCGCCGGGCTGCGCGCCTCCACGCTGCGGTACTACGAGGAAAAGGGATTGATCCAGTCGGCGGGGCAGCCGGGCGAGCGCCGCCGGTTTGCCCCGGGCGTGCTGGACCAGCTGGCGCTGATCGCGCTGGGCCAATCGGCGGGCTTTTCGCTGGACGAGATCCGCGCGATGTTCCTGCCCAGCGGCGAGCCCAGCATCGACCGGCAGATGCTCTCGGCCAAGGCCGATGAACTCGATGCGATGGTCAAGCGCCTGAAGGCCATGAGCAACGGCCTGCGCCACGCGGCGGCCTGCCCGGCCGAGAGCCACGCGCAATGCCCTTCGTTCCAGCGCCTGCTGAAGGCGGCGGCGGACGGTGCCCTGGCGCGCCAGCAGAAGCGGGCCACACCGGTCGCGGGGCTGCGGCGCAAGGGCTGATTTGCATCAGCCTCGCGAGCCGGTGGCACTGCGGAGCGGGACGGGCCGCAACGCGTCTTTTTGCAGCCAATACCGGGCTCTTGCCAAGAAAGGCAACGCAGCGGACTGCCGAGGCCGCGCTGGCACCTACCTCAGGGAGTTATGCAGGCCATCCCAAGGGGGATGAAGGCGGCGCTCAGGCATCATCCGCGCATGCCTGCTTCTCTTTCCTTGACGGATGCGCTGGGCCATGCCCTGGCCGACAGACGCATCGATATCCTGCGCCAGATCGGCGCAGGAGGATCCATCTCGCAGGCTGCCCGTGCCGTGGGCGTGAGCTACAAGGCCGCGTGGCAGGCGGTGGACACGCTCACCAATCTGGCGGGCACGCCGCTGGTCGCCCGGGCGGTGGGCGGGGCAGGTGGCGGCGGGGCGCAACTGACCGAGGCGGGGCGTCAGCTGCTGGCGGCGGCCGAGGCGATGGCGCAGGCCCGCAGTGCGGTGTTGTCGCGCTGGCAGGCTGCGCCCCACGCGGGGCCGGCGCTGGCACGGCTGGCCGTGCGCACCAGCATGCGCAACCAGTTGCCCGGCGTGGTTGAGCGGCTGATGGTGCAGGGGCAGATCGTGGAAGTGCACCTGCGGCTGGGGCTGGGTTTGGCGGAGGATGCGCCGGCCCCAGGCACTGGTGGCGCCAGGGCAGCGCCCGCAGCCCTGGTCTCGCGCATCACGCGAGAAAGTGCCGAGCTGCTGGGCCTGCAACCGGGGCTGGCTGTGCAGGCCCTGTGCAAGGCCACGGCCGTGCGGGTGGAGCGGAGTGGGCGCGGGGCATCACCGTCCGGGCTTGCGGCGGCGGGCGAGCTGCAGGGTGCGCACCGCCTGCCCGCCCGGGCCACGCGCGTAGTGCGCGGCGCCTCGGGCGATGAGGTGTCTGCCGAGCTGGCCGGCGGTTTGCAAATGGTGGGGTTCGCAGCGCCGGGCAGTGGCCTGCGCGCCGGCAGCCCGGTTGCGCTGGTAGTGGAAGACAACGCCGTGGTGTTGGCGCTGGCCGAGACCTGATGCCGCCCCGCGGCGATACTGTGCTATCAAAATAATAGCTTCTCGCGCTTGTCTATAAAGCGCTGGAGGCCGATTTGGCTTGAATGCCGTCCGTACCTGGCTGGCCGGACACTTCGCCACGGGCTCAGGGGGCCTTGGGATGCCCCAGCTTGCGGTACACCGTGGCGCGGCTGATACCCAGGACCCGGGCGGCTTCTGCCACGTTGCCGCGGGCGTCTTGTACCGCGCGGCGGATCAGGGCGGTTTCGGCCTCGCGCAGCGGGGCTGCTGCGGACGGTGCGCCCGCCAGTGAATGCGCCGCGCGGCGGGTGCCGTGGGCGTCTTGCGGCAGCAGCGCCCAGGCTTGCAGCCGCAGGCCCGACCACAGCGGCAAATCCAGCAAGGGTGGCGGATGCCGCCGGGCTGCATCGAACAACGCAGCCCACGGCATGGCCAGGAGATCGCTGACGTGGGTGGGTGCACCGTGGAGGGCGAGCGGCTGGGGCAGCAGCTGGCGGGCCGTGCTGTTGGCGCCCACCACGAAGCCGTCGCCATCCAGCGCCAGCAGCCCGTCGCCCTCGCCGCCCAGGGGGCAGCCGGGCCAATTCAGGTGCAGCAGCAGGGCATGGGGCAAATGCAGCAGCAGGGCGTCTTCCATGGCGCGGGCTGACCGGGCCACCAGGTGGCGCAGCTCGGGCCGCTCGGGCACATCCACGCCGGTGAGGTCCAGCATGCCCACGCACCGGCCGAGCGGGTCGAACAGCGGAGCACCCGCGCAGCTGTAGCTGCCGTTGTCGTCATAGAAGTGTTCGCCGCGGTGCAGCCACACGGGTTGCAGCTCGGTCAGCGCCGCGCCGATGGCCGTGGTGCCCACGGCGGCTTCCGAGAGGTCGATGCCCACCCTGCCGATGGCACTGCAGCGCGGATCGTGCCGGTCGCAGTCGCCCTGAACATCCACCACGATGCCCTGCGCGTCCGTCAGCAGCACGAAGTAGCGCATGCCCGCAATGGCGCGGGTGAGTTGCTCCAGCACAGGCCGGGCGGCGTGCAGCAGCCGGCGGTTTTGCTCCTGGCTGCGGCGCAGCGCCGGGGCGCTCACGGCGTCGAACACCACCCGCTGGCTGGGCCGGTGCCCTTGCGCCAGGCAGCGTTGCCATGATCGGGCGATCCAGGGCTCCACCTCGGCGTGCGCGGACACGGCGCCTTGCCCCAGCAGGGCCTGGCGGGCCTGCGCGATCTGCGCGTGTCGGTGGGCGGTGGCAAGGGGCGCGGAGGACGGCATGGCAAGCGGATCCTGGAGCAGCTGCGCATGATGCGCCGATGTGCGCCGCAACATGTTTCATTTTGAGAATATCCAGCGCATGCACGGGGAAAGCTAGGGTTGTCCCTAGGGATGGCGCGGGGAGCCGGGCAGAAGATTCGCGTGCTGAGGGGCTCTCCGCACGGTGCCTAGCCCGGCAAAAGCCTTGCGAGAAAACGGTCCCCGATCCAGCCATCACCTTCGCTTGAGGAGACAGCCAGATGCAAGTCCAGTTCACGGTCAACGGGCGCGCTGCCAGTGTTGACGTTCCTCCCAACACCCTGCTGGTCCACGCGCTGCGAGAGCACTTGCAGCTCACCGGCACCCACGTGGGCTGCGATACCAGCCAGTGCGGCGCCTGCACGGTGCATCTGAACGGGCGAGCGGTGAAGTCATGCTCCATGCTGGCGGCGCAGGCGCAGGGCGCCGACATCGTCACCATCGAAGGCCTGGCCGCGGCTGACGGCACCATGCACCCCATGCAGGCGGCGTTCAAGGAATGCCACGGCCTGCAGTGCGGCTTCTGCACCCCCGGCATGGTGATGAGCGCGGTGGACCTGTGCAAGAGCCACCCAGGCGCGAGCGAAGGCGAGATCCGCGAGCTGCTCGAAGGCAACATCTGCCGCTGCACGGGCTACCAGAACATCGTGCGTGCGGTGCAGGTCGGCCAGAAGGCCATGGCCTCGGCATAACCGGAAGAAGGAGAAGGACCATGGGTGCATCCGATTTTTCCAAGCTGCCGCACATCGGCGAATCGCTTAAGCGCAAGGAGGACTACCGCTTCCTCACCGGCGCGGGCCAGTACACCGACGACGTGGTGCTGGCCGCACAAAGCCACGCCGTGTTCGTGCGCTCGCCGCACGCCCATGCCAAGATCAACAGCATCAAGGTGGACGCCGCCAAGGCCGCGCCCGGCGTGCTGGGCGTGTTCACCGGCGCCGATGTGGCGGCTGACAACATCAACGGCCTGCCCTGTGGCTGGCTCATCACCAGCACCGATGGACAGCCCATGAAGGAGCCTCCGCACCCCATCCTGGCGCAGGGCAAGGTGCGCTATGTGGGCGACCATGTGGCCATCGTCGTGGCCCTCACGCAGCAACAGGCGCGCGACGCGGCCGAATTGGTGGAGGTGGACTACGACGTGCTGCCCGCTGTGGTCAGCGTGGCCGATGCCGCGGCCGGCAGTGTGGCCGGCGCGGCCCTGCACGACATCGCCCCCGACAACCACTGCTATAAGTGGGCCATCGGGGACAAGGGCGCGGTCGATGCCGCGTTTGCCAACGCCGCGCACGTCACCAAGCTCGACTTGGTCAACAACCGCCTCATCCCCAACGCCATGGAGCCGCGCGCGGCCATTGGCAGCTACAACCGCGCGAGCGACGAGTACACGCTGTACGTCAGCAACCAGAACCCGCACGTGGAGCGCCTGCTCATGACGGCCTTCGTGATGGGCCTGCCCGAGCACAAGGTGCGCGTGATCGCACCCGACGTGGGTGGCGGCTTTGGCTCCAAGATCTTCCTGTATGCCGAGGACGTGTGCCTGACCTGGGCTGCGAAGAAGCTCAACCGCAACATCAAGTGGGTGGCGGACCGCAGCGAGGCGTTCTTGAGTGACGCGCACGGCCGCGACCACGTGAGCCATGCCGAGATGGCGATGGACAAGGATGGCAAGTTCCTGGCCCTGCGCGTGCACACCGACGCGAACCTGGGCGCGTACCTCAGCACCTTTGCCACCGCCGTGCCCACCATTCTGTACGCCACGCTGCTCGCAGGCCAGTACACCACGCCGCAGATCTACGTCGAGGTCGATGCGTGGTTCACCAACACCGCGCCCGTCGATGCCTACCGCGGCGCAGGCCGGCCCGAGGCGACCTACCTGCTGGAGCGGCTGGTGTCGCGCTGCGGCTGGGAAATGGGCCTGGGCCAGGACGAGATCCGCAAGCGCAACTTCATCACCCAGTGGCCCTACCAGACACCGGTGGCGCTGCAGTACGACGTGGGCGACTACCACGCCTGCATGACGCAGGCGCAGCAGCTGGCCGACGTGGCAGGCTTTGAAGCGCGCAAGGCCGCCAGCGAGGCCAAGGGCCTCAAGCGCGGCATCGGCTACAGCAGCTACATCGAGGCCTGTGGCATCGCGCCGTCCAACATCGCAGGCGCCCTGGGCGCACGCGCCGGGCTGTTCGAATGCGGCGAAGTGCGCGTGCACCCCACGGGCAGCGTGACGGTGTTCACCGGCTCGCACAGCCATGGCCAGGGCCACGAGACCACGTTTGCGCAGGTGGTGGCCGCACGCCTGGGCATCCCGGTGGAGAACGTGGACATCGTGCACGGCGACACGGGCCGCGTTCCGTTTGGCATGGGCACCTACGGATCGCGCTCCATCAGCGTGGGCGGCGCGGCCATCATGAAGGCGCTGGACAAGATCGAGGCCAAGGCCAAGAAGATCGCGGCGCATTTGATGGAGGCGAGCGACGCCGACATCGACTTCAGCGGCGGCGAGTTCACCGTGCGCGGCACCGACAAGAAGATCCCGTTCGGCCAGGTGGCGCTCACGGCCTACGTGCCGCACAACTACCCGCTCGACAAGCTCGAACCCGGGCTCAACGAGACGGCGTTCTACGACCCCACCAACTTCACCTTCCCCGCAGGCACCTACATCTGCGAGGTCGAGGTGGACCCGGCCACCGGCGCCACGCGCGTGGACCGTTTCACCGCCGTGGACGACTTCGGCACCATCATCAACCCCATGATCGTGGAGGGCCAGGTGCACGGCGGGCTGGTGCAGGGCATCGGCCAGGCGCTGCTGGAGAACTGCGTGTACGACCGCGAGACCGGCCAGCTGCTCACCGGCAGCTTCATGGACTACGCCATGCCGCGCGCGGACGACTTCCCCGAGTTCAAGCTCGGCCATGTCTGCACGCCCTGCACGCACAACCCGCTGGGCACCAAGGGCTGCGGCGAGGCCGGGGCCATTGGCTCGCCGCCCGCGGTGATCAACGCCGTGCTCGACGCGCTGCGGCCGCTGGGCGTGAAGGAGTTCGACATGCCCGCGTCGCCGCACCGCGTGTGGGAAGCCATCCAGCAAGCCAAGGCCTGAGGAAGGAGACCGACCATGTACGCATTCACCTTTGAAGCGCCTTCGTCCACCGCTGCCGCCGCGCAGCTGATCGCCCAGGGCGGCAAGCTGCTCGCGGGCGGGCAGAGCCTGCTGCCCTCGATGCGGCTTCGCCTGGCCAACCCCGAGAAGATCGTGGACCTGAACGGCGTGGCCGAACTGGCGGGCATCCGCCGCGAGGGCAACGCGCTGGTCATCGGCGCCATGACACGCCACATGGATGTGGCCAGCAGCAGCGATGTGAAAACCTCCATCCCCGCGCTCGCCGACCTGGCCGCCCACATCGGCGACCGGCAAGTGCGCGCACGCGGCACGCTGGGCGGATCGGTGGCCAACAACGACCCGGCCGCCTGCTACCCCAGCGCCGTGCTGGGCTTGGGGGCGACGGTGGTCACCAACCGCCGCGAGATCGCGGCCGACGACTTTTTTGTGGGCATGTACACCACGGCGCTGGAGGAGGGCGAGATCATCACCGCCATCCGCTTCCCCATCCCGCAACGTGCGGCCTACCTGAAGTTCAAGCAGCCCGCCTCGCGCTTTTCGCTGGTGGGCGTGTTTGTGGCGCAGACGGACGGCGGTGTGCGCGTGGCCATCACCGGCGCGGCGGCCAGCGTGTTCCGCCATGCGGGGCTGGAGGCCGCGCTGAACCAGAGTTTCACGCCGCAGTCCGCCGCTGCCGTGAAGATCGATGCCAGCGATCTGAACAGCGACATCCACGCGAGCGCCGCCTACCGCGCCAACCTGATCAGCGTGCAGACGCAGCGGGCGGTAGAGAAAATGGTGACAACCCCCTGAGTCGCTTCGCGCCTTCCCCCTTCTCTCGAATGGCTATGCCATTCGGGAAGGGGGACACCGCCAGCGCCCGCAAGTGAAACGCCGCTGAGCAGCCGGGCGGCCCTTGCGCGGCGGTCGCTGACCTGGTGCGCCCCAGTATCGACGGGCTGATCGTTAGTGCCGAAAGCTAAATGAAATTGGCCTCTAGCGCTTATCCAGTAAGCGCAAACAGCTATCAAAAGAGAAGCAATGAGTTCCCCCGCCTCTGTCGATGCCTTGCTGCACGCCCTGCAAACCGTGGGTTACTTTGCCGACCGGCGGCTGGGCACGGCGGTGTATCTGGCGCTGCAGCTGCAGCGGCCTCTGCTGCTGGAGGGCGAGCCCGGCGTGGGCAAGACCGCGCTGGCGCGGGCGCTGAGCGAGGTGCTCTCGCGCAGCCTGATCCGCCTGCAGTGCTACGACGGCCTGGAGCAGCGCGAGGCGCTGTACGAGTGGAACTACGCCGCCCAGCTGCTGCACATGCGCCTGGCGGAAGGCCAAGGCCATGCCGACATGGCGCAGGTGGAGCGCGAGGTGTACCAGGACCGCTACCTCATCCGCCGCCCCCTGCTGCAGGCCCTGCAGGCCCCCGCACCCGGTGCCGTGCTGCTCATCGACGAGGTGGACCGCGCCGACGAGCCCTTCGAGGCCTTCCTGCTCGAATACCTGGGCGAGTACCAGGTGAGCATCCCCGAGATCGGCACCGTGCGTGCGCATGCCACCCCCGTCACCCTGCTCACCAGCAACCGCACGCGCGACCTGCACGACGCCGTCAAGCGGCGCTGCCTGTACCACTGGCTCGACTACCCAGACCGCGAGCGCGAGCTGGCCATCGTGCGTGCGCAGGTGCCGGGCGCGAGCGCTGCGCTGGCGCAGCAGGTGGCCGACTTCGTGGGCCGCCTGCGCAGCCAACCGTTCGCCAACGCCTTCCAGCGCGCGCCGGGCATCGCCGAAAGCGTGGAATGGGCCAAGGCGCTGGTCGCGCTCGACACCATCGTGGTGGACCCGGAAGTGGTGTCCGACACCGCGGGCATCTTGTTCAAGCAGCGCGAGGACGTGGCGGCGCTCACGCGCGACATGGCGGTGCAGTTGCTGCAGCCTGCGGACGCGTAGAAGGACCTGAGGCCGCAGCCATGGCAACAGGCGCAACGATTTCCCAACTCGGCGACGCCCGCGCCGGCAAGCTGGCCGACAACCTCACCGGCTTTGGCCGCGCCCTGCGCCGCACCGGCGTGCGCGTGGACGCCGCGCGCATGGCCCTGGCCCAGCAGGCGGTGATGCTGGCGGGCCTCGCGCGCGAAGACTTCAGCGCCGCGCTGGAATCGGTGCTGGTCAGCCGCGAGCAGGACCGCGCGGTCTTCCGCGAACTGTTTAACGCCTACTTCAAGAACCCCGACATCGCACAGAAGCTGCTGGCCCAAATGCTGCCCAGCGCCGAGGCCAAGGCCGAACCCGCCAAGCGCCGCCCACGCGTGAGCGAGGCCCTCGCACCCTTGCGGGCTGCCACACGCAATGCGCCCCCTGCACGCGAAGATGAAAAGATCGACTTCGACGCCGCCATGACAGCGAGCGATCGCCAGCGTCTGCACCATGCGGACTTCAACCAGCTCTCGGCCAGCGAGTACCAGCTGGTGGAGCGCCTGGCCCGCGACATTGCGCTGCCACTGCCGCACTACGCGGCACGCCGCACCCGGCCCGGTGTGCGCGGCAGCCGGCCGCACTGGCCCGGGGCCATGCAGCAGGCTGCGCGCACGGGCGGCGAGCTGCTGGCCCTGCCGCGCCTGCAGCGGCGCCAGCAGCCGCTGCCCTTGCTGGTGCTGGTGGATGTGTCGGGCTCGATGGAGCGGTATGCACGCCTGCTGCTGGCCTTTTTGCATGCCTCCACGGCGCCGCGCCACGCCGGGCCAGGGCTGCGGCGCGATGTGTTCGCGTTCGGCACCGGCCTCACGGACCTCACGCCCGCCGTCCGCCTGGCCGATACCGACGCCATGCTGCAGGCCGCCGGCCACGCCATTGCCGACTTTGCGGGCGGCACGCGCATGGGCGAGAGCCTGGCCGCGCTGCGCCAGCAGCACGCCCGCCGGCTGGTGGGGCGGCGCACGCTGGTGCTGATGATCAGCGACGGGCTGGACACGGGCGAGCCCGCGCTGCTGGAGCGCGAGCTGGCCTGGCTGCGCCGCCACACGCGGCGGCTGCTGTGGCTCAACCCCTTGCTGCGCTTTGATGGCTATGCGCCCACGGCGCGTGGCGCCGCCGCGCTGCACCGCCAGGCCCACGGCATGCTGGCCGTGCACAACCTCAGCCGCCTGCAAGACCTTGCGAGCAGCCTGGCGGCGCTGCTTCGGCAGTCTTGAGGCGGTCCGATTCGAGCGCACGAACGAACGAACAAACAAAAAAGGAGGAACCCCACCATGGAAATGCAAGCCAGCCGCACCCTTGCCGTCACCCAGCAGCACGCCTGGGATGCCCTCAACGACCCCGAGGTGCTCAAGCTGTGCATCCCCGGCTGCGACAAGGTCGAGCCCACGGGCGAGCACCAGTACAGCGTGGCCATGGCGCTCAAGATCGGGCCGGTCTCGGCCAAGTTCGCGGGCAAGATCACGCTGTCGGACATCGCACCGCCCGAGAGCTACACCATCGCCTTCGATGGCTCGGGCGGCGTGGCCGGCTTTGGCAAGGGCAGCGCACAGGTCAAGCTCGTGCCCTTGCCGCCAGCCGATGCCGCCGGGCAGGAAAGCTGCGAGCTGCACTACACGGTGCACGCCACTGTGGGAGGCAAGATCGCCCAGCTGGGCCAGCGCCTGATCGACGGCGCCGCCAAGAGCATGGCCGAGGATTTCTTCAAGCGCTTTGATGAAGAGATGCAGCGCCGCTATCCGCGCCCCGAGGCGGCGGCTGCGGTGCAGGGGATGGCGGAGCCGGCAGAAGGGGGCCTGCAATCCGCCACCGCGGCGGCGTCAGGGGGACCCAGCGCCCTGGCCGCGTCGGCCGAGGGACAGATTCCCGACAGCGGCATTCCGGTATGGGTGTGGGTGCTCGGCGCAGCGGTGCTGGTCCTGATAGCTTTGTGGATGGGCTGAAACGGCGGCCAGTGGGCCGGCACCGCACATCTGGCAGAGATCAAGCGGCGTTATCAATCAGTTGGAGCGGGCGGACGAACGATGGAAAACCTGGATGTGATGGTGTTGCGCACGCTGCAGGGCTGGCGTGCGGCGGGTCGGCGGGCGTTGCTGGCCACTGTGGTGCGCACGTGGGGTTCGTCGCCGCGGCCGGTGGGGTCGATCATGGCCTTGTGCGAGGACGGGGCGGTGGTGGGCTCGGTGTCGGGCGGGTGCATCGAGGACGACCTGATCGACCGGCACACGCGGGCCTATGCCCAGGCGGCCGACGCTGCAGGGGGCGCTGGCGACAGTGCGGAACGGCGCATCCCCAGCGGGCCGCCCGGCTTTGTGAAATACGGCGTGACGGCGGACGAGGCGCACCGCTTTGGCCTGCCCTGCGGCGGCACGCTGGAGCTGCTGCTGGAGTACGACCCCGACCCCGCCAGCCTGGCCGCGCTGATCGCCGATCTGGAGGCTGGCCGCCTGGTGCAGCGCACCGTGCGCCTGGCCGACGGTGTGGTGACGCTGCAGCCTGCCGCCGCGCCACAAGATCTGGTGCTGGACGCCCGGCAGCTGACCAACACCTTCGGCCCCGAGTACCGCATGCTGCTCATCGGCGCGGGCCAACTGGCCGAATACCTGGCCACCATGGCGCTGTTCAATGGCTTTGCCGTGACGGTGTGCGATCCGCGGGAAGAGTATCGCGGCAGCTGGAACGTCCCTGGCGCCACGGTGGTGAGCGACATGCCCGACGACGTGGTGGCAGCCTTCAAGCCCGACCGGCGCACCTGCGTCGTGGCCCTCACGCACGATCCCAAGCTGGACGACCTGGCCCTGCTGGAGGCCCTCTCCACCGAGGCGTTCTACGTCGGCGGCATCGGCTCGCGCCGCAACAACGAGGCGCGCCGCGCCCGCATGATCGAGCACTTCGACCAGACCGAAGCGAGCCTCGCGCGCCTGCGCGGGCCGATTGGCATCTACATCGGCAGCAAGACGCCGCCCGAGATCGCGGTGAGCGTGATGGCCGAGATCCTGGCCGTGAAGAACGGCGTGACCCTGCCGCGCGACATGGAAGTGGCCCAGGCCAAGAACGAGCGCGAATTGGCACACAACGACCCAGGGGCGTTGGTGTGCGGGGTGCGCTCGGCTTAGGGCCTGCTCACACTATTTTTGCCAGTGCGAAGGCTTGCCGCGCCACGCCAATCTAGACGCGTGACAACGCCAAGGCCGGGGCCTTGGCTAGGAACGCAACGACGAGTGGCGTGGCGCGGCAAGCCTTCCCTTCGGGTTGCGATGCCCAAGGGCCATCCGCGGCGTTGCCAAGCCTCGCTGGGGCCGCACCCCAGCTTCGTTTGGCGCCTAGCGCCTGGCCCTTGTGCGTCGCAACGCATCTGGCAAAAATAGTGTGAACAGGCCCTAGGGGCTACAGCGGCTGGGATCGCCGCTGCAGCTGTTGCCGCACGTGGCGCAGCAGGCCTTCGCAGGCATCTTCCACCAGATCCAGCACCGCTTCAAAGCCAGCGGCCCCGCCGTAGTACGGGTCGGGCACCACGGGGCTGTTGAATTGCTGGCAGAACTCGGTCATGCGGCGCAGCTTGTGGGCATGCGCTGGCGGGCAAAGCGCATGCGCCAGGGCCAGGTTGTCCCAGTCCATCGCCAGCACCAGATCGTGGCGTTCAAAGTCGCCGGCGAGCATCTGCCGCGCGCGCAGGTCCGACAGGTCGTAGCCCCGTTGTGCGGCGTGGCGCTGGGTGCGGTTGTCCGGCGCCTTGCCGGGGTGGTAGTTGTGGGTGCCCGCCGAGTCCACATGCACCTGGCTGGCCAGACCACTGTGAACCACCTTGTGCCGGAACACGCCGTGGGCCGTGGGGCTGCGGCAGATGTTGCCCATGCACACAAAGAGTACCGAGTAAGTGGTGATGTGCTCCTGCATGTCTTTGGTGCAGGCCGAGTTCAGGCCGACATCACGACCGGGCCACCCTTGGCAATGCCGCGCTGGTAGGCCGGGCGCGCCTGCATGCGCTGCACGTAGGCTTGTAGATGAGGGCAGCTGGCGGCCTTGGTGGTGCGCGAGAGCGCCGCTTCCACCGCAAAGCTCATCTGAAAATCCGCCATGGTCAGGTGCTTGCCCGCAAACCAGGTGTGCTGGCCCAGGTGCTGCTCCATGAAGTCGAGCGCGGTGTTCACGTTCGGGTCGATGACCTTGTCCTGCACCTTGCCGCACAGGGCCTTGGCAATCGGCTTCACGAAGAAGGGCATGGGCTGGGTGGGGATGGTCATGAACACCAGCTTCATCACCAGCCAGTTCATGAGCGATCCCTCGGCGTAGTGCATCCAGAAGCGGCATTGCCGGTGCTCGGGTGTGCCACGCACGGGCTGCAGGTAGGCCAGATCGCCCCCGGCCTGCGCGCCATAGGTTTCCACCAGGTATTCGATGATGGCGCCAGACTCGGCAATCACCTCGCCGTTGTCGGTGATGACGGGGGACTTGCCCAGCGGGTGGATTTTCTTGAGCTCGGGCGGCGCGAGCTTGGTGGCCTTGTCGCGCTGGTAGATCTTGAGTTCGTATGGAACGCCGAGCTCCTCCAGCAGCCAGAGGACGCGTTGCGAGCGGGAAGTTTCAAGGTGGTGGACGGTGATCATGGCGGCTATTGGAACAGCAGCCGCCTTCCCGGCGCAACGGGTGGGTTCCTGCCGCGCCAAGCAAAAAGCCCTCGAACGAGGGCTTTCTTGCGGTGGTGTCTGTCAGCCGACACTAGCCAGCCGGAAACAGAGGCGATCAGCCGCCCTTCTTGGAGCGCTTGCCAGGATTCTTCTTGCTGCGCGTGGCCACGCCGCGCTCCAGGCTCACGCGCTGGCCGCGGCCAGGGGTGCGCAGGGTGTAGCCGGGCAGGGGCTGGGGTTGGGGGGTGCGCTTGCGGTCTGCTTCGGTAACGATCTTGTTGCCCATGATAGGTCTCTGAGGGAGTGGAAAAAGGGGGATATTAGGCCACAGCTGCTGGCCCGGGCACCTGCGGGGGGCTTGAGCGCCTGGGGTTACTTCGCCGCGAAACCCGCCGCCGGGCCCGCGCCCGGGTCGGTGGACAGGGCATCGGTGCCATGCTGCGGCAGCACGAATCCGCGGGTCGCGTCTTCCACGGCGTGCGTGCGGATGACGGGCGGCTGCGCCTTCACGTTGCCGAAGATGGTGGCAAACGCGACATCGGCGGCATCGCGCCCGGTGCCAAAACGCAGCAGGCCCATCGGAATGGCGGTGCCGGACGGATCGAAGATGTACCAGCGGTCGCCCAGGTACACCTCGACATAGGCGTGGAAGTCCGGCGGCCCGAGGGCGGGGTCGGCGCCATAGTCCGTGCCCGAAGTGAACCGTGCCGGAATGTTGACGGCGCGGCATAGGGCAATCATGAGGTGGGCGAAATCCCTGCACACGCCCACTTGCTCGATCAGCGTGTCCACGGCGGCGGTGGTGAAGTTGGACGTGTTGGACGTGAACGCCACGTGCCCGCGCACCCACTCGCAAATCGCTTGCACCCGGCTGTAGCCCTGCGGCAGCGCGCCGAATTCGTTGTGCGCCAGGCGCAGCAGCCGGTCGGACTGGCAGTAGCGACTGGGATAGATGAAGCCCAGCACATCCTGCGGGAGGTAGCGCACCGGCACTTCGGGCAGTTGCGCGGGGTCGGCGCGGTGGTGGGTGATGTCCACGGTGGCCGAGTACGTGAGCTCCAGGCGCCCGGGCTCTCCGTGCAACCGCAGGTAGCGGTTGCGGCTGGCCGGGTCGGTGTGGACCTGGGTCGCGATGTCCTGGTTGAGCACCAGCCGCTCGTGGCTGACCGCCTGGTTCGGCGTGTGGGCGGCGTGGATGTTGAACACGAAATCGGCGCCGTACGGGTCGACGATGTCGTAGCTCAGCTCGATCTGAAGTTCCATGCGCACCCGTGGAGACGCGGGGTGCGCCGCAGGCGCTGGCGAGAGGATGCTGGCGCCTTGCCAGTCGGCTGGGAAATGCGCTGCCGCAGGGGCCTGCGCAACGCTTTGAAGGTGTGCCATGGTTGTCTCAGCGTGCGACGGCCCGGACGCAGGCGGGTGCGTGGACGTTGGGAGCCGCCATCGGCCGGGCGGGCGTGAACAGAGAAATGCGGGGATATCGCGGCATGATCCAGTCTTTCGTAAGCCCCGCCCGCCGGGCATCGCGCAGGGGCGCGTCCAGGCATTGAAGATGGGGCCGTTCAACCATACGTGCTGCGCTGCCTGCGCGGTGTAGGCGTACTGCTCGCGCGTGCGCAGGTTGCAGTGCGGCGGGCCGCAGCCACCTCTCGCGCGGCTGGCGCCGGCCTAGTCCAGGTTGAAGAAGCCGCGCAGCGCCTGGCAGAAATCCGCCCCGCCGCTTAGCGTGAATGAGATAGTGGTGCGCGGCGGCGCCGGCGTGCCCGGGGAGGAGCGCAATTGCCCGTCCGCGCTCTCGAACACCAATTCCAGCGGCGTGCTCACTTCCTGGGAACCCTGCAGGTCGTACTGCCACACACCGCCTTCCTCCGACGGGCCGCAAGCGTCGGGCCAATGCGCGTGTGCCCACGCCAGCACCGCCGCAATCTCGGCATGCAATGCAGGCAGCTTTGCGGGCAGGACACTGGCCATGGCATCGAAGGTGCCGGTGCCGTCCTCGTCTTCGCTGTAGTCGAAATCCAGGTAGTGCAGGTTCATGGGGATAGGGGCTCTTGGAGACCCGCCAGTGTCGTTGATGCCGAGGTTCGTGCGCATGTGTGGGTGCGCGTGTGTGCGCATGGCATGCGCGCCAGGCTCCCTAGAATGCTCCTCTTTTTCCCGCAAGGAGACGAGGTGGCTGAGAGCGTGGTGTTGCAAGTGGACGGCCTGCGGTTTGCCTACCCCGAATGCAAGGTCTTGGACGGGCTGTCTCTGGCCTGGCCCGCGGGCGTTGCCTTGGTGCAAGGGGACGAGAGCAGTGGCAAGACCTCGCTGCTGCGCCTGCTGGCGGGCGAGCTGGCAGCGCAGGCAGGTGAGATCAGCCTGCAGGGGGTGCGGCTGCGAGCCCAGCCCGAGGCCTACCGCGCGCTGGTTTTCTGGCAGGACCCGCGCAGCACGTCGCTCGATGAGCTCACAGCCCGGCAGTGGCTGGCCAGCCTGCCTGCATGCCATGCGCGCTGGGACGCTGCGGCACTCGCCGCCCACGTGCAAGGCTTCTCGCTGGAACCCCACCTGGACAAGCCGTTCTATGCCCTCTCCACCGGCAGCCGGCGCAAGGTGCTCATGGCCGGTGGGCTCGCGAGCGGAGCGGCTCTCACGCTTTTCGACGAACCGGTGGCGGGACTCGACAGGCCTTCGATCAACTACCTGACGCAGGCGCTGGCAGAGGCCGCGCACCACACCGCCCGCCTCGTGGTGGTGGCGCACTACGAGGTGCTGCCGGGCATCGCTTGGCGTGGGCAGGTCACCTTGGGCCGCGCCGATGAGGCGCCGGCCGCTTGATCTCGGGAAGGGCACGAAGGAAAGACCAGGCTGGTCCCCTGATCGGCGCAGTGGGCCGACCACGGGGCGCACTTTGCTGGCATGCGCTGCGCACCCGGGCCTGGGCCCGGTGCAGTTGGCGGCGAGCCAGCCTGCCGCGCTTGTTTTAGACTGGCCCGCTATTCGGTGTTATTTCGCTCCCGAAAGGACTTTCCATGGATGCGCTTCTTTTTGCCCCGGTGGCGGTGGCTATTGCACTCACGCCCGGGCCCAATAATTTCTGTGGCCTGAACAACGGCATCCGCGCAGGGGTGGGTACCGCGCTGGTGGCCACGCTGGGGCGGGTGGCGGCGTTTGCCATCTTCCTGACCATTTCGGCCGTGGGCCTGGGGGCGATGTTGTTGGCATCCGAGACAGCGTTCACCATCGTCAAATGGGTGGGCGCCTGCTATCTCTTCTGGCTGGGCTGGCGCGCGTGGCGCAGCCGCGAGTTCAGCGGCCTGGAGGTGATGGAGGGCGGTGACGTGAAGGCATCCGGCGCGCGCGTGCCCGTGAAAGCGCTCATCACCCAGGAGTTCCTGCTGGGCATCACCAACGCCAAGGCCATCATCCTGTTTGCGGCGGTCTTTCCGCAGTTCATTGACCCGGCCCAGCCGGCGGTGCGCCAGTTTGTGGTGCTGGGCGCCGTGTACCTGGCCGCTGAATTTGTGTCCACGGCGGTCTATGCCGCGGGCGGTCGCCAGATTCGCCGCTTCATCCGCACCTCGCGCGGCGTGGTGCGCCTGAACAAGGCAACGGGCGGGTTTTTCATGGGAGCGGGCGGCTTGTTGTTGACCGCCAACCGGTAACCTGACGGTTTTCCGCCGCGCTACATCGCCTTGAACAGGTGCGCGTAGAGGCGGCTCACCGGCAGCTTTTCAGCCCGGCCCGCCAGTTCCAGATGCAGCTTGCCGGTCTCGTCGCGCGTCACGGTGGTGATGCTGCTTGCGCGTACCAGGGTGCTGCGGTGGATCTGCCAGAACACCTGCGGGTCGAGCTGCGCGGTCAGTTCCTTGAGCGGGGTGCGGATCAAAAACTCGCGGGACGCGGTCAGCACCCGCACGTATTTGTCGGCCGCTTCAAAGTACAGCACGTCGGCCACGGGCACCATGTGGATCTGGCTGCCGCTGCTGGCCTGGATGAGCGTGAGAGGGGGCGTGCCACCTGGTGTTGCCACAGCCGGGGGAGACGCGACACCCGGCGCGGCCAGCAGGTGCCGCAGCTGCGCCATGGTTGCTTCTAGATTGATAGCTGGTTGCGCTTGATTTATCAGCGCTTGCTGCAGCTTTTGCACTGTTTTTTGCAGCCTGGCCGCCTGCACGGGCTTGAGCAGGTAATCCACGGCCTGCGCTTCAAACGCCTGGACGGCGTACTGGTCATAGGCCGTCACGAACACCAGCGCGGGAAACGGCCGGTCGTCCGGCCAGGCGTCGGCCAGTTCCACGGCGGCGTCCAGGCCGCTTTGGCCGGGCATGCGGATGTCGAAGAACAGCACGTCGGGCTGCAGGGCCAGCGCCTGTTTCACGGCCGACAGGCCATCCCCCACGGTGGCGGCAACTTGCAGCTCGGGCCAGGCACGGGCCAGCTCCTGCCGCAGTGCGGCGGCCAGCAGGTGTTCATCCTCGGCAATCAGGGCGCGGGGGGCGGGCGGGTTCATGGGTGAGTCGAAGATTTCAAAGGAAAAACGACGCTAGCGCTTGTTCCACCGGCGCTTGCAGCTATCAAATCGAGAGTGCCCGCGGCTCCGTGCAGGGTGGCCAGGCGCTCGCGCACCTGGGTCAATCCGAAGCTCTGGCCGGGGCCAGGCGTGGGCAGCTCGTCCGGCAGGCCCACGCCGGTGTCGTTGACCTCGATGACCAGATGGGGGCCGTCGGGCGCCGCGCGTGTGCTGGCGCGCACGGTGATGTGACCACCCTCCACCTGGGGTTCCAGGCCGTGGCGGATGGCGTTTTCCACCAGCGGCTGCAGCAGCAGCGGGGGCACGGGCACTTCCCGCAGCGCATCGGGCAGATCCAGCGTGTAGGTCAGGCGCGGGCCCATGCGCACCGCCATCAGTTCCAGGTAGTCGCGCAGGCGCTCAAACTCGTGGGCCAGCGGGTGCTGCGTGCTGCGCGACGCGGTGAGCGTGGCGCGCAGGTAGGCAATCATGCGGTCCAGCATCTCCTGCGCGCGGGCGGGGTCGGTGCCGATCAGCACGCGCAGGTTGGCCAGCGTGTTGAACAGCATGTGGGGTTCGAGCTGGGTTTCCAGCAGCTTCAGGCGCGCCTCGCTGGCGTGCATGCGGGCCTCGGCCATCTTGTCTTCCAGGTAGGCTGACTTGTGGATGGCGTAGAAGTAGTAGCTGCCCACCAGCCCGGCAATGGCCGTGATGAGGATGGAAGTGCGCTGGTCTGCGCCGGACAGCGAAGCGCCCGCCGGATAGAAGTGGAAGTAGTACACGCACAGCGCATCAGCCAGCCGCGTGCCCGCCAGGTAGCCGATGACGATGCCCGCCACCACCAGCGCAATGCCCTGCCAGCCCTGAGGCCAGCCTGTCTCGGCGGCGGATGGCATCAGCTCGCGGCCCAGGTCGATGATGGCCCAGGTGAAGGTGCCGATCAGCACCGAGTACACCACGGGCGGCCCGTACGGCTTGTCGGGCATGAAGGCGTACTGGAGGGTGGCCACCACCAGCGTGAAGGCCAGCACCTGAAGGTAGTGCCGCAGCTTGCTGATGGCGTTGAATTCGCGCCGCAGCGTCATGGCCGGTCTTTGTCCTGCGGAGCCTGCCTTTGCGCCTGCGCGCGCTGCAGGGCGTCGCGTTCGCGCTGCACCATGCGTTCGCGCAGGCCGCTGCCGGTGCCCAGCAGGAACACCGACACCCCATGCAGCACCAGCCCCAGTCCCCAGCCCAGCAGCGGGTACACCGACCAGGGGCGCGTGCCGAACGCGTAGCGCGACATGGCAAAGAGCAGCGTGTTGACCAGCACGAACGCAATGGCGTGCACATACCAGCCCAGCTTGGCACTGGCGCGCCGGCGGGCCAGCGTTTCGATCTCTTCGGGGCTCAGGGGTATGGGCATGGTTGGGGTGGAGGATTGGAAGGCTCGGTGGCGCTGCAAGGATTCTAGGTGCCGGCTGCGGGGCAGGCGTGCCCGGCAACACTGGCCACGGCCTGCGCGTCCAGCGTGAGTCCGATGTGATTGGCCCCAGGCACCAGGGTCACGGGTACCGGCTTGCCTGCATTGGCAAACAGTTCGCCATAGCGGTCGGCGTGGAAGATTTCGTCGTTCTCTCCTGCCACGATGCACACGCTGCCCTGGGCATGGCGGATGTCGTTTTCATAGTCGTCATGCGGACGGAAGTTCATGGCCAGGCTGTAGGAATAACTGGGGGTGAGTCCGGCGCGCGATGCGTCGTCCAGCGCAAAGCGCAGGACAGGCAAATGGTTCCACCGCGTGACGCCTGCGCGGTTGAGCAGGGTCAGCGCCACCAGCCGGGGCACGCCAATCGATGCCCATCCGCCCGTGTCGGGGCGCGCCGTGGGGGCGTCCTGGTGCAGAAACGGGGAGAGAAGCACATAGTGGTCGAACAGCGCCTGGCGCGCGCTGCCCGCAAAGCGCAGCGCAAAGCCGCCGCCAGCCGAAAAGCCCATCAGCGTCTGCGGGCCTGGGTGGGGCGCGGCGTTCAGGAAATCCTCCACGTCGTCTTCCAGCTGGCCGATGTAGGCGATCTGCCCCCGTTCGCCGGATTCGCCGTGCCCGCGCATGTCGAGCGCCGCCACCGCGTACCCCTGGGCTGCCAGGGCGCGCGCCAGCACGTGGGTGGAACGTGCCCGAGACGATGAGCCGTGCACCAGCACCACGCGCCGCACGGGCTCGCCCTTCGTCACTGCGGTGGGCAGGTAGCTGTACCAAGCCAGCGATGCGCCGTCGCGCGCGCTGTAGCGCTGCAGGGTGGGAATCCCGCTCCAGTCCACGCCGTCAAACGGGGCGTTGACGCTGGACAGAGGCTGGATGTCCCGCGGTCCGCCCCAGGCGATGGCAGCGGCGAGGGCGGCGGTGCAGGCGAGCAGGGTTAGCAGGGCGGTCAGGAGCATGGGCTTGATGCGGCTAGAGTGCCGGGGGGAATGGCGCACCATGGCGCCGAGCAAACCGAGCGAGATGGCGGAGATCAAGAGCATGGCAGCGAGGGCTCGGTGGGTCAAAGGACTCAGCGCGTGGCTGCCACAGGCAGCAGGTGCTGTGCAAAGAACGCCACGATCCGGGCGTCCACCTCGGGCAGCACCTTGCGGTCAAAGCCGGGCGGGTCGCCCAGCAGCGCGGTCTGCACGTCGCTCAGCAGGTGCAGGGGCGGCATGGGCGACAGCATGGCGCCGTGGCTGGCGTCCGGCAGGTGGGCTACATGGGTGCAGCGGTCCTGGCAGGCAGCGAGCACGGCGTCACTGTGAAAGCGCGGCACCTGGTTGACATCCATCCCGGCGGTCACCAGCCCCAGCGCGATGCGTGGGTGGGCGAGGGTGGCCATGTCAAAGTCGGCCGCAAAGGGCACGCTGGCCACGGCGGCTTGTATGCGAGGGTCTTGGTGGGTGTAAGCGGTGTCATCGCCAAAGCGGTGACGTATTACAGCCAGTGCGAACCACTTCTTCAGGCCATCCAGAATGTTGCCGTGCAGCCGGGTGATGAAGCCGACGCAGGAGGAAAAATCGTCGGCAATGTGGGCCTCGCAGTGATCGCGAAAGCGCGCTGGCGACCACGCGCCGCCCGCGAGCGTCAGCGCCGTGTGGCCGCCGGCGGAGCCGCCGAAGACCCCCACCTTGTCCAGGACCAGCAGCGGGGCCAGGCGGGTGTCTTGGGCCACCGTGTCGATGGCGTGGGAAACCTCTCTTGGGCGGCGCTTCCAGCTCTCGGGGCCCGGAGTGGAAGGGTCTTTGGAATTGTCCCCGGCATGTTCGGGCAGCGCCACGACAAAGCCCGCCGCCACCAGGGCGCGCGCCAGATCGGTGTGCACCCACGGGTTGCCGCCCGAGCCGTGCGTGATGACGATCAGGCGGCCGTTGCCTGGCGTGGCGGTGCCCTGCCAGGCCAACTGCAGCTGAAAAGGGCCGCGCTGCACGAGCTCGTCGGCGCTGCTGCTGGGGTAAAACACGGTGACGGGGCCGTCCCCGGGCAAGCCGGGCAGTTCCATCAAGCCCGTGCCCGCGTGAGATGTCACGGCCGCGCCGAGGATCAGCAGGGCGAGCGTCAGGCGTTGAAGCATGTTCATTCGGTTCTTTCGACGGTGGCAGGCTTCAGGAGCGCGCGCCGGGCTGGGCCATGCGCTGGCGTTCGGCTTGCACCATGCGGTCGTAGATGCCTGCGCCACCGGTGGTCAAGAACACCACGGCGCCATGCACCGCCAGGCCCAGCCCCCAGCCCAGCAGGGGAAACACGGCCCAGCCCCGGCCGCTGGCGAGGGACAACGCGACCAGCAGCGTGTTGACCAGTACATAGACGACTGCGTGGATGAGCCAGCCGAGCTTGGCGCCCGCGCGGCGGCGGGCCAGGCGTTCCGTGGCGTCGGCGGTGGGTTCGGAGAGCGGGTACGAGTGCATGGCGAGGTCCTGGTAAAAAAGGGAATAGGGGAATAGCGTGGTGGCGGTACCGGCTCAGACCGAAGGGCTGGCCCAGGCGGTGGGCGCCTGCTGCGCCGCACTGCTGCGGGCCAGACGCCACAAACGCAGTGCGCGGGCGCCGAACAGGCCGCTGAACATGCCGTACAGGCCCGCTATCTGCAGGGCAAAGCCGGCATCGCGCGCCAGGCTGGGCTGCATGGCCAGTTCGATCCCTACGAAGTATTTGGTGAGGAAGATGCCCACGATGAGTGCCAACGGCATGGCGCTGCCTGGCACGTGGAAGCTGCGCGACGAGGGCGCGTAGAGCGTGCCGTGCGGCGCCGTGGGCTGGAACCACAGCGCCAGTGCCGCGGTGGCCGTGGCGGCTGCCGCCCAGGCGCTCAGGGCTTGCGTTGCGACGGCGGCCGAGCCGCCGAAGGCCGAAAGAACGCCCATCACGGAAAAGGCAGCCATGGCCAGCGGCACGAGCTGGGCCCGGCGCAGGCCGACGGTGCGGTCGCGCAACTGGCTGGCACCGAGCCACACCAGGCCTGCGAGCAGGGCCCACACCCAGTAGGGGGTGCGGCCGATGACCTGGAACAGCGCCTGGGGTTGTTGAACAATCAAATTGAGCAGCATGGGGGGCTCCTGGTGGGATGAGAGGGGAATCGGAGGAAAGGAAGGGGTCAGATCACGCCCAGGGCGGACCAGAGCGAATGACCCAGAAAGCGATCGGGCAGCAGGGTGAAGCCACCGGCCACCACGCAGGCGCCGATGTAGACCTTTTGCATGGTCTGGCGGTGGCCTTCGATGTTGCGCCGGGCGAGGAAGACGAAGGACAGCACCAGCAGGCCCAGCGTCACCGGAATGAACAGGTGGATGAGCCCGAAGCCAGCCCAGCGCGGGCCGGGCCCTCCAGTGATGAAGATCGCCGACACGGCCGTGGCCACCATCAGGGTTATCCAGGCATAGCCGGCAGCGCGGTGCAGGCGCGGGCGCTGGGTGGCGCCCTTGCGGGCCCACAGGGCGATGGGGCCGATGGCGGTGGCCGCCACCGCGGCGGCGAGGTGGATGGCGATGACGGGGGTGAGTTGCATGGTGTGGCTCCTGCGCGTTTTTCTTCAATGGAGCGGACTGTGCCGGCGCTGCCCCGGTGCTGCCAGCGGCTTGCGACGAAATGCGCCAAGGCGGCCGTGAAATGCAGGAGCGCGGCGCGACCTGCGGGCGCTTTTTGGCGGTGAGCCGGCGGTGCGCAAGCACCCGGGCCCGCGGTTTGACCCCAAGGTTTACTTTTCTTCGCACAGCGTTCAAGGCCGGGTGTGAAATGAGCCTCTACGATCCGGTACGGTTGGATGCCAGTCCAGTCTGCATCCCGAGAACACGCATCAGCACCGCCATGAACCCCCAAGAAGTCAACGCGCCCCCCCCATCGGCCATTCCCCCCGCACCCCCTGGCAGGCCACCCCGGCGTTCCCGCTGGTTGGGAAGCCTGCTGGCCCTGGTGCTGGTGGCGCTGTTAGGGGGGGCTGCGTGGTATCTGATCCAGCGGGCCAACGATGAATCCAGGGGTGGGGGAGGCTTTCCGGGCGGGGGGCGGCCCTTGGTCACTGTCGGAGACGCCGTGGTGCGCCAGGCCGAGCTGCCGGTGATCATCGACGCGCTGGGCACTGTGATCCCCGCCACCACCGTCACGCTGCGGCCCCAGGTGTCGGGGATGCTGACCCAGGTGCTGTTCACCGAGGGGCAGATGGTCAAGAAAGGGCAACTGCTGGCGCAGATCGACCCTCGGCCTTTCGAGCAGGCCCTGATGCAGGCTCAGGGCACCCGCCAGCGCGACGAGGCACAGCTGGAGAACGCGCGCCTCACGCTTGCGCGCTACCGCGTGCTGCTATCGCAAGACTCCATCGCCCGCCAGGACGTGGACACGCAGGCCGCGCTGGTCAAGCAGCTCGAAGGCACGGTGATGACCGACAAGGCCCAGGAGGGCACCGCCCGCCTGAACCTGGACTACACCCGCATTACCGCGCCCGCGTCGGGACGCATCGGCCTGCGCACGGTGGATGCGGGCAACTATGTGACTTCGGGGGACGCGGCGGGCCTGGCCACCATCACGCAGGTGGCGCCCATCGACGTGCAGTTCTCCGTGCCGCAGGACCGTGTGGCCGACATCCAGGCAGCGCAGGGCGCAGCGGACGCCTTGGCCGTGACGGCGCTGGACCGCACCCGCAAGGCCGAACTCGACAAGGGGCGTTTCTCGACGCTGGACAACCAGGTCGATACCAGCACCGGCACCGTCAAGGCCAAGGCGCGGTTCGAGAACGCGGCGGGCGCGCTGTTCCCCAACCAGTTCGTGAACGTGCAGCTGCTGCTGCGCAATGTGCCAGCGCTGGTGGTGCCCGTGACCGCCGTGCGCACCGGCGCCAATGGCGACTATGTCTATGTCATCAATGACGACCGCACTGTGTCGCTGCGCAAGGTCAAGCGCGGCCAGGCCACGGTGGGGCTGGTGGCGATCACCGAGGGCCTGAAGGAAGGCGAGCGTGTGGTGACCGAGGGCGGGGACCGTCTGCAGGATGGCATGGCCGTGCAGTTGCCGGGGGCACAGGCCGCCCGCGCACCCCGCGCGGGTGCCAGCGGGCCGCGCAGCGGCGCCTCCGGAGAAGGACGCCAGCGCCGGCAGCGACCCGCACAGAACCCCTGAGCGCGAATCCACGACATCGCTACAACATGAGTCCTTCGCGTCCGTTCATCGAGAGACCCGTCGCCACGGCCCTGCTGATGCTGGCCATCGTGCTGGCGGGCCTGCTGGGCTTTCGCTTCTTGCCGCTGTCGGCCCTGCCCGAGGTGGACTATCCCACCATCCAGGTGCAGACCCTGTACCCGGGCGCGAGCCCCGAAGTGATGAGCCGCACCGTGAGCGCACCGCTGGAGCGCCAGTTTGGCCAGATGCCGGGGCTCACGCGCATGGCGTCCACCAGCGCCTCGGGGGTGTCCATCATCACGCTGCAATTTGGCCTGGGGCTGGCGCTGGACGTGGCCGAGCAGGAGGTGCAGGCGGCCATCAACGCAGGCAATTCGCTGCTGCCGGCGGACCTGCCCGCGCCGCCGGTGTACGCCAAGGTGAACCCTGCCGACGCGCCGGTGCTCACGCTGGCCATCAGCTCCGACACGCTGCCGCTCACGGAAGTGCAGAACCTGGTGAACACGCGCCTGGCGCAGAAGATCAGCCAGGTTTCGGGTGTGGGGCTGGTGTCGCTGGCGGGCGGGCAGCGGCCCGCGGTGCGCATCCAGGCCGACACCAAGGCGCTGGCCTCCTACGGCATCGGCCTGGATACCCTGCGCACGGCCATCACGTCGGCCAATGCCAACAGCGCCAAAGGCAGCTTCGACGGGCCCCAGCGCTCCTACACCATCAACGCCAACGACCAGTTGCTGACGGTGGACGACTACAAGAACCTCATCGTGTCGTGGCGCAACGGCGCGCCGGTGCGCATGCTGGAAGTGGCCCGCGTGGTGGAAAGCGCCGAGAACAACCGCCTGGGCGCGTGGGCGGGGGTCAACGACCCCCTCCGCGCCGCGCCGGGCCGCCCCCAGCAAGCGGGTGCCCCCTCGGGGGGCAGCGAACCACACGGAGTGGGGAGCGTGGGGGCTTCCATCACTCCAGCGATCATCCTCAACGTGCAGCGCCAGCCGGGCGCCAACGTGATCGCCACGGTGGACAACATCAAGAAGCTGTTGCCCGAGCTGCAGGCGGGCCTGCCCGCATCGCTCAAGGTGCAGGTGCTGTCGGACCGCACCACGGGCATCCGGGGCTCGGTCCACCATGTGGAGCTGGAACTGGTGCTGGCCGTGCTCATGGTGGTGCTGGTGATCTTCTTCTTCCTGCACAGCCTGCGCGCCACGGTCATTGCCAGCCTGGCCGTGCCCATTTCGCTCATCGGCACCTGCGGCGTGATGTACCTGCTGGGCTACAGCCTCAACAACCTCAGCCTGATGGCGCTGACGATTGCCACCGGCTTTGTGGTGGACGATGCCATCGTGATGATCGAGAACATCGCGCGCTATCTGGAGGAGGGCGAACCGCCGTTCCAGGCGGCGCTCAAGGGGGCCACGCAGATCGGCTTCACGATCATCTCGCTCACGGTGTCGCTGATCGCGGTGCTGATCCCGCTGCTTTTCATGAGCGATGTGGTGGGACGCCTGTTCCGCGAGTTCGCGGTCACGCTGGCCATCACCATCCTGATCTCCGGCGTGGTGTCGCTCACCCTCGTGCCCATGATGGCCGCGCGTTGGCTGCGCGCCGAGCCTGTGGGCGGGCCGCAGGGCGTGGCGGGGCGCATCAACCGGGGTTTCGAGCGGGTGATCGGCGGCTATGACCGCTGGCTGCAGTGGGTGCTGCGCCACCAGGGCGCCACGCTGGTGGTGGCGGTGCTCACGCTGGCGCTCACGGCACTCTTGTATGTGGTGATCCCCAAGGGGCTGTTTCCCACGCAGGACACCGGTCAGCTGCAAGCCCGCATCGAAGCGTCGCAGGACGTCTCCTATGCCCGCATGAGCGAGCTGCAGCAAGCCGCCGTGCGCGCCATCCTGCAAGACCCGGATGTGCTGTCGCTCAGTTCGTTTGTGGGCGTGGACGCGGCCAACAACACCATGCTCAACGCCGGGCGCATGCTGATCAACCTGAAGCCTCAGCGGGATTCCCAGGAAGCCATCATGCAGCGCTTGCACGAGCGTGTGCGGTCGGTGGCGGGTGTCACGCTGTACCTGCAGCCCACGCAGGACCTCACGATCGATGCGGAAACCGGCCCTACCGAGTACCGCGTGTCGATTGGCGGTGTGGATGCGGCGCAGGTCAACGACTGGACCCGCAAGCTCGCCGAGCGGCTGCAGCGCGAGCCCAAGGTGCGCAATGCCACGACCGATGCGGGCGCGCAGGGCCTGTCGGCCTATGTGGACATTGACCGCAACACCGCGTCGCGCCTGTCGGTGACGGCCAGCAGCGTGGACGACACGCTCTACAGCGCGTTCGGCCAGCGCATCGTCTCCACCATCTTCACTGAGACCAACCAGTACCGCGTGATCCTGGAAGCCCAGCAGGAAGGCATGAACACGCCCGAGGCCCTGGGCTCCTTGCAGCTGCGCACGGGCTCGGGCACGCCCACGCCGCTGGCGGCCGTGGCCACCATTCGCGAGCAGCTGGCGCCGCTGCAGATCACGCGCGTGGCCCAGTACCCGGCGGCAACCCTGGGTTTTGACAAGGCCGAGGGGGTGTCCTTGGGCAGCGCGGTGGATGCCATCCGTGCTGCCGCGAAGGAAATCGGGATGCCGCAGGGCCTGTCGATGGAGTTCCTGGGGGCCGCGGGGGCGTATGAAAAATCGCTGTCCAGCCAGCTGTGGCTCATTCTGGCGGCCATGGTGTGCGTGTACATCGTGCTCGGCGTGCTGTATGAGAGCTACATCCACCCGGTGACCATTCTTTCAACCCTGCCCTCGGCCGGGGTCGGTGCGCTGCTGGCGCTCATGGTGTCGGGCAACGACCTGGGGGTGATCGGCATCATCGGCATCATCCTGCTGATCGGCATCGTCAAGAAGAACGCGATCATGATGATCGACTTCGCCATCGAAGCGGAGCGTCACCAGGGCATGGGGCCGCAGCAGGCCATTCACCAGGCCGCGCTGCTGCGCTTTCGCCCCATCCTCATGACCACGCTGGCGGCGCTGTTTGCCGCGCTGCCGCTGATGCTGGGCTGGGGCGAGGGGGCGGAACTGCGCCGGCCCCTGGGGCTGGCGATTTTTGGTGGGCTCATCCTGAGCCAGATGCTCACCCTGTTCACCACGCCGGTGATCTACCTCGCCTTTGACCGGCTGGGCCGTCGCTGGACGGGCCGTGGCACGGCGGCGCCCCCCGTACAGGCCGAAGGGGAGGCACCATGAACCTCTCGCGCCCCTTCGTGGAGCGGCCAGTGGCCACGGTGCTGCTGACGATCGGCGTGGCCCTGGCAGGTATCGCCGCATTTTTTGTGCTGCCGGTGTCGCCGCTGCCGCAGGTGGACTACCCGGCCATCTCGGTGTCGGCCACGCTGGCCGGTGCCAGCCCCGAGACCATGGCTACCAGCGTGGCCACGCCGCTGGAGCGGCGGCTGGGGGTGATCGCCGGGGTCAATGAAATGACCTCGACCAGCTCCAGCGGATCGGCCCGCGTGAGCCTGCAGTTCGACCTGAACCGGAACATCGATGCGGCCGCGCGCGAGGTGCAGGCCGCCATCAACGCGGCGCGGGCCGACCTGCCCGCCACGCTGCGCAGCAACCCCACGTACCGCAAGCGCAACTCGGCGGCATCACCCGTCATCATCCTGGCGCTGACCTCCAAGACGCGCACGCCGGGCGAGATCTACGATGCCGTCTCCAACGTCGTCAGCCAACGCCTTTCGCAGGTCGACGGCGTGGGCGAGGTGGAGATCGGTGGCGGCTCGCTGCCCGCCGTGCGCGTGGAGCTGTTGCCCTTCGCGCTCCACCGCTACGGCATCAGCACCGAAGACGTGCGCGCGGCCATCCAGGCCTCCAACGCCAACCGGCCCAAGGGCGCCATCGAAGGCGACGGGCGCCGCCTGCAGATCTACACGCCATCGCCCGCGCGCAAGGCGGCAGAGTACGAGTCGCTCATCGTCGCCTGGCGCAACAACGCCGCCGTGCGGCTGGGGGACGTGGCGCGCGTGGTGGACGGGGTGGAAAACCGCCGCACGGTGGGCCTGTTCAACGGCGAGCCCGCCATCATCGTGCTGGTCACGCGCCAGCCGGGGGCGAACATCATCGAGACGGTGGATGCCGTGCGCGCGCTGTTGCCCGACCTGCAGGCCCAGCTGCCGCAGGACATTCAGGTGGCCGTGGCGTCCGACAGCACCAACTCCATCCGTTCGTCCTTGCACGAGATCGAGCTGACCCTGATGGTCTCCATCGCCCTGGTGGTGCTGGTGGTGGGCCTCTTCTTGCGCAAGGCACGGGCCACGGTGATCCCGGCGGTGGCCACCGTGGTGTCGCTGCTGGGAACCTTCGGCGTGATGTACTTCCTGGGCTTCAGCCTCAACAACCTGAGCCTGATGGCGCTCACCGTGGCCACGGGCTTTGTGGTGGACGACGCCATCGTGGTGCTGGAGAACACAATGCGCCACATCGAGGCCGGCATGGACCGCATGCAGGCCGCGCTGCAGGGTGCGCGCGAGGTGGGGTTCACGGTGCTGTCGATCAGCCTGTCGCTGGTGGCGGTGTTCATTCCGCTCTTGTTCATGGATGGACAGGTGGGGCGGCTGTTCCGCGAGTTCGCGGTCACGCTGTCGGTGGCGGTGATGATCTCGCTGGTGATCTCGCTCACCACCACGCCCATGATGTGTGCGTGGCTCCTGCGGGCGCACGACCCGGCCAGCGACAAGCCCCCTTCGCGCCTGGCCCGGTGGGCCGAGCGCGGCTATCGGGGCGTGCTGCGGGTGTATGAACACAGCCTGGACTGGGCGCTGGCGAGCAAGGGTCTGGTGATCCTCATCCTGCTGGCGGTGATCGGGCTCAACGTATACCTGTTCGCCAAGATCCCCAAGGGATACTTCCCCGAGCAGGACAACGGTCAGCTCAACGCGGGCCTCAGGGCCGACCAGAGCATTTCGTCCGATGCCCTGGCGCGCAAGCTGCGCGAGGCTGTGGAGATCATCCGCAAGGACCCTGCCGTGGACACTGTGGTCGGCTTTTCGGGGGGCGGGCGTGCCGGGGGCGGGTTCATGTTCGTGAACCTCAAGCCTTTGAAGCAGCGCACGGACAGCACCCCGGCCGTCATCGCGCGCTTGCGGCCGCAGCTCAGCCAGATCACGGGCTTGCGCGTTTTCCTGAACCCCGTGCAGGACTTGCGCATGGGCGGGCGCTCCAGCAACTCCACCTACCAGTACACGCTCAAGAGCGACAACATGGCGGACCTCAAGCAATGGGCGGGCAAGCTGGCCGACCGGCTCAAGGAGGAAAGCCTGCTCAAGGACGTGGATACCGACCAGGCTGAAAACGGCGTGGAGACGTACATCGAGGTGGACAAGGCCACAGCCTCGCGCCTGGGCGTGAGTGCCTCGGCCATCGACAACGCGCTGTACAACGCCTTCGGCCAGCGCTCGGTGGCCACCATTTACGGCGAGCTCAACCAATACGCCGTCATCATGGAGTGGGCGCCGGAGTACACCCGGGGCCCGCCGGCCCTCCAGGATATCTACGTGGCCAGCAACCCGACCGGTGCCACGGGCACGGCGGCCAACCCGGGCCAGCGGGGCGCGTCCACCGGCAATGTCCTCAGCACCACGCCATCGACCATGGTGCCGCTGAGCGCCTTGGCGCGCGTGGTGGAGCGGGCATCGCCCACCTCCATCAGCCACCAGGATGGCGAGCTGGCGACCACCATCTCGTTCAACATCGACCCCGGGACCTCGCTGGAGCAGGCGCGCCAGGTCATCGAGCAGGCGGAGGCCGACATCGCCATGCCCACCAACGTGCGCGGCAGCTTTCAGGGCACGGCGCTCAGCGCCCAGCAGTCGCAGGGACAGCAGGCGTTCCTGATCTTCACCGCCATCGTGGTGATCTACATCGTGCTCGGTGTGCTGTATGAAAGCCTGATCCACCCGATCACGGTGCTCACCACGCTGCCGTCGGCGGGGGTGGGTGCCGTGCTGGCGCTGCTGCTGTTCAACATGCAGTTCACCATCATCGCGCTCATCGGGGTGTTCCTGCTGATCGGCATCGTCAAGAAGAACGCGATCATGATCATCGACTTTGCGCTGGACGCCGAGCGCGCGCGTGGGCTCACGGCGCTGGAGGCCGTGCGCGAGGCCTGCATCCTGCGGTTTCGGCCCATCCTGATGACGACGGTAGCGGCGGCGCTGGGGGCCTTGCCGCTGGCCATCGGCTTCGGGCAGGGCTCGGAACTGCGCCAGCCTCTGGGGGTGGCGATCATCGGCGGGCTCATCGCGAGCCAGTTGCTTACCTTGCTGACCACGCCGGTGGTCTATGTGCTGCTCGACAAGCTGCGCAAGCCCGCACCCAACGAACAACAACTCAGCCGCGCCGGGGCTCACGGTGCCGCTGCCTGACCAGCGTTCCATGACACTTCCACTTGCTCCGCTCATCCATCGAACGCGTGAGGCCGCCGGCACGCGGTGTGCCGCCCTGGCACTGGCAGCCGCCGTGCTGCTGCCAGCCTGTACGACCACGCCGCCCTACCAGCCGCCCGCGATGGCGGTGCCCGCTGCCTTCAAGGAGGCTGGGGCCACCTGGACTCCTGCGGCGCCCGCCGACGCGCTGGACCGCGGCCCCTGGTGGGAGCTGTTCCAGGACGCCGAGCTCAACCGCCTCGCCGAGCAGGTGGAGCTGTCCAACCAGAACATCGCTGCGGCCGTGGCTGCCTACGCGCAGGCGCAGGCCGTGGTACGCCAGGAGCGTGCGGGCCTGCTGCCGTCGGTGAGCCTGTCGGGCGGTGCCACGCGCACGGGCGGCGAGGGCGCGGCGCGATCCGGCCTGTCCACGCAGGCATCGCTGGGCGTGGACTGGGCGCCGGACCTCTGGGGCCGCTTGCAAAGCGGCGTCGACAGCGCCCAGGCCAGCGCGCAGGCCAGCGAAGCCGACCTGGCCTCGGCCCGCCTGTCAGCCGTGGGCACCCTGGCCTCGGCCTACTTTCAGCTGCGCGAGGCCGACGCGGAAATCGACCTGCTGCAGGCCACAGTCGAAGGGTACGAGCGCAGCCTGCAGATTGCGCGCAACCGCTATGGCGCTGGCGTGGTGGCGCAGACCGATGTGCTGCAGGCGCAGACCCAGCTGGCCAACGCCCGGGCCGACTTGGCCACCGTGCGGCAGAACCGGGCGCGCTTCGAGCATGCGCTGGCCGTGCTGACCGGGCGGGCGCCTGCCGACTTTGCGCTGGCGCGCGCACAGTGGGTGCCCGCCGTGCCAGACGTGCCGCTGGGCATACCTTCCACGCTGCTGCAGCGTCGGCCCGACATCGCGGCGGCCGAGCGCGCCGTGGCGGCCGCGAATGCGCAGATCGGCATCCAGCGCGCGGGGTACTTTCCGAACCTGAGCCTGGGCGCCTCCGCGGGCACCAGCGGTGGCAGCGTGGCCGACCTGTTCAAGGCATCGTCGCTGGTGTGGTCGCTGGGCCTGTCGGTGGCGCAGACCCTCTTTGATGCCGGGGCCACGGCGGCCCGTGTGGAAGAGGCCCAGGCCGCGCGCGACGGACGTGTCGCGGCCTACCGCCAGACCGTGCTCACGGCCTTCCAGAGCGTGGAGGACCAGCTCACCGTGCTGCGCACCCTGCAGGAGCAGGAGCCTCTGCGCCGCGAGGCCGTGGCGGCCGCCGAGCGTACCGCGCAGCAACTGCTCAACCGCTACCGCGAAGGCCAGGTGAGCTACATGGAGGTGGTGACGGCCCAGGTCTCGGCGCTGTCGGTGCAGCGGGCGCTGCTGCAGCTGCAGGTCAACCGGCAACTGGCGGTGGTGACGCTGGTGCAGGCGCTGGGTGGTGGTTGGCAGGCACCGTGGCAGCCCCCTGCCTGAGGGCCGCCCGACGCGGCTGGGCATATACTCCTGTTTTGATAGCTGCTAGCGCTTGATTAGCAAGCGCTGGCGCATGATTTGATTCCAATTCTTTCAAGGAGTCCGCGTGGACGTTGTATTGCTGGTCAAGGCCGCCATCATGGGCGTGGTCGAGGGCCTGACCGAGTTCCTGCCCATTTCCTCCACGGGGCACCTGATCCTGGCGGGATCGCTGCTGGGCTTCGACGACGCGAAGGCCAAGGTCTTTGACATCGCCATCCAGACCGGCGCCATCTTCGCCGTCATCCTGGTGTACTGGCAGAAGATCCGTGACACCCTGGTGGCGCTCCCCACCCAGCGCCAGGCACAGCGCTTCGCGCTCAACGTGTGCATCGGCTTCCTGCCCGCGGTGTTGCTGGGCCTGCTGTTCGGCAAGGCCATCAAGGCCCATCTGTTCACCCCTGTCGTGGTGGCCAGTACCTTCATCATCGGCGGCTTCATCATTTTGTGGGCGGAGCGCCGTTCCCCCGCAGCCGCCCGCATCCAGTCGGTCGATGACATGACGCCGCTGGATGCCCTCAAGGTCGGCCTCGTGCAGTGCCTGGCCATGGTGCCAGGCACGAGCCGCAGCGGTGCCACCATCATCGGCGGCATGCTGCTGGGGCTGTCGCGCAAGGCCGCCACCGACTTTTCGTTCTTCCTGGCCATCCCCACACTGATTGGCGCCGGGGTCTACAGCCTGTACAAGGAGCGCGTGCTGCTGTCGGCCGCCGATCTGCCCATGTTCATGACCGGGCTGGTGTTTTCCTTCCTGAGCGCCTGGCTGTGTGTGCGCTGGTTGTTGCGCTACATCAGTACCCACAGCTTTGTTCCGTTTGCGTACTACCGCATCGTGTTTGGTGTGGTGGTTTTGTTGACTGCCTGGACTGGCCTGGTGCAGTGGGCAGATTGATAATCCCGCCATGCGCCGTTCTATCCTGACTCTTCGCTGCCTCTCCTGCACCATTGCGCTGGCTTGCCTGGGCGTCTGGCCGGCAGCGCACGCAGCCACTGAAGAAGCCCAGGACGGCGATGAGTCCGCCAAGCCCCGCTTCAACTATGCCCTGGGGGCGCTGGTCAGCTCCAGCCCCGACTATGCCGGCGGCGATGGCCGCAAGAACAGCCTGCGCCCAGCCTGGGCGGTGGAGTATGGGCGCTTCCGGCTCAGCACCTCGCGCGGCAGCGCCTTCATGGGCCACGGGCTGGCCCCGCGCGATGCGGGTGGTGCCAGCGCAACCTTGGCCCAGGGGGACCAGTTCAACCTGAGCGCCTCGCTGCGCATCGACAAGGGCCGTGACGCATCGGATGCGCCCATCCTCATTGGCCTGCCTTCGGTGCGGTCCACGTTGCGCGCCCGGGTGAGCGCGGGCTACGCCCTCACACCGCGCTGGTCCGTTGGCGCCGGCATCTCGCAAGACATCCTGGGGCGCGACGGCGGTGCACAGATCTCCACCAGCGTGGCCTACACCTGGCCGCTGACCGAGCAAACCAAGGTGGTTTTTGGCGCGGGCGCGAGCTTTGGCGACCGCAAGTACCTGGGCAGCCATTTTGGCGTGCCCCCTGGCAGCGCCAGCCCCCTGCCGGTGTTCGAGCCAGGGGCGGGGCTCTACAGCGTGGACGCGGGGGTGGAGGTGATGTCCGCCCTCAGCCGCCACTGGGTGATCCTGGGGGCGGCCCGGGTGTCCCAACTCCAGGGCGACGCACGGCGAAGCCCGCTCACCATCGAGCCCACGGGGTACTCCGTGTCTGTGGGCCTCGCCTATCGCTGTTGCCGCTAGGCCAAGCTTGTCAGCTGGCGGCTCCGTGCCGGGCCGCGGGGCCTAGCCCGATATCAAGTCCCTGAAGATGCCCTGGACGGCCGATGTTGTGCGGGGTCGATACGCCCTCGTGGATCGGGATCGCGGGCTGGTGCGGCTGCCAGCAGGCGAAAGTGATAAGCTGCCGCTGACACACTGTTACCTGTAGCAGGGCGATGGGAGCAGCCTCCGCCAAAGGCGGGGCAGCGCTCGATCGCCTCTCCTGTCGATGACTATCTTTCCCCCGGGGCTATCGCCGCATGATGCAAGACGAGCCTGAGTTGCCGCCGCCCGCCAGTGCCGTCCATCAGGATTCCTGGTCCAAGGCCGAATTGCTGGACCTGATCACCCGCAGCGCGGGCGCCACCATGGCCGTGATCGATCGCAACCTGGCCATGATCTATGTGAACGATGAGTACGCCCGTTGGTTCGGTACCGTGCCTGAGCGTTTGATTGGGAAAACGCTGGTCGAGGTGTATGGCGAAATGGACGCCGCCCGTTTCATGCCTTTCGTCGAACGTGTGCTGCAGGGCGAGCGAGTGCAGTACCAGCGCCTTTTGCGCACGCCTTATGGGGTGGATGAATGGCGCACCATCTGCCTGACGCCCTGGCACAACCGCCAGGGGCTGGTGGATGGCTTCATCACCACGGCGCTAGACGTTCACGAACTGCAGGTCACCATGAACGCGCTGCGCGCGGCCAACCAGCGCCTGTCCTCGCACATGGAAAACAGTCCGCTCGCCGTGCTGGAGATGGACCACAACCTGAGACTTCTTCATTGCTCGCAGCGAGCAGTGCAGCTGATGGGCTGGCTGCATGTGGCCGGCCTGGAGGGGCGCCTGCTGACAGAGCTGGTGGGGCCGTTGTCCCAGAACGAAGGGCTTCACCACGCGCTGCAGCGTCTGCAGTCGGGGCAGGAGTCGCAGAACCGCGCGGAAACCTGCTTTGTGCGGGACGACGGCAGCGAAATGCACTGCGAGTGGTTCAATTCCGCGCTGACCGATGCCCAGGGGCAGGTCACATCGATCATGGCGCTGGTCCAGGATGTCTCGGCCAAGATCCAGATTGCCCGCCAGCAACACTATCTGGCCCACCACGATTCGCTCACTGGCCTGCTCAATCGTGCGGCCTTTCACACGCGCCTGGAGCAGGCCCTGGCGCAGGCGCGGGGCAGCGCCGGGTCGGTGGCCTTGCTGTTTATTGACCTGGATGGCTTCAAGGGCGTGAACGACGCCGAAGGCCATCGTGCCGGAGATGAAGTGCTGCGCGTCGTGGCCCAGCGCATCGCCAGTGCCGTGCGTGCGGGGGACACCATGGCGCGGCTGGGGGGCGACGAGTTTCTGGTCATGCTCGAGCGGGAGGTCACCCGCGATGTGACCGACGCCATTGGCCACCGGATCATCGAGGCGCTGCACCAGCCGATGGCCGTGGAAGGGCGCGAGCTTTTCATTGGCGCCAGCATCGGCGTGGCGGTGTATCCGCCGCTTGAGGGGGACATCGACACCCTCATGAACCGCGCCGATCAGGCAATGTACTCGGCCAAGCGCGCAGGCAAAGGTCGGCTTCACTACGCTGAAACCGCCAGTTGCTGAGCGCCCGCGGGGACGTCCCCGGGGCCTCGGATCTCTGCGGCGGGTCCTACCCCTGCTTTGGAGGCAGCTGGATGCTTTGCTGAAAGTGAAAGAAGTTCTCGGGATCGTACTGCGCCTTGATCTGCTGAAGCTGCGGGTAGGCAGGGCCCCAATAAGCTTGCGCAAAATCCTGCAGGCTTGCGTCGGGGTAGTTCTGGTACACGTGGCCGTTCAGGAAGGGTTTCACGAGGTTCATGAACCCATCGAGCCAGGCCTCCATCTGGGCCCGTTCAGTGGCATTGGTCCAGAACACGTCCACCACCAGGTCCGCATCCGCACCGCGGTGGATGAAGGCGCTGTCGGCTACCGGATAACGGTTGATGGCGCCGCCATAGGGTTCCAGATAGGCCAGCGACCAGGGGTTGGGCGACGTCTTGAAGTAGTCGATGATGCGTTGCCAGTCCGCCTTTGACAGCGGCGTGCTGATGTAGCCGCTGGCTTTGGTCTCCGCCACGCCGTCGGGCAGGTTGTCTGGCAAGGTGTAGGGATGGTCTTCCAGCCAGATGTTCATGTCGGGATAGGTGCCCGTCTTGTCCACCAGCAGTTGCGCGCTCGGTATCGCCAGGAGCTGCGCGATGGCCTTCATGCCTGCCTCGCGAGGGCCGCAGAACATGCCTTGCACCATGTAGACAGGCGTATTGTTCTGGTAGCCCAGATTCATCATGTAGCCCAGGGCGTCGGGGGCGCCGGTTTTCATGTATTGCGCTTGCATGGTGGTCAGGACCTCGGCTGCATGGGCGGCATCCCAGCTGATCGCCCAGGCCCACACCTGGTCCAGCCGGACCATGCGGTAGGTGACCTGCAGCAACACGCCAAAGTTGCCGCCCGTGCCACCCCGCATGGCCCAGTAGAGACCCGCGTTCTCTTGCGCGCTGGCCGTGACGATCGTGCCGCTGGCAAGCGCCACCCGGAACGATTCGACCAGATCGCTCTGGATACCGAAAGCGCGCGACGTGTAGCCATAGCCGCCCCCCTGCACGAAGCCCCCCACGCACACGCTGCCACAGGCTCCCGTAGGGACATGCCAGCCGGTGTGGTTCATGGCGCCGTTGAAATGGTCGAAATCGGTGCCCGGCAGCACATGTACGCGTTCGCGGGCAGGGTCGAGCACCACGCCCTTCATGTCGCTCAGGTCCACCACCATGCCGCTGTTGACGGAATAGCCCGCGGTGCTGTGCCCGCCGCAGCGCACGGCAACCCACACGTTGAAGGCGCGGGCCACGGCAAGGCATTCGACCACGTCGTGCTCGCACGCGCAGTAAACGATGATCTCGGGATAGGCCTGGAAGGCGGGGTTGGATTCCTGCCGGGCCGCGTTGTAGTCGGGACTGGAAGGCAGCACGATGCGTCCCACCAGCCTGGCCTCCAGCGCAGCCACCGCATCCCATGTCAGGGTTGCGGCCGGCGCATTTGGCGCGGCTTGCCGTGCTGCCATGGACTGAAAATGCGCAATGCGGGCGTCTTTGGCAATGCGGGCGGGACTTTTGCGATGGGCCATGGCGAACAATCCTTGATGGAAAAGCGAAGCCCCGTGTTTAACGGAAGCTCAGCAGTTTGCAAAGTTCGGAATGGCACCGGGTGCGTTTTCGTTGTGCCCTCAGGATGACGACAGCGCCAGGTCGCCGGTATTGCGCCGCAGACAGAACTTGCCGCCCTGCTTGCCGCTGTACATTGCTGCATCGGCCAGCTTGAGCAGGCCCACGGCATCGTGGCTGTCGGTGGGTGCGATGGCGTAGCCGATGGTGAGCCCCACCTGCACCTGCAGATCGCCCAGCGAGAACGGCGCGCGAAAGGCCTCCAGCAGCTTGAGGCCGAGCTCATGCGCTTGGTGCGCGGTGCCCAGTTGGCCGGTCATCACGACGAATTCATCGCCGCCCAGCCGCGCTACCACGTCGCTTTGCCGCACGTGGGTCTGCAGGCGCCGGGTCGCCGCCACCAGCAGTTCGTCGCCCACGTCGTGGCCGTGCTGATCGTTGACGGGCTTGAATCCGTCCAGGTCCATCACATACACGGCCAGCAGTTTGTCCGGGCCGCAGTGCGCCAGCGCCGACGCCAGCGCCATGTTCAATCCGCGCCGGTTGGGCAGCCCTGTGAGCGGATCGGAGTGCGCCAGGGAGTGCATGGCGTCGCGTTCGCGGTTGGCATGCAGGGCTTCGGTGCGCAGCGCCTTGGTGCGCAGACCCAGCACCCGCATGAAGAGCAGCATGTCGATGGTGGCGCCAAACTGGAACGAGTGCAGCGTCCAGAAGTTCACGGGCACCCAGCCGTTGATCACGCCGATGACGATCGCCGTTGCCACGAAGTAGACCAGCCAGGCCAGCAGCAGGCTGCTGCCGACAGGGTCCCCTTGGCGAGCCCGGCGGATGGCGCCCGGAATGCCCATGAGGGCGGGAACCAGGCCAAGAACACTCACGATGGCCGCAGTGGCTGCGGTACTGAGAATGTCCAGCACATGCACGAAAGCTAGCAGCATGCACAGCAGGGCGCCGCCGCGCATCGCTCGCAGCAAGCGGCTATTGGGCAGATGTCCCACCAGCGCCTGGCTGATGAACAGGAATGAGCCGCAAGTGGCCATCAGGGCGGACAGACCCGCCGCGTGGACTTCAAACCAGGGACTATCCTGCCAGAGGTACTGTGTTCCAAGACCGAAGAGATGCAGCGAGAAAAGCACACTTCCCGTGAGCAGCAGTGCGTATTGGATGAACAGCACATCCCGAAGATTGATCCACTGCGCCAGGCTGTAGATCAGCAGGCAGAGCGCCAGCCCCGTCAGAATGCCTTGCAGCATCTGCTCGTTCAGGGCGGCACTGTGCCATGCCGTGGGCTTGTTGAGCGTGATGGGGAGCACCATCGCGCCGCGGGTCTCCACGCGAATCAGCAGAGCGTGGTTCTGGCCGGGTTGCAGGCTCAGGGCCAAGGCGTGTGTGCGGCTGCGCAGCGGGCGCTGCGAAAACGGCTGGAGGCTGCCGAGGGTCGCCTGCTGGCTGACGTGGCCGTCGGTGGTGAGGTATACCTCGACGCTGTTGAGGACGGGGTAGTCGATGTCGAGCACCCAGGCCCCATCGGAGGTGGGAGACACCGCCAAAGGTATGCGGACCCACACGGGGTCCGGCCGAATCCCCAGCGTACCGCTGGTGCCCGGGGGAGCCGAGAAGTCCGATGCCGCCGCCATCGCCGATTGCACCGAAAGCACCCGGGTCGGGTCTGGCAGGATGGTTACCGCAGGCCATGCGTTGATCGAGGGCTGATCGTCCCGCAGAAGCAGTGGCGCTGGCGTGGCCCAGCAAGCATTGCCTGCATGCAGCAGGAGCAGCAGGCACCCCAGCAACCAGCGTCCGAACTGGGCAGGTGAACAGCGCCACGGTAGCTGGGGGAGGGCTGTGAGCATGGTGTTCTTCAATGCTCTTGCAGTATAGAAATGCCCGCCAGGCCTGGCACGCAGTATTTGCGTGGAGTGCCGCCGCCCGCCGCCAGACAGGGGGCATCGTCTGCTTCGCCGGTGCGAAGGACTCCGGCACGGTGCTGGGCGGGCATCGGGTCGGCCATCGTGTCACGGCACCGGGAAATTACCTGCAGCGCGCCGTAGTGTGTGCTTGCCACTTTGCTTGCCTGCATACATGGCGGCGTCCGCCTGCCGGATCAGTCCCTGCGGATCGTCACTGTCGAGCGGGGCCAGTGCGTAGCCCACGGTCAACCCGACCCGCAGGCGAAGCTCGCTCAGCGCGATGGGATGCTCGAAGGCGCGCAGCAGCGACAGGCCCAGTTCGTGCGCCTGCTCGGGTGTGGAGAGGTCCTGGGCCATGATGATGAATTCATCGCCGCCCAGCCGTGCCACCACATCGGTGTGCTGGCGCACGCAGGCTTGCAGCCTGTGGCTCACGGAGACGAGGAGGTCGTCGCCCACGTCGTGCCCGTGGGTGTCGTTGATGGGCTTGAATCCATCCAGGTCCAGCAGATAGACCGCTACCAACCGTTGGGGGCTGCAACGTTCCAGGGCCGCGTGCAGTGCCAGCTGCAGGGCCCGCCGGTTCGATAGTCCGGTCAGTGAATCGGTGTAGGCCAGCGAGCGCATCACGTCCCGTTCACGTACCGCCTCGGCGGTAGCGGCCCGCAGCGCAGCGGAGCGTTGACCCAGCACCCCCAGGAACAGCAGCATGTCCGCCGCAGAACCCAACTGGAAGGAGTGAAGGGTCCAGAAGCTCACAGGCAGCACTCCTTGCACCAACGCGACCATGACCACCGCTGCTGCAAAGTAGGCGATCCAGGCCACGAGCAGCGTCGCGCTGACCGAGTCGCCCTTGCGCACGCGGGCGATGGCGATGGGCAGGCTCACGAGGGACGGCAGCGGGCCCAGCACACTGATGATGGCCGTGGTCGTACGGATGCTGATGAGATCGAGTACGAACGCTACCAGCAGTGCGCCCGTGAGCCCAGCTCCCGCGTGCATGGCACGCAGAAAGCGGTGGCCTGGCTGGTGGCCCAGGAGTGCGTGGCCCATGAACAGAAACGACCCGGCTATTGCCAACAGCCCGGACGCACCGGCGGCGTGAGCCTCGATCCAGGCGTTGTTGCTCCAGAGGAACTGGGTTCCGATGCCGAAGAACTGCAGCGAGAAGCCCGCGCTTCCGGCCACCAGCATCGCGTAGTACAGGAACAGCTTTTCCCGCTGGCTGACCCATTGGCCAAAGCTGTAGATGCCCAGGCACAGAGCCAGGCCGGCGAGCACGCCCTGCAGCATCTGCTCGCCCAGCGCGTGGGGTACGAGGACAGGGGCCTTGCTGATGGTGATGGGCAGGATCATGGCCCCGCCGGTGTACACGCGGATGAAGAGCTCGTACGGGGTGTCGGCTGCCAGGTCGAGGGCCATCGCGGGCGTGCGGTTGCGCAGGGGGCGCTCGGAGAAGGGACGCAGATTGCCCAAGGCCGCGTGCTGGACCACCGCACCCCCGGTGGTCAGAAAGAAGTCCACTTCGTTCAACACCGCGAAGTCGATGTTGACAATCCACTGGTTGGCGGAAGCTACTGGCGAAATCAGGGGAATGCGCAGCCACACTGCTTCCTTGCGCACTCCCAGGCTGCCGCTGGTCCGGGGTGGTTGCACAAAGTCGGCCTGGCGGGCCAGCACATCCTGCACGGTCAGCGTCCGCGATGTATCGGCCAACAGCAAGGTGACTGGCCAGGTGTCCACGCTGCGCGCCGTGGGTTGCAGCACCAGGGGGGTGTTGGCCGCGTGCGCCCAGGGCGTCATCAGTACCGCGAGCACGAACCCCACCCAGAGGCTCCATGCGAGCTGCACACCGTGCCATGGAGGGGTGTTGCGGCGCAGGCACGGCACGGCGGCGCTGCCAGCGGGCGCCAGCGCATCCTTGGTGGGCCGTAACGTCGCAACGGATGGCACTACGGCGTGCCTTTCGTTCTGCTCGCGAGATTCAGGCTCCAGCTGCCCCGCGTGGTCAACCGGTCTTCCAGCCGGTTGAGCCAGCCGGGTGCATGAGGGTCGTCGCTCCAGCTGTGCACCGCCTCATCCACCTGGTTGAGCAACTCGGTGGGAAGTTGCAAAGGGCGCGTCTGGCTCATGAGCACGCGGCTCATGAAGTGGTAGCCGAGGATGCGCGTGAGCGTGCGCACGATGGAGAACCGGGGCAGCACCAGGCGCAGCACGGCATCGATGGTGCGGGCGAGCAGCAACACGCCCCAGAACAGCAGCGCCGACGGCCAGGGCACTGGCTGGGTGAGGCCCAGGTCGCCGGCCGTTTCGCGCCCGCACAGGTAGCGGGTCATGAGTTCGGGGAAGGGCTTCACCATGCGCCAGGGCAGCGAGTTCTCCATGGTCTGCATCAAGGCCCTGCCCAGGGCAGGGCGCGGATCCGGCGTGACGGGCTCGGCGCGGCCTCGGGCCTGCATCCGCGCCATCAGGGCCTGGCCTTGGTCCATCGTGTCCACCATCAGGGCTCGGTCGATGCCCAGGATGTGGCCGACCACGTTCCATGCGTGCAGGTAGGCCTCTTCGTCGGCCGCGCGCAAACGCAGGCCCAGGTGGCGCAGGCTGCGCAAGAACACATAGCCAAACGTGAGCAGGGTGTAGGCCAGCTCTTCCTGGTTGCAGGGCAGGCCATCGCTTTTCAGGTTCCAGCCGCGGGCATACAGCGTCTGGAACATCGCCTGGCGCCCGCCGCCCATGGGCAGCGCCTGCGGCGCGACGTGCCCATGTCCGCCTGCGAGAAGTTGCTGGACGGCATCCTGGGGGCTGCCGTGAAGGATCAGGTTGCGGATCGTGGCGTGGATCAGCCGCACCTTGAGCACCTGCGCCACGCCCGCGCCGCGCTGGCTGAGCCCGCCGTGCAGCATCACCGGGAAGATCATCGCTGCGGTGGAGCGGATGCGGTACTCGGCGTTTTGCTCGAGCTGGCCCGACGTGTGCAGCACGCTCGAGAGGTCGGGAATCACATAGCACTCCGGCAGGCTGGCGCAAAACAGCAGGATGCACGACAGTGCGCCGTGTTCCATGAACAGCTGCTCGGCACGCTCAATCTTGCGCGCATCGGCCCAGGGCGGCAGCACCTGGGCAGTCTGCACATAGCGGTCCAGTGCTTGGGCCATGGCTGCATCCACGCCTTCGCCCTGAGCGGTCCAGCCGACGAGGCCGGCGTTGTCCGTCCACTGGCCGAACAGGCGGTTGACGGTCTCGATGCGCGCCCACTGCGGCGCGTCCACGGCCACGTCACCCTCGGGCCACTCGCCCAGGATGTCAGCAATGGTCTGGTCGGCCAGCGGGTCGGCGCGGTGCTGCATGGCGGCCAGCTCCGAATCAGGCAGTGGGGAGTGGGCCGGGAGAGCGGTACCGTGGTTCATGCTACGGCCTCCGCCGTTGTCTGCCAGCGCTGGAAGCCTGCCAAGGCGCACAGCAAAGGGATGCCCATTGCAAACGGTGCAATGGAGCGAATTTCCACTGGATTGCCCAGGATCATCTGGAACACCATGCCGGACGCATAGATGGCCAGCGGTACCAGCGCATGGCGGCGCAAGAACGGGCTGCTGGGCTGCAATGCCAGCCTTCGCACTGACATGCGGAAACCGAAGATGATCACGAAGGACACAAACACCCAGCCAAAGAAGCCCTGCACCGTCTCGCCAAACCATGCGCCATCGGGCTTGGTCATGATCCAGGCTTTGAGGGTGTAAACCAGGTAGGGGTCGGCGCCCAGGTCAAACGCCGTGACGATCATCGCAGCGACGAATGACAGCACCACGGCGTTGCCCAGGCCGCGCGTGCCGTCCACCGGGCTTTGCCAGACGATCAGGTTGCAGATCACATACCCGGCATAGGTCAGCGAGAACCACATCAGGGGAATGACCAGGGGCACATCCCCGAGGCGCGCACCCAGCACATCGGTGTAGGTGTACTCGCCAAAAAACCAGCCGCGCGAGGAGCCCATCTGCTCGGCAAACCAGCCCAGGCTGACGGCGATCAGCACAAACTGCAGTGCGGGCCGCAGGCCCAGAAGGTGGCTGGCGCTGGCCCAGCAACAGGCAAACATCAAGACCGAGGCAGTGACGACGGCGATCGTGGTGTCGTTGTGGGTGCGGACTGCGAAGATGACCATATAAGCAGCCAGCAGCACGTAGCTCAGTACGGGCAAGGAAGAAGCAAGCCGGGGCAGTGTGGGCATGGGTGTATCACGCTGTAACAGGTCGCCAGTGTAGGGGATTGCCCGGGCTGCCGTGCCCCCCTGTTTGCCCTGAGCTACAGCCCGCCTGCAGGGTTGCTCCGCACGCAGGTCCAGGGGGACGGGATTGGCATCCTTCCCCGAACCTGCTCACGCTGAGCTGTACCCAGCGCCGACCGGGGCTTGGGCTGGCCTGTTCCGATTTGGTGGAAGGGCTGTGCCGAAGCGGCTCTCAAGTTCAGAAATACCGGCTCCAGCAAAGCGCGCCGCGCTGCGGCCCGCAGGCGTCAGCAACGCGCCACCGTGAGCGCGGCGAGGTTGAGCAGCGAGGCCTCGATGGCCGCCGCCGTGGCCAGGGGCTGCTCCATCGGAAAGAGGTGGCTGCCGTCCAGCATCATGATGCGGCCTTGTGTGACACGCAGCGTCATGGCCATGCCGACCTGCTTCATCTCCTCCGAGTCGCGCCCGCCAATGAAGGCGGCCGGGCATTGCAGCGGGTGGGCGCTGAGCAGCCGCCCCAGGTTGTGCGGCAGCGTGTTGTAGATGGCCGTCTCCACAGCGCGGTCAAATCCCAGAACGCGCTTGCCGTCGTGGTCCTGCAGGCCATGCTGCACGTAATCGCGCAGTACCTCGGGGTGCCAGCGCGCAAACGCCTTCTTCTTGCGGAAGTGCTCCAGTGCCTCCTCGTTGCTGGCCCAGCTCATGCGCCGCTGGCGGCTCACCCGCCCCGGCGAGATGGAGCCGACCACCTGCGTGCGCTTGGCCACGCCGACCACGTTGGCCTTCCATCCGCCGATGAGGGGCGAGTCGATCAGCAGCACACCCCTCGCCAGCTCGGGGTGGCGCGCCGCCGCCATCACACTGAGAAATCCACCCAGAGAATGGCCGACCAGGAAGACCGGCGCACCCAGGCGCTGCACTTGCGGCCCCGCGAAATCAGCCAGCTGCTGCACCAGGTGAGGCCAGTTGCTGGTGACGGGGTAGCGCGGGTCGTGGCCGTAGCGCTCCACCGCGTTCACTTCAAAGCCGCGGGCCCGCAGGTGCTGGAACAGAACGCGGTAGGTGCTGGCTGGAAAGCTGTTGGCGTGCGAGAAAACAATCGGAAGCATGGGGCGGGCAGGCTCAAATCAGCTTGTCCAGGTGGTTGGTGATCTTCTTGAGTGGCTTGCTGCGCGCCGGGTTCACCATGATGGGTACGGTGGTGGCGCCGCCGCCCCAGGCCGGGTCCTCGATGCTGTCGAACACCTGGCGCAGCTTCTGGCCCCAGCTGTCGTGCAGCATGCGGAAGTACGGGTTGTTCTCGTCGATGCAGACCACCTTTTCGGTGGCAAAGCGGTCGGCTTCGTACACCACCAGGTCCAGCGGCAGGCCCACCGACAGGTTGGACTTGAGCGTGCTGTCCATGGACACCAGCGCGCACTTGGCGGCCTCGTCCAGCGGAGTTTCGGGGGTGAGGACGCGGTCGAGCACGGGCTTGCCGTATTTGGATTCGCCGACCTGGAAGTAGGGTGTCTCGGTGGTGGCCTCGATGAAGTTACCGGCCGAGTACACCTGGAACAGCCGCATGCCCTCGCCCTTGATTTGGCCGCCGAACACCATCGACACGTTGAAGTCCACGCCCGAGCGCTTGAGCGCCGCCCCGTCGCGCTCGTGCACGTGGCGCACGGCCGCGCCCAGCACGCGGGCGGCATCGAACATGCTCTTGGCATTCCAGATGGTGATGGTTTCGCCCGAGTCGCCGTCCTTGAGCTGCTCGGTCTGCAGGATTTCGCGCACCGACTGCGAGATGGACAGGTTCCCCGCGGACAGCAGCACCATGAAGCGGTCGCCCGCCTTTTCATAGACCATCATCTTGCGAAAGGAACTGATCTGGTCCAGGCCGGCGTTGGTGCGGGAATCGGACAGGAAGACCAGCCCGGCGTTGAGTTTGATGGCGACGCAGTACGTCATGGCGCAAAAAGTGGGTCTGTGAAGGGGAAACCTGCGAGTTTAGTCTGGCGACCGATCCAGGCTGGGGGATCGCTGCTGCCAGAACCGGAGTCGCTGCCGCTGCGTGCAGAGGGTTGTTGCGGATACTTCAAAAATGATAGCTGCCCACGCTTGATGGAAAAGCGCCGGGGGCGATTCTGATCTGAATGCGGGCGCGCTGGCGGCAGGCAGTCATCTGCGTTGCGGCGCTCGCGGGTTCAAGCCCCCGCCAGTTTCTTGAGCTGGTACAGCGCATCCAGCGCCTCGCGCGGGCTGAGCTGGTCGGGATTGATCGCGGACAGGGCCGCTTCCACCGGGCTGGCACCTGCGCTCTCGGGCACGGCCGGCGCGGCAAAAAGGTCGACTTGCAGGTCGTCCTCGCCGGCGCGCTCCTCCAGCGCCGCCAGCGTGTGGCGCGCGTGGTGCAACACGGGCGAGGGCATGCCTGCGAGTTTGGCCACCTGGATGCCGTAACTGCGGCTGGCGGGGCCGGGCTGGATCTCGTGCAGGAACACGATGTCCGTCCCCGACTCCGCGGCGCTCACGTGCATGTTGATGGCGTGGCGCGCCTTGGCGGGCAGCTCGGTCAGCTCGAAGTAGTGCGTGGCGAACAGCACGAAGGCGCGGGTCTTGTCGTGCAGGTGCGTGGCGATGCCGCTGGCCAGCGCCAGGCCGTCAAACGTGCTCGTGCCCCGGCCGATCTCGTCCATCAGCACCAGGCTGTGGGGAGTGGCCGCGTGCAATATCTGCGCGGCCTCGGTCATCTCCAGCATGAACGTGGACTGCGCATTCGCCAGGTCGTCGGCCGCGCCGATGCGGGTATGGATGGCGTCGATGGGCCCCAGCCGGCAACTCGCGGCGGGCACGTGGCTGCCCATGCTGGCCAGCAGCACGATCAGCGCCACCTGGCGCATGTAGGTCGATTTGCCGCCCATGTTGGGGCCGGTGATGACCTGCATGCGCGTGTTGGCGTTCAGCCGCGTGTGGTTGGCGATGAAGCTGCCGCTCGACGTTTCGGCCAGGCGCGCCTCCACGACGGGGTGGCGGCCGCCTTCGATCTCGATGCAGGGCTCGGGCACGAACTGGGGGGCGCACCAGTTCAGCGTGAGCGAGCGCTCGGCCAGCGTGCACAGCACATCCAGCGTGGCGAGCGCCTGCGCCAGGCGGGTGAGCGCCGGCACATGGGGCTGGAGCTGGTCCAGGATCTGTTCGTACAGCCATTTCTCGCGCGCCAGCGCGCGTTCGCTGGCCGAGAGGGCCTTGTCCTCGAACGCCTTCAACTCGGGCGTGATGAAGCGCTCGGCGTTCTTCAGCGTCTGGCGGCGGCGGTAGTCGTCAGGCACGCGGTCGAGGTTGCTGCTGGTCACTTCGATGTAGAAGCCGTGCACCTTGTTGAACTGCACGCGCAGGTTGGCGATGCCGGTGCGGGCCTTCTCGCGCGTTTCCAGTTCCAGCAGGAAGTCGTCGCAATTGGTCTGGATGGCGCGCAGCTCGTCCAGCTCGGTGTCAAAGCCGTTGGCGATCACACCGCCGTCGCGCACGAGCGCCGCGGGCTCTTCGGCAATGGCGGCGCACAGCAGGGCGGTGCAGCCCTCGGGCGGGTGCAGATTGTCAAAAATCTGAGCCAAAAACGGCTCTGGCGCTTGTGCGGAAAGCGCAAGCAGCTCTGATTTTTGTAGCGTCTTGCACAGCGCCACCAGTTCGCGCGGTCGCACCTGGCGCAGCGCGATGCGCGCGGTGATGCGCTCCACATCGCTCACGCCCTTGAGTTCGCCGCGCAGGGTGACCCAGGGGCCGCTGCCGCCGCCCGCGCCGCCGCTGCCCCGCAGGGCGGTGGTGGCCGACAGGCGCTGGCGCGCCTCGGTGCGATCGCGGCGGGGCTCCAGCAGCCAGGTCTTGAGCAGGCGGCTGCCCATGCCGGTCATGCAGGTGTCGAGCAGTGAGAACAGCGTGGGCGCGTCGTCGCCGCGCAGGGTCTTGACCAGCTCCAGGTTGCGGCGCGTGGTGGCGGGCAGGTCGATGAGGTCGTCATTGCGCTGCACCTGCACGCTGTGCACGTGGGTGAGCGTGCGGCCCTGCGTGTGCTCGGCATAGGCCAGCAAGCCGGCGGCGGCGGCGTGGGCCTCCCCCAGGTCCTGTGCGCCCCAGGCCTGCAGGCTGGCGGCGCCCAGGTTTTCGAGCAGCTTGCGCTCGCCCAGGGCGCTGTCGAACTGCCAGTCGGGCCGGGGGCTCATGGGGCAGGTGAAGGCGCCACCCTGGCGCAGCACCTGAAGTTGCTGCTCGAAGCGGTCGGTCACCCCCGCGCTGTAGATCAGCTCGCTGGGCGCCACACGCGCCAGCCAGCCGCCCAGTTCGTCCTGCGCGCATTCGGCCAGGAAGACGCGGCCCTGGGTCACGCTCAGCCAGGCCAGGCCACAGCGTGCACGCGGAGCCTGGTGCACGGCCATGAGCAGCGATTCGGATTTGTCGGAGAGCAGCTCCGTGTCGGTCACCGTGCCGGGTGTGACCACGCGCACCACCTTGCGCTCCACGGGACCCTTGGCCGCACCGACTTCGCCCACCTGTTCGGCGATGGCCACCGATTCGCCCATCTTGATCAGGCGGCCCAGGTAGTTTTCGAGGGCGTGGAAGGGCACCCCCGCCATCACCACCGGCTGCCCGCCCGACTGGCCCCGCTGCGTGAGCGTGATGTCCAGCAGGCGCGCGGCCTTCTCGGCGTCTTGCCAGAAGACTTCGTAGAAATCGCCCATGCGGTAGAACAGCAGCGTGTCGGGGTAGCCGGCCTTGAGGGCCAGGTACTGCTGCATCATGGGGGTGTGGTGTTCGAACGTGTCGGACATGCGCGGGGGGGAGAAATGAGGCGTGGACTGTAGCAGTTCACTGCACGCGCGCAGGGGCCTGGCATCTGTCAGTGCGAGATGGCGGCCGGCCTAACCGTCTGGGCACGAAGGGTCTTGTGTGCACCAGCCCTTCGCACTTTCCGCGGCGTGTTACGTTTTGACATATTCTTGCCTGTATGCTGGGCGGATTGGCCGTCCCGTGGCCCCCGCGCATTCGGAGAATCCTTTCGCCTGTGCGCCTTCAAGGTTTCAGAAACGACCGTGATCTCGTCCGAACTGTTGACCGACCTGCTCTCCTCCGCCACCGAGAGCGGCCTTGAACCAGCGGCCCAAGCGCGTCTGCAGGCCCTGGTCGATGCCGTGCCCGTGGCCTGGATGGAGTTCCGCGTGCAACACGGCCGCCTGCTGCTGGTGGCTGCCAATGCGGCGGCGCGGCGCATGCCCGGGCTGGGTGCCGTGCGCACCCCGGGGGTGGACGCGAGCGAAGTGTTTGATCTGCTCGCAGGCACGCCCCTCATGGACCAGTTGCATGGCGTGGTGCGCGTGGGCGCGCCGCTGGAGTGCCGGCAGATCGTGCGCGAACCGGGCCGGCTGCTGCTGGCGTGGGATTTTTCGGCCCGCCGCGTGGCCAATGGGTGTCTGGTGGTCACGGTGCGCGATGCGACCGAGGCCGAAACCCTGCGCTCCGCTCTGGCAGCGTCCGAACGGGCGCTGGAGGAAGTGCGCCGAGAGCTGCGAGAGCAGACCGAAGTGTTCAACACCATGGAGAGCCTGGCACGCACGGGACACTGGCGCCGCATCGAAGACCCGGGTGAAACGGTGCTGTTGTGGTCGCCCGGCCTGTGCAACATCGCGGGCTTCGAGCAGCAGGAGTGGGTAGACCCCGAGCGGGCCATCAGCGGCATCCTTCCCGAAGATCGCCACGTGTTTGAAAAGGCGCGTGACCGGGGACAGGGCCTGGATGTGGAATACCGCTGGCGCCGGCCGGACGGCGATGTGCGCTGGATGCGCTCGCGCGTGCGCCGCACCTTGCCGCGAGATGGCACGCAGGTGGTGATGGGGGTGGTGCAGGACGTGACCGACGAGCACCGGGCCGCCGAGCAGCTGCGCGAACAGCTGCTGTTCATCCAGCGCATCGCCAGCCGCATCCCGGGTTTCATCTACGAGTACCGCCTGCATGCCGACGGCACCACCAGCGTGCAATACATCAGCGACGCGGTGCGCGATTTCATGGGCGTGGAGCCGGGCGAGGTGACAAGCGACCACGGCGTGCTCGTCTTGCGCGTGCTGCCCCAGGACTTACCGCGTGTCCAGCGGTCTGCCATCAACTCCGTGCGCAAGCTCGTGCCCTGGCAGTGCGAATACCGGGTGCGCATGCCGGACGGCAGCATCCGCTGGCACATGACCAATGCCATTCCGCACCGCGAAGCCGACGGCTCGGTCGTATCGCATGGTTTCACCATGGACATCACCGACCGCAAGCGCGCAGAACAGGAAATCGAACGGCTGGCCTTCTACGACGCGCTCACGGGCCTGCCCAACCGGCGCCTGCTGCTCGATCGGCTGCAGCGCTCCATCGCCGCCTGCCAGCGCACCAGAAACCTCGGCGCCCTGCTGTTCA